>Ga0208185_1000718_pt1 | contig 12266 bp, 14 predicted proteins | sample EasRivMeERMLT700_FD_187532 | JGI IMG/M metagenome (GOLD analysis project Ga0208185, IMG submission 187532) | Soil microbial communities from meander-bound floodplain in the East River, Colorado, USA - East River MetaG ERMLT700 (SPAdes) (version 2) | ecosystem: Environmental > Terrestrial > Soil... | reverse complement strand
CGTTGACGAAGACGCGGATGTGGCGTCGAATCCGGTCCTGCTCGTCGATCATGCGGAAACGAATCCCGGGGTAGTTGCGGTCCAGGTCGGAGAGCACGGCGGCGAGCGTAGCCCCGCTCGCCTCGGCCTCGCCGCGCTCCGTGTACGAGCGCAGCGCACTGGGAATCAGCACCTTCATGCCGACCGTGAATCGTGATTCGTGAATTGTGAATCGGAAAGCCCGGAATCGCTCATCCATTGCGCAAGCATATCCGCCCCCGTCTGTTCACCGTTCACAGTTCACCGTTCCCCAGGCCTAGATCAGCCCGGCCGCTTCCACGGAGTAGATCTCCGGCAGGTGCCGCGCGATGCAGGCCCATTGGCGGCCTTCGTCGCGGCTCATCCACAGTTCGCCGCTGGAGGTGCCGAAGTAGAGGCCCACGGGGTCCGCTGCGTCTCCCGTCATCGCCTGGCGCTTCACGGTCCACCATGCCTCCTTCGCGGGAAGCCCCGCGTCGAGGCGTTGCCACGTCTTCCCTGCATTGCGCGTCGCATAGACGGCGGGCTTGCCATCGGGACTCGTGCGCGGCCATACCTGCGTGCCATCCATGGGGAACACCCACGCCGTATCCGCGTCGCGCGGGTGCACCACGAGCGGGAAGCCAATGTCACCGACCTGCTTCGGCATGCTCTTGCCGATGCGCACCCACGTATCCGACGGCCGGTCGAGCCGATAGATGCCGCAATGATTTTGCTGGTAAATCCGGTCCGGATTGCTGGGACACATGCGCAGGCAATGCGGGTCGTGAAACGTCGGTTTCGAGGCATCGAAGCCGAAGCCCTCTACCACATCCATGCCCTTGATCAGCGTGCCCCACGTCCGGCCGCCGTCGGCCGATTCGTGCACGCCGCCGCCCGACATCGCGAGATAGAGATGCTTCGGGTCGCGCGGGTCGACGATGATCGAGTGCATCTTCGGCCCGTCCGGCGTGCCGTCCTGCACGGTGCCCATCCATTCGCGGTATTGCGAATCGTCGTTGATCGAGGAGAACGGCTTCCAGGTGACACCGCCGTCCCCGGAACGGAACAGTCCCTGCGGAGAGGTGCCGGCGTACCACACGCCGGGCTCATTGGCGTGAGCGGGCGTCAGCCAGAACGTATGGTCGACGGAGCGGCCCTTCTCGCCGTCCGCGGCTTTCGCAAACGCGGGCGGCTGCGTGGCTTCCTTCCAGTTGCGCCCAAGGTCCGTGGAGCGGAAGACGGTCGGGCCGAGGTGACCGGTCTTCGCCGCCGCGAGCAGCGTGCGTCCGTCGCGCGGGTCGAGCACGACGTGGCTGATGACGTGGCCGAGAAAGTACGGCCCGTCGGCCCGCCAGGTCTTCCGCGCCGCATCGCCGTGATAGAGCCATGCGCCTTTGCGCGTGGCAACCATGACAAGTGTGCCGCGCGCGCGGGGGGCCGCGCCTTTCTTCCCGGCCGCCGGTTTCATGCTTTTGCGTTTCATAGTCCGCTCCTCTTCAAATCCGTGTCTATCTGCGTTTGTCTGCGGCTTTATTTGCATGCACTGCCGCGACCGTCTTCCGGATCGGCCGGATCGGCCGCACCTCGACGCAGCCCACGCGAGCCGGCGGGATCTTTGCGGCGAGATGGAGCGCCTCGTTGAGGTCCCGGGCCTCGATCATGTAGAAACCGGCCAGCTGCTCCTTGGTCTCGGCGAAGGGCCCGTCGGTGACCGCCACCCTGCCGCGGCGCACCCGCACGGTGGTGGCCGTCTGCACGGACTCCAGCGCTTCCGAGGCGATGCAGTGGCCGCTCTTGCGTACCGCCGTGTCGAATTCCACGCAGTCTTCATCGGGCAGCTCGTCCAGCCTCTTCTCGTCGAGGTAAACCAGGCACAGGTATTTCATCGCATGCTCCCGTTGTCCGGCGGCCTATTTTTCGGCGATGGCCTTCAGGCCGGCCAGGCCGGCCTCGAAGTCCTTGCCGACCATGCTGTCCATATTGATGAACACGTGGATGATCTTGGCGAAGTATGGCGTCGGGCCCTCCATCGCCCACGTCACGCTGGTGGCATCGCCTTTCGGCTCCAGCGTAAACGTGACGCTGTTGTGGGCCTCGAATGGCTTGACGAAATCGAGCTTGAGCGCGACCTTGTTCGGCGTCACCGACTCGACGATCTCCATGCTGCCCTGGCCGACGTCCTTGTTCCCGTCCCACGCGTAGGTCGCCCCCTTGCCGACGGTAACGGCGCCGAATGTCCGCTTCATCGCGGGGTCCTTCTTCTCCCACGGCGACCAGGCGTCCCAGCGCTTGAAGTCATTGATGAGCGCAAAGACCTTCTCCGGCGGCGCCTTGATGCTCGCCGCGCGCTGGATGCTGAACGTATCGGGCTTGGTCGCGGCGAAGATGAGGACGCCGGCGATCAGCACGGCGATTACGATGGCGATTTTCTTGAACATGGCTGGTTCCTGTGTGATGCTGTTGGTCGGGGACAGCGGTCAGCCGCCCATCTTCTGCATTGCCTGCTTTATCTCTTCCGGGCTCAAGTCGCGCAAGTGCGTGGCAACCGACCAGTGGTGCCCGAACGGGTCTTCGAGCTTGCAATAGCGATCGCCCCAGAACATGTCATCGAGCGGCATCGTGATCTTCGCCCCCGCAGCAACCGCGCGCTTGACGAAGGCGTCCACGTCCTCGACATAGAGGTGGATGGTGACCGGAGAGCCCTTGAGCGACTTCGGCCCGAGCGCGCCCCACTCGGGCATTTCGTCGACCAGCATCACGGCCGAGCCTTCGATGCGGATCATCGCATGCATGAGCCTTCCCTGCGGGCCCGGCAATCGTACTTCTTCCACGGCGTTGAATGCCTTCTTGTAGAACTCGATGGCGTTGGCCGCGCCGGCGCAAATCAGGTGCGGCGTCACCGTATGCATCCCATCGGGAATGGCTTTTACTTTCGGCATGAGCGCTATCTCCTCCACTCGCGGGTTACTTGTTGCCGGAGACCTGCGTGTACACGCGCTCTGCCCGTTCCTTCAGCTCCGGCGTGAATTGCTCGCCGAAGTCCTCGGCTTCGAAGACCTGGCGGATCTCGATCTCGGAGTCCCCCGGCATCGGATTGGGGCAGCGCTTGACCCATTCGATCGCCTCGTCCTTTGACTTTACCTTCCACATCCAGAAGCCGGCGATGAGCTCCTTGGTCTCGGCAAAGGGGCCATCGATCACCGTTCGCTTGGGCCCGGAAAACCGCACACGCGCGCCCTTCGAGCTCGGTTGCAGCCCGTCGCCCGCGAGCAGGATGCCTGCCTTTGCCAGTTCCTCGTTGTATTTGCCCATGGCGGTCAGCAGCTCCTCGCTCGGCAGGGCGCCGGCTTCGGAATCCTTGGTAGCTTTTACGATGACCATGAAACGCATGATAGTAACTCCTTGAAATTTATACACAACATATGTCAATACGCAGTGACGCGACGACTGTTCTTACCCAGTAGTCGTTCAGCAGGGCGCCAAATCGACATCTGCCCCGTGACGAGGTACGGGTGACGAGGTACGGGTGACGAGATAATGGTGACGAACAAACCGTTACGTATTGGCTGTTTCGCTCCGAAGGGAACAGTGAGAAACCCGTCACCCATAATCGTCACCATCATTCGTCACCCTTAATCGTCACTGGTTTGCCAGTTCGGCAAGCCGCTTCGCGAGGAACCGCCGCTCCGGCTCCTGTCGGGTAAGGGCGAGCGCCCGCTCGTAGGAAGCCCCGGCTTCTGCCGTTCTCCCCAGCCGCCGGCACAGGTCCGCCCGCGCCGCGTGCGCGAGGCGGTAGTCCGACAGCTCGCCGCGCGCCAGGATGGCATCGACCAGCGCGAGGCCGGCGTTGGGCCCGTCGCGCATCGCCACCGCCACTGCGCGATTGAGTTCCACCACCGGCGACGGCTCCGCCCGCGCCAGCACGTCATAGAGGCCGACGATCTGCGACCAGTCCGTCGCCGCGGCGTCCGGCGCCTCCGCGTGCACCGCCGAGATCGCCGCTTGCAGCGTATACGGTCCGATGCGGCGCGACGCCAGCGCCTTCTCTACCAGCGCCGTGCCCTCCGCGATCATCTCCCGCTTCCACAGCGAGCGGTCCTGGTCCTCCAGCAGGACCAAGTCCCCGGCAGGCGACGAGCGCGCGGCACGGCGCGATTCGTGCAGCAGCATCATCGCGAGCAGCCCCATCGCTTCGGGCTCCGGCAATAGCTCGGTAAGCAGCCGCGCCAGGCGTATCGCCTCGCCCGAGAGATCGTGCCGCGTCAACGACGCGCCCGACGACGCGGCGTAACCTTCGTTGAACACCAGGTAGATCACGCGCAGCACGCTGTCCAGCCGGTCCGGTAGATCCTCCTGCGACGGCACTTGGTAAGGAATCCTTGCATCGCGGATCTTGTTCTTGGCCCGCACGATGCGCTGCGCCAGCGTAGATGGAGCCGTCAGGAACGCTTGCGCGATCTCTTCCGTTGTAAGGCCGCACACCTCGCGCAGCGTCAGCGCCACCTGCGCGTCCGGCGGCAGCGCCGTATGGCAGCAGGTGAAGATCAGCCGCAGCCGGTCGTCCTCGATTTCCTTGCTGCCCCACGACTCCGGGTCCTCGGGCGCCGCGATCCGCTCGGCGTCCTCGTCGAGCGGGTCGAACCGGGCGCTGCGGCGTATGACATCAATCGCCTTGAAGCGGCCGGCGGACACGAGCCAAGCCCGGGGATTGGCGGGCACGCCATCGCGCGGCCACTGCTCCAGCGCGGCCCGAAAAGCGTCGTGCAGCGACTCCTCGGCGAGGTCGAAGTCGCCCAGGAGACGGACCAGCGTGGCAAAAACGCGGCGCGACTCCGTCCGGTAGACGGCGTCGACCGTCTCGCGCATCCGGTCGCCGGCGATTTCACTCATCGGCAGCGCAAGTCGCGATGCCGAGCCGTTCCCCGGCATGGCGGGTTACCGCACGACATACGGATTCGATGTTTTCAGCCTGGCAGGAAGTAAGCCTGTGCAGTTGCAACCGGCACCTTCGGAAATGAACGGGGACAGCGGACCCAAGAATACTAGACCCCAGGGTGGCAAACCACCCTGTCCCGCGTTCCCGGAGACGTCATTGGGTGCGGAAACCCTTACGAGACAATCGCCTAAGGAGGATCACCCGCACCTCGTCACCCGCATCTCGTCACCTGTAGTCTTCACCGGCACCTCGTCACCCGCCGCACTATCTTGACGGTCAAGCACCGGAAGGCCATTCTAGTGTCCTGAGTCGCTAGTTCGTTGATCAGTCCATCATCTTGTCGACGCGCCGGACACGACAAAAGTGTCGTAGTGGCGCCAGACGCGAAGCAAACCGCAGCCAGGTTGGACACCTGGCGAGGATTTGCGACAAAGTATGGCGTCAATTGTCGGCATCTTTTGTTCAGCGAACTAGCGACTCAGGACACTAGCGCGGCATTCATCATCAACCCGGGAGGAAACAACAATGAAACGCTTTTCTAACGTTATCGCGGCACTGCTGGTACTCGCTTTCACCGCTTTCGGCTGCGCAACCATGTCGTCCGACGCAGGGTGGGTCACGCTGATCGACGGCGACAAGGGACTGGAGAACTTCAACCGCATCGGCGACGCCAACTGGCGGGCGGAGGGTGGCGCCATCGTGGCCGACAAGGGCAAGGGTGGCCATCTCGTCACGAAGAACTCCTACAAGAACTTCCAGATCAGGGCCGAGTTCTGGGCGGAGACCGGCACGAACAGCGGCATCTTCATCCGCGCTTCCGATCCCAGCAAGGTCGGCGCCGCCAACTCCTACGAAGTGAACATCTACGACCTGCGCCCCGGCCAGGAGTACGCGACCGGGGCCATCGTCAATTTCGGCAGGATACCGGTGCCAAACCCGGCCAATTACAAGGCCGGCGGCAAATGGAACACGTTCCTGATCACGGCCAAAGATACGAACCTGATCGTCGAATTGAACGGGATCCAGACCGTCAACATGTACGACAGCAAGTTCGCCAGCGGGCCGTTCACGCTGCAGTTTGGCAACCACGGCAAGGAGCCCGGCGGCGCCATCAAGTGGCGCAAGGTGCAGGTGAAGCCGCTTTGAGCTGAAACTGTGACGAGATAATGGTGATGAGATACGGGTGACGAATAAGGGTGACGTACATCCGTCACCCGCACCTCGTCACCCACATCTCGTCACCCGTAATCGTCACCTTCCGGAGGCATGATGAAGGGTTTTGCCATCCTGGTCGCGCTCTGCTGCATCAGCGTGCTCGCGCAGGCGAAAGGCGTGCCGTTCGCGGTCGAATCGTTCGGCAAGGCGCAGGAGCTGTCGAAGATCGGCTCGAAGCACACGCTGGTCTTCTACACCGCCGACAACTGAAGCGGCTGCCGGTACATCACCGGCGAACTCTCCGGCGGAGAGCTGAAGACCCTCTACTCGAAGGACTTCGTCGTGTTCGAGGCCAATATTCCCACCAGCTACGCGGAGGGGCACGAGTTGCGCAAGATCGTATCGTTCCGCTACACCCCGGTTTTCGTGTTCCTCGACGCAAACGGCCGGAAAGTCCTGGAAACGCGCGGCTTCAGCACCGCCCGGGAGGCGAGAGCCCTCCACGAGTTCGTCGCGAAGCGGCATTACACGAAGACCGGCCTCCAGGAGTTCCTGGCACAATATCCGAAATAGTCACAGGCACCGCAACAAGGAAGAACCACGATGAGAATGCTGATTGCAATACTGGCGGCGCTGTGCGCGGGGTGCGCCGGCACGACGACACAGGCGCCGATGGGCACGGGCACGGTAAAGATCACTCCGCTCGGCAGTCACGACGGCGAGCTCTGCGCAATGGACCGGGCGATGATATTGGAGGATCCGGACGGCACGCGGATCCTCTATGACGCAGGGCGCACGGTCCGCGGGCCCGATGATCCCAGGCTCGGCAAGATCGATGCCGTGCTGCTCTCCCACGTCCACGCGGACCACCTTGGAGACGCCCACCAGCCGGCCGCCAACGCAGGCGTCTGCGGCAAGCCGGACATCTCGGTCAGGGTGACACCCGCCTCCAACACGGTGAACATCGTCGCAAGCAAGAAGGCAAGGCTGCTGGTCGGCAGCGACATGGCAGCGTTCTTCGCGCTGAAGGTTGCGGCCGCTGGCGGCGACGCCAAGCAGGTCCAGCTGGTGCGCTTCGGCGCCCTGGCGACGGTGGGTAAAGTCACCGTAGCGACCGTTCCTGCCACTCACACCAACGCCGTGGGGCCGGAATTCCTCGACAAGCCTCTCGGCGATATGCTGCGGGCACAGGGCCTGAGCGCGGACGTCGGCCCGCCAGTAGGTTATGTCGTGCAGTTTTCCAACGGGCTCGCGGTATACCTGTCGGGAGACACCGGGATCACGGCCGAGCAGGAGATCACGGTGCGTCGCTACTACAAGGCGAATCTCGTAGTGATGAACATCGGCGGCTCCCCGTTCACCACCGGCCCGAACGAATCGGCATTCGTCATCAACGACCTGGTGAAACCCAACGCGGTCATCGCGACCCACGTCAACGAGGTGGCAACCAAGGGCGGCAAGGTGGTGCCCGGCAGCAAGACCGAGCAGTTCATGAAGCGGGTCGGCATCCCGACGCATGTCCCGCTGAGCGGAAGGACCATGGCGTTCGACGGCAGCGGCAAGTGCGTTACCGGGTGCTGACCATGAAACCCTGCCATGCGAGTGAATCCATGGGCAACCCGGTGATGGTCAACAGTGCCGTCAACTTCGTCCGGATTATTGATGTAAAGTTACGCAGTACCGCGCCTTCGAACCGGCATCCGTCACCAATCACCTGACCAGGGAGAACCCGCATGGAAGTTCAAGCAGGCAGTGCAGCACCGGATTTCACGCTTCCCTCGCACACCGACCAGAAGGTGTCGCTGGCCAGCTTCAAGGGCCGGCCCGTGGTGGTCGCGTTCATGCCGTTTGCCTTCACCGGAGGGTGAACCAATCAAGTCAACGGGTTCCGTGCGAACTACGAAGAATTCAAGAAGTTGAATTGCGAGATTCTGCAGATCAGCGCCGATCCGGCGCCGAGCCTCAAGGGCTGGGCGGAAAAACTGGGCGGCGTCCCCTTCCCCCTGCTCTCGGACTACTGGCCGCACGGCGCGGTCGGCAAGGCCTACGGCATCTTCAACGAGGAACGCGGCATGGACAAGCGCGCGGCCTACGTGCTCGACGCCAAGGGCATCGTCCGCTACGCGAAGGTATACCCTCAAGGGACGATACCCGAGAGCCCGGAACTGCTGGAGCAGTTGCGCAAACTCTGAAGAGAATAGGTGACGAGATACGGGTGACGAGGTAATGGTGACGAGGTGCGGGTGACAAGGCGAAGGTGACGGTTTGCACGTCACCCTTATTCGTCACCTGTAATCGTCACCCGTATTCGTCACGCTTGTTCAGGTTGCCGCTCTCAGCGACAGCCCCGCCAGCCCGGCGGCGAATTCGATGATCTCCTGCGGCGCGAGCGGTGGGCTGACGTATTCGCCCTGGATGCGCTCGCAGCGCAGCGCCGACAGGGCCAGCGCGGTCTCGGCATCCTCCACGCCCTCGGCCACTACCCGCAGTTCGAGATCGCGCGCAAGGTGGACCAGCGAACGGACAATTTTTGCCTCGGTTCCCGGTTCCCGCATTTTCGCCACGAACGTCGCGGCGAGCTTCATTTCGTCGAGCGGCAGTTGCGCCAGGTTGCTGAGTGACGACGCCCCGGTGCCGAAGCCGTCTATGCAGAGCCGCAGGCCGTGCGCCTTGAGACGCGTCAGCGCCCATTTCACCTGCTCCAGGTCGCCGGCGAGCGCGGTCTCGTGGATCTCGATCACCACCCGGCCAGGCGGCACCCCCCAGGTGCGCAGCGCGCGTCCCACGAAATCGGTGAAATCCGGCTGCAACAGGCTGGTCGCGCTGGCTTTCAGGCTCACGGGCATCTGCAGCCCGGCGCGAGCGAAATCGGCGCATAGCCGCAGCGCGTTGTTGAACACCCACCAGGTCACCTCGCGCACCAGGCCGGAGGTTTCGGCCGTCGCCATCGCCCGCGCTTCGGACACCACGCCCAGCTCCGCGTCCTTCCAGCTCAGCACGCACGACAGTCCGGCGATGTGGCCCGAGACCAGGTCAAGCTGCGGCTCGAACGCGAGTCCCAGAGTGCTTTGCTCCAGGGCATGGCGCAGCCGCGCCTCGTAGTGCACGCCGAGTTCCTCGCTTTCACCGTGCGACGGGTCGTAAACGGCGGTTCGCTCCGCCCCGCCGCGCGCCGCGCGTACGGCGAGCTTGCCGTTGCGCACCAGAGTCTGCGGATCCGAGCCGTGGTCCGGGTACATCGCGATGCCGATCGCAGCGTCCGGCGGGAACGACTGGTCGCCGATAAGCACCGGTGCTTCCAGGGCGCCCAGGATCTTGTTCGCGGCCAGGATCGCTACGCCCTCGCCGGCTATACGTGGCAGCAGGCAGACGAGCTGGTCGCGGCTTACCCGTCCCAGCTGGTCCTGCTTGCGCAGCACCCCTTCGCGCATGCGCCGGGTAACGCGCAGCATGAAGGCCTCGCCCCGTTGCAGTCCGAGCAGACTATCCACCTGCTCGACCCTCGGCACCTGGATCAGCAGCAGCCCGAGCTGCCTGCCTTCCTGCTGGTGGCTTTCGATCGTGGTGCGGAAGATCTCCATGAAGGCCGCGTATTCGGGGGTCGGCAGCGTGCGGACGACGCCGCCCTCGTCCTGGCCGCGCGCCAACAGCGATGCGAGGAGCGCGATCTGCAGGATGTTGAAGCGCTGCAACGCGAGCAGGCTCTCGGTGCAGCGCTCCGCGTCGTTCGCGTACAACCGCAGCGCGCCGCGCGTCATCGCGTTCTGAAAGCGCAGGCAGTCGCGCCGCATGCGCTCGATCGGCTCGCCTTCCGCGTCCAGGGCCCACTCGCCAAGCGCGGCATGAACCGGTGCGACGTCGCTGCCGTCCCCGGCCGCGATGTGCTCGAACGCGCCCGCCAGCGCGCCGGCGGCCGGCACGAACAGGTCCGGCGCGCGCTCGCGCACCTCGAGGAACACCGACGCGACGCGGGCGAGCGTCCTGGCGTCGACGCTGAACTCCTCCGCCAGGCGCGCGACCAGCGCCCCGAGGTCGACCCCCGGCTTCGGATCCTGCCCGGGCGTGGAAGCTGAGTCCGGCGCGCTCATCCGCCGGTCAGAGGAAAAATTCCGAGGGATCGACGGCGATGCTGCCCTTCTCCAACGTGCGTTTGATGCGGTACGGCGTCTCCGCGTCCATCCTGGGCTCCTTCGACAGGTCGAGAATCAGCTGCGGTTTTTTCGGACTACCCTTGGCGTCGAGCACCACCATGACCCGCGGCTGCAGCCGCCGCACCAGGTTCTGCGCGATGACGATGCCGATCTCGCCCGAATTCAGTTCCACGATGGCGCCTACCGGAAAGATGCCTATGCACTGGATGAACTGCTCCACCAGCGGGCCGTCGAACTGGCCGCCGCGCCAGCCATAGAGCATATTGAGCGCATTGGAAGGCGCCATCGCTTCGCTGTAGGGCCGGGTTTGCGTCAACGCGTCGAAGCAGTCGACCATCCCCGCGATGGAGCCGAACAAGCCGATCTCCTCGCCCTTCATGCCCTTGTAATAGCCACTGCCGTCGTGGCGCTCGTGATGCAAGGCGGCCAGTGCCGGCAGTTCGGGCGGCAGTCCGGGGGATTCCGCGAGTATGGCGGCCGAATGCTCGACGTGGCTCCGGCACAGCGCCAATTCGACCTTGTTCAGGGGTCCCTTCTTGTTCAGCACTTCTTCCGGCACGCGCGTCTTGCCGACGTCCTGCAGCAGCCCGAGCATGCCGAGCAGGTCGAGTTGCTCCCGCGGCAGCTGCAGAAAACGGCCGAACGTGATCATGTAGATGGAAACCCCGAGCGCGCGGTCGAGGGCATGCGCGCTCTGCTGCTTCAATTTGGCGATCAGGAGCATCGCGTCGGGATTGCGCACCACGCTGTCGGTCATGCTCGCCACTGCTTCCCTCACGCGGGAGGCGTCGAGCGCCTTGCCGGACTGAAGCGTGTCGAACATGTCCTGCAACACGGTCTGGGTCCTGGCCCGGGCCGCGCGCGCCGCCGGCAACTCGGCATCGACGGTCACCTTCTCTTCGTAAATTACGGTCCGCTTGATGGTCGCGAGCACGCTCTTGGCGCGTCCGCCGGCGGTGACCGGGCCGGCGGTGGCCCGGCCGGCGGTGATCGGGCCGGCCTTCAGCTGGCTGCGATCGGGGAGGTCCGAGCCCTTCTCGAGGTCGATGACGACCTTCTTGCAGTACTTCTTGAGCGTCTCGAGCTGCTCTTCGTTATCGAGGATGAAGCCCTGGAAAATGAACGGCGTGTCCGTCCACGGCCGGTCGAGCTCGGCGATGAACACGCCGAGTTCGAGCTCGTTCACGAACACCTCTTTTTTTTGTATGGGCATGGCGGGATTCTCCGTCCGACCGTAGCCAGACGCAAGCCGCGCACCAATGGGGCGGCCGAATGCCGAAAGGGGACCGGCAGCCTGCCGGACCGGGAGGCCCGCCCCGGGACCGGCAAACTCCCGGCCCCTGCCGCCCCCTGGGTCACCGATTGCCGGCGGCGCCATCGCGCCGCTACTACGCTAAAACTCGAACACGTGGTTGTTCCGCAGCAACCGCGGCTGCGGTTTCACCGACAGCTCCTCGATTTCCTGCATGGTCAACTCGACCTCGCCCGGCTTCAGGTGGGTGATATAGACCTCCGCCCGGCGCTCGAGTTTGGCCAGTTCCTCTCCGAGCAGGGCCGGGCACAGGTGCAGGGCCAACTCGGCCAGGCGCCGGTCCTTGTCGGAAAAGGCGGTTTCGATGATGAGAAACTTGAGGTTCTCGATGCGATTCACCGCCTCCCACAGCGCGTCGTTGGGCCCGGTGTCGCCGGTGAAGACCAGGCTGCTCCTGCCGCTGTCGAGCTGGTAGCCCACCGCGGGGACGGTGTGCCGGGCGGGCAGTACGGTGATCCTGCGCCCGCCGAGGGTGATCACCCTTCCCACGTCAATCTCCTGGAAGCGCATGAATGGCTCTTCGGGCGAGGGAATCACGGAGAAATCCGGCCAGATATCGCCGTTGAAAAGGTGCCTTTTCAGGACGGCTATCGTGGGGCCCGTCGCATAGACCTTGACCGGATTCGGCCGCAGCCCGCCCACCGAATCGATGATGAACGCGATCGAGTCGACGTGATCCAGGTGCGAATGCGTAATGAAGATGTGGTCGATC
>Ga0208185_1000717_pt1 | contig 12269 bp, 14 predicted proteins | sample EasRivMeERMLT700_FD_187532 | JGI IMG/M metagenome (GOLD analysis project Ga0208185, IMG submission 187532) | Soil microbial communities from meander-bound floodplain in the East River, Colorado, USA - East River MetaG ERMLT700 (SPAdes) (version 2) | ecosystem: Environmental > Terrestrial > Soil... | reverse complement strand
CTGGATCGAACGGGGCAGCCGTACCGACGACTGGATCGGGCACAGCGACCACGAGTCTGGCCTGGCCGAGATCATGGACCGGGTCATGCCCGACGGTGGTGTTTTCCTCGACGTGGGCGCCCACATCGGACGGTGGTCGCTGCGCATGGCCCGCCGCGCGTCGCAGGTGTTCGCGGTCGAACCGAACCCGGCCACTGTGGACAGCCTGCGCCAGCACATTGCCATCAACCTCGTCGACAACGTGACCATCCTCGAAATGGCGGCGTGGGACCAGCCGGCCACCCTCGAGCTGGACGACCCCAACAACCGGCTCGCCGGCGGGTCGACCCGAACCGTGCCGCTGTCCGAGCACACCTCCGACGAGATCAACCCGGTGGTCGTGGTGGGCGCCGGCCGGCTCGACGCCGAACCCGCCCTGGCCGAGCTCAAGGCGCTCGACCTGATCAAGATGGATGTTGAGGGCGCCGACCTGCACGCGTTGCGCGGCCTGTCGGGGCTGCTCGCCAAACACCACCCGGCGATCCTGCTGGAGTGCCACGACGCGTACGGCTACTACAGTCGCGACGAGCTGCACGCCACCCTGGACGGGCTCGGCTACACCTACGAGGTCGTCAAGTCGAACCTGACGACCTGGTCGCCTAACGGGCCGGTGCCGGTGGCCGTGGCCGCCGACTATCTGCTGTGCCTTCCGGCGCCCACCACCGAGGCCGGGATCGTCGCCCACGACGCCGTGTTTAAACACGGCGCGGCGCAGCGTGAGGAGGAGCTCGCCGAGGTCCTCGAGCTCATCCACGGCCACCTGCCCGCCGCGCGGAAGGTGATCGTCGAGATCGGCTGCGACCGGGGCGGCACCCTGTACGCCTGGGCCCGCACCGGCGCCGACGTGCTCGGCATCACCCTGCCGGACAACGGGTTCGCCACCGGCGGGTCCGGCGAGGCGCTGATCACACACGGGGCGCTGGTGCACCGCGGCGACTCGCACGACCCAGCGTCGCTGGCCTGGCTCACCGGCGCGCTGGGCGGCCGGGCGGTGGATGTGCTCGTCCTCGACGGCGACCACACCACCGACGGGCTGCGGGCCGACTTCGACATGTACTCGCCGCTTGTCGCGCCGGGTGGGCTGATCCTCGTGCACGACATCGCCAGCAAAGGCGACACCCGGGCCGAGGTTCACCAGGTTTGGCCGGCCCTCGCCGATGACGGTTGGCGCACCGAGGAGATCCTGTCCCGCATCCGGCGACCGTTCGGTTGGGGCGTCGTCCACGTCCCCGAGCAGACCTAAGACGAGGGGAGGTGTGCGGTGGCGCTGTTCCGGGCCTTGGTGACAACCAAGCTGACCGTCTCGCACACCTTCACCGTCGACGAGGTCCCGACGGACGCCGCCGGCGACGTCACCGCCACCGTCAAGCGACTCGACGGAACCGCCGTCGCGGCTCCGGCCACGGCCACCCACCCCGGCAGCCCCGGCCTGTATGAGCACGCGCTGCCCGCGTCCGCCCTTCTGGATGCGTGGTCGCTGGACTGGACCGGCACGGTCGCCGGCGCACCCGTCAAAGTGACCGACCACATTGAGCACGTCGGCGGGTTCCTGTTCGACCTGGGCCAGGCCCGGTCCACGTTCGGCAGTGTGCAGCAACCGTGGAACACGAGCCGATACCCGCCGGAGCTGCTCGCCGCCAAACGCATCGCCACCGAGCAGGAAGCCGAAGCCATCGCGCACCGGGCGTTCGTGCCACGCTTCGCCCGGTTCGTTCTTGACGGCACCGGCACCACCGAGCTCGTCGCCCCCGACATGGACCTGCGCACGGTGCGTGCCTGCAAACTGGCCGACCGGGCCGGTGCCACGTTCGTCGACATGGACGCCGGGTCGCTCGCCGCGGTCGCCGCACAACCGTCGGGTGTGCTCATCCGCGACGACGGTGGCATCTGGCCGGCGGGGCACCGCAACGTGATCGTCGAATACGAGTACGGCCTGGACTACCCGCCGGGCGAAGTCAGCGACAACGCGATGCTGCGGATGCGTTACCTCGCAACCGCCAACCGCAACACGGTCCCCGACCGGGCCATCTCGTACACCATCCTGGAGGGCGGTGTGTACCGGATGGCGCAGGCCGGGAAGCGGTCCACCGGATCCCCCGACATCGACGCCGCCTATCTGCGAAACGGCAACCCCACCTTTTGGCTGGCGCAGCGATGACAACCAACTCGTACGCCGCCAAGCGGGCCATTTTCGACCGGATGCGGGAACGTTCGCACCTACCCGGCAACGCGCTCTCCGACGCGCTCGTGTCCTACAGCGACCCGGGCAGATTGGGCCAGGGGCACACCGTCTACGGCGGTGGGATCGTCTTCGACCAGCCCGAGGAAGACGAGGCCGTCGACGGCCGCGACATCCTCACCCATGAGAGAGCCACGATCGGGGTGCACATCCGGATCGAGATCCCCACCCCCGAGGACGGACGCGGCTGCGAAGTCAGCGACCTGATCGCCGAGGCAATCGGTGAGGAGATCGGCGCCCTGTTCAGAACTGATCGGAACCTGGCCGGCGGGGGAAGCACCACCCGCATCGTCGGCGGCCAGTGCGATCAGGGCGTCACCGACACAACTGTCACCTCAACCCTGACCTATTACGTCGGCGTCGAGTCGGACTTCAAGCAGTAGAGCCATATCAGCCAACCGAACATCTAGGAGAGCGCGATGCCCCTGTCAGGAACTAGTGTCGGCCTTTCTGTGCTGACGACGCTTATCGGCGGGCTCGACATTCAGACGCAGAAGTCGGAGCTCCAGTTCACCCGCGGGTTCTCACTGGACTCGGGCACGGGCGCCAACCAGGCCGACAAGGTCTGGTCGGACACCCGCACCATCACCGCGTCCGGCACCGACGACATCGACCTGGCCGGTGTGCTGCTCGACGCGTTCGGGGCGGCGCTCACGTTCGCGAAGGTCAAGCTGATCGCCGTGGCCGCGTACGCAGCGAACACAAACAACTGTGTGGTGGGCAACGCCGCCGCGACCCAGTTCGTGGGGCCGTTCGGGGCTGCGACACACACCGTCGCTGTGGCACCGGGCGGGTTCTTCATGGTCGGCCGACCCGACGCGGCCGGCTGGGCCGTCGGCGCCGGCGCGTCCGATCTGCTGCGGGTGACCAACTCCGCTGGCGGCACATCGGTCACGTATGACGTGGTCATCCTCGGTACGTCTGCCTGAGCGGAGCCCGTTCATGTTCGGTGTCAGCGCGCACGTCCGGTTCGTGGTCGACGCGGACGCAGTCCAGCAACTGCGGGGCGACCCGGCGATCGTGGCGTACGTCCGCCGGGGCGCTGAGGGTATGGCCGAACAGATCAGAGAAGCAACCCCCCAGCACAGCGGCGGCGGCGCCGCGTCGGTCGGTGTGCACCCCGCTCCACGTGCCGTCGGCGCCTTCGACGCTGGCTGGGACAAGGCGCACTACTATCTCGGGTTTCCCGAATCCGGCACCAAATTCCAGGCCGCGCAAGGGTTCGCCTGGCGGGTCCTGCAGCACTACATCTACGACTAGGGACAGGTGACATGGGCACTCCATCAGCGATCGCGCTCGGGCCGGGGACGCTGTCCATCGCGGCTCTCGGCACGACCGAGCCCACCGACCTGACCACGGCGCTGCCGCTGGGTTGGGCCGGGTTGGGCTACACATTCGAGGGATCGAAGTTCTCCTACCAGCTCAACGTCGCCCCGGTCGAGGTGGCCGAAGAACTCGACCCGATCAAATACGCCCCCACCGGCCGCACCATCAAAGTGTCGTTCACCCTGGCGGAGGTCACCGCCACCAACCTGAAACGGGCACTCAACGGTGGCATCATCACCGCCGGTGCCGGCCTCGTGCTGTTCGACCCGCCGGCGTTCGGCACCGAGGTCCGGGCCATGTACCTATGGCAGTCCGACGACAACCAAGAGCGGTGGATTTTCCGGCAGTGCCTGTCCACCGGCGCGGTCGAACCGACCCGGAAGAAAGGCGCCGACAAGGCCGGCTACAACATGGAACTCAACTGCGAGAAGCCGGCCACGGGCCTGCAGCCGTTCCGGGCCATCTTCATCTCGCCGGGGCGTGCGTGATGGTGCGTAAGTACACGTCGCGCTCCGACGGCCGCAAGGCCGAACCGTTCGAGCTCGACGGGGTGGTGTTCCACCCGGGCGACGCGGTCACGTTCCTCGACATCACCGAGCTGGGCCGGTTCGCCAACCAGGAGATGGCCAGCCCCGAAGGCGCGGCCGCGATCGGCGAGTTTTTCAAGCTGCTTCTCGGCGAGGATTACGACCGGTTCCGGGAGCACATCCGCACACACCGAACCGATGAGGACACCATCGTGCGGGTGCTGCACGACGTGCTGGAGGACCTGAGCAGCCACCCTACGCAACGGCCGTCGGACTCGCCCGCTGGGCCGACGAGCACTGGCCGTACGTTGCGGGTCGTATCGCTCTCGCAGGGCACTGTGGACGAGATGCCGATCGACGAGGACCGGGTGAGGGAGCTGCTAGCCCAGGCGGAGGAGCAGCAGGCTGGCTGAACAGCCTGCCGGTCGGTGAGGCCATCGCGGTCGTGTTCGTCCTCGCCGGCGACTGGACACACCGCCGCGACGTGCTCTCCGCTTTGGGTGTGGCCGAGGAGGGTCTTGACCGCATGGAGAACGTGGCGAACCCCGAACCGATCTACCGGGCGCAGGGCACGGACCGGGCCGATGAGATCGCGGCATTCGTCGGCGGGTTCGACAATCCGTCGGTCGAGGGAGGTGCGCCATAGCTGGCCGCAAGATCGGGGAGGCCTTTGTAAGGCTCAGGCCGGACACCGGTGGTTTCAAGCAGGAGATGTCCGCGCACGGCACGGACGCTGGCGACAGCTTCGCCAGCGGACTGGTCAAACGCGCCGCCGCCATCTTCGCCGGCGTGCAGGTGTTCTCGTTCCTGAAGGGTTCGGTGCAGCAGGCCACAGAGTCGGCTGTGGTGATGCGAGCTACCGAGGCCGTCATCAAGTCCACCGGCGGCGCGGCCGGCGTGACCGCGGATCAGATCGGAGCGTTGTCGACCAAGCTGTCTCAGCTGTCTGGTGTGGACGATGAGCTGATCCAGCACGGCGCCAATGTCATCGCCACATTCACCGGAATAAAGAACGCCGCCGGTGAGGGCAACGACATTTTCGATCAGACCAACCTGGCGGCGCTGAACCTGTCCGTCGCGTTGAAAACCGATCTGCAAAGCGCGTCGATCCTCGTGGGTAAGGCGCTCAACGATCCGGTGAAAGGTGTCACCGCTCTGCGGCGGGCCGGTGTGCAGCTCACCGAGCAGCAGACGGAGCAGGTGAAGAAGTTTGTCGAGGTCGGGGACATAATGTCTGCCCAGAAAATCATTCTGGGCGAGTTGGCCGTCGAGTTCGGCGGCGCGGCCGAGGCGGCGGCGACTCCGGCTCAAAAGGCGAAGGTGGCGTGGGGCAACTTCCAAGAGCTCCTCGGCGGGCTGCTCCTGCCGGCGATCGGCAAGGTATCTGACATCTTCACCAGCAAGGTCGAGCCGGCGTTGCGCGCCGGTGTCGAGCTGTTGACAAAGGGCTGGTCCGGCGGGGTGCGGGACGGGGCCGGGTTCATGGAGCAGTTCGGCGCGGTGGCGCACCGGGTGTTCACCGTGATCGGAGACATTCTGCAAAACGTGGTGTGGCCGGTCATCAAGGATGTGGTGACCACCTTGCATGATCTGGTCGGCTGGGTGAACGAGGGCTCGTCCGGGGCGCAGGTGTTCCGCGCGGTTGTGATCGGGCTGACCGCCGCGTTCGTGGCGTACAAGGTCGCGGTAACCGCGATCGGCATCGCGGCGAGGATAGCCGCGGCCGCGCAGATGATTTGGAACGCGGCCATGATGCTGAACCCGATCGGGCTGATCATCCTTGCGGTTATCGCGCTGGTTGCCGCGATCTTCTACCTGTGGACCCACTCCGCCGGGTTCAGAAACTTTTTCATCGGCATGTGGGAACACATTTGGGGGTTCCTCAAGGCGGTCGGTGGGTGGTTCGCCGGCCCGTTCGCCGACTTCTTCAAGAAGGGCTGGCATTTTATCGAGGACGTCATCAAACTGGGCGTTGCCATTTTCAAGTTCTACTGGCAACTCATTCAGGACGTCGTCGCCGCCGTGGCCGGCTGGATAGAGCAGCGCATCGCCAACTTCGTCGCCAACTTTAAGGCGATCCTGGCTGGTATCGGTGTGATCGTCGGATGGTTTGTTGACACGTTCAACCGTGTAAGGCAGGCCGTCGCGGATGGCATCAGCGGCGCGATCAGTTTCGTGGCCGGTCTGCCGGGCCGCATTCTCGCGGCGATAGGAAACCTGGGTTCGTTGCTCTACAACGCCGGCGCCGACATCGTGCGCGGCTTGTGGAATGGCCTGTCCGGGATGGGTGGCTGGCTGTGGCAGAAGATCACCCAGTTCATCAAGGACAACGTGCCCGCTCCGGTGGCGAAGGTGCTCGGCTGGGATTCGCCGTCGAAGTTGTTCGCCCGCATCGGCCGTGACACGGTCGAAGGCTTCGCGGTCGGCTTCGGCCAGCGGGCCCGCGAGCTCAACGGTCAACTCACCCTGCCGCTGCCCGTGTCGGCAGGGTTGGCGAACACTCAGACCGGCGGCTCGCAGCGCGAGGCCGGTGGAGGGTACACACGGCTGCACCCCGATGATCTGGCGCAGTTGGGGTTCCTGCTCAACGACCGTCCGGTGCAGGTCACGATCGACGACCGGGTCGGGCACCGCGCGGACATCTACCGGAGGTCATAGGCGATGGCGACGACGTGGCAGTTTGTCGACACGATCGCGTCGAGCCCGACAGTCAGGCTGGACCTGAACAACGGCTTGCCGTTCTGGGTGGGTGACGGGTGGGACCTGTCGCCGGCCGCGGTGCGTCGCTCGCTGGCGTCGTCGATGTTGACCGACGGTGATGCGGTCACGGCCTGGTCCTACACCAACCGGGTGCTGAGCATCCCGTTGCAACTGAATGCGGCCGGTGTGGACGCTGCGGCGTTGGCGTTGCACACGCTGGGGATGGAGCTGAGCCGGGACAGCAATATTCTGCGGGTGCAGCTCGGCTCGATGCCGTACTTCTTTCGCACGTTCGCCGCGCCGGACTACACGTTCACAGCGCTGAAGATGATGGCGGAGCTCGGCAAGGCGACTCTGAAAATTCCAGCGGAGCCCTTCGCCTACGGTCTGAAAGAAACCCTGACGACCGCGGTCGTCAACAACGATCCGGCGGCAGGTTCTAACGGCATGTTCTTCGAGGTGACCGGGATCAAGGGCGACGTGGAAACGCCGCTGTTCCTGTCGATCCCCAGCGCCGGCCTGCTTCCCGGCGGTAGTTCAACGACGGGCCGGACGAGCTGCATCGCAGTTCGCCGCCGGGGCACGCCATCGGCGGCGCCGTTCGTGGTACAGGCCGAGACGGCGTCACCGTTGGGCACCGACACCACCCTGCCGGGTAACGATGCGGTGATGTCAGGGGCAGGCAGCAACTACGCGCGTTGCTCGTTCGCGACCGTCGCGACTCTGCTGGAGCGTCTGAGCTTCGCGGCGATCCCGGTGGCTGCGTCGGTCGACGCTCGGGGCACGTACCGGGTGTTTATCCGCGTCCGTAAAAGCGTCGCCGGAGACGCGATGGCGGTTCAGCTGCGCCACGACGGGAACGGTCTAACGGTCCTTAACTCGCTGGTCACTTTGCCGTCCACAACGAACCTCGTCTACATCGACCTGGGGCTGGTCACTCTGCCGCTGGGTGGGGGGCCGATAACGGACGGCTATTCCAGCGTGCCGCTTGCCGTGAAGGGCTTGAACGTATACGTAAGAGCGCAACGGACCAGCGGATCCGGGAATGTGGATTTCGACGTGCTCCTGTTCGTGCCCGCCGACGACCGTCTCGCGCTGGTGACGTGGGGACTGAACTCCGGACCTGACACGTTTGTCCTGGACTCCGCGACCCCTGCCGCCTACGCGCTGGGAGGCAGCGACGTCCGCAACGAACCGCCAATGTCAATTGTTGGCGACGCGCCCATGATTTCCCCGGGCGTGACCAACCGGATCGTGTTCATCCGCAACGTGAACACGAACGACACGGCCAGCGACGACAAGACCGGCACCCACTCGATCACGCCGTACTACTGGCCCCGGTACCTGTATATCCGGCCGGTGGCGGGGTGAGTCTCAAGGTGCCCCTTTCGGTCCGTCTCCACACGAGCCGGGCTGACAAACACGTTACGGCCAGCATCCGGGACCTGCGTTTCAGATCGCAGGTGCCCGGCGGGTTCGCGTCGATTGAAATGTCCTTCGATCGGCCGCTGCGAATCCAGCCCGATGAGGTCGAATATTATGGCCAGTGTTTCGTCTACGACGCCCGCAGCGGTGAGACGGTATGCGAAGGCAGACTGGAGGACCCGGGTCGTGGCGCGGGTTCGTCCGGTGAGGTGTGGAGTCTGACTGCGATGGGTCCGTCCGCGCGTGCCCGTGACCGGACCGTTCCACTGATCTATGTGGACAATCCGATGGGGTCACTCATCAGAGCCGACAATCAGACGCCCGGCGGAACCGACACCGTCGGCGGCGACCCCGGCGCAGTGACCGGCACGCAAGAGGCCCTCGTGCTGCAGTTCCCGGAAGGGTTGACGGTGGCGGTCAACTCCCGTGTGGTGATGCGGTATCTGCGGCTGATGGAGTCTGGTCAGAAGCTGGCCCGCATCGATTACACCTGGGACGCCGGCGTCACCAACACCGACTTCAATGTTGAGGCGGTGGCGCGCACCGACGGCAACACGGCCGCCGGTGAAACGGCGCGCACCGACAATTTCAACGTCGCCGGTGGCGGCTCGTCACCGCGCGAGATTGTGACCGACTTCGCCTCCGGCCGGAACACCATCGAGTGGCGCATCTTGGTCGACGCTGGCGCAGGTGGGGCGATCGGCAACGACACTTTCTGGGCGTCGATCCGCAGCATGGTGGTGCTGGCCACGAGGTACAGCAAGGCCGGCACGGAACTGCTCACCGCGGCGGACTACTCAGCCAACACCGTCCTCGCATCCGAGGTGGTGGCGGACCTGCTCGGCCGGCTCCTCACCTCCTACGACGGTGCCAACGCCACCATCGCCACAACTGCATACGTCATCACTCAACTGGCCTATCCCGACGGCGTCACAGCCGCCGCGGTCCTGGCCGATCTGATGGCGTTGGAGCCCGACTTCTACTGGGCGGCGTGGGAGTCCAACGCCGCCGGAAAGCACCGGTTCGTTTGGAGCGCATGGCCAACAACGGTCCGGTACGAGGCCGACGTGGTCGACGGGTTCGACTCCCCCGGATCGGCCGGGGAGATTTTCAACGCAGTGACAGTCAGATGGCGCGACGCGACCGGGCTGCGGACCACAACAGTCACACAGTCCGTGCCGGTCCTCACCACCGCCGGCATCACCCGCACAGCCTTCCTCGACCTGGGCGACGAGGTGGGCAGTACGGCGAACGCGCAGCGGGCAGGCGAAAAGTTCCTGACACAGCACCTGGCCCCGCCAAACGCCGGCCGGCTCGCGGTCTCCCGACCGATCCTCGACATGACCAGAGGCATCCTGACAGCACCGTTCACCATCCGCCCAGGCGAGCTGATCCGGGTGCGTGGCGTGCAGCCGCGCGTGGACACGCTCAACGCAACCGACCGCGACGGAGTGACCGTGTTCCGCATCATCGCTGTCGACTATCAGGCATCGACGAACACAGCCACGCTGGAGTTGGACTCGCAGCCGATCACCACCGCACACACACTGGCCGACGTGGCGTCGTCGCCGGCGCTGACACGGCGGCGCAGATGACAGATCGGCATGCAGTCGGCGAACCGTCCAAAGAGGAGGAATGATGGCCGTTGCCGCCTACTACGCATGGGTTCGGGACGGCCGGCCGCTGGAGCCCGCCCGCCCGATCCGCGAGCTCGTGGGAAAGATGCGCGTCGCCTACCCGGCCGCCGCCGAGGTCAATCTGTTCAGTTGGTACGCCGACGACGCGCACTATCAGGCCGACTTCCCCGAGGACCACACCCCGTACTCGTTCACGCCGTGGCCGATCTCGCCGAACCCTTACCCGTTTGTGTTCGCGACCGACATCATGCACCGGCCGGACCTCGGGGTGGACTGCGCCGTGCTGGTGCCGTACTGGCTCGCCGAGGCGCGTGCCGCCCGGATGCCGTGGCTCAAATACTTGATCTGGCAGGCGACGCTGTACCACGTCCGCAACGGGTGGCGGCCGGTGGCCAACAGCGGCCACCACGACCACACGCACCTGTCAACCCGCACCGATCACAAGGACACGAGCCTCGGCTCATGGAGCCCGGTACCGGGCGCAATCGAGGAGGAACACGACATGCCTGTGATCCTTAACTGCAAGGAAAACGGGGGCTACTACTCGTATCCGGTGCCGAAGTGGTTCCGGTCGGTCCCCGCCGCGAAAGCCGCCGCCACTGCCTACGGGGTGCCCATCATCGAGGTCGCCACACTGGCCCAGGTGCGGGCCAGCTTCGGTTTCATCCCCGGCGACGCGGCTGCGGTCGCTGCCGGGCAGGCCGACGTGCTCGCCGACGGGCACGGCAACGTCGTCCCGACGGCCGGCGGTGCAGCTCCGGCCTCGGGCCCGGTCGATCTAACCCCCGCCGCGGTTGCCGCGGTGGCCGACGCGACGGCTGATGAGATCGCAGCCGACCCCGAACGCGACGGCGCGGGCACCTGAGCCGATACCCATGGACATCCTTGCCAGCGTGATCACGGCCGGGGTCGTCACCGCGGTCCTGACCACCATGCTCGCGCTGGTACGGATCGCGCTCGGGGCTGAGCGGCGCAGGGCCGACGACTGGCGTACAGCGGCGCAAACCTCCGCCGCCGCTAATGATGTCCTCACGGCCAACATGGAAAAGCTGATCACTTCACACCAAGAGTTGGTGGTCTCCACGCGGGACATGATGGCGCTGCTGCGCACGGTCGCCGCCGACCGTCGGAGCGCAGCATGAGATGGCCATGGACCAAGCAAGTCGCTGACGAGGAGGCGGCCGACGCTGTCCGCGCGGCGGACGAGCAGAAAAGGAAGGCCGACAAACAGACCGTCGAAGTCGAGCGGAAGGTCAAGGCGGCCGGTGCGCTGGCACAGCGAACCGACCGGTTCGCCCAGGAGATCGCGCAGGCATGGCAGCGGCGGGAGCCCACGTGATGACGGTCATCCAACTTCTGCTAGCCGCCTCGGTCGGACTTCCCATGTGGTTCGTGCTGAGCCTGGGCGACCCGCGTCGCACCCAGAACAGCCGCACGGCGTGGCTGCTGGCCGGATGGGGCTGGGTAACGGTCGCCTGGGAGACCCTGATTCTGCTGGCCAGCTTCCGTGTCGCCGTGCCGCTGTGGTTGGCGGCACTGGTGCTGCTGGCCCAAGACGGGGTCTTCGGGTGGTGGCTGGTGCAGTTGTACCGCACCCGACGCAAAGACAAAGGGAGCAGCACTATGGACAAGGACACCTTGTGGTGGCGGCTCGTGCACCTCGAGCCGGCACTGATGCGCGGCGCGGTGGTGGCGGTGGTGGCGCTACTGGGCGCGGTCGGCATCCTCGTCGCCCCCGGTATCCCCGACGCGCTGCTGGGTGCGTGGGGCGCCGCGGCGGCCATCGTCCAAGCGGTCTGGACCCGCCCGGCGGTCACCGCCAACGCCCGCGTCGTGGTCGAGGCACCCAACCCGATCAGCGAACCGGACAAGGTCGTCGCGGGTGAGGCCGTCACCACGGCCAGCCGGACCGACATCATCGACGCGGCCCGCGAGGATCCGCGCGGATAGAGTCGTGTCGACTGCACGGGGGACACACCCGGTTGGGCCGGGGGTGGGTCACATCCAGGGAGCCACTCCCATGAGCACCGCAGCCATCCGCAGAGCCACCGCCGCCAGCATCGCGGCCGGCCTGCTCACCCTCGCCGCGATCGCCTCAACCGCCGGCGCGTCAACCGCAGAAGCCGGACTGGCCGGGCTCGAGCTCGCCCAGGTGCAGCAGGCAAACTGTCGGGTCCTCTTGGCTGGGGCCACGTCCAACGCTCAACGCAACCGGGCCAACGCGTGTATCGCCGACCAGCAGGTCATCATCGACCGGCTCACCGCGGCCGCGAGCTCGCCGAGCTCCTCGCCGTCTGCCTCGCCAAGCCCCAGCGCTAGCCCGTCAGTGTCCCCGAGTTTGTCGCCAAGCCCGAGCCCCTCCTTGAGTCCGTCACC
>Ga0208185_1000716_pt1 | contig 12278 bp, 14 predicted proteins | sample EasRivMeERMLT700_FD_187532 | JGI IMG/M metagenome (GOLD analysis project Ga0208185, IMG submission 187532) | Soil microbial communities from meander-bound floodplain in the East River, Colorado, USA - East River MetaG ERMLT700 (SPAdes) (version 2) | ecosystem: Environmental > Terrestrial > Soil... | reverse complement strand
GTGCAATTCTTGAACGTGCGCCTCGGTTCGGGACCGAGGGGTCGAAGGTTCAAATCCTTTCGCCCCGACCAACTTCCTCTCCTTCCTTAGGAAATCCTCACAACCCAAAACGACATGACCGGCCATGGTCGGTCGTGATCGGTGGTTTTCGGCGTCAGATCTTTATGCTGACGTTAAATCGCGAACATCTCCTGCGTCGTCGCCAGCGCATCACAGGCAATCAAATAGCGACTGGCGAAATCCGTGACGGTCAGCGGGTAGCAGTACCGCCGATTGCCGAGCATGAACTCGCCTTTGTAGTCCGCGCACCAGAGGGCATTGGGCTCGGTGGGCCGGGACAGGACCGTGCCGCTGGTGCGGGCGCGGCGCCGGCGCCGGCGATGCACCGTGATCGTCCACGGCGCCGTGTAGGCCTTGGATCGTCCACCGTCACGTCGACGTCAAGGTAACCAAAGTTCCTTCGCCGGAATCGTTCCGTCCTTGTGGGCCGGTTGACAGGGATCGGGTCCGTTCCCTACGATCTCGCCACATGTATGTAGCCGATGCGAAGCGCCTGACGCTCGCTGGCGCCAGGAAGATGATGGCGGCAGCGGTCGGGATCGCGGAAGCGGAGCGCATTCCGATCGCCGTGGCGATTGCCGATGCCGGCGGCCACCTGCTCATGTTGGAGCGGATGGACGGCGGGCGCTTCCACACGGTGCATTCCTCCACCACCAAGGCCGTCTGCGCCGCGTCGAACAAGCGGCCGACCACTTCCAAGGGCGCGCAGGCCCAGCCGCTCGACACCGCCCATGCCATCGGGCTCGCGCTCGCCGCCGGCCCTGAGCGCTGGACCGCCATGGAAGGCGGCTACCCGATCATCGTGGACGGCGAGTGCATCGGGGGCATCGGGGTGTCGGGCGGGAACTGGGAGTTCGACGACCGCGTGGCGCGCGCGGCGGTGGATGCGATCGGCGCCAGTTTTCAGATCGACTGATAGCCCCAGTCACGGGCCGCCGTTGGTACCCGCAAGCCCGCGACTGGGTGACAGTGTTTGCTGTGGGGCGCTCAGCGCGCCGAGGACCGCTATGCGAACCGCAACGAGAGTCGCGTGTGAGGCCGCATAACGGTCCAACTGCATGGCATTCGAACCGGTGAGGGTTGGCTGTCTCGGCATGGGATGGTGGTCGGACGTGCTGGCCGACGTCGTCACGCGGTCGGGCGCGATCCGGATCGTCGCCTGCTACACGCGCTCCGATCAGAAGCGCGAGGCGTTCGCGGCGAAATACGGCTGCCGGCCCGCCCCGACCTACGAGGCGATGCTCGAGGATCCGGACGTCGAGGCGGTGATCAACACCACCCCGAACAACGCCCACCTCGAGACGACGCGGGCTGCGGCCCGCGCAGGCAAGCATGTCTTCCTCGACAAGCCGATTGCCAATACCGTCGCCGATGCTCGCGCGCTGACCGACGCCTGCCGGGCGGCGGGGGTCGTGCTGGCGCTCGGCTATCAACGCCGCCGCGAGAGCCACTTCCGCTGGATCCGCGCGCAGATCGACCGCGGAATGTTCGGGACCCTCGTGAACGCCGAGGCCAACATCAGCCGCGACCGCCTGGGACAGATCGACCTGACCTCCTGGCGGTATACCGCGGCGGGCATGCCGGGAGGCGTGATGCTGCAGATCGGCATCCACTACACTGACGTGCTCGAGTACTTGATGGGTCCGATCACCGCCGTGAGCGGCAGGCTGGCGCAGCTCGTCCTGCCCGGGGACAACCCCGATGTCGCCAGCCTGATGCTCGAGCACGAGAGCGGGGCGCTCTCGACGCTGAACGCCAGCTACGCCTCCGCTTCGGAGTACTATCTGCTCAATGTCTACGGCAAGCAGGCGACCGCCTATTACGACCTCCACCAGGGCCTTCGCGTCCTCGAGCGCGGGGCGAAGGGCGCACGGCCGGTGGCCTGTGCGGCCAGTGATCCCATCGCGTTGGAGCTCGACGAGTTTGCCGCCGCCGTGCGCGGACGGGGCGAGCCCGAGATGAACGGCGAAAAGGGCACCGCTTCGCTCGCCGTCATCCTCGCCGGGATCCAGTCGGCGCGCGAGGGACGGCGCGTCGAGGTCGCCGAGGTGCTCGCGGCAGTGGCGTGCTGAGGCCATGCTGAGCAGGGCTGTCTCGCGCACGGCAAGCGGTCTGGCGATCGCGGGCGCCTTGTCCGCGCTCGTCGCGTGCGGGCCTGCGGTCGAGCGGCCCTATCCGGCGGAGCCGATCGAGATGACCGTGCTGTTCGGGGGATCGAGCGCCACCATCGCGCAGATCCTCGCCGACGCCATGTCCACCGAGCTCGGCGTCCCAATTGCCGCGGTGAGCCGCACCGGCGCCGGCGGGGCCGTGGGGTACTCCCACGTCAGGTCGACGCCGCCCGACGGCTACAACCTCGTCTGGAACTCGAATTCTATCAGCACGGTCTTTCACAGCGGCAACATCGACTTCGACTACCGGGCCTTCGAGCCGGTGGCGCGCGTCGGCATGGAGGTGCCGGCGCTGGCGGTACGGAGCGATTCCGGCTGGGTCACGCTCCGGGACTTCGCCGCCGCGGCCAGAACGAAGCGAATGCGCGTGGGCATCTCCGGCCGGGGCTCGTTCGTGCATCTCGTCTCGGTGGCGCTGTTCGACAAACTGGGGATCGAGGTCACCTACGTGCCGTACGGCCAGGGCACGGCGCCCGCGGAGCTCCTCGGAGGGCGCGTGGACGCGGCGCTGCAATGGCCCTCGCAGTTCAAGGCCCAGGCCGATGCAAACGAGCTGCGTGTGATCGCCGTGACGAGCCCAGAGCGCATCCCGGTGATGCCCGACGTGCCGACCGCGAAAGAGCAAGGTTATGACGTCGAACTGGTGATGTGGCGCGGGCTCGCGGTGCCCAAGGGAACCCCGAAAGACGTGATTGTGAAGCTCGAGGACGCAGTACGAACCGTCGTCACCGGCCCACGGTTCAAGGAACTCAGCGCCAGCCTCGGATTCGAGCCGGGGTTCCTGCCCGCAGCCGACTTCGGCGCGCTCGTGGCCGACGACGACATCGCGATCGCCGGGCTGATGAAGCAGCTCGGGCTCGCTCAGCCAGGACAGTAGCCAGGTGCGCGTCGACCGCATCCTGGGACTCGTCCTGCTGTTCGTGGCGTTGGTCTGGTTGTGGCTCGCGTTCACGTATATCCCCGGCGCGCGTGGGGCCGGGGAGACAGGCCCGCGCGCCTTTCCGGTGCTGCTCGGTATGGTGCTCGCCGGTCTCGGGGTCGCGCTGGCACTGAATCCGGGCCCCGCCGGCGAAGCGGTTGCGCCGGTCACACGCCGCGAGGCGGTGATCGTCGCCGGCACAATCGGGGTGCTGGTGCTCTACGCCTTCCTGCTCGAACGGGTGGGCTTCCTGATCGCGACGCCCGTCGCGATCGCGCTCACGATGTGGGGTCTGGTGCGCGTGCGAAGTGCCACGCGAATCGTGGCCCTGGCGATCGGGTTCACCGTCGGCTGCTGGGCGATCTTCGACGCGCTCCTGGGCACGCCGCTGCCGCGCGGTTCATGGGTCCTCTGGCTGCGCTGACGCCGGAGGCCATCGCCGCCACCGCCACCGGGGCCATCGTCGGCCTGGTGTTCTCCGCCATCCCCGGGCTCACCTTCTCGACGGCGCTGGCGCTGATGATGCCGTTCACCTTCGGCCTCGATACCGTGCCCGCGATCGGCATGCTGCTCGGCATCTACTCCGGCGGCATGACCGGCGGCGCGGTGGCGTCCATTCTTCTCGGCATTCCCGGCAACCCGTCGGCCGCGGCGACCGTCTTCGACGGCTACCAGATGGCCTTGAAGGGCCAAGCCAGCCTGGCGCTCGGCGCCTCCGTCGTCGCCTCGGCGTTCGGCGGCCTCTTCAGCCTGATCGTCATGATGCTGCTGATCGAGCAGGTAGCTGCGGTGGCGATCAGATTCGGGCCGGCCGAGATCTTCGCGCTCGTGCTCTTCGGGCTCTCGACGATCTGCGGACTGGCGGAGCGGTCGCTGCTGCGCGGCCTCGTCGCGGGCGTGCTCGGGCTGATGATGATGACGATCGGCCTCGACGAGCTGGACGGCGTCGGGCGCCTCACCTTCGGCACGATACAGCTGCAGCAGGGCATCAACGTGCTCGTCGCGATGATCGCGCTCTTCGCCGTGCCGCAGGTCATCAAGACCTTCATCGACCACGGCACCTCCGCGGACAGCGCGCCCGGCGGGAACGTGATCACAGAGCAGGTGCGCGGAATTCTTCCGGTGCGACCGCTCCTGCCGTATTGGTGGCTCATGGTGCGCAGTTCCATGATCGGCACGGTCGTCGGTGCTATCCCGGGCCTCGGCGGTCCAGTTGCCGCGTTCCTGGCGTACGATCACGCGCGCCGGTTCAGCCGTACACCCGAGAACTACGGCAAAGGGGAGCTCGGGGGCGTGGTCGCACCGGAGGCGGCGAACAATGCCGTCATGGGCGGCGCGCTGATTCCGCTCCTGAGCCTCGGCATCCCTGCGGATGCGGCCACGGCGATCATCCTCGGCGGGCTGCTCGTGCACGGCCTGCAGCCGGGCCCGCTCCTGTTTCAGACCAGCCTCGACATCATCTACGCGATGTACGTGACGATCGTGGTGTCCTGGGTGGTCATCCTGCTCGTGCAGGTTGCGGGGATCCGCATCTTCGTGCACGTGCTCCGCGTGCCGCGGCACCTGCTCGGCGTGTGCATCCTCGTGCTCTGCGGGATCGGGTCGTATGCGCTGCGGAACGCCATCTTCGACGTGTACCTGATGGCGGTCGTGGGCCTGCTCGGGTACGCGCTGGTGCGCGTGCGCATCCCGCTCGCGCCGGTGCTGCTCGGCCTGGTGCTCGGCCGGACGCTCGAGCAGCAGTACCGCACGGCGCTGATTCTGAGCGAGGGAAGCCACGGCATCTTCGTACAGAGCCCCGTGGCGGCGTTTTTCCTGGCGCTGACCCTCTTCGTGGTGGGTTGGCAGATCTGGTCGGCGCTGCGGCGTCGGCCCGAAGGCGAGGTCGGATGACGGCGATGCAGGCGCGTGTGGTGCGGTTTGCGACCCCTGGCGGGCCGGAGGTGTTGAAGCTCGAGACGATGGCGCTGCCGGAACCAGCGCCTGGCGAGGTGCTGGTCCGCCACACGACGATCGGCCTCAACTACCAGGATACCTATCACCGCTCCGGCTTCTATCCGCTGCCCCTGCCGAGCGGAATCGGCACGGAGGCGGCCGGCGTGGTCGAGCGCGTCGGCCCTGGCGTGGCCGAGCTGCAGGCGGGCGATCGGATCGTATACGCCGGCGGGACGCCCGGCGCGTACGCCAGCCATCGAGTCGTGCCGGCGGCGCGTGTGGTGAAGATCCCGGACGGCATATCCGACGAGGTCGCGGCGGCCGTGATGCTGAAGGGCATGACCGTCGAGTACCTCCTCAACCGCTGCTACGCCGTAAAGCCCCGCCAGTTCGTGCTGTTCTACGCGGCCGCCGGGGGCGTTGGGACGATCGCAGGGCAGTGGGGGCGGCACCTCGGAGCGACGATGATCGGCGTTGCTGGCGGCGCCGAGAAGTGCCGCCTCGCCCGCGAGCATGGCTACGCGGAGGTCATCGATCGCACGCGCGAGGACGTTGTCGAGCGCGTGAAGGCAATCACGGGCGGCGCGGGTGTGCCGGTCGTCTACGATTCGGTGGGGAAGGCGACGTTCGAAGCGTCGATCAAAAGCCTGGCGCCGAGGGGACTCTTCGTGTCGTTCGGTACGACAACGGGGGCACCGCCGCCGGTCGAGGCCGGGCTGCTCCAGAAGCAGGGTTCGCTCTACTTCACGCGCCCGACGCTCGTGACCTACACCGCCGCGCGCGAGGAGCTCGTCGCTTCGGCGGCGGCGGTGTTCGACATGGTGATGCGGGGTGCGATCTCGGTGCGTATCGGCGCGCGGTATCCGCTCGCCGACGCCGCCAGGGCGCACGCCGATCTGGAGGGCGGCAGGACCGTCGGGTCCTCGATCCTGATACCGGGGAAGGACGATTGACGCGAACTGACGGACGCTCAACTCGTCAGTCAGACGGGTGTCGTGAACGTACACGAAGCCGCGTTTCTCAGGGATGACTACCAGCGATGCCACGGTACGAATCTCCAGAACCTTGACGTCGCCGCCGTGAAGGCCGGCTTGGGCGATGAGGCGGCGCTCGCCACCGGGCCACATGGTCAGGTGGACTTCGGCCTGGTCGGCACCGAACTCCATCGACAGCCACGCGCGCGGCGCGTCAGCCGTCGAGCGGCTGCCTGCCTCTTCAATCATGCGCCGAAGGTTCTCGCGGTTCTCCTCGCTCAGGTACTCGACTCGCCAGCGGATCATCATCGTGGTGCACACTGACCGAGACGACTCAGTTCGGCTCATCAGCGCCCGCGAAGTGACCCCGGCAGAACGCCGTGTCTATGAACAAGAAGGCAAGTGACCGAAAGACGACGACATGAGGGCCGAGTACGACCTCCGAGGGGGCGTGCGCGGCAAGTACTATGAGCGCTACAGGCAGGGCACCAATGTGGTCTTGTTAGAGCCAGACGTCGCGGAGGTGTTTCGCGATTCCGCGACTGTCAACGAAGCCCTGAGGCGGTATCTTTCTGAACACGGGACGCCTCCGATTGTAGGCGAGGCGGGTTGACCAAGGGCTCTATGAAGACACCTGAACTGCGGCCCGGTGTCTTGGCGAAGTTGCGCGCGGTTCGCGACGAGCTGAACGAAGAGCTTGCGGGGAAGTCCTTCGTCGAACAGCAACGGTACATCCGCGACCAACTGAAGACGAAGCGCCGGCCCGCGCCGCGTGGTCGTGCGCGTCAGCGCCGAAGCGCGTGACGCTTGGCGGCTGGCGGAGAGCCGGCTAATCGTTATGCTGACGTTATGCAGTGACGAATTGCTTCCGAATCAGGCCCGGGAGTTGATTCTCAGTCTCGGTTCGGGACCGAGGGGTCGAAGGTTCAAATCCTTTCGCCCCGACCATTTCTTCCCAATAAACGTTCGGTTCTTCTCGGTCCTGCCGTTGCCGAACGTCCTTATCGGTCGGTGTTGAGCACAATCTGAGCCCATCGATCTAGGCCCCGGTGTAGAGCCGCAAGCCGGAGTGTCATTTCCCGTTCCATTTTGGTCGCCCAGTCGGTCTGGCGGCCCACCGTGGTCCCCTTGGTATTCCTCAATAGATCTCTTTCGATCACCTTGGACGAGACCCAGAAGTACATCGACCGACTCGTGGCGCACACCGAGCGGGAGAACGCCGACATCATGGCGACCTTTGAGCGGCCGACGACTCCCACGACCATTGCGACTCCTCAACAGGCGATGGTCGGCGGAACGGTCACCGCGTTTCCGGCGAAAACCGCCCGCTAACGCGGCTTGACGCTCGGGCGCTTTATCGGCGGATTCTGAGGCGCGACCCCACCAAGTTGATCCGCCGCGATGCGCACTTCTTCGGCGAGGTCAGCGAACCGCTTGCGAAGTTCTTTTATCAGTCGCTCAATGTGGGCGAAATGGTCCTCGACGGCCTTGAGGCGACTGACGGGGGAGTTTTTCACGACGGGATTATTAGCGAAGGGTGAAGGGCGCGTCTGTCTAGAACCGCACACTCCTCGGCGGAGAGCCGCTAGTTGGGTGGCCCGGAGCACGGACCAATCTCACATTTACGATCTGTGGCCCCACTGCAATGCGGATCGGCGAGCCACGACGCGACCGAAACCGATCGGAAATCATCTGCCGTCAAAGTTGTTTGTCGTCGAAGCGCAAACCGGGCCAGAGGATACACTGGTCTCCAAGGACTTTCCCGTGCTTCCCGCAACTGACGCTGAAACCGAGCGTGTCGTCGTCTACATGCGCTTTCAAGCCCCAGAACGAACAGTTCAACTCGTTCAGAAGGTCTACTCAGAGAACGTGTTGCATGTGCGCCATGACGTGTGGGATGTCCATACGGATGTGGACCGTTGGTGGGTGATCACTGAGCCGATGAATCTCTACTCGCAGGACCAGTTCCCGAACATAGATCTGGCTGTGACGTTCCACATCGGACTGTGTCTGAGGATTCCGCGTACCGAACGACAGAAGTTGTCCGCATTTCCCGTGGAACCATTTGCCGAGTGCTATCGACATCTTCACGACATGTCTGACGCGCTCGCGCAAGCGCAAGAGGTCGCGGATTATCAGACCATCGGTGTGCGATCACGCGAGGCGCTACTCGCGTTCATCTCCGCAGCGCAAACGGTTATCCCGTGGACATCCGCAGAGGAACCACCGAAGAAGGCTGATCTGAAGGCGTGGGGCGACCACATCTGTAACGTTGCGCTGCCGGGCGCGTCTCACGAGCAGCGACGACACTTGTACAAGACGCTGCTGGAAAGCGCGTGGAAGTTCACCAACTGGTTGACTCACGCCAAGTTTTCGCACTGGCACGACGCAGAAGCGGCTATTGAAATTACGCAGAATGCGATTGGCCTCTGCATATCAGCCGTGATTCGTTTCATCCGGGGCGTGCCCGATCACTGTCCTGCTTGTGGTTCTCAACGGCTGTCACCCGAACGAGGCCATCGCTCCGACGATCCGGATACACAATGGGAGCGGCCGACATGCGACAAGTGTGGTTGGGTTGGCGAGCCAGTGCCGATTGAGCCTCACGGTGCCGCAGATCAAAAAGCGGCATCCTCTCCACCTGAGGGCGACTGCATCAACCCGACTGTACCGCTGCGACGGCTTACCCGTCCGAAGTCGAAGATCTAGCCCGAGAAGCCGACCCTCTGGCTCAAGACGTATCATCCGGACAACTATGGCAAGTTCTGACCGCAGTGATGCCCTTTCGTAAGCTCCCCCGTTCGGTTCACAGTTCCTAGGTAGACTGCTCCGCGTCAGGAGCGGTCATGCGGAAGTCGAAATTCAGCGAGACCCAGATCGTCGCGATCCTGAAGGACGCCGAGAGCGGCGTGCCGGTAGCAGATCTCCTGCGCAAGCACGGGGTCAGCAAGGCGACGTTCTTTAAGTGGCGAAGTAAGTACGGCGGGGCGTCGGTGTCCGACGTGAAGCGACTGCGCGAGCTCGAGGCCGAGAATGCGAAGCTGAAACGGATGTACGCCGACCTGGCGCTCGAAAACGCGGCCATCAAGGATGTCCTGAACCGAAAGCTATAAGGCCGTCCGCGAAGCGGCAGATCGCTGAGGTCCTGGTGCGGGAGCACCAGCTGTCCGTCCAGCGAGCCTGCCGCGTGGTGAGGCTTTCGCGCACGGCGTACTACCAGCCTCCGCTGCCAGCGAGCCGGCGAGATGCCGCGGTGATCGCGGCGCTGACGGACGCGGTGGCGCGCTATCCGCGCTGGGGCTTCTGGAAGCTTTTCGATCGGCTTCGGGTCGAAGGCCGGCCGTGGAACCACAAGCACGTGCACCGCGTGTACTGCGCGCTGCGGCTCAATTTGCCGCGACGGACGACCCGGCGGGTGCCGCGGCGGATTCGCCAGCCGCTCACCGCGCCGCCGGTGCTGAACCAGACCTGGGCGCTCGATTTCATGACCGAGACGCTCTACGACGGCCGTCGCGTACGGCTGCTGACGATCATCGATGAAGGCAACCGTGAGGGACTGGAGATCGCGATGGGCCTGTCGCTGCCGAGTCGTCGCGTGGTGCGCATCCTCAACGAACTGGTCGCGCTCCACGGCCGGCCGTCCGCCGTCCGCGTCGACAATGGCCCCGAATTCACCGCGCAGCCTTTCGTCGACTGGTGCGCTGAGCACGCCGTGGCGACGCATTACATCCAGCCGGGGAAGCCGGACCAGAACGCGTACATCGAGCGCTTCAATCGGAGCTATCGAACCGAGGTGCTGAACGCGCACCTCTTTGAATCCATCGCGGAGCTGCGCGCCCTCACCGACGCCTGGCTTCGGATCTACAACGCTGAGCGGCCCCATGACAGCCTCGGGCGGGTGCCGCCGCTGACGTTTCTCCCGAGGCCTTCATCAGCGGAAAAGTCTCCTATCGAACTGTCCGCTTGACGGGGGAGCTTACGCTTTTCCTTCGATCTGCACCTTCCACGATCTGGACTCTTCACCGCGACGAGAAGATCGCTGCTGCGGAGGTTCGCTTCGTGCCGAAGGGTGTCGAGCCGCGCCATCCAGTTGGTCGGATTCATGAAAGACGGAATCCGTCGTTGCCGCATACGCTCGCAGCGTGCGGCTATTTCGTGACACCTCGCTGACTGCCCACTTGGAACGCATCAAAGAACTCGCCAAGGATCTCGCCCTCCTGCGCGAAGGCGACCCCGCCCGTCACACCATCGCCGACCGCATCACACAAGAAGCGAATGCCGTGCTCCGTGCGCTGAAGCAGCCTGAGCCTTAAGCACAGACGAGGCGTTTGATCGCATCGTTAAGACCGACGCTGCGGGACTGCCAGTACCTGCCGACAAAGTGGATCACCGACGACGAGGTCAAGAAGATCCCGGCTGAAACCAAGTACCACAGCGGAAACTGCGCCCTCATCAAAGTAAGGCGTCCGATCATCCGACGGCGTCGGCCTAGAACTTCTGTCAGTCTCAGTTTGCACCGTGGATTGACCGCCAGCAATCTAGGCAGTAGCCATCGGGATCCGTGGAAAAACTAGAGTGGGACGCCGCCAGATTACGCCCGATCTGTTCGCCCATGCTGTACGGCTTCCTGCATTGCACGCAGTGGCCGTCGCGCAGTGTGATCGTCGTATCGTCTATAGACGTACCGCGTGGCGCTGGCCGTGCTGGCGGTGGCGTTCTATCCTCGCGGAGTTTCTTTGGATCCCACATCCCAATCACCTCTGAGCGAAGGTCGTAGCGGAGCACGCGGGCGACGAGCAGCGCGTTATGGCGCGTCTAGCCGAGGGCGCGAGCCCTTCTGATAGCCGCGCCAGAAACGACGAAGCGCCCTAAACGCCCCCACCCTTCCACTTCTCGGTGCGCTCAAATGGTTTCCCGCACCCTAGGCAGAAATAGAAGATGCGTGTCAGCGTTTGTTCCTTCTTGATGATCCGAACCGCCTCGCAATGCGGACAGCGGACGGCAGGTGACGGGGGTTCGGCTGGCGACATGATGGATACCCGGGAGGAGCATACCAAGGTGTGGTCCTTCCGCAGCGCGACGGTTGGATCTTTATTTACTTTGCCGTCACAAAGAGTTCGATCTGGGGAACCAACACAACCAAATAGTCAGCATCAGTTTTGGCGCGCCGAGATCCAAGACTACAAAAAGTCTTGGATGAACTGGACAAGGTGTAGTTCACACGCGAAACGGCGACCTACGATAAGGTGAGCCGTTAACGATGTTCGATACTGCACAGCCAGGAATTGTCCTTACGTGCGGCATTGAACATGCTGCCCGATTATTCGCAGGCTATTCTGTGAACCCAGCGGTGACAACGGCGCGCAAGGCCGCGTCGTCGCAGCAGGCGTAACGCATTCTTCGTGGACACCCATTCATGACAGTCGTGGCGGTCAACTCTCCGAGCTTTTCCCCGATGGCAACGGCCTGTCCGTTCTGTGTGTCCGGCATCGTCACCGAGAGCACCCGCACAGCCACGCAGATCCAATACGTCTGCGGCGAGTGTCATCGGCGCTGGTTCGAAGCGGCGGAAAGACCGTGGTATCCCAGCGCCGCGACGAAGATATCGGAGGCCCTGTAACATCCCTGCCCACTGCGTTCGCATACGCGAACTGGCGGACTATCGAAACGCGGGAACGGTGCTACTGTCATCCTTGTGGGTCCGCCAGGATGGCTCGTCGGACCGGTTGCGGCAGTCGCCGCGCTCCTCTTCGTTGGATTCCAGTTCGGACTGGCGGCCTCGGGCGTCGGTCTGCTCATGGCGGCCGTGGCCGCGTTTTGGTTCGGCGCGGGCATAGCCGCGCTGATCGATCCAAAGCGGCAAAAGCAAAACGCGATGATTGTCGCCCTCTCAATCGTGGTGTGTTTATCAGCCTATCTGGGCATGGTCGCATCTCGGCCCGCCCCACCCGGCACGTCGCATGGCGGACCGAACGTGTATCCGCCGCAATCCCAAAGCACGGCACCTTGAGCGCGCCATGCGTTTCGCACACTAGCCGCGTCCTGTTTACATAGCCGAATCACCGACACCGAGCGAGTGAGGGGCTCCGGGTTTTTCGGGCCACATTGAGGGCGAGTGCTGCGGCATAATCCGGCCCGTCGGGCCAGGAGAGTGTGCCGTGAAGAGAAAGCGCTTTTCCGTCGAGCAGATCACCGCCGTCCTGCAACAAGCGGAAGGTG
>Ga0208185_1000715_pt1 | contig 12282 bp, 17 predicted proteins | sample EasRivMeERMLT700_FD_187532 | JGI IMG/M metagenome (GOLD analysis project Ga0208185, IMG submission 187532) | Soil microbial communities from meander-bound floodplain in the East River, Colorado, USA - East River MetaG ERMLT700 (SPAdes) (version 2) | ecosystem: Environmental > Terrestrial > Soil... | reverse complement strand
GACAGCGCCGAGACCGCCCGATAGGTGAGCTGCTGCTGGCGCATCTCCAGCGAGTAGACCGCCGTCACCGCGCCCTGCTGCGCGGCGGCCACCGCCGTGTTGAGCATCAGCGCCGTCTTCCCGATCGAGGGCCGCGCGCCGATGACGATCATGTCGCTCGGCTGCCAGCCCCAGGTCAGCGCGTCGATGGTCGAGAAGCCGGTCGATATACCGGTAATCTGACCCTTGTGCGCCAGGTTGAAATCGAGTACGTCGAGCAGCTCCTGGTGGACCCGCTTGGGATCGGTAAACCCCCGGCGGTCGCTGCCGACCAGGATGTCCTGCAGCGCCAGATCCGCCTGGCGCACGATGGCCTGCACGGGCTCCTGCGCCGCATACGCGCGGGCGGCGAGCTGCTCGGCCGTCGCGATACACAGCCGCAACATCGCCTTCTCGCGGACGATCTTGGCGTACTGCTTCACGTTGCTCCCGAGCGGCATGCCGTCCGTCAGGCTGGCGAGGTAGGCGGGGCCACCCACGTCGGCCAGCTCCTTGGTGCGCTTCAGCTCGGCGCGCAGCGTCAGCAGGTCGAGCGCCCCGTGGTGCGCCTCGAGCACCCGCACGATCGCCGCGAAAATCTGGTGGTGCGCCCGCCGGTAGAAGTGGTCGGCCGTAATCCGGTCGCCCAGGACCTCCACCCGGCTGGGGTCCACCAGGATGGCCCCGAGCAGGGCCTTCTCGGCGTCGAGGTCGCTTGGCAGGGAGGGGGAGTCGTCCACCTGGACCGTCATCGCGCCACCGTGACAGGAATCGGCCGCACGAGATCGTTCATCCGGCGCTGGGTGTGCTCCTGGTCGGTCCGGCAGCGGGGCACATGCTTGCAGTCAGCCGGCGCGGCCACGTCGAGCGTGAAGCTCTCGGCCTGGGCATCGGCGTAGCGGTTGACGTTGTTGAGGAAGAGCGCCAGCGGGTGCCGGGCCCGCGCGTAGTACGGCTCAGGGTCCTGCAGGTACCGCGACCAGCGCACGACCAGCTCCTCCAGGCCCAGCGTCACGAGCAGCCGCTTCAGGTTCGGCCGGTCGCGCTTGTAGTCCCAGAGGTAGGGGGTGTGATAGCTCTCGCCCCAGACCGCGCCCATGCGCGCTTCGGCGGCCTTCAGCAGGCTACCGATGCCGGGGTTGCCGGAGATGAGCTGCCCGATCTCCTCGGTGATCGCGTACTGCTTCTCCTGCGCCTCGCGCAGCTTGTCGTAGAGCTTGGCCAGCTTCTCCTGCAGGGCCTGCACTTCGGGACTCTTCGGCTTAGGCGGCGTCATGGTTCTCCTCCGGTGGTTGCGGTTGGCCAGCGCCGATCGCCTCGAAGACGCGCCGCTGGTAGTCAGAGATCGTGCGGCCGGTTGCGCGCTGCATCCAGTCGCGCTGCGGCGGCCAGGCCACTTCCACCAGGCTGAGCTGCACCGCTGTGTACCCGCCGTCTTTGGTGGAATGCGACCGCAGCCACTCCTCGGTCACGGTGAACTGCCCGGAGGGGCTCCACTCCGCAGGCTTCACCCGGTCCTTCACCGGCAGGCATTTCAGCACGCGCCAGTCGGGGGAGTTTTCACTGCTCTTGCGGTTGTTCTTGAAGACGTTCACCGATATACCGTTAATCCGGCCCTTGTAGTAGAGCCCCCCGTTTTTATCGCGCGCCTCCCAGAGCGCGCCTATCTCGTTGCTGTTGCCAGGGGTCACCCGCGCGCCGTTGCCGCCGCCCTCAGCCATGTCTGTCCTCCTTCGGTGCTTCTTGTGCTTGCGTTGTTTCCGTGACTCTCCGCGCGCGATCCACGCATCGGCCACCGCCTCTAAGTCGCGCTGCGTCTTGGTCTTACGCTCCCATATAGTCATCGCTGCCTCTAGATACACCCCGGACCTACAGCCTCCTCCCCCCTCTTCGCGCCCGCCCCTCTGCTCCCTCGCCCCTGCCCCTCCGGGGTACCGGCAGTGGTGCTTCGCTTGGGGCGTCAAATAATTGACACCCCCCACCACTGCGCTGCCGTACACCCCGTGTGGGTATAGGTCCGATTACGGTCGCAAAAGCAAGTACAGCGTTCGAGTTAGGTATGGCCTCCGCAAGCGCGTGTCTTGTCCAGTCGGCGGCAGCCTTCTGTTCTCAGGCTACAGCCCCCACCCCCGCGCACCTTTCGAGTGCGCCCTGGCATGACGTTCCCGCCTTCCAGGCCCCGACAGACACGTTCCCCCCCGTCGCGGCTTGCGCCAAAAACAGGGTGCCCCGCGTGCTCGGGCAACGGAATTACTGCGACTAGCTGAGTGAGTGGTTGTCCAGGAAGGTCCAGGTAGGTAGAATGGCGTCCGACCTTGCTACCCCTGGTGCCTGTGCTCCCTCACAGTGCCAGTTGCCCCTCGCCGGCTAACACCAGCGAGGGGCGTTTTTCTTTCAGGCGGGAATCTACCGCAGTACGCTACGTTTCGTACCCCACCAAATCTAGGGCGTCATGCTTTTGTCGCACAACCTGTAGCTTCGCCGCCGCCTGGTCCACCCGTTCCTGGTAATGCGTCCGCTGCTCCTCGGTCTTCGACAGGCTCAGCATCGTCTGCCAGGTGTGCAGGGCCAGCTCGTGGTACTGGCGCAGGTTCAACGGCGTCATCGCCGCTTCCGCCGGCTGCTCGAGAGCGTGCGCTTGCGGATGCGCTCGAAGTGGGCCTCGGCCGCCTGGCGCTCGAAGCCGAATAGGTCCATGTTGTCGAGCAGTAGGGTGGCCATGTCGCAGGCCTTGTGCTGGATGGATTCGCGGTCGCCAGCGGCCAGCTCGCAGACATCCACGGCCTGCGAAAGGCGCTCGAGCTGGGAGATTACGGCAAACGGCGTAGTCGTGATGGTGTCTTCCATGTCTAGCGCGCTCCTCTGCGCGCGAAGGCCAGGTCAATCAGCTCGGACGCCTGGCCCATCGTGATGGTCTTCGGGTTGTGGGGGATGCGCTTCTTGCCGAGCAGCGCGAGCTGCTTGTCAGTGGCCGGCTTCAGCCGCCACGGCGCGGTGATGTCCTTCAAGCGGTAGACCGCACTCCGCTCCTGGCGCACGAAGGTCTCGGCCAGGCTCAGGGCGGCGTCCGCGCTGGTGATGTTGGTGGCCACCCGGCGCGTGCGTGGGGGTGGGTACTTCCCGAAGGGCCCGCGCGTCAGGTCCTGCAGGCTGGTGACAATCTCCCAGGTGCCGAGCAGGTCGCTCTGGACCTCGAGGGACTCCTTCCCCTGCCCCCACGGGTAGCTCAGGCGGTAGACCTGGTCGCTGAGCTTCAGCCAGGACAACGACCGGCCGACCGCCAGCTCGCCCATGTCGGGGACGGCCCAGATGTCGAAGGTCTTCGCCTGCAGCCGGAGCTGCTCGAGCGTCATGTGCTTCGCCTGAAGCAGGGCCTCGATGTTCATGGCCGGGTACTGCTCCTTCAGCTCAGCCAGCTCGTCGAGGGTGGCCTGCAGGTCTTTGCCGTGGGCCAGCAGCCCGGTCGGCAGGCCGTAGAGCACCGGGGCCCCCTGCAGGGAATGCCGCCGGCTGATGTCCACGATGTCGATCACGTTGCAGTCAGCCTTGCCGGGGAACAGGCGCAGGCCCCGGCCGGTCATCTGCTCGTAAAGGGTCGCGGACTTGGTGGGCTTCGCGTGCAGGATGCAGGACGTCCGGGGTAGGTCGGTCCCCTCGGTCAGCACCATGCAGTTGGTGATCACCTCAATCTCGCCGGCCGTGAACCGGCGCAGGATGGCCCGGCGCAGGTCCTTTGGGGTTTCCCCGCTCAGCGGCTCGGCTCTCACACCGGCCTGCTGGAAGGCCTCAGCGAGCGCGTGGGCGTGCGCGACGTCCACGGTGAAGGCCAGGGTAGACCGGCCCTTCCCGTGCGCCTGCCAGGCCGCTACGGCGCTCTGGTTGCGGGCGTCCAGGTTGACCGCCTCGGCCAGGTCCTTCTGGTTGAACTCGCCGGCCGTGATGCGCACGTCGTCAAGGTCCACCTTTGACTCCACCACCCAGGGGACGATCGGCACCAGCCACTGGTCGTCGATCGCCTGCTTGAGGGCGTAGCTGAAGGCCAGCGTCTGGAACACGCAGGAGAGCCCCACGGCATCGGTGCGGTTGGGCGTGGCGGTCACGCCAATCAACAGCCGGTCCTTCGGGGCGCGGCGGTCCCAGTCGGCGAGCGCCTGCTCCATCGCCAGGACGTCGTCGTAGTCTGGGGCCTCGATGTTCTCCTCCTCGCTGGCGTCGGCCGGCGGGAGGAAGCCCAGATGCACCAGGGTGGTGCGGTAGCTGGCGGCGGCGGCGTGGTGCGCCTCGTCCACGATCACCAGCCGGAAGACGTTCTCGCGCAGGAGCCGCTTGAGGCGGGTGTACTTGCGGGCCGACAGGGTCTGGATGCTGGCGATCACCACGTCGCAGCCCTGCGTGGCGTAGCGGTCGCCTTGCTCGATGCCGATGCGGGCCCCGGGGTTGGCGGCCAGGATCTTCTCGGCGGCCTGGTCGAGCAGCTCCTCGCGGTGGGCGATGATCAGCATGCCGCGCTGCCCTTTGGGGAAGGTCTCGAACCAGGTCTTGATGCGCTCGGGCAGCGAGGCGAACCAGACCGTCTTGCCGGTGCCGGTGGGCTTCTTCACCAGCAGCCGGTTGAGGCCGTTGCCGAAGAAGGCCTCGCAGATCTTGTCGCTGGCCTCGAGCTGATAGGGGCGCAGGGTAGGCTTCATGCCTTCGTCCTCGCCATCCACGCCAGCGCAATCCAGATGAGGGCCGGCAGAAGCAGCCAGTTCAAGCAGGGATCGGCAATCGGCCAGTAGGGCCGAATCAGGGTGATCATGACCGCCCCTTTCGGCCGAGGTAAGGCCTCCACACAACAGCCACCGAGGGGAAAAACCCGGAGGCCCGATACGGCCCACCAGTCAGGAACCGCACGCGCCCACGGTACCAACGCAGCTCCAGCTCCTCAGCGCAGCCGATCACATCCTCGTGCCACCACGCGAGATCGGTCGACGCCGGCAGGAGCCCCACCACCAGCGCGCCGGCCATTGCTGAATTGAGCGCCTTGCGGGTCCAGGCATAGACTTCTCGGCCATACGGCGGGTTCATGAACACGCGCTCGTGGCCCCAGTCCTGAATGAGCCCGTTGTCCTGCTCGGTGAAAAACCGCGCGCACTTGGCGTTCTCAGCCGTCGCGCAGGGATCGAGCGTGAAGCGGAACTCCTCATTGAGCGGATCGAACACTTCTGGTGGCGTCGCCCACTCACGCCCGTTGCCGTTATACCGTCCGTTGTTCCGGTGCGCAGCGGCCCCGAGCACCGCCTGGTTGTCACTGGCGCTGATCGTGCGTCGCTTCATGCGCGCCTCCGGTACTCTTCCACCGCGTCGGTCAGCTTCCGCTGCAGCTCGTGGATCGTGTCGGCGTGGAACTCCTGGTCGTTAAAGAACGCGACGAAGTGGCCCGCCGGGGTCACCGTGATGCGGATGGTGGTGCCGCGCACCGTCATGGTCAGAGTCATCGCCCAGCTCCCTTCTTCTTGCCGCGAAACTGCGGCGGAACCACGCCAGCCGGCGGGGCCACCAGGTTGCGCTTGGCCGCCAGCCGGCCGTGCGCCCGCTTGGCCTTGCGGTTCACCGCCTCGACCTGCTGCAGCAGCAGCGCCGCAATGGCCGGCGGCAGGCAGATGCGCTTGACCTCGTTGTCCTCGACCACCTGGATGAAGTGGTAGATGCCGCGCTCGGGGTCGCGGAAGGTCTGCAGGGTGTAGCTGCGCACGCCGTCGAGCCGGGCATCGCCCCCGGTCTCGTTGATGGTGCGCGGGTCCACATGCGTGAAGCCGTGGCAGTGGCCGTACATCGACGTGTAGTGCTCGCGAATCAGCTCTCGGTCGCTCATACCGTGATCGTCCTTTCTGCGTAGCGGACGCCGGGCCAGTGGGCGATGAGCTTGCCCAGCTCGCGGGCGTACTGGTTGAGCCGCACCGTGTCGATCTGCAGCAGGTCGAGGGGCACCTCGCCCGCGACGATCGCCTGAATCAGTGCCGCCTTGTCGATGACCTCGGCAGACTTGAGCGTGCGGTCGCTGCCCCCGCTGCCCTTCTGCACGGTCTCCTCGAGCACCTGGTCAGCCACGACCGGCGCGGCCTTGGTGGCGCTCGCCTGCTTGCGGATCGCCTCAGCCTGGCGCTTCGCCTGAAGAGCCACCTGAATCTTCGGCCGCTCGAGTAATCGCGACCCGATCGACGCATCCTTGTAGCCCGCGCGCATCGCGGCCTGCTTGCTCGCGTTCACTTGAATGCCCTGCGCGATGAGCCCGAGATACTCGAAGATGAACAGCTCCTCCCGCCGCGAGAGGTCGGGCGAGGTGGCTTCCGCCTTCAGCGCCTGCTCTTCCAGCTCGGCCAGGACCCGCTCGCGCTCCTCGCGCGCCAGGCGGTCGGCCTCTTCCTGCCGGCGGCGGTTCTCCGCATCCACCCGGCGGCGCTCTTCAGCGACGTAGGCGTTGTGGAGCTGCTGCGCGTGGCTCTTGCTCTGCTCGAGCTGCTTGGCTGCGCGCTCGCGCACCGCCACCAGCCGGCGCTGGAACTGATGCACGATGCCGGTCACGGTCCAGTGCGCGTCTACTTCCTTCGCGTCCGCTGCGACCCGCTTGATGAAGAGCTGCAGATGGGTGTCGTCCTCGGCGGTCTTCGGCTGCGCCAGCGTCTTCGCCAGCTCCAGCGTGGCTTCGGCGCGCTGCTCGAGCTGCTGCGCCTTGCGGACAAACGGGATCAGCGAGGTGAGGAACTCGCCGATGGTGGTGCTTTCGGTGACGAGCACCGGAAGCTCGGGCACCAAGCGCATCAACTCTGCGCGCTCGGCGTCTTGCTGTTTTTTCGTCATGTGGCCGTCCTTCGATGAGAGGTGAACAATGCGCCGGCAGGTCCCGCTGCCGTACGCGTGCGAGGAGCTTACACGAGTCTCCGCATTGTTGTCAACAATCAGATCACCATCGAGCTGAGGCGGTCGAGGATCAGGAGCTGCTCGTCGCTCAGCGGCTCGAGCTGCTGCACGCGGGTCTCGCGCGCGACCTCGATCCACGTGTCGGTCTTGGTGTGGTGGAGGATGGACGCCGGCACCTCCCAGGCCACCGGCCCGCTCGCCTTGAAGCTGCTGAGGTAGCGCAGCCGCAGCGTGCCCTTATGAATGGCGACGATGCCGTCCCGGTGTCGGTGGGAACACAAGAGCACCATCTGATCGACGGTCGAGCGATCGCCCGCTGGGTTGCCACCCATCCCTTTGTGTACTACGTGAGAGCTTTCCAGTTGGAGCCGCAGACTCCGGCACCCGCACAGCGGGAACCGGCACTTGTAGTGGTCCCGCAGTCGCACCTCGAGCTTGTTCTTCTGCTCGTCGCTGACCTGCACGCGCCGCGTCTTGCGCCGCTCGATCGTGCGCTTTGTTTTTGAGGGCTTCCAGAAGGGCATCTCGGTCTCCCTGGCGGTGTAGCTCGAACACCGCCTGCATGCGTTCGCGCGTCGAGGGCTCCAGCGGGGTGCGCCGGAACCACGCGCGCCAGTCAGGCCAGCGGATCGTGATGGTCATGGGCATGGTCTCGGATCAGCCGGCGGGCCGTGGCGAAGTCAGACTGCTGCTCGTGCTGCTCCACCCGATACCGCCCCGTGGGCCCCAGGTAGACGCAGAAGCGCGCCCACAGCTCGGCCGGCAGGTCATAGTCAGGGGCCCGGAGAATCGCCTGCAGCGCCGTTTGGACCCCGTGGGCGGGCGCGTGGAGGCCGCTCTTGATCTCCCAGATGCTCAGCTTCTTGAACACCTTGGCCACCCGGTCAGGGCGGCCCCCGTAGTTGTAGGTGGGGTGGATCGCCGGCATCTCGACCTCGAGGAACTCCGGCTTCAGGGCGGTGACCGCCTGGGCATACCCGAGCAGGTAGCCCCGGTAGCGCGACACACAGTCCCCCAGCTCCAGCGCGCCCAGGTCGTAGTCGGCGGTGAGCTTGTGGATGTGCGTGCCCCGGGTGCTGGCCTCGTCGGTGAACCAGCGGGTGTCCACCAGCCCGGCGGCCAGGAGCATGCCGGTGATGTGCGGCACGGTGCGGCCGTCCACCCGGTACTCATGCCGGGCGTCGTCGTAGGTGAAGGGCAGCTCACTCATCGGCCGGGGCAGGCAGGGGCCCGGAGGCCTCGACCGCCTTGCAGATCGCGTCGTAGTCCCGGCGCGTGATGTGCCGGCTGTCGTCGAGGCCGTAGCTGGCCTTGAGCCAGACGCTCATCTCGACCGGCGTCCGCTGCGCCTTCTTCACCAGGGCGTAGAGCCGGTTGCGCTGCGGCTCGGTGATGACCTCGTCGGCCTTGGCATTGTAGCCAGCACTCTGGTCGCGCGCATCGTCCTTGCTGCCTGGGCGCACCCGCTTGAGCAGCGCCTCCACGTAGTTCTTGCTCCACAGCTCGCGCGCGATGCCTAGGTCTTTCCCCAAGCGCACAATCGCGTTGCTCTTGCTGCCCTCGAAGGCGTCCCCCAGCGACATCTTGTGCTGGGCCTGCTCGCCCCAGGTGTAGGCGATCGGCATGCCGTCGATCACCAGCGCGTAGGGGATGTAGATACTGTCCCCGTCGCGCTTGAAGGCTCCGTTCTGCACGATGCCCCAACCCCCGAGCCCGAAGGCGGCATCGAGGCGATCGCGGTAGCCGTTGTGCTCGAGGTAGGGAATGACCGGGGGGCCCCCATCGCGCGCGGGCCGCCAGGAGACCTCGTGGTCAGCCACCGGCCGCTTCAGCGCCGCGACCTGGTCCGAGCTGAGCTTCAGCCGGCCCACGAACATGGTGGAAATCATCGGCTGCTCGGTCAGCAGCGCGGGCCCCAGCAAGTGCTTCGCGTCCCCCAGGAGGAGCCGCCAGTTGTCGGCCGTCAGGCCGCGTTGTTGCGGGGCGGGCAATGCGCCCGTCTTCGCTTTGACCAGTGCAGTGCTCCGCTTGCGCGGAGGCGTACCTCGTCGCTTCTTCATTTCAACCTTTCAGGGGTAGGATCGAGGCCGTAGGTAGCTCCGACCTTCCCCCGGTAAGACGCCCGCGCGTTTAGCCAGCGTGCGGGCGTCGTGTTAGCAGCTTCTTCCCGCGCGACAAAAACTCAATCGTGTCGCCGTCGCTGACCTCGGCGGGCTTTTTCCCCACGAGCTGCGCGAGCTGCCGGCGCGCCAGGTCGAACATCCGCAGCCCGTCCCGCGTCAGCTTCCCCTGCACGCGATAGTTCCCGGGCTTGGGCCCGAAGATCGATAGTCTCGCCACTAGCTTTGCCTTCTTTCGCCGCGAGTGCTTTCTCCTGCTCGGTGAGTCGTCGCCGCAGTCGCTCCCGAATCGTGCCGAATCGGCCCCAGTCCGCACAGGCCGGACAGGGGTGCCCCACGACGCCGCGCTCGGCGCAGACCTCGCAGATCCCGGTCATCAGCGTGGAAGAAAATTTGCCCCGGATGTGCGCGGCGTAGAACTGCCCCTTGGACAGCGCACCGCCCAGCTCGGCGGCCACCGCCACCGGCACCGCCGCATAGTGGAAGACGTCGCCGCTCTTGAACTCAATCGCCAGCGTCTGGGTGTGGAAGTCGTAGCCCAGGGCGAGGATGTTCGAGGACTCAACCGGCTCGCGGTCGATGCCGTGGATGGGGCCAACAATCACAAAGAGAAGCGTACCGGGCCTGTCAGTTGTTGTCAACAATCAACAGACCCGGTACGGCGAACTAGCGGGCGCGCTTGCCAGAGTACGGGGTCGGCGTCGGCGGCGTCGGCTCCGGCTCGGGCAACGCGTTATCGGGCTGCTCGCCTTCTCCCACACTACCGGGCCCGTTGGCCGGCACGAGCACCCAGCCAAACTGCGGGGACCAGTACACGACGAACACCCCGCCGGGGCCGGGGATCGGCGCAATCGGCTGACCCGGGACGCCGGGTTGATGCGTCGGTGGCTCGGGCCACGAGATGGTCGGCGGCTCCGGCAGCTCCCCCTCGCCCCCCTCCCAGCCGGGCATGCCTGGCAACATGATCGGGTGGCTCGGATGCGCCCCCGGCCAGGTTCCGGTCGGCGGCTGTCCCCCCCCAGGTGCAATCGGGTGGCTCGGGAACGGCGGCAGGCCCTGGTCCGGGCGCGGCTGTGAACCGGGCAGGCCCTGGTCAGGGCGCGGCTGGTTGCCAGGGAGCGAATTGTCAGGCCTCGGTTGCCAGCCGCCCGCCCACGGGGGGAGCTGGATCGGGTGCGTCGGGAAGCCCGGGCCAGTGCTCGGGTAGGGCGGCTGTCCACCCCCACCGGGCGGGTAGTAGATCGGTGGCGAGGGGAACGGCGGCAGCCCCTGACTCGGGTAGGGCGGCTGCGGCCACGGGTAGCCGGCAATCGGGTGTGTCGGTCGGGGATCGGTCGGGCCCCAGATGCCTGGGGGCTGACTGCCCTGGCCGTCGTCGTAGGTCATCAGACCCACGATCAGGACTTGTACTTGCTTCTGCATGTTGGTAGCTCCTTCAGATGGGGGTAAGCGAAGACGCGGGCGGTAGCCAGCGTCCGGGTTTGCAAGTGTAGCCACAGATGCCGTCCGGGGGACAGGCGACGTCGAGGAAGATCAGCGCCGGCAAGCCATCCGCGCATTTCGGGGTGAGCTGCACATGCCAACCCCGAAGACTACACCCGCCCAGCATCAGCAGTAGGACGAGCGTGGCCGGTCTCATCGCTGGCGCTGCGGGTCCAGGAGCAACAGGTCGCCCACCTGGCCGGGTGGCAGGTTGATGCGCACCTCCACGGTCGTCGCCGGGCCGGCCTGCAGGGAGCGCACATCGCCCGCCAGGGCGTAGTTCTGGGCCCGGAGGGTCACATGGTGCAGGCCCCGCTCCAGGAACGTCACCGGGGCGCTAATACAGTCACAGAGGGGGTCTACGACGTGGGGCACGGTCACGCAGCAGGCGTCATCGACCCCGAGCAGGTAGCTGACGATCTGCTCCTCGGGCGGGTTGGGGGCCCACTGCGCCCGCATCGTGACGGCAGTCGGCATCTGAGCGGTCAGCACCACCCCGAGCGCCGCCACCGCCACGAGTAGGCGCACCATCAGTGCTTCGCTTTGTGCTTCACTTCGGCCGAGAAGGACGCTGCCGTCGTCGGCGTGGCCGGGTCAATCGCCGGACGGTAGCGGTTGATGCCGTCCTCGATCTCGGTCAGGTTCCAGGCCGGATCGTTCGCCCCACCGCCATCAAGCAGCACATCCCAGCCCCGGCCATCCGGTTGCATGACGATGTCCACCGCGTAGCCGCTGCACATATTCCCCTGCGGTTTGTCGAGCAGCCCATACCCGGAGCCACGCAGGCCCCAGGCCACGGTCTTAGTGATTTCAAACGCGCCACAGGGCCCGCTGAGGTCCTTGCCCTGGGCAATCAGGTCGTCCTTCACCGCCTGCACGTACTCCTTGGTCGGCGTCGGGGTGATGCCGCCAGAGGGTGGGGGCTGCGTCGGGGGCGTCGTGCCTGGCGGTGGCACAGGCACCCCGTCGAGGGACGTCAGGTCGAAGGTCTCCCAGGCTCCGGCGCTATCGCGGAACTCGAGGCGGCCATCTGGCTGCAGACTGAGGTACCCGTGGGCGGTCTTGATCGTGACTCTCATGACGGTACTCCTTGGTTGACGGTTGACGGTTGACGGTTAGGTGATCTCGAGCGTGCCAGACGCATAGACGGCCAGCGCCCCGGCCGCAAAGGCCGCCCAGGTCGCGTTGGTGATGCGGTAAAAATTCAGAATCCCGCTGATGTTCTGCTGGAGGCCCAGGCCGGCCCCCAGCGAATCGGTGAACGCAATAGGACCGGCGAAGTACTCATTTGGGCCGCGCACGGTAAACCCGCCGGGCACTTTTTTCTGGCCCACGCCGCCAGGCGACGAGCCGTTGATATAGATCGTCCACTGCATCGTGTTCCCCGAGATGCGATAGCGGTCGAGCAGGATGGCGGCCGAGCCGATCCCGGAAAACCCCGCGCCCCAGTCAGCGGCGAGGAATGGCGTGTTGATCCAGCCGCCTTGTTCATGGGCGATCAGTCGCCAGATGCCCGCGAGATAGAGATATTGGATTGTCCCGCCGAAGCCACCGCCATTGATGGTGCTCGTTAAGCCGCTGGAGACCCAATTATTCAAGCGGTTCGCGGCGATCGAGGCCGCGCTGTTATGGGCGAACGACAACGGGATGCCCCCGCCCCCGTAGTTCTGGATGATCAGGCGCTGACCTTCCTTGCCCCCAGCAATACCAGTCACGGTGAGTGGGGCCGTTCCCGTCCAGAAGACGAACGCATTCTTCGCCC
>Ga0208185_1000714_pt1 | contig 12294 bp, 12 predicted proteins | sample EasRivMeERMLT700_FD_187532 | JGI IMG/M metagenome (GOLD analysis project Ga0208185, IMG submission 187532) | Soil microbial communities from meander-bound floodplain in the East River, Colorado, USA - East River MetaG ERMLT700 (SPAdes) (version 2) | ecosystem: Environmental > Terrestrial > Soil... | reverse complement strand
AGCCCTTGTCCTTGAAGGAAATCTCAAAAAACAATGAAGTCATGATCGACGTGAACCATGCGTACGGCGTCGCCGACGCGATCCGTCTCGGCCGCGAGCTGGAGGACAAGGGCTGGCGGCTGCGCTGGTACGAGGAGCCGGTGGTGCAGGAAGACCTCGACGGCTACGCCGAGGTGCGCCGCGCGCTCGCCACGCCGATCGCCGGCGGCGAGAACGAGTACACGCTTTTCGGTTTCAAGGCATTGCTTGAGAAAAGAGCGCTGGACATAGCACAACCCGACGTCTGCATCGCCGGCGGCTTTACCGGCTGCCGCCACATCGTCGCGCTCGCGCATGCGCACGGCGTGCAGGTAAATCCGCATGTCTGGGCATCGGCGGTCGGGCAGGCGGCGTCGCTGCAGCTCATCGCGGCGATCCCCGTCGCAAACCATGCGCTGTTTCCCAAGGACATCCTGCTCGAGTTCGACACCTCGTCGCATCCGTTCCGAGAGCACTTGACCGACACCCCGCTGCGCCAGCGCGAAGGATGGGTGGAGATCCCGCAAAAGCCCGGGCTCGGAATCGAAGTGAACAAGAAAATCGTGGAAAAGTACGCCGCGTGAAACCCGCGAACTTCCTGATCATCATGTCGGACGAGCACGACCCGCGCTGGATGGGCTGCTCGGGCAACGGGCTGATGCACACGCCGAACCTCGACCGCCTCGCCGCGCGCGGCCTGCGCTTCACCGACGCCTACACCACGTGCCCGATCTGCGTACCGGCGCGCGCCGCCTTCGCCGTCGGCAAGTACCTCCACCAGATCGGCTTCTGGGACAACGCCGACCCGTACGACGGCAGCGTGCCGAGCTGGCACCACCGGCTGCGCGACAAGGGCCACCGCGTGGTCTCGGTCGGCAAGCTGCACTTCCGCTCGACCGACGACGACAATGGCTTCTCGGAAGAGATCGTCCCGATGAACGTGTTCGAGCGCAAGGGCGATCTCTATGGTCTTTTGCGCGGCGACGACATGCCGGCGCGCGGAGACGGCAAGAAGCTCGCCGGGCTCGCCGGCCCCGGGGAGTCCGAGTACACCTGGTACGACCGCGAGATCGCCTCGCGCGCACAGATCTGGCTGCGCGAAGAGGCGCGCAAATACCGCGACCGGCCCTGGGTGCTGTTCGTCTCGTTCGTCGCGCCGCACTTTCCGCTCACGGCGCCGCCGCACTGGTATTACCGGTATCCGTTCAACCGCATTCCGATGCCGAAGCTTTACCGGAACGGCGATGGGCATCCCGATGTGCATCCCTATGTGCGCGACCAGGCCGACAACACGGGCTACGACAAGTACTTCGAGGACGAAGCGGCGGTGAAACGGGCGCGCGCCGGCTATTTCGGCCTCATCTCCTCGCTGGACGAGAACGTCGGAAACCTGCTTGCGACTTTGAAGGACTGCGGTTTCGAGGCAGACACGAGGATCCTGTATACCTCCGACCACGGCGACAACCTGGGCGCGCGCGGGCTGTGGGGAAAGCAGGTCCTGTACGAGGAAGCCGCCAAGGTGCCGATGATCCTCGCCGGCCCGGACATTCCGGCGGGCGTGCGCCGCGAGCCGGTGAGCCACGTCGATGCCTACCCGACGATCATGCAGTGCGTCGGCGAGCAGGCGCCGGACGCGTCAGGCTTTTCTTTATTGAATGCAACACCCAATCGTACGGTGCTGTCGGAATACCACGCCTCCTCCTCGCGCGCGGGCGAGTACATGATCCGCCACGGCAAGTGGAAGTACGTGTACTTCGTGCGCTACCCGGAGCAGCCGCAGCTCTTTGACCTCGAGGGCGACCCCGAGGAGTTGAACGATCTCGGAACGGATCCGAAATACGCCAGGACAAAAAAAGAATGCCACGAAAAGCTTCGTGGCATTCTCGACCCCGAAGAGGTCGACCGCCGCGCGAAGCGGCGGCAGGCTGAGATCGTCGCGGCCCACGGCGGCCGGGAGGCGGTGATCCGGCGCGGGAGTTTCGCCTACTCGCCGCCCCCCGGCTTCAAGGCCGAGTTCGATCAATAGCCACTCAGTAGCCCATCGTGACGTGGTGCACGATGGCGGCGCCGATCACCGCGCCGGCCAGGAACGCCACGGGATTCACGTGGTTGTGCCGCTCGACCACGTAGACCGGGCGCGGCGCCGGACGGTGATAGACGTGATGCACAACCGGGCGCGGCGCCGGGCGATAGTAGTGATGAACAACGGCCGGGCGATGCGCGACGTAGTGCGGCTGGTGCACGACGGCGCGATGGCCATGGCCATGACCGTAGCCGTGTCCGCGGTGATTGCCGCGGTCGGCAAACGCCGGGGCGGACACCGCTACGGCAGCGATCAGGACAGCGATTTTCTTGGCGAGCATTGCGGGCTCCTTTCGAGCGTTAGGTGCTACTGCATTTCACGCGCCTGGGCGCCGCAAGTGAACCGATAAAGTGCAACATCTGTAACAGCATGTATATTTCCCGCGCAGGAGGAGCATCCATGAGAACTATTCCCACCGCGGCCGCGCTGTTCTTTTCGCTCTCGACCGCTTTTGCCCAGGCGCCCTATCCCTCCAAGCCGATCACCATGATCGTGCCGTTCCCGCCGGGCGGGGTGGCCGACATCGTCGGCCGGCCGCTCGCGGCGCAGATGGAGAAGACGTTCAAGCAGCCGGTCGTGGTGACGAACCGCACCGGCGCCGGCGGCGCGGTCGGCATGGCCGCCGCGGCGAAGAGCGCGCCCGACGGCTACACCATCCTGATGGCACTGTCGTCGATCTCGATCTTCCCGGTGTCGGACCGCATCCAGGGAAGGGCCCCGGCCTACGAGATGAGGGACTTCGCGCCGATCGCGCTGATCACCGCGGACCCGACCGTGCTCGTGGTCGGCGCCGACAGCCCGTGGAAGACGCTGAAGGAATTCGTCGAGTCGGCGAAGGCCTATCCGGGGCAGATCAACTACTCGTCCTCCGGCGTCTACGGCACGCTGCACGTGGCGATGGAGATCTTCGCCAACGCCGCGGGCATCAAGCTGTTCCACGTGCCCTATCAGGGCGGCGGGCCGGCGCTCACGGCGCTGCTCGGCGGCCAGGTGCACGCGCTCGCGTCGGGCCCGGCGCCTGTGGTCGGCCAGATCAAGGCGGGCAAGGTGCGCGCGCTGGCGAGCTGGAGCACCGAGCGCCTGCCGCTCCTGCCCGAGATCCCGACCTTCAAGGAGCTCGGCTACGACGCCGAGTTCTACATCTGGTCGGGCGTGTTCGCGCCGGCGACGGTGCCCTCGCCGGTGCTCGACCGGCTGCGCGCCGCGGTGCGCGAGGCGGCGACCTCGGCGGAATTCAAGAGCGCGATGGAGAAAGTGCAGACCCCGGTGAGCTACCTCGACGCGCCCGCGTTCCGCACCTACTGGGAGCGCGATGCCGCGCGGCTGCAGAAGGCGCTGGAGAAGATCGGCAAGGTCGAAGAGAAGTAGTTACTTCCGGCGCTTCTTCTTCCTGAGCTTTTCGAGCAGGGCGCGCGGACGGCGGTACTGCAGGAACGCGCCGGCGCGCCGCTCGAACGGGTCGCGCCGGACCACCGCCTTGAGGTGCCGGCCGTCGACCAGCTTGAAGTGCCGCAGCTCGTCGAGCTCCTCGGCGACGAACCAGGCGTGCTTCTCGCCCGTGACCCACACCTTCGGATCGACGCGCCGCAGGTCGAACGGCACCGAGTACTCGCGCAGCGTCTTGTGGTCGCGGCGGTTGGTGTACTCGTGGAAGTACGACATGGCGAGCTCTCGCAGGCTGCCGTACACCGGGTCGCGCCACCGCAGGCCGATGCCGTTGGTCTTGGAGATCGCCCCCCAGCGGCCGTGGCGGCGGAACACCGCCACCACGTGGTCGAAATCGCGCATCGCGCGCATGTCCATGAGGAGCGGCGGCTCGCCGTGCACCCACAGCGCGCAGGCGGCGAGCATCGCGCCCTCGATGCAATGCGCCTTGCGCTGGCGCAGCACGTGCCGCACCGGGCGGCAGGTGTCGCCGGCGAGCTCGAAGTTCTGCCTCAGGCCGTAGAGGAACGCCTGGATCTTGTGGGGCGTGTTCAGGCGCCGCAGAACGGCGAACTCTGCGGGGGTCAGGCCGAGGTCCTCGCGGCGGGCGTAGCGTTTTCTGCGCATCCCGCCTCAAAGATACAAAAAAAAGCCTCCGGGCCTGCAGGATTCCTTCCAAGGGGAGGGGGAGGAGGGGGGAACCCTGCGTTGCGGGCCGGGAGGCCACGTCGTTTTGACGTGAACCCAGTATGGGCGGGGCGCGTTTCCGGCCGATGTCGTTTCGGTAACGCGACTGTTACAACAGTAATGCGCCCTCGGCATCGCGCAGCAGGCGCACCCGCTCGCCGGGCTCATGCCGCCGCGGGCCGGTCTGGATCACGGTCACGGCGCTGCCGTCGTCGAGCCGGACTTCGACTTTCCAGCCGACCTCCGGCACCAGCGGGTCGTCGTAATGCTTCGCGGATTCTTCAAGGTAAGCGAGATCCTCGCCGCGCTCGGCTTCCATCACGCTGACCACCGTTCCGCCGAGCGTGGGCTGTTCGAGCTGGCACCCGGCCAGGGCGAGGGCGGCGGCGAGGAGTATCGCCCGCACGGTCCTAGTTTCCGGCGATGTTGCTGGAAGACTTGGGATAGGGGCTCTGCGCTTCGACGGCGCTGGCTCCGGCGTGGGCGTTGGCGTCCTGGTACCACTCCTTCAGCTGCGCGCAGCCCGAAACCGCGACCGCGGCGAGAGACAGGGCGAGGACGAGGCGTTTCATGATCGGTTCCCTTCAGAGAGTTATGGGTGACTGCCAGGGATCACTGTGAGGGGGGCGGGTTGCCAGGGTGTTACCGGGGGTGCGCGCACCCATTACGGCTGCAATGCCGCGGCGGGAATAATTCCGCGCGGGAATCGTTGTCAAAGTGCTACCCACGCCATCCATCACGCGCAGAAATCGTCCGCGCTGCAGATCGATCGTCATGGTCGTTCCTCTCGGTGTCCATTCGTGCATGCAGGAACGGCACGATCGCCTCCACGCCAAGCGGGACGCCGTCGTACGGGTCGCGGGGGGCTTCCAGGAGGGGTGTTAACTGCGGGGGCGTCGGCTGCAACATGGCAGCAGTGTCGCGCGCGGCGGCTGCAGGCCGGTTTCCGGCCGGCGACCTTGCGTTACAACTGAAGCCAGGCGGCGGGGGAATTCGGGGTCAGGGCCGCAATTCAGTTTTCACGTACGTAAAAACGAATTGCGGCCCTGACCCCGAATTCCGCTAGGCGGCGCGGTGCAGGACGCGCGCGAGGGCGGAGGCGATATCCCTGGATTGCACCGGCTTCTTGAGGATCTCGGTGACGCCGGCGGCGAGGGCGCGCTCGCTCAGCATCGGCCCGGTGTAGCCGCTCACCAGCACGATCGGCAGGTCGGCGCGCCGCCGGCGTAGCGCCCGGGCGAGCTCGGTGCCGCTCAGGCCGGGCATCACCTCGTCCGCGATCACCGCGTCGATCGTGCCGCTGTCGAACGCGGCGAGCGCGGCGGCGCCGTCGGAGCAGCCGACCGGCTCGTAGCCGATGTGCTTGAGCACCTCGGAGGTCACCGCGACCAGCGCCGCCTCGTCGTCGACGACCAGCACGCGCTCGCCCCGGCCGCGCGCGACCGGTCCCGCCGCGGGGTCTTCGGCGATCGCCGGCGCATCGACGCGCGGCAGGTAGATGTGGAAGGTGCTGCCCCGGCCCACGGCGCTCGCCACGTCGATCGCGCCCGCCGAATCGGTGACGATGCCGTAGACCAGCGCGAGACCGAGGCCGGTACCCTTGCCGACCTCCTTGGTGGTGAAGAACGGCTCGAAGATCCGCCTGAGCGTGGCCTCGTCCATGCCGCTGCCGGTGTCTTCGACCGTGAGCCGCGCATAGGTCCCCGGATGCAGCGTGCTGTGCGCGAGCACGCGCTCGGCCTCGATGCATTCCACGCTGAGCGCAACGCGCAGCACCCCGCCCTGGGCCATGGCATGGCAGGCGTTGGTGCAGAGGTTCATCGTCACCTGGTGGAGCTGGGTCGGGTCGCCCACCACATAGATGGACGAAGAAGCGAATTCGCTCTCGAGGCGGATCCCGGAGGGAAGGGAGCCGCGCACCAGCTCGAGCGTCTCGGCGACGACGCGGCCGAGCTCGACCGGAACCCGTCTTCCGCGCTGGCTGCGGCTGTACGAGAGGATCTGCGCCACCAGCCCGCTCGCGCGGTTCGCGCCGGTGAGGACGTTCTCGGCGTAGCGCTTGAGCGGCGAGCCGACCGGCGCCTTTTCGGAGAGCATTTCGGCGTAGCCGAGGATGCCGCCGAGGATGTTGTTGAAGTCGTGGGCGATGCCGCCGGCGAGGCGCCCGACGGCCTCCATCTTCTCGGCCTGGCGCAGCCGGGTCTCGAGCCGCGAGCGCTCGGCGTCGGCCTGCTTGCGCTCGGTGATGTCGCGGAAGTTGAACACCACCGCGCGCACGCTCGGCTCGTGGAGCAGGTTCTTGCGCGTGAGCTCGACCCAGCGGTACGAGCCGTCCTTGTGCCGCACGCGCACCTCGTCGACCGAGATCTTGCCGGGCGAGCGCATCAGCTCCGCGCGCAGCCTGAGCGCGGCGTCGCGCTGCTCGGGATGGATGAGGTCCATCACCTCGGTGCCGCGCAGCTCGTCCATGGCAAAGCCGAGCATGCGCTCGATCGCCGGGCTCGCGTACAGGATGCCGCCCAGGGTCGGGCGCGACAGGATCAGCGCATCCGAGCTGTGCTCGATCATCGCCTGGTAGCGGCGCCAGCTGCGCGCCAGCGCGCGCTCGCGGCGCGCGAGCCCCCAGGCGGCGAGCGCGATCAGCCCGAGCATCGCGGCCGAGGTGAGCAGCGTGCGGTCGAACACCATCCAGGCCTCGTCGCGCCACGGCGCGAACACCGACTGCTCGTCCCTGCCGCTCGCCACGATCAGCGGGAACCCTCGCACCGCGGAGGTCGACATGAGCACGCGAAGGCCGGTGAGCGGGCTGGTCGCCCATCCCTCGAAGCGGCCCTCGCGGTCGAGCCCCGTCGTGATCACCCCGCCCGGGAACTGGCGCCCGCGCGCGTTTCCGGGATCCGGGACGCGCGTGAGCAGGGTGCCGGTACTGGAGAGGAGCGTGATGAACCCGCCCTCGCCGAGGTCGATCGCGCGATAAAGCCGGTCGAAGCCCTCGACGTCCATCGCCGCCGCCACCGCGCCGCCGAAGCCGCCGCCGTTGTTCAACCGCCGCGACAGCACGAAGCGCCATTGCCCCCCGGGTGCCACGCGGTAGGGCTCGCCGAGATGGAGCAGATCGGGGGCGCCGGTGCGATGGGCGGCGACGAACGGCCGTTCCAGCACGTCGGGTTCGAACGCCGGGGTGTCGCCCGAGCGCGCAAGCACCTGTCCGCGTGCATCGAACACCGTGAGCTCGGCGATCTGCGGGATGCGCGCAAGCTCGTCGCGCAGCTTCGGCTCGATCGCCACGATGTCGCGCGCGGTCTTGCCCTGGACCGCGCGCAGGATCAGGTCGACCGCCTCCAGCGACGCGGCGGTCTGCTCGGCCAGCAGGCGCGTCATGTTCGAGTAGTCGCGCTGCGCCCGCTGCTCGGTGCGGTCGCGCGCCTTGCGCACGTCCCAGATGGCCGCGGCGATGTTGATGCCGACGAGCACCAGGCCGAGCGCGATCAGCGCCCGGCCCAAAGGAATGCGGGAAAGCGCCGAACGGATGCGAGCCGTCGGCATTTGTCGTTACTTGCCGGGCGGGCCGATGAGCTCGGCGATCGCGCCGAGGAGCTCGGCGCGCTTCACCGGCTTGGCGAGGGTGCGGGCCGCGCCGGCCTGCGCCGCGGCCTCCTCGGTGCAGCCCTCGCCGGAGCCGAAATGGCCCGAGATCGCGATGAGCTGCAGGCCGGGGTGCTTCTGGCGCATCCAGCGGATCGCCTCGGCGCCGCACGGGCCGGGCATCCACATGTCGCTGACGACCAACGCCGGGGCGCGCTCCAGCGCCGAGCAGGCCGACTGGCAGTCGGTGGCCTTGTGGACGGCGTAGCCGGCGGCCTCCAGCCAGTCGACGATCAGGTCGCGCATGATCGCGTCGTCGTCGATCACGAGGATTTCGGGTCGGTTTTCCTTGCTGTGGCTCAAGCGCCCATTCCACCGGGTGGCGATTGCGTGTAATTTACAGCCAGCGCCACCTCAGGTTACACCTGTAACGCCGTCGGGCGGCGCCTGACTAGACTTTACGTCCGGGCAACCATGAACCTGCAAACCCAGGCTCCCCCCCAGGCGGCGGTGCCGCATGTGCTGGCGGTGGACGACGATCCGACCATCCGGCAGCTGATCGCTGATTATCTCGGGCAGAACGAGCTGCGCGTTACGACCGTAGCCGACGGCCGCGCGATGCGCGAAGTGATCGCCGAGCAGGTCGTGGATCTCATCGTGCTCGACCTCAGGCTCAAGTCCGAGGACGGCATGGCGCTCGCGCGCGGCCTGCGCGACGAGTCGGCGATCCCGATCATCATGCTCACCGGCCGCATCGAGGAGGCCGACCGCGTCATGGGCCTCGAGCTCGGCGCCGACGACTACCTCACCAAGCCCTTCAGCCCGCGCGAGCTGCTCGCGCGCATCCGCACCATCCTGCGCCGCCGCCGCGCCGAGGTGCGCCAGGGCCGCCCCGAGGGGATCCGCGCCTACCGCTTCGACGGCTGGGAGCTCAACCTGAACACGCGCCGCCTCGCCTCGACCGACGGGCGGAATGTGCCGCTGTCGAACGGCGAGTTCAGCCTGCTGGTGGTGCTGCTCGGCTCGCCGCAGCGCATCCTCACGCGCGACCAGCTGCTCGACCTCTCGCGCCTGCACAACGACGAGGTGTACAACCGCTCGGTCGATGTGCAGATCATGCGCCTGCGCCGCAAGATCGAGAAGGACCCGGCGCAGCCGCGCTACATCAAGACCGAGCGCGGCGCCGGGTACGTCTTCGGCGTGCCGGTGGAGACGGTCTACTGATAAAGCTGAATCACACGATCGTCTCGGCGCGCGACAAGCGCGCCTCGGCGGCGTTCCTGGCCGAAATTCTCGGACTGCAGCAGGCCCCGGTCTCATTCGGTCCGTTCATGTGCGTCAAGGTGGACAACGACGTCACGCTCGACTTCTGCGACGACGACGGAAGCATCGTCTCGCAGCACTACGCGTTCCTCGTCAGCGAGACCGAGTTCGACCAGATCTTCGGCCGCATCAAGAGCCGCAAGCTCGATCACTGGGGCGATCCCGCCCGAGAGAAGCCCGGCGAGATCTACAACTGGAACGGCGGGCGCGGCGTGTACTTCCTGGATCCCAGCGGCCACTTCCTCGAGATCCACACCCGCCCGTACTTCTAGAAAGGGGTCAGGACCCTTTTCGCGGAAAAAGGGTCAGGATCCCTTTCCTTTGCCGGGCGCCCGCGCGGACGTAGGGTGGATTGCAAGCTGAGCTGATGTGCCACGCCCGCCACCCAGGCCTCCTCTCCGTAGGGCCGGCCGCGACGCGCGCATTGGCGTAGTGCATCGACCTCGACGGCTTCGGCCGGCTGATTCACGTACGCCAGCCAATCGCTCGGCCGCGAGACCGGCCATGGATGCATGCACGGCGGCTGGTCTGCTTTCCCCCGTTGCATACGCCATAGGCTCCCCCAGCGCCAGTCCTCGGCGCGACGGACCAGGTTGCCTCGCAGCGCGTTCGCTTCGACGTAGCGCGACACGGTAAGAAAGTGGGCGTCGTTTTGCACCACGAATGACTTGAAGCGTCCCTGATAAAGATGGCCGGTTCCAGCGCTGGCGCGATACGCATGACGCCGCTGCGTATGGGTGAGCGTCACGAGACGCATGTAATTGGACAGATCGCCATCTTGCCGCGGCCAAAGCAGGAGGTGCCAATGGTTCGGCATCACGCACCAGGCGAGGATGCGCATGGGTACACGTTCTTGGACTTCCGCCAGCACTCGCTCGAATGCCAGGTAGTCGCGGTCGCGCTCGAAGATCTTGCGTTTACCGTTCGCGCGGTTGAGGACGTGGTAGACGAACCCGCCCGGCGCCGTTCGTAATGGCCTTGGCATGGGTTCTAAAACGCATGAGCGGACACACGGTCGACACGGTCGACACCAAAGAGTCCCGACCCCTTTTCATTGAAAAGGGTCCTGACCCCTTTTCGGTCACGGCCGTACTTCTAGCGGCCACAAATATGGGATTGTCGGCCTGACGTCCCGGGCGTAGATTGGCTTCAGGAGGGAAGCCATGACTGCCAGGAAGATCAGCGCACTTTGCACCGTGCTGTTGCTCGTCGCCTTCGTTCCATCCCTCGGCGGCGCCAGCGATCACTCGCGGGTCGCCGTACCGGGGCTGAAAGCCCACGCAAGCGTGGTGCGCGACCGCTTCGGCGTGCCGCACATCTCCGCGCGCAGCGACCACGACGTGTATTTCATGCAGGGCTACGTCCACGCCGGCGACCGCTTCTTCCAGATGGATGCGTCGCGCCGCCAGGCGAGCGGCACGCTCGCGGAGCTTCTCGGGCCCGGCGCGCTGCCGGGCGACGTCCAGCTGCGCACGCTCGGCCTGCGCCGGGCGGCCGAGCGCTCGCTGGCCGCCTATCCGCCGGAGGTGCTGGCGGTGCTGCAGGCGTACGCCGACGGCGTCAATGCCTGGCTCGCGCAGGGCACCCTGCCTCCGGAATACGCCGCGCTCGAGCTTACGCGCGTGCCCGCCTGGACAACGCTCGACACCCTCGCGGTCGGCAAGCTCCTCGCCTTCGGTCTGTCTTTCGACACCATCGACCTGGACAACACCCGGGCGCTTCTCACCTATCAGGGCTTCGGCGCCGCGCTCGGCTTCGACGGCACGAAGCTTTTCTTCGACGATCTTTTCCGCAGCGCGCCGTTCGACCCGACGATCTCGATCCCGGAAGGCGCGGTGTCCGGCGCGGTGCGGGAGCGGCGCCACGGCCGCGGCGACCACGCCGACGCCGAAGCCGTGGACAGGGCGCGCCGCTTCCTCGAGCGGCCGGCGCCGTTCTTCGCGCCGCACGGCCGCGGCGAAGGCGGCAGCAACTGGTGGGTGATCAGCGGCGCGAAGACCGAAACGCGCAACCCGATGCTCGCGAGCGACCCCCATCTCTCGCTCTCATCGCCGTCGGTGTTCCACGAGGTGCATCTCATCGTGAGCCGCGGGCGCGCGCAGGAGCCGCTCGACGCCTACGGCGTCGGGTTCCCCGGCGTGCCCGGCGTCATCCACGGCTACAACCGCCGCATCATGTGGGGCTCGACGGTGAACCCGATGGACGTGACCGACTACTTCCAGGAGCAGCTCGTGGTCCAGGGCGGCATCCCGGTCGCGACGATGTTCCGGGGCACGCCCGAGCCGATCACGATCATTCCGGAGGCATTCTTCGCGAACACGCCGGGCGACGGCACCCGCGACAACGTGGGGCTTGCGCGAACCGGCGCAAGCTTCGTGGTGCCGCGCCGGAACAACGGCCCGCTCGTCACCGCGCCGGCGGCGGATGCCGCGGGCCGCATCACCGCGATCAGCGTGCAATACACGGGCTTCAGCGCGACGCGCGAGATCGAGACCTTCCTGCGCTTCGGCCGCGCCGGCAGCGTGGACGAATTCAAGCAGGCGCTGCAGTTCTTCGACGTCGGGTCGCAGAACTGGGCGTACGCGGACGTCGAGGGCAACATCGCGTACTTCACCAGCGCGGAGCTGCCGCTGCGCGAAGACCTGCAGGCGGGAACCGTCGAAGGCCTGCCGCCGTACTTCGTGCGCGACGGCACCGGCGCGCTGCGCAACGAATGGATCCGCAAGGTCGATCCTCCCGCGGACCAGGCGCTCGCCTACGAGATCCTGCCGTTCGCCGAGATGCCGCAGCTCGTCAATCCCGCGCGCGGCTATATCGCCAACGGCAACAACGACCCGATCGGCGTCACGCTGGACAACAACCCGCTCAACAAGCTGCGCGCCGGCGGGAACGGCATCCTGTACCTGTCTCCGGGCTACGCCATCGGCAACCGCATGGGGCGCATCGACCGCCTGATCCGCGCCGAGCTCGCGCGCCCGGACCGCCACGGCGGCGATCTGTCGTTCGAAGACATGATGCGCATCCAGGCCGACGTGAAGCTCCTTGACGCCGAGGTGCTCACGCCCTATCTGCTGCGCGCCTTCGACGCGGCGCACGCTACGGGCGCGCCGGCGCTGCTGCAGGCGCTCGGCGCCGATCCTGCCGTCGCGGAGGCCGTGGCGCGCCTGCGCCGC
>Ga0208185_1000713_pt1 | contig 12307 bp, 10 predicted proteins | sample EasRivMeERMLT700_FD_187532 | JGI IMG/M metagenome (GOLD analysis project Ga0208185, IMG submission 187532) | Soil microbial communities from meander-bound floodplain in the East River, Colorado, USA - East River MetaG ERMLT700 (SPAdes) (version 2) | ecosystem: Environmental > Terrestrial > Soil... | reverse complement strand
CTGCTTGAAATCCTCCGCGCCTCACCGCACCGTGTGCGCGCACGGTGCATCCATTTCGGTCCGGATGCCGAGCCAGGGCTTGGCGCGTGCGGCGGCTGCGCGTGGCAGCACATCTCCTATCCGGAGCAGCTCCGGCTGAAAACCGCGCTTGTGAACCGGCTCGTTGGCGCCGCGATACCCGGCGCGCCGCGCGCGCAGGAGACTTTGCCTGCAACACCGCTCGACCGGCCGTGGGGATACCGCAACAAGGTGCATTTCGTGTTCGGTAACCTCCGTTTCGGCGGACGCCGCCACGATACAACGCTGGTCATGGGACACTACGCGCGCGGTTCACGCCGCGTGATTCCTGTGCGCGAGTGTCCGGTCCACGACGAGCGTGGCAACACGTTCGCGTTCCGCGCGCGCGACACGTTTACCTCAGCGGGCCTGAACGCAGCCGGCGCCGATGGCGGGGTGCTCCGCAGCCTCGCGGTACGTGTCGGATGCCACACGGAAGAGCTCATGGCGACCGTCGTCGTCTCGAGCGATTCCGATCGCCGACTCCGGACGGCGACGCGACGTCTCCTCGAAGAGGATCCGCCCACGTCCGTGCACCTCAACCTGCATGAACGAGACGACGCATTCGTTTTCGGTGAGCGGACCCGACGGCTCCGGGGATCGGAGCGGATGCGCGAGCAGGTGGCGGGCGCCTCGTTCCTCATGTCCCCCCCGGCGTTTTTCCAGACAAATGTACGCGCCGCCGAAATCCTCGTCGGTCTCGTGCTTGGTGCGATTCCCGAACACTCGCACGTGGTCGATTTGTATGCGGGCTGCGGGCTCTTCGCGATCCCGCTCGCGCTCGCGGGTCACGAGGTTGTCGCCGTGGAAGAGAACCGCCTGGCGGTGGCGGACGGCGAGGCGGCGCTGCGGCTGAACGGCGTCGCACGCCGGTGCCGGTTCGTTGCGCGTCGTGTTGAGACCGCGATTGCCTCGATTCGCCGTGCGGACGCTATCGTGCTCGACCCGCCGCGTGACGGCTGCGCGGCGTCAGTGTTGCAGCAGATTTTTGGACGACTGCGACCGGCACGCGCGGTCTATGTCTCGTGCAATCCTGAAGCGCTCGCCGTCGACCTCGGCACCATCTGCGCTGCAGGGTATCGAATCCGCTCAATGCAGCCCATCGACATGTTCCCGCACACGGCACATGTAGAGACCGTCGTGGTCTTCGAAAGGCTATAATCTCCGCAACTGATTGAAAATAAGTTAATTACCAGGTTGAAAGGCCGGTTCAGAATAGCGGAGAGTGTCTTATACAAGACCTTACTGTCATATTGAGTTACATCGCCATCTGTAGAGGCGGACGGGATGTGTCGATAGAAGGATCGGTATTCATGAAACGGACACATTTAGCGATCCAGTTGGCCATCGTCCTGACGGCCACCGCGGCCGTCGGATGGCCGCAATTTCGCTCGGTTCGTCGTGTCCAGAGCGTGTGGCAGTACGCACCCAATACATCGCGACAGCTGCAGGCGGACGAGCTCGCGCGCGCCGACCGTGATCCCACCCGGGAAGCCGTTGTTGGTTTTGGCCGTGCGTCTTTCCGGACCACGCAGCCCTCCGGACAACCCGAGACCGTCCCTGGCGTCGCCCAAGGCCTGGCGCGGCAGTACAACACGCCCATTGCCGTCGCGGCGGTGGGCGGTAAGTTCAACGCTCTCGTCGGCATCGCGCAGACGTCGTTGAACATGCCTATTCCGTACGCCCGAGTCGTGGTGCGAAATATCCACAGCGGCAGGATCGAAGCCCGCGCGACGGCGAACGACGTAGGCCGATTCTCCTTTCTCGACCTCGACCCGAGCTCCTACGTCGTCGAACTGTTGGGTCCCGCCGGCTCCGTTGTCGCTGCAAGTGAGGTCGTTCTTCTAGGACGCGGAGATGTCCGCCAGACGACGGTCCGCACGATCGCGGCGGCCCCCGACGTCGCCGCGACATTCGGCAACAGGTTGACGGGAACGCTCGAGGAGACGACCACCGTCGCCGCGCGCACCGGCGTCACGCGGACGACCTCGAACCTGACCCCGCAGGAAAGCCCGAATAACCCAACAGGCGGCGGCTGGTAGTCAGTAGTCATGTTTGATTCACGAGGTCTCTCTTCGACCGGCGCTGGCGCCAGCACTCCTCCAGCAACTGCGGCTCCTCTGGCAGCGCCGAAGGCTGGCCGCTTCGGCCCCGATCCGAACGTTCACCTGTTCGACCGGGCGGCAATCATCATCAAGCACTGGAAGGCGGCGGTAGCGCTCGCCATCCTGGTCGTTGCGGCGATGATGTACCAGACGTATACGACGGTGCCGCTGTACCGTGCCCAGGCGCGGATTCAGATCGACGAAGAGCAGACGACGGCGCAGACCGATTTCAAGGAACCGTACCTCGCGTACAGCGATCCCGAGCCGTACTACCAGACCCAGTACAAGATTCTCCAGGGCCGCGACCTCGCGCTCCGCGCCGTCCGCCATCTGAAGCTGGACAACGTGCCCGAGTTCAACGGTCAAGGCCCGAAGCCACCGGCTCTGACGCAAGTTCTCAGCGCGGTGAAGGCGAAGCTCATGGCGCCGTTCCGACGCGCGGACGGAAAGGTGCCGCCGGCTCAGGCCGCTCCTGAGAGCCAGCAGGCCGAAGCGTTTCTTGATCGCGTCGGGGTCAACCCCGTTCGCGGGAGCCGCCTCGTCGATGTCTTCTTCGTCGCGGCGGATCCGCAGTTTGCCGCCCGCGCCGTCAACGTGCTCGCCGAGGAGTACGTCAACCAGAATCTCGAATTCCGGCTGCAAAACACCGACAAGACCTTGCAATGGCTGACGCAGGAAGTCGGCAAGCAGCAGAACGTGGTGCAGGCCAGCGAACGCATGCTGGCGGAGTACCGCGAGAACCAGAACGCGCTCTCACTCGAGGACAGGCAGAACATCATCGTCTCGCGCCTCAACCAGGTGAACGACGTCGCGTCGAAGGCGCGGACGTCGCGCATCCAGAAGGAAGCGCTCTACAACCAGGTGATTGCCGCAAAGGATCGGGAGAGCCTGACGACTATCGCGGCGAACCCGTTCGTACAGCAGCTCAAGGCACGGATCGTCGAGCTCGAGCGCGACCGGCTCCGCCTTGCCGAACGCTACGGCGACAAGCACCCGGACCTGCTCAGAGTCACCTCGCAGATCAACGATGCCGAACGGCAGCTCGACGAAGAGATCTCCAAGAACGTCGCCGCCATCAAGGCTGACTACCAGGCCGCGCTCGAGGAAGAGAAGCAGCTGAATTCAGACCTCGAGGCGCAGAAGGTCCAAGCCACGGATCTGAACCGCAAGAGCATCGACTACTCAGTGCTCCAGCGCGAGGCCGAGAGCAATCGCCAGGTTTACGAATCGCTGCTGCAACGCGAAAAGGAGCTCCGCGTTGTCAGCAACAGCCGCGCAAACAACGTGCGGCTCCTCGATCGCGCGGAGATGCCTGGCGCACCCTTCACGCCAAATACGCGGCGCGCATGGATGATGGCGCTTCTGTTCGGCCTCGGTATGGGCATCGCCGCAGCCTTTGCGATCGACTACCTCGACGACACCGTCAAAACGCCCGAAGACGTGGCGTGGCGGCTTCATCTCAATTTCCTCGGCCTTGTGCCCAAGGTGCACGGCGAGCGGCATCCCTTGCTGTCCGGCCCGGTGCCGCACGATTTCGGCGAGGCATTCAGGGCCCTTCGAACGGCGCTCGTGGCAAGCAGCGGCACCGACGCCACGCACCTGGTGGCTATTACCAGCACGCAGCCACTTGAAGGAAAGACCACGACCGCGGTCAACATCGCCCTCGCACTGGCGATCGGCGGCGCGCGTGTGCTGCTCATCGATGCGGATATGCGGCGCCCCAGCGTCCACAAGGCGATGCGGTTGCCCAACGACCGCGGGCTGGCCGAGCTCCTCAACGGCAAGGCGAGGATGCGCGACGTCGTCCAGCGCTGCGGCGACCCGAATCTGCTCGTGATTCCCGCAGGCTCCACGCCGTCGAACCCATCGGAGCTGCTCGGGTCCGATCGCATGCGCGCGTTCATGCAACAGCTCTCGACGGGACCGTTCGACTGGGTCATCGTCGATACGCCGCCCGTACTCGCGGTCACCGACGCCGTCGTCCTGGCCCCGCTCGTCCACTCCGTTACGTTCGTCATTGGCGCGGAGATGACGCGGTGGCGCCTGGCGGAACGAGCCATCGAAACCCTGCGGGCTGGCCATCCGACGTCGATTGCCGCGGTCCTCAACCGTGTCGATTTTGATCGCAACCGCTACTACTACTCGCGATACTACGGGCATCAGTACAAGAGCTACTACGCGGAAGCCCCGGCCGCGAGCTAAGCGCTCGCTGTCGATTCTTCCGGTCCTCCTGACGCTGCTCGCAGCCGGGGTCCTCGCGGTCGTCGGCGGCGCGTATGAGTGGTCGACCCTCCCGACGCTGTTTGTCGCAGCGGCGCTCTTCATCATCTCGGGCGCCCGCGTCTGCGCCGACCCCGTGACCCGCGGTCTCGATGTCGCATTGCTGGCCGCGCTCGGCGTGATTGCCGTGCAGATGGCGCCGCTGCCGGAAACCGTCGTGACGGTGCTCTCCCCCGCGACGCGTGCGCTGCAGGATTCCTACGCACTCGAGCCATTTGGTGGATGGCGTCCGCTCAGCATCCACCCCGCGGCGACCAGGACGGCGTTCGCGCTCGCGCTCGCCGGCGCCCTCGTATTCTGGGCGGCGCGCGAAGCATTCAAGCGCAGCGGCACCCGCGCCGCCATCCGCGTCCTCGCATGGGTGGGATTCGCGTGTTCGCTTGTGGCGCTGGCGCAGCGGGCGACGGCACCAAGAACGATCTACTGGGTCTGGAGCGCTGCCGACCCGCGGGCCCTGCCTTTTGGGCCCTTCATCGATCGCAACCACCTCGCGACCTGGCTCGTGCTCGCGATCAGCGTCGTCGGCGGCTACGTGGCAATGCGGGCGACAACCCATATGCAGGACCGTGGGGCGCAGGGAGGACGCGGAATAGCGAACGCGCTCTTCGATCGCGACTCGATAGGACTCGTGGGATGCCTCGCTGCGATGCTGATCACGGTCGCCGCGACCCTCTCACGATCCGGGTTCGTCGCCCTCATGACGTCCGCAATCATTGCCGCGATCCTGGCCGGGGTGAGTCGTCGGCGCGGAGCCTCGATGGCGGCAGCAGCCGCCGTCGTCGTCGTCCTAGCCGCTGCCTGGATCAACGGCGAAGGGCTCGTGCAGCGCGTGCAGGGGACGCTCGACGCGGCGCCAATCAGGCGCCTGGCGATCTGGCGCGACACGCTGCCGATCATTCGCGACTTTCCCGTGCTCGGCACCGGGGTTGGCACCTTCCCGGACGCCATGTTCATCTACCAACGGGCCGACAAGCAGGTGCTCTTCAATCACGCGCACAACGAGTACCTGCAGCTCTCCGCGGAGGGGGGCGCCTTGTTGCTGCTGGCGGTCATCGCCATGTTGGTCCTGCTCCATCGCGTGGTACGCGCACGGCTTGCGGATGACCGCGGGCCGCACCGATGGATTCGCATCGGCGCGTATGCGGGCCTCGCCGGCATCGCGGTACAAAGCATCTGGGACACCGGGCTGCACCAGCCGGCAAATCTCCTGCTGGCGGCGATCCTCGCAGCCGTGGCCGTCAGGCCGAACCGGTCGTCCGATCCTGCTGCGGAGGCGCCGCTGCCATGAGTCTTCGCGTCGGCTTCGATGTGGACGGAGTCGTCGCCGATTTCCACACAGCCTTTCGCGCCACCGCCGCCGCCGCCGACCAGGAGTCAGGCGGCGAGCCGCCGCGCCACCCGCTCAACGCCGACGCCGTCAAGCGCGCCTGGGAGCGGGTCGATCGGACATCGCAATGGTGGCTCACGCTCGCTCCATACGAGCCCGACCAGATTCAGCGCCTGTACCGGACGTCGCGGGAGCGACGATGGGAGGTGTACTTCCTGACCACGAGGCCTTCCAGCGCGGGTGAAACCACGCAGTTCCAGACACAGTGGTGGCTCGAGCAGCATGGCTTCTCACTGCCCTCGGTGATGACGGTGCCAGGCTCGCGGGGCGATGCCGCGAACGCGGTGAAGCTCGATATTGCGATCGACGACCGGTTGACCAACTGCGTCGATATCATCGCCGCCTCGCGCGCCAAGGCGGTCCTGCTGCAGCGGCGCGACGATCCGGGCATCCGCGATCAGGCATTGGCGCGCGGCATCGGCGTCGTCAGTACGCTCGCCGAAGCGCTCGACGCGATCGAGCAATTCGAGGAAGCCAAGCGCACCACGGTTGGCCGCCTGTCGCGGCTCGCCGACTGGTTCAAACCCTCCAAGCACCACGGCGCGCCGCTGCCGCTCGATGCCCGCGGCGTCCTCGGCCCGGTAAAGCCGCCGCAGGACCGTTAGTAGAACCAGTCGACGATAGCGTCTCGCACGCCGTCGGTCACCGGCAGCACTTCGTGGAGCAGGTGAGATCGGAAGGCGACGAGTGTTCCTGCCGCGGGTGAAATGTCGAGCGGCACGGTCTCTTGGGCGGGGTCGACAACACCGTACAACCGCAACCAGCCCCCTTCGCATCGGCCATCGCCCACACCGCGACCTGCATCTGTCAGGAACAGTACGAGCGAAACACGGCGCGAGAATTCGTGCCCCGGCTCATCGAGGCGATCCAGGTGCGCGCGGTAGAAACCGCCGGTCGGATATCTGAGGAATCCTGGTCCCTCTGCCGCGCTCAATGTCTCGCCGAAGAAGCACGACACCTCTGCGCGTACGTTCGCGAACGCGCGCTCAACGATACCAACGGTCCTCGAGTCGACCGCGACGTCGAATGTCCTTCGTACGTTCTTGTCGACGACGTAGCCGCCAACGTAAATCTCAGCCGCTTCGGCGCGACCGCGATCCATCGCCGCACGGACACGTGCACACCCGCCCTCGTCGAAGAAGCCGGGCTTCGCAAAGACGCACATCTTCCGGAGCCGCGCCTCGGTCAGCACGCGGTACCGCTGATGAAGGAGCCGGGAATGGAGCCGCTGTTATGCGCGTGCGATCTCGGCGAGGCCGCTGGAGCACAACTGCCGGCCCAGTGCCAATAAATCCGTTTCCAGGACGGATCGCCCGACGTCATATTCGTGAAGCACCTTTTCAAACACACGAGCGAGTGAACGCTCTTCGACAATGAGCTGCCAGATTCGAGTTCCGAGCGGGTTCAATCCGAAATAGATACCCGTTTTCAGGTTCAGGAGAACGGCCTCGTCGTCGAGTTCGCGAAACAGAACGTCCTCGGATACGACGATGGAATCGTTCAAGGTGAGGTCCATCGCACCCCCAAGTTTGGCTTCGACGAACTCTATCAGATCGCTGCGATGACAGCGACCGGCCCGGGACGAGAAGCGAAGTCGGGTAGACTCACAACTCTCCTGTCTTTTAGCAAATGAGCGGAATTCTGGGTCTCTGGAATCGTGATGGTCGGCCGGTACACAGCTCCGAAGTGCGCCGACTTTCTGCCACGCTCTCACATCGAGGTCACGACGGCGAAGGAGTGGAGACTCAACGCACGGTTGGTTTCGCCTCTCGCCTCTCCCGAATCTCGCTCGAGAGCGCACACGAAACTCAACCCCTCATGGATCCGTCCGGAGTTGTCCTCGTCTTCGACGGTCGACTCGATAACCGCGAGGACCTGTTGTCCGTTCTGCGGACGACTGCGGCACTTTCCGTTGAGTCGTCAGACCCTGCGCTGGTGCTGTCTGCCTATCGCGCGTTCGGCGACAACTTCCCAGCGCACCTGGACGGAGACTTCGCGCTCGGACTTTACGACCCGAATCAGTCGAAGCTGCTCCTCGCACGTGATCCTGTCGGCGTCAGACCAATTTACTACTACGCGAGTCGCGATCTGTTCGTCTTCGCTTCGGAAATCAAGACGCTCCTGGCGCATCCGGGGATCGTCACTCACCCAAACGACGATGTTGTCGCAGATCTGCTCTTCACGCGACTCGCTGCCGAAGACACCCGAGGGCTTACGTGCTTCCAGAATATCTTCAGTGTGCTTCCTGCGCATCTCACTATCGCCGGGCCCGAAGGAATCGTCACGAAGCGATACTGGGACTTCGATCGCTCACGACAGGTTCGGTTGCGGTCGTTCGACGAATATGCCGAGGCATTCCGCCACCATTTCGAGCGAGCGGTTCGACGTCGTCTGCGCTGTGCGGGTCCAGTGGCCATCTCAGTCAGCGGCGGCCTGGACTCGTCAGCCGTTTTCTGTGTCGGCGAGACGCTCAAGCGGACCGAACCGGGCATCCGATCACCGTTGCTCGGGGTCTCATACACGTTTCCTGATGGTTCTCCGTCGGACGAGAAACACTTTCTCGTTGAGATCGAGCGGGCGTACGGCGTCGAGATCACGCGGATGGACAATCTTCCAACTGGGATCATAGATGGCTGCCGTGAGGCCATCTGGCACGCGGAAGCGCCTTTTCTCGACGCGCAGTGGAGCAGGACCCATGCATACCTCACTGCAGTGCGGGGGCTGGGCGCCAAGGTGTTGCTCACCGGCCACTGGGGCGACCAGTTTCTGTTCGATGACGCGTACCTGGTCGATCTGTGTCGGCGCGGGCAGTGGCTCCAAGCGTGGCAGCACATCAACGCCTTCGGGGAATGGGTCGACATCCCGGTTCACTGGTTCAGGCGACGCCTTTTTGCGGCGCTTCTGAAGCGTCATGTGCCGGGAGTGATCGTCGAGCGACTCCGCGAGATTCGAAACAGATGGCGCCCGACGGGTGATGTGCTCCAGTGTTACACAGAGGGATTTCGCGAACGCGCCGCGCCGCGCGTGCCACGCCTGGCCGTGCTACCCGGTCGCGCACATGCGCAATCGCTGTACGACCATGTTCGATCCCGTTATCACGTGCTGTGCATGGAGTGGAACAATAAGGTGGGCGCGATGCACGGGCTGGACATGGCTTTTCCATTCCTCGATCGCGATCTCATCGCGTTCTTGATGGCCATTCCCGGGGAGGCCTTGAGCAGGAACGGCGTGCACAAGGGACTGCTGCGTGATGCGCTTCAGGGAGTCCTTCCCCCGTCGATCGCGAGCCGCACCTCAAAAGCCGACTTCACCGGCGATGTGAATGAAGGTGTCGTAAGGCATTATGATTGGCTCGCGCGGTGCCTTCATACCGGAGGAATGGCCACCGGCTTGGGGTACGTGAAGTCCGACCCACTACCGGCTGGAAGCCGCCCACCAATCACGGGCGATCCAATGTCGTCTGAGCTGAGCTGGGCACTCGGAGATCTGCTTTCACTGGAACTCTGGCTTCAGGGATTCTTCGGACCGAAGAATGCTCAGATCGGAATGGAGGTTTACTGAATATGCGCAAGCCGTTCGAAGAGACCAGCGATCCCCGCCTTCCATCCGGGACCACGCCTGCAGCCAAATCGAAGAAGGTTTATCGCACCCCACGCCTCGTGACATACGGAAACCTTCGCGACCTCTCACTAGGCACGGGCGGTAAAAGGTCAGATGGCGTTGGCGCTCCTAAATCGAGAGCCTGACAGCGCGCGACGATGAGGGGACGCGAGGCGAAACACCGATCCGCGGGCGCCTATCATTTGTACGGTCTGTGTCTGCGAAGCGATTGGCCGCTTCCATACCCTCACGGGCGGGCCTCAACAGTGGCTCAAGTTGGCTTGCTTCAAGGTTCTTCTTCGCGCTTCTCCAAAGCTTTACAGGAAGTACGCGCGTGCGTAGACGAGGCCCGCTGGGATTGGGGAGTGCCGCTTGCCGACGGCCAAACGTACCTTCGCGGGTCCGGGCATTTCGAATTCCTCATCTCATCCAATGGCCGACTGATCCTGGGTCGGTCCCTTCGTGAGCATTCTCGCGAGCCTATCCACACCTATTTGCTCGGGCAGGCGCTCTCCTTCGCTCTCATCAAGCAAGGATTCGAACCACTCCATGCGACAGTCGTCAGCATCGACGGCGGAGCCGTGGCTTTTCTGGGTGAGTCGGGCTACGGAAAATCGAGCCTCGGCGCTACGTTTGTCCAGGCTGGCCACCAAATCCTCACCGATGACCTGCTCGTTCTGTCGGAGCGCGACGGGCGTTTCACGGCCCATCCTGGCCCTCCTCGAATCAAGCTGTACCCTGAGGTCGCTGGCATTGTGCTTCCCTCACACCTGGGAGGGACCCCGATTGGGGGGACCACCAAGCTCGTCATTCCGCTCGACGAGCACCAGGTTTCAGCTTCCGCGGTGCCGCTGCAGGCGGTTTACGTTCTGGGGCCGCCCGGGCCCCGCGACGGGGCTCGAAAGAACGTGACCATCAGACGCCTGTCGAAACGTCAGGCATGTTTCGCGCTCTTGCAGAACCCATTCAACACGGCAGTCACCGACTCAAAGCGACTCAGTGGTCAGTTCGCATTTGCGACGACCCTCGCCGCAAGCGTGCCGGTCAAGTGCATCCGATACCCTCGGAATATGCGCCTGCTCCCTGCCGTCCGGGAAGCGATCCTGTCGGATGTCCGACGAGACCGCGACCCGGTCCGCCCATGAGCCGTCATGGTTCAGCTCACGCGATCCGGCCTGACTTTATCCTCGCAGCAGGCTCTTGAAAGTCTGCGTGCGCAGTTCGATCGGCAGCACTGCATTCGCCTCCCGGGATTCCTCGACTCAAATCTCTTGAGTTTCGTTCGAGGTCGACTCGAAGAGGCTGAATTTGCCGAGAGGGCTCACGACGACATCGGGGTCGAGCTGTGCCTGAAACACGACACGGCGCTCGACCTCCTGTACTTTATCGCCAACGACCAGAGGCTCTTCGGGCTCGTGCAGCAACTCACCGGCTGCGATCGCATCGGTTGCTTCCTGGGCAGGATCTACCGCATGGCGCCCGGTTCCGGCCATTATGATTCCTGGCACGGCGACACGATCAACCATCGCTTGATCGGGATGAGCGTCAATCTCGGCGCGCGAAAGTATGCGGGGGGACTCTTTCAGTTACGCGAGCGTCGATCGCCGAACATCGTATGTGAAGTCGCCAATACTGGCTCCGGCGACGCCATCCTGTTCCGGATCGCCAGCGACCTGGTGCACCGAGTGACGTCGGTCGAAGGAACGACACCCAAGACGGCATTCGCCGGCTGGTTCCATTCAGAGCCCGAATTTCTGTCGCTGTTTGCAAACGGAGCTCGTCGGAGCGTCGAACAGGAGCAGACGACCGACGAGAACGAAATCGAACGATCAGGGAGATCTCGCTAATGGATGCCAATGTCGCGCGCGAGATCCTGAACGTTCACCAGTTCCTCCTCGGGAAGACGAACCTCCGCCTCGACAAGTATCGGCAGGCGATCGAGAAGCGCGTGAAACCCGGCAACACGGTTCTCGATCTCGGGACCGGTACCGGCATCCTCGCCTTTTTCGCCTGTCTGACCGGCGCCCGCCGTGTTTATGCGCTCGAGAGTGGGTCCGTCATTTCTTTGGCCAAACTTCTGGCGCGGGAGAACGGGTTCGAGGACCGAATCGTCTTCCTGGCTGGGGCCTCTGCTGAACTCGATCTGCCTGAACAGGTGGATGTGATCATCACGGACACTGTCGACTTTTTTGTGCCTGACACGCTTCGCTCCATCCAGGATGCGAGACACCGATGGCTCAGGCCTTCTGGTTCGTTGATTCCCACGTCCATGGAGCTCTTCGTCGCACCGGTCGAGGCTCGAGAGATCTATGCACGCCAGATCGACTCGTGGAACAGTCGTCGCTACGGTATCGACTTCTCCATAATCCGTCAGTTCGCCATCAACCAATGTTATCCGGCGGATGTCAGTCCAGCCGACCTTCTCGCCGACGCGGCATCGATGGCGACGTTGAGTCTTCCGGATCTCACGAGCGTGGCGTTCGACGGCGAGGTATCTGCAACAGCGCAGAGGTCAGGGACACTTCACGGTCTCTGCCTGTGGTCTGCCAGCGATCTTGCCGATGGCATTACGCTCAGCAATCGCCCTGGAGCGACGACGACGAACTACTCGCAGCTATTTCTCCCTGTCGCGCAGCCCATCCCTGTCAATGAAGGCGATGGTCTGAAGATCCGCGTCAGGTCTTACGACAGCTTCCACTGGCGATGGCAGGTCGAGACCTGCGGGACAGGCTCGGGTCGTGCACAGAGCACCGTGCGGTTTGACCACTCGACCTTCCTGGGATTTCCGTTGTCGCCGGAGGTCCTTCGCAAGATCGCTCCGGATCACGAGCCACGCCTCTCAGCGCGCGGTCAGGCCGAACATCTCGTCTTGAGTCTA
>Ga0208185_1000711_pt1 | contig 12325 bp, 13 predicted proteins | sample EasRivMeERMLT700_FD_187532 | JGI IMG/M metagenome (GOLD analysis project Ga0208185, IMG submission 187532) | Soil microbial communities from meander-bound floodplain in the East River, Colorado, USA - East River MetaG ERMLT700 (SPAdes) (version 2) | ecosystem: Environmental > Terrestrial > Soil... | reverse complement strand
AGGTGAGCTGCTTCAGCATTTCCACGAGCCTGGCCTCGCTCGGCGCGCGCAGGCCCTTCGTTTGCAAAAACTTCCGCAGCAGGTCCTGCGCTCCGGCTTCCTTGCGCGAAAAGTGCCGCGCCGCCCGGGCAAGGGAGTGCTTCCATGAAGGAAAACGTTCATCCAGCAGGGGGCCGAGCCGGCGCCGGACGAAGTTGCGCGTCAGCGATTCGTCCGCGTTGCTCTCGTCCTCGATCCACTCCAGGCGGTGGCTGCGGGCATAGGCGACGATCGCTTCGCGCGGCACGTCCAGCAACGGCCGCAGCAGCGTCTTGCCACCGAACTTCGACTCGCGGGGCATGCCGCTCGCGCCGCGCCGCCCGGCGCCGCGCAGCAGGTTCATGAGGACCGTCTCGGCCTGATCGTCGAGGTGATGGGCGAGGACGATGCTTTCGGCTTTCAATTTCGAGAAAGCCTCGTAACGCGCCCTGCGCGCCGCGGCCTCAGGCCCCGCGCCTCGCTTCACGACTTTGACTTTCCTGATCGTCAAAGGCACGCCGAGGCGCTTGCAGAGGCGCCGGCAGAACGCCGCCCAGGCGTCGGCGTTCTGGCTCAGCCCGTGGTGGACGTGAATCGCCCGCAGGCCCGGCGCGTCCTTCAACCTGTGAAGCAGAACTACAGAGTCGACGCCGCCCGAGAGGGCGACCGCAATGCGCCTACCGCGCGGTCGCTTCCTTGAACTTGCCATGGGACATCAGGCGCTCGAGGCGGGTCTCGACCAGCTCCTTGGGCTTTTTCTCCTGCAGCTGCTTGAGCGTCTCGGTGAGCGCTTTCTTGAGCGCTTGCGCCGCGCTCTGAGGGTCGCGGTGCGCCCCGCCGAGGGGCTCGGGAACGATCTTGTCGATGAGCCCCAGCGTCTTCAGGCGGCTCGCGGTGATGCCGAGGGCGTCGGCGGCATCCGGCGCCATCTCGGCGCTGCGCCACAGGATCGAGGCGCAGCCCTCCGGCGAAATCACCGAGTAGGTGGCGTATTGCATCATCAGGATGACGTCGCCGACCGCGATGGCGAGCGCGCCGCCCGAGCCGCCCTCGCCGATGATGGTGACGATGATCGGCGCGCGCAGGCGCGCCATCTCGAACAGGTTCCTGCCGATCGCCTCGGACTGGCCCCGCTCCTCGGCATCGATGCCGGGAAAGGCGCCCGGGGTGTCGACGAAGGTGAACACCGGCAGAGCGAATTTCTCGGCAAGCTTCATGAGCCTGAGCGCCTTGCGGTAGCCCTCGGGCTTGGGCATGCCGAAGTTGCGCGCGATCTTCTCCTTGGTGTCGCGTCCCTTCTGGTGCCCGAGCACGACGCACGCGGTGCCGTTGAAGCGCGCGAGCCCGCCGACGATCGAAGCATCGTCGGAAAAGATGCGGTCGCCGTGCAGCTCCTCGAAGTGCGTGAACAGCCCCTGGATGTAGTCCAGCGTAAACGGGCGCTGCGGGTGGCGCGCCACCTGCGCCACCTGCCACGGCGAGAGCTTGCCGTAAATGTCCTTGGTGAGCGACTGGCTGCGCTTCGTGAGCCGCTGGATCTCGTCCGAGATGTCGACCGCGGAGTCGTCCTGCACGAAGCGCAGCTCCTCGATGCGGGTCTCGAGCTCCGCGATCGGCTGCTCGAATTCGAGGAAGGTGGTCTTCAACGGGGTCAGTATTCTACCGGGACTGGATCGAGCGAGCGCCAGAGGTACCAGGTGGCCACCGAGCGCCACGGCCGCCAGCTTTCACCAAGCTTGCGCATGGTTCTCAGAGAAACGGGGCGCTTCTTGTAGTAGGCGTAGCGGATTCCTTTCTGGAGCCCGAGATCGTCGAGCGGAAACACGTCGGGCCGCAGCAGGTTGAAGATCAGGAACATCTCCGCGGTCCAGCGGCCGATGCCGCGCACCTCGATCAGCTCGGCGATGATCTCCTCGTCCGACATCTGCGGCCAGCGGTGCACATGGATGCTGCCGTCGGCGAAGTGCTGGGCGAGGTCGGCGATGTACTCGGTCTTGCGGTCCGAAAGGCCGCAGGCTCGCAGCTTTTTTCTGTCTACTGCAAGAACGTGCTCCGGGGTGACCTCGGAGCAACAAAGCACGACCCGGTCCCACACGCTTTGCGCCGCCTTCACCGAGATCTGCTGGCCGCAGATCGCGCGCGCCAGCGTGAGGAACGGCTCGCCGCGGCGCACCAGGTGGATTTCCTTCATCACCATATCTCTTCTGGAAAGCGCGCGCTTCGCGCGGTCCCAGTAGTTGGGCTTCACATCCGAGCGGTCAGGCTTCATGCAGCGGAAGGTTGGTGAGCAGGTTCTGCGGCTTCATCTTCACCACCCCGTCCTCGCACGACAGCGCGAGGTAGATCGTCCTGCCGCGGATATCGGTTCGCATCGCGCTCGGATCGTCGAGCTCCAGCCCGAAGATGGCGAGGATGTTGCGCATCCTGCCCTGCTCGATCTGGGCGCCCGACCAGAGCTCGTTCAGGATCGCGGTCGACTCCGCGTCGAGCCCGATATGCCACGCCCAGCGCGCTTCTTCGATCTTGCGAAGGGGTTTCACCTGCACCTTCACATTGAGGAAATGCCATACCCAAGCCTCGAGAACCCTGCATAGCGCATCCAGCGCGGGGCGGCCGTAGGTCAGGCTGATCACGGTGTCGTGGCGCGACTCGCGCTCCCAGTAGAGCGCCGCGTTGGCGCGGTCGAGGACATCGAGGTCGACCTTTGCGAGGTCGCCCTGCGCCTCGACGATCAGCTTGCCGATGCTGCCATAGCGGTTGCCGCTGGCGTGCGTCTCGACGGTCTCGAGGTCGGCGAGCAGGACATGGCCTTCCTGGATGGTGGCTTTCTGCTCCCGGAAGAAGATCTCCGCCGCGCGCAGCCGCAGCGGGTCGTCGCAGCCGTCGAGGACGCTGCGCAGGATCACGTGCACCAGTTGATCGACGAACATCGGCGGCACGTCGATCGGTGCCTTGAAGAGGCCCCTGTAGCAGCCCTCGACGGTGCCCGTATCGAGCAGCTTCTTTCGGAAGCCCAGGATGATCCGATAGTTGTCGCGCGCGTCGGCGTCGTCGATGGCCGATAGCTCTTTTTCGGAAACGCCTCTTCGCGGGGATTCCATCAGGGAGGCATGCAGGCGCCGCTCGGCGTCGCCCGATTCCTCGACCGGATGGATCTCCGGCCGCAGGTAATACGCGCGCAGGAAGTCGTCGGTGATCCGCAGCCGACCGGCCGGGTCTTTCTCTAGGAGATGGAAGCCGCTATTGCGCCAGAAATCGGCCAAAAATCAGGCAGGGGCTAGCACCAGGCGCGAGTGAGACGCCACGTGCTGCTTCAGAAACTCCATCTGGTCGGAGAGGATGCGGCGGTTGGTGAGAATCAGGTACTCCGCCTTGTTCGGCACGTACGGCGCGTAGAGCAGCTCGAGGCCGCACTCCTGCGGCAGGCGGTTGCGCTTGTGGCCGTTGCAGTGCCGGCAGGTGGTGACCACGTTCATCCACGTATCGCGCCCGCCGCGCGACAGCGGCGTGATGTGGTCGCGCGTCAGGCGGAAATAGCTGAACTCACCGCCGCAGTAGGCGCACATGTGCCGGTCGCGGCGGAACAGCTCCCGGTTGTTGAGCGGCGGCACCTGGTTGAAGCCTTTCGCCGCGAGCGCCTTGCCCTTGATCGCAACGATGGAATGCGCGGTGATGCTCGAGCGCTCGCCGGTGCGGCGGCAGATGCCGCCGTAGTAGGTGAACTTCTCCTCGCCCAGCGTCCACGCGACCAGATCCTTGGCGTAGTAGAAGCACGCCTGCTGCCAGCTGATCCAGCGGTGCGGGACGCCGTGCGCGTCCAACGAAAGAATGAGCGGCTTATCCATGCGCAAGATTCATGCTTGCCGGGGATTCTGCTTGGCAATGCCCAAAAAAACAAGGGGCTGGCATTCAATGCTCAGCCCCTTGAGGATCTGTAAGGCTTACTTGCCGACTGCTTCCTTGAAGCCCTGGCCCGCGGCGAACGCCGGAATTGTTTTCGCGGAGATCTTGATCTCCTTCCCGTTCACCGGGCTGCGCCCGGCCCGCGCCTTCCTGGTGCGCGGAAGAAAGGTGCCGAAACCGACCACGGTGACGCGCTTGCCCTTCGCCACGTTGCTGACGATCGCGTCGAACACCGCATTCACCGCTTCGTTTGCCGCCACCTTGCTGACGTTCCCCGCTTTTGCCGCAACCTGGACCAGATCGGACTTGGTGACCACGTGTGGCATGCGCTCTCCCCTGACTTTCATCCCCTATCTGCGAGCCCGCATCGTATCCAAATCGAAATCGAAACACAACGCGGGTGTTGTGATTTTGCGCACGCCGTGGGACAAACATTTATGATGCGGGTATCGGAGGAGGAGAACACATGATCAGGCCATTGACCGTAGCGCTCACTGCGGCGCTCGCGGCCGCGCTCTGCGTTCCCGCGCACGCGCAGACCACGCTTACCTATTCATCGTGGGTCTCGCCGCAGCACCATCTCAGCATCTGGCAGGCGAACTGGACCGCCGAAGTCGAGAAGGCGACCGGCGGGCGCGTGAAGTTCCAGGTCCTGCCGAAGCACCCGTCGGCGCCGCCGGGGACGTTCGACGCGGTGCGCGACGGGCTGATGGACCTTTCCTACGTCACCGCGAGCTATACGCCGGTGCGGCACGTGATGCCGCTGATGCCGGAGCTGCCGGGCGCGGGCGACACGTCGGTGGTCAACTCGGTCGCCTACTCGCGCATCCACTGGAAGCACTTCCAGAAGCTCGGCGAGTACAAGGGCGTGAAGCTGCTGGGCGTGTGGACCCACGGCCCGGGCCAGATGTTCACCAAGAAGGCGGTGGCGAACATCAACGACATCAAGGGACTCAAGATCCGCACCGGCGGCGGCGTCGCCGAGGCGGTGGCCAACTCGATCGGCGCCTCGGCTTTCGTCAAGCCCGCGCCCGAGTCCTATGAGCTGCTGAAGTCCGGCGTCGCCGACGGCGTGTTCTTCCCGCTCGAGTCGGTGGTCTCGTTCAAGCTCGACACGGTGCTCGAGCAGGCGACGATCTTCCCCGGCGGCATGTACAGCTCGGCGTTCGGCTTCTTCATGAACGAGGACAAGTGGAACAAGCTGCCGAAGCAGGACCAGGCGGCGATCGAGAAGCTCTCCTACGAGTATGTGGCGCGCTCCAACGGCCAGTCCTGGGACGCCGCCGACCAGAAGGGGCTCGACGCGCTGAAGAAGTCGGGCGTGAAGATCATCAACGCGGACAAGGCGCTGGTCGCCGAAGTGCAGAAACGCTCCGCGCCGATCATCGACGATTGGATCAAGAAGGCGAGCGCCAAGGGCGTCGACGCGAAAGCGATCCTGGCCGAGTTCCGCGCCGAGCTTAAAAAGGTCGCTGCCGCAGAGAAGAAGTAAGACTTACGAAGCAAGAGACTATCTGGGAGAGGCGGGCCGACGCGGTCCTCGGCGTCGCCGCCTCGGTCATCCTGTTTTGCATGATGACGCTCACGTTCGTCGACGTGGTGGCGCGCTACGTCTTCAACCGGCCGCTGCGCGGCGCCTTCGAGGTCACGGAGCTGCTGCTGGTGGTCCTGATCTTCGGCGGCCTGCCGCTGGTCTCGCACGCCGACGAGCACGTCACCATGGACTTCATCGACAAGCTGCTTGGCCGCGGCCGCGATCTCTGGCAGCGCTCGGTGCAGGTGCTGTGCGCCGCGATCATGTTCCTGCTCACCTGGCTGGTGTGGATCAAGGGTAACCGCATCTCCGCCTACGGCGACGCCACCGACGTGCTGCGAATCGTCTACGGCCCGTTCGTCTACTTCATGGCGGTCATGATCGCCCTGGCGGGGCTGATTCACCTCTACAAAGCATTTGAATGGCCGAAGGATTGATCGGCCTCGCCGCGATGCTGGTCGTCGCTTTCCTGCGCGTGCCGATCGCGCTCGCCATGGGCATCGTCGGGATCATCGGCTACGCCTACCTGCGCGACTGGAACTTCACCACCGCGTTCGCAGTGGCGCAGACCAAGATCTACGAGACCGGCCGCAACTACACGCTCTCGGTGGTGCCGCTGTTCATCCTCATGGGCAACTTCGTGACGAGGGCGGGCATGTCGCACGAGCTGTTCCGCGCCGCGTACGCGTTCATCGGGCATCTCAAGGGCGGCCTGGCGATGGCCACCATCCTCGCCTGTGCCGGCTTCGGCGCGATCTGCGGCTCGTCGATCGCCACCGCCGCGACCATGGCGAAGGTCGCGTACCCGTCGATGAAGCGCTTCGGCTACTCGGACCGGCTCGCCACCGGCGCGATCGCTTCCGGCGGCACGCTCGGCATCATGATCCCGCCCTCCACCATCATGGTGATCTACGGCGTGTTCACCGAGACCAACATCGGCAAGCTGTTCGCCGCGGGCGTGCTGCCGGGGATTCTCGGCGCGCTCCTGCTTTGCGTCGCGGTGCGCTATGTCACCTGGCGCGATCCGAACGCCGGCCCACCGGGTGAGCGCGCCACGTGGAAGGAGCGCTGGGACTCGATCAAGGGCATTTGGGCGGTGGCGTTTCTGTTCCTGTTCGTAATGGGCGGCATCTACGGCGGCTTCTTCACCGCCACCGAGGGCGCCGGCATGGGCGCCTTCGGCGCGATGGTGTTCGCGCTGCTGCGCGGGGCGCTCACCTGGAAGACGCTGTACGCGGCGCTTCTCGAGAGCGCGCGCACCACGGCGATGCTGTTCATGATCCTGATCGGCGCGCTGATGTTCGCCGACTTCATCAACATCAGCACGATGCCCGCGGACCTCAAGGCCTTCGTGTCGCGTTTCGAGCTGCGGCCGATCTTCGTGGTGGCGGCGATCTGCGTGATCTACGTGCTGCTCGGCACGGCGATGGAGGAGCTTTCGATGGTGCTGCTCACCCTGCCGGTGTTCTTCCCGGTGATCATCCACCTTGGCTACGACCCGGTCTGGTTCGGCATCCTCATCGTGGTGGCGGTCGAGATCGGCCTGATCAGCCCGCCGGTGGGGATGAATCTCTTCGTCCTCAAGACGCTGCTGCCGGGCGTGCCGACCCCCACGGTGTTCCGCGGCGTAATGCCGTTCATGCTCGCCGACTGCGTGCGCTTCGCGCTGCTCATCGCCTTTCCGATCATCTCGCTGTGGCTGCCGAGCTTCATGAAATGAACGAGCGCGACAAAGCCTACTTCCTCGACCGGGTCAGCCTGGAGATGGATCAGGACCTGAAAGCTGCGCCGTTGAACGTCGTCGAGAGTCTTTCGCTCGCCTGCCGTATCCTCGCCCGCGAGGGGCACGAGTCCGGATTGGCTGGGCAAGTCACCGCGCGCGGCGAGCGCCCCGGCACTTGGTGGACGCTGCAGTTCGGCTATGGCTTCGACGAAGCCAGCCCGGAACGCATGGTGCTCGTCGACGAAGATCTGAAGCCGCTCTCGGGCGGACGGCCGTCTACGGGCAAGGCGTTGAAAACCATTCATATGGATAGCGCCATGCTCCACGGCGCGGCGCACCTCGCGGAATGGCCGGGAGTGCCCGTCGCCGATGACGAAGGGCGCATCATCTCGGGCGCGCTCGGCGACGCGAAAAGCATCCTGCTCGCCAACCATGGTTTACTGACAACAGGAAACTCTGTTGAAGAGGCCGCCTACCTCGCAGTGTTTTTCGAACGCGCGGCGCGCATGCAGCTGCGCGCGATGGCCGCGGGCGGCTTCAAGGAAGTGAAGCCCGAGCTGGCCGCCGAGGCGCGCGACTTCTTGCTGCAGCCCTCGATCGTCAGGGGGACGTTCGCCTACTGGGCGCGCCGCTGCGGGTGACCGACACCCGCGCCTCCGCCTTCGGTTTTCTCGCACTGGCCAACCTGTTCTGGGCCGGCAACTGGGTGCTCGGCCGGGCGCTGCGCGACGCGTTCGATCCGGTCTCGCTGAACTTCTGGCGCTGGCTCATCGCCGTGGTGGTGCTCGCACCGTTCGCGCTGCCCGGCCTCGCTGCCAAGCGCGAAGTGATCCGCAGGCATGCCGCGATCCTCGCGCTGCTCGCGGTGCTGAGCGTCTCGATCTTCCAGAGCCTGGTTTACCTCGGGCTGCAATCGACCACCGCGGTGAACGCCGTGCTGATCAACTGCGCGGGGCCGCTCTTCATCCTGCTGTTCGCCTGGCTGATCGACGGCGAGCGCGCGTCGCCGCTACAACTCGCCGGATTCCTGGTCTCGGTCGCGGGAATCCTCGTCATCCTGTCGCGCGGCGAGCCCGCCCTGCTGGCGCAGCTCGAGTTCCACTCCGGCGACGCCTGGATCGTGCTCGCCATCGCGATCTGGGGCGTGTATTCCGTCCTGCTGAGGAGGCGCCCGCCCGAGCTCGGCGGCCTGCATTTCCTGTTCGTGCTCTCCGCGGCGGGCGTGCTGTTCCTCGCGCCGGTTTTCGCCTTCCAGGTGCTGCAGTCGCCGGCGCGCCTGCCGACCCTGCCCGAGGCGCTAGCCGTGCTTTACGTCGGGCTCGCCGCCTCGGTCGGCGCCTACCTGTGCTGGAACCGCGGCCTGGCGAGCGTCGGCGCGAACGCCGCGGGCTTCAGCCTCTACTTGCTCCCCACCTTCGGCACGCTCCTCGCCATTGCTTTCCTCGGCGAGACGTTCGGCGTGTTCCACGCCGTCGGTATCGCGACCATCGTCGCGGGAGTCGTCCTCGCGACGCGCAAATAGGGCCCGGGTTACTTCCCTCCGCTGTGCGTCACCGCGCCGAGGTGCGCCGAGCCGACCTGGTTGGCGTACTTTTCCAGCACGCCCGACACCGCCGGACGCTTCGGCGCCCTGGCCTTTCTTTTCCGCAGCTCGGATTTGCCGATCAGAACGTCGAGGGTGCCCGCGGCGGCGTCGATGCGGATACGGTCACCGTTCTTCAGCAAGCCCAGCGGCCCCCCCGCGGCGGCCTCCGGAGACACGTAGCCGATCATCATGCCGCGCGTCGCTCCGGAGAAGCGCCCGTCGGTCAGCAGCGCCACCTTCTCGCCCATGCCCTGCCCGTACAGAAGCGCGGTGACGCCGAGCATCTCGCGCATCCCCGGCCCGCCCTTCGGGCCTTCGTAGCGGATGACCAGCACCTCTCCGGGTTTGTACTTTCTTTCCCTGACCACTTGCGTGCAAGCCTCCTCGGATTCGAACACACGTGCGGGCCCCTCGAACACCAGCGACTTCAGGCCAGCCACCTTGATGAGCGCGCCGTCGGGCGCGAGGTTGCCTTTGAGGACGACCAGACCGCCGGTCTTCATGATCGGTGCTTTTCTGACGACCTCACCGTCTGCCGCCGGACACTTCGCAAGCTCCTTCTCGAGGGTAGAACCCGAAAGCGTCAAACACTCGCCGTGAAGGGCACCGTGCGCGAGCAAAGCCTTGAGGACGGAATAGACGCCGCCGACAGCATGCAGATCCTTGGCGAGAAAGCGCCCGCCGGGCTTCATGTCGGCGATGAGCGGCGTGCGCTTCGCGACGCGCGCGAAGTCGTCCATCGAAAATCGGATGCCGGCCTCGTGCGCGATCGCCGGGATGTGCAGCGCGGCGTTGGTCGAGCCGCCGGTCGCGGCGACCGCGGCGCAGGCGTTCTCCAGGCTCTTCTTCGTGACCAGGTCGCGCGGCAACGGACCGCCGTTTCTTAATATTTCGAGGACCATGCGGCCAGCGTCGTGAGCGAGAGCTTTCCGTTCGGACGAAACGGCCGGCAGGGTCGCTGAGCCCGGCAATGCAAGGCCCAGGGTCTCTGAAACCATGGCCATGGTGTTGGCGGTGAACTGGCCCGGGCAGGCGCCGAGGGTGGGAAGGCACACACGCTCCAGCTCGCTCAATTCTTTTTCAGGCATATCACCCGCAAGCACGGCGCCCACGGCTTCATAGGTGTCGAGCACCGTGACGTCGCGCCCCTTCCAGGTGCCGGGAAGCGCGGCGCCCCCGTAGACGAAGACCGCCGGCAGGTTGAGCCGGACCATGGCCATCATCATTCCGGGGAGAGTCTTGTCGCAGCCGGCGAAGGTGACGAGCGCGTCGTAGGCATGGCCGCGCGCCACCGCCTCGACGCCGTCGGCGATGATCTCGCGCGACAGCAGCGAGTAGCGCATGCCGGCGTGGTTCATCGACATCGAGTCGGCGACCGACGCGGAGGCGAAATCGAACGGCACGCCGCCGGCCGCGCGCACCCCCGCGCACGCCTCGCGCGCGAACTCGCCGAGCAGCGCGTTGCACGGGGTGACGCGGCTGTCGGTCGAGGCCACGCCGACGAACGGCTTTTCCAGGTCTCGATCGTTCAGCCCCAACGCGCGCAGGAACGCCCGGTGCGGCGCGCGATCGAGCCCCTCAACTGTGATGCGCGAGGGCAGCTTCTTCGTACTCACGGACGATCTCTTCGATGCTGGCGCTGGAGGGAAAGCCCAAATCGGAGCTTCTCCTGGAGAAGGTCTTCTTCGGCGCGCGGTCCATCACGGACTGGATGGCGGAGTCGGGCGCGAAGCGCACTTTGCCGGTCGCTTTGTCTTTCACCGCATCCCACATCTGCTGCGCGCTTGCGGAGATGCCGGTGAGGAGCAGCGTGCGCCGGCTGCCGAGGCGCTCGGCTGGAAGCCTCTCGGCGTGGATGAACGACTCGACGACTTTCTTCACCGATAGGCAGGCGAGCCGCGTATCCGGCCTTACGGGACAAACATAGTCCCGGCCCGCGAGCGGCTCGCGGATGATCGCGCTCGACCAGCCCGAGACCGCCGTATTGGGAGCACCGGGACGAACAATGACGGCGGGCAGCCGCAGCGCGCGCCCGTCGACATAGCCGCGGCGGGTGTAATCGTCGATCAGGATCTCGCACACCAGCTTCTGCGCGCCGTAGGAAAGGCGCGGCGCCACGGCGGTTTCATCCGTGACTTCATCAACTCCACCGTAAACGGCGATCGACGAGGCGAACACGAATTTCGGGCAGTGCCCGGCGAGGCGGCAGGCCTCGAGCAGGTCGCGCGTCGCGTCGAGGTTCACCTTGGTGCCGAGCTCGAAGTTCTGCTCGGCGCCGCCCGAAACCAGCGACGCGAGGTGGAATACCGCGTCGATGTCCGGTGTGATCAGGGAGCGGGCGAACTGCGGGTACGCGATGTTGCCGACGAGGGATTCAACATTGGCAAGTTCTTCGGGAAGGGTCGATTGGTCGGTTGCCGTAAGTTGCTTTCCGGAAACCGCCAAACCGCGGACCAGCGCGGAACCGATGTAGCCTGCCGCGCCGGTCACGAGTATTCTCATGGCGACAAGCATTCTAATTAAGGAGGAGTGAATGTTCCGCGCTGTTTTGGCCGTGCTGCTGCTGTCGAGCTTTTCCTGCTGGTCGCAGCCCTACCCTGCCCGCTCGGTGAAGATCGTGGTGCCGTTCGCGGTCGGGGGCTCCGCCGACGTCTACGGCCGCTTCCTGGGCGCGAAGCTGTCCGACGCGCTCGGCCAGCCGTTCGTGGTCGAGAATCGCCCCGGCGGCGGCGCGGTGGTCGGCACCGATGCGGTGGCGAAGTCGCCCGCCGACGGCTACACCATCCTGGTGATGTCGAACACGCACACCGTCAACGAAACCCTGATTCCCAAGAAGCCGTACGACCTGATGCGCGACCTCGCGCCGATCACCGGACTGAACTCCCAGGACCTGCTGCTCGTGGTGAACGCGGAAGTGAAGGCGAACAACCTGCGCGAGTTCATCGCGCTCGCAAAGGCGCAGCCCGGCAAGCTGAACTACGCGTCCTCCGGACCGGGCACGCCCTACCACATGGCAGGCGAGCTCTTCAAATACATGGCCGGCCTGAACATCGTGCACGTGCCGCACAAGGGCAGCGACCAGGCGCGCACCGCGGTGCTCGGCGGCCAGGTCGAGATGATGTTCGATGCGATCAGCACCATCGTCGCCCACACGAAGAGCGGAAGACTCAAGGCGCTCGCCACCACCGGCAAGACGCGCTCCGCGGTGACGCCGGACGTGCCGACCGCCGCCGAGGCGGGCGTGCCCGGCTACGAGGCCACGATCTGGCTCGGCCTGATGGCGCCCGCCGGCACGCCGCGGCCGGTGCTCGAGAAGCTGAATGCGGAAGTCCACAAGGTCATCAACGCGCCCGACGTGAAGGAGAACTGGGGCAAGCAGGGCGCGGTGCCGATGGGCATGTCGGTAGACGAGTTCGGCAAGTTCCTGCGTGAAGACGCGCAAAAGTGGTCGAAGCTCGTCAAAGACACCGGGATGAAGGTCGATTGAAGGAAAAGCAGGAAATTATCGAGGTCGTCCAGAACTGGGCTCTGTGGCGCGACGCCGGCGACTGGCAGCGCTTCA
>Ga0208185_1000705_pt1 | contig 12398 bp, 11 predicted proteins | sample EasRivMeERMLT700_FD_187532 | JGI IMG/M metagenome (GOLD analysis project Ga0208185, IMG submission 187532) | Soil microbial communities from meander-bound floodplain in the East River, Colorado, USA - East River MetaG ERMLT700 (SPAdes) (version 2) | ecosystem: Environmental > Terrestrial > Soil... | reverse complement strand
GCGGTTTGAGAACCTCAAAACGATCGCCGGCACTGACGTATTCGCCAAATTCAATTGAATTTGGCGAATACGTCAGTGCCGGCGATCGTTTTGAGGTTCTCAAACCGCCATACAGTGTCGTGCAGCAACAAGACGCCACCCCGCGAGGACGCCTCGCCATCCATTCGGCGCGGCTCGATGACGATGGGCGCACGCTCGCGCTGCAGACGGCCCCGCATCCGCTGTTAGTGCGCTATGCGATCACGCTGCCGGGCATCAAAGGCTTTGGGCAGCGCGGTGCTGGAGAAACCATTGACCTGGACTATGACCTGACGCACTCCTCGCAGCCGTTGCCGAAAGACTTGTCCAAACTTTCCCGGGAGAAGTGGCAGCAGCCTGTCGCGTGGGCGCCCAAGGCGCGGGCTTCGGCTGGCACGGACAGCCGCGCACCACGCAAACCTGACGGCGATTGGGAGCATGGGCGTGAACTCTTTTTCGGCGCTCAACTTCAGTGCGCGAAATGCCATCGTGTTCGGGGCGAGGGCGGCACCGCTGGTCCGGACCTCAGCAATTTGGTTCACCGAGATGCCGCGAGTGTGCTGCGCGACATTCGCGAACCGAACGCCACCTTGCATCCAGATTACGTCACGTATCAAGTCGCGATCAAGGACGGGGAGGTGATGCAAGGCTTCATTCGTTCGCAGAAGGAACGTTCCCTCCACCTTTTTGATGCTGACGGAAAGGAAACCGCGTTCGTCCGCGCCGATATTGAGAGTATCCGCCCGACCGAGCTCAGCCTCATGCCCTCCGGCTTGCTTGATGGCCGGAACGAAACGGATGTGCGTGACCTGCTGACCTTTCTGTTGTGGGAAGCTCCCGCGCGCCTCCAAGACCTGCCCTAGCGGAAGCTCGGCACTGCTGCTGGGCCACATTGAACGATTTCGTTAAACTGAGTGCTTGACCCTGCATCTAAGTGCAGGGTTTAGGTTGAATGGTAGATGAAAGAACCGAGTGAATACGGCGGTTCAATGACTGTGGGCCGGACGGCTCGATTGGCCGATGTCTGGATTCCGACGATGCGGTTTTATGAACGCGCTGGTCTCTTGCAGGAGCCGAGGCGCGCGGTGTCAAATTATCGTCTTTACCCAGCCGAAACAGTCGCGCGTATTTGCTTCATCCGCCGCGCTCAACAGTACGCCGCAGCCGGGCAGACCGCCGGGAGAGCGAAATCCTCCCGGCGGTCGGAAGCTCGACCGCAGATTGTCTTGCTTTGCCGCCAACCGCGTCCTGAAGGCCGGGCTCAGGCCGTCCCTTCTCACCGACTTCTCAACCCTTCCCGAAGTTCTCAATCATCTGCTTCGGCATCGTCAGGTCTCATCTGCTTCTGCTTGATCTGGCCACGACGTTGAACGCCTGATTTTGTTTATCAAATCCACGCCGCTGCGCCATGTTCCTGTCATTGCGATTGGGCGGATTATGCCTCTTTCGATCCAGAGTTGTTGCGTTCGGTCCTGGTCACGCTCCGCACTCCCGAGAGCAAAGCCGATTTGGCCATTGTCGTCGGCACGTTTCTCGCGCTGCTGGCGCCCACAGCCGTGCCAAATGTCCAAGTGATAAGAAGCCAAAGGGACGGTGGGACAAAAACAAGTAAGCTTTTCCTTTGCGGTTAACCACCGTCGCATTGCCTGCACTCTATTCGCGATTCCGGGAGGTACTCGAAAAGGCAGTACTGTTGGATAACGGCTGCCTTAGGCTGAGGCGCCGGGGGCCAACGACGCAAGCGCGTTGCCCCCGACTTTTCGGCGGCTAAGACCCCGGCGGGCAGGGTCCTAATTTGAACCGAGATGCTTAATTGTCGCCTGTGGCTTTGCTGAAAAATCAAACGACTTAGCAAACACCTCAACTCCTGCGTCCGGGCAGCCTCTTCCGTTCTGCTGGGACTGCTAAGCCATTTTGCCATTGGCCACCAGCCGTGCTTCCTCCTCGACGATCTCAATTCGATACGGCGCTTTCATGCGCGCTCCTCACCTGCAGCCATACAAACCGCCGTCTCGTTGCTGTACCCGACTGCAAACTTCGACGCGAGCACGTTCATGGCCTCCACCGTGACGGGCCTCACGGTGAACGAGTTAGGGCCGAGCCGGTAGTTACGCCGAACCTTCCTGGTCAGTTCGGAGTGGATCAGCGTCAGAACGACCATCTTTTGCAGCGCAGGCCGCGTTCTGATCCAGGTCAGCATCACGAAGGCCTCTTCGAACGGCACATCAACGTCAAAGACTATCGCGGCGGGCAAGGGGTGCTTCTTGCGGTCGGCATACGCACCGTCGCCCGATAGGTATGCAATGAGTTTACCAATAGTGCTCAGCCGTCGCATCGGGTAAGGCACGCCAACCTGCCTGAACGCTAGCAAGAGGCCCGTGTCATCTTTTGAATCGTTCACCAGCAGAATCATGTTTCCCGAAACGGACGGCGCGACGACTCTAAAAAAGCCTTCGAAAAACGGTTACTGGGGTGTTTACCTACTCGTTGGAAAGGGTGTTTTGCCTAACCAGGTCACTCGTCGCGTCAATGCTGGCCCATAAAAAGTTACACGGCCTGGTTCGCCTCCAGTTACCTATCCAGTACCCCAGTCGAGCATTCTCTTTATCTGGGGGCAAAAACTCCCGTTCTCCCGTTAGGGCCCGGCCCTGCCGCATCTGCGCGGCACCCGTTTGGTCGATCGGGTTGTTGATGGGATTTTTGCCCGGAGACGATATCTGCCACGCCATAAGGTATGTTCGCTTGAGAATATTGAATCTATGAGCGCATGCTTGGCACAGCGTTGACTGGTTAAAGCGGAGACTTCAACAGCGGCATACATTGTTGGGTTTGTACACTCGATCAGGATCAAGGCTCCAACGCACGCGACCTAAATCCATAATCACTTACGCCCAGGACGCCCGACTTTTTAGCGTTCTTTAGGACTGTTATTGGGCTGCTGTAGCTTGGGATATCGCGAGTGCGATGGCATCAAACATATCGGTTCGTGGATGCTGAGGCATCCAGGGCTTGCGCTCAGGCGGTAAGAGCGGACCAAGCTCCTCTGGAAAACGCGTTGCCAACACCTGGGCGATCTCGTGCTTGGTTCCTTTGCCCTTTCCGAAGAAAACACGTTGAAGCTTAAGGTGAGGCACCAGCTTAAGCGGCAGGCCGCAATCGGCAGCCAAAGATGCGATTGCAATTCCAAGTAGCCGTATTCGCTCGGAACGGCGAGTAGGCTTGGCTGAATAATCCTGGATTATAAGCAGCGTAGGAGTGTAAAAGCTGATCAAGTTGCGAATCTTGGTGACAGTCGCGGCGTTCTTGTCCCCTTTAACTCCTCTGCAACCCCAATCAACCAGCGCCTTGCCTTCGAGCACGGCAAAACCAAACCCTCTGCTCGAAGGTGCGATCGCAAGTATCGTGTGGCTGGAACGCTTGTGAGACACTTTGTTAGCGTGGCTTAGAATGGATAGTAATCATTCGGATGAGAGCGCGATGCTTGCGGTTGCTTTGATCCGCTATCGCCTGCGCAGCGATCCGCCGCCTCAGAAATCGCGCGCGCAGCGCGATGTCCTTTTGGACCTTCCTGTAGAACCTGTTGAAGAGGTCGGACGCCGATTTTTCGAAGATTACTTCGAAGGCAAGCAGGGTTCGGAGATTTGGCTCCCGGATTAGCCGTTCGTAGCGGGAGACCTTCGCGCCGCTCCCCGCCCCCAAAAGGAAAGCGAGTTCGTCCTGCGAGAGGCCCAAGCGCCTCCGATTCGCTCTGAGATGATTTGAAATGTGCACCGAGGCCATATTATTGCGGGAGATATGAACTCCAGGTCGGGGTTCAGGACTCCAAAATATTACTGTTGGTAAACAAAGCGAAGGACATGCGATTTGCCGGAAGCGGCAAGTTTCCAAAAAGAAATCGCCGAGCATTTCAACTCGGCGAGACGTAGCAGGCGGGCAGTTAGGCCTAATTAAATCATACTCGAAGGCAAACTGTGTTGTGGATAACCCAAGCTGGTAGAGATTACTCAGCAATTCCATCTGTGGAGACTGGCAGCTCCAAAACAAAAGGAATCGTTCTGACATGACGTTGGTTTGTGTTCAAACCATGCCAATCGTCAGGACACAACAGCGATTTGCCAGCTCCGGCAAGGGAATGCTCCTTTGTCACCTAATCAAGCGATTCTAAGCTAATAACACGTGTGCGGCTGCCCGGCGTGACAACAGGCGTGCGCATTGCTATTATGAGTCCATCCCCTGAACATTCACCTTCCGAGCCGCATCGCATACCGCTGAACAATGTGAGAACCGATGCGGGTCGGACGCTCCGATCGCCTTCCAGCGGCATCCTCTCGAGTGATGCTCTTGAGGCACTCGATCAACTTGGCCATGTGTTGAGAGGCGTCTATGAGAGAATGGTATTAGAGGGTTACAACCTTGTGGACGGCGAAATTCGGAAGGTCCCGCCCGAAGCCTCAAATGACCCAACTGAAATACAACATTGAAACAGACCTGCTCAAGCAAATCAGTGCCGGCAAATATCGCGAGAAGTACCTCGTGTACAACAGAAAGAGCACCGACGAACCGGACAATCAGAAGAATTCAATCACTTACCAAAAAGCAGAAAACACCCGCTTCGCACATCGCGAGGCGCTTCCGATTGCAGCGATTACGCTGCAAGGCTTTTGCGCAGCCGGGGTCGTTTCAGAGCGCCATTCGGGATTTAGCGAGGACACGAACATACTTATTACTGACGACGGAGTCGTCCACTATCGGATCGAACGACCGAAGTTCCAAAAGATGCTGCAGTTTGTGAGCCAGGGATATTTCAAAGGTGTCATATGCTTGTGCTGGGATCGAATCAGCCGAAACAAAGGAGACGATACCCTCGTTCGGAAAATGATGCGGAATGGTACCGATTTCCGCTTTGTCTACGCGAAATACGATCAAACCAGTTCGGGGGCTCTGCACATGGACATCGACGGCATGTTCGCGGAACATCACTCCCGCGTCACTTCAGAGAAGGTTAGGATTGCAACCAAGACGGCAAGAGAAAGAGGCATTTGCACATATCGCGCGCCGATTGGCTATTTGAATCAAGGCAATATGACGCGCAAGGCGACCGATCCCGAGCGCGCTCCGGTTATCCAGCGAATGTATGAACTTTACGCGAGCGGCGATTGGACCCTTTCTGATTTGGCGCGGTTCGCCAATAGCCACGGCTTTGTCACAGTTCCAATGCGCCGTCGAAGAACGCGAGACGAAATGCTTGCTGAAGAGGATGAAGCTGTGCAAATCGAAAGAGTTTCGCGACCGGTTACCGAAAACCACGTAAGCAGAATCTTAACGAACCCATTTTACACTGGTAAAGTGCTGACTACAGATGGCAGTTACGTTCCGAGCGCCAGCCACGAGGCCATTGTCAGCGATCAGCTTTTTGACCGGGTCCAGACATTCCTCAAACAAAAACGGACCAGCATCTATTACGAAAAAAAGCTCGATCTCCCGTTGCGAGGGCTAGCCAGGTGCTTCCACTGTCGCCGCGTGTACACGCCTTACGTCCAGAAAAGGATACAATATTTTGGCTCTCGCTGCGCCCCAGGATGCCCAAACAAGCTCAAACACTTCAGCCTGAGCTATCTCGCCGCAAAGATCGAGGGTCTTCTGTCTGCACTGTATTTCACTGAGGATGAAATCGATCAGATGAATGCACGCATCAGCACAGACATAGCGCTCCATGAGGTCAACCGCAGGAAGGAGTTGGATCAGCTGGAACGCAAAAAGAAAACAATACGAGACGATCTTGGTTACATATGCGCGAACAAGCTGGCATTGTTGAAAGCCGGCGTCTATTCGCCCGAGGGGTTACAGCAGGAGGAGAATAAACTGAAAGACGAGCTGATCGACCTGCAAACTCGCGAGCAAACATCGGACGAAGCTATGCACGAGACCATGAAGGATGTCGTAAAACTTTCAGAACTCGTAAAAAACGTTGTGCCACTTTATAAATTCGCGAATCTTCGCCAAAAAGACGAAATCACTCGATGCATCCTTTCAGAACTGTCCATTTCCGAAACAACGTTGCAGTTTAAGTGCAAAACAGGCTTCGAATGCCTTGAGAATCATTTCCGTGCTGTTTGTGACCCCATTGCGTGGCTTTCAGAACTTTTTGAAAGTAACAATTCTGTTGGCCTAGGTATCCAAAGCATACAGCAGTTCATTGGAAATCAGCAAGCGATGGCGGTGTGACGAATAAAAAGCCGCTATCATAGGGTTGATTTTAGCAACGAGGACTAGTCACACAAGGAGTGGAATCTTGCCGCTTGAGGCAAGAAAAAGCGCGCCTCTGGGACGCTCTGTGGAGCTATTAACTTGTTTGCACTCCATGCCAAGCGGGTGCAATCCGGATTTTTTGTACCGCCCTGTGCCAACAGTCGTCGCCTTTGCAGATCAGGACACATTTATCGCTACCTGGAGCCAACTGCATGTGTATTATCGGTAAGGCAACGCTACAAAAGGAACATTGAGCACTGGGAGCTTACTGATCTCTTTTCGCGTCGTCTTTCGCCTGTCCTAACCCGTTGGACTGCGTTATTATCTTAGCAACTCATGGGAAGCATATTCTTGAGTCACAGTCATAGGGATAAAGCATTTGCGCGCAAGCTTTCGGATGCCCTCAAGTCCCGTGGGTTCCGCGTCTGGCTGGACGAAGCAGAAATGCAGATCGGCGATTCATTGATCACGAAGATTGAGGTCGCAATTAAGGAATGCGAGTACCTAGGCGTCGTCCTGTCTCCAAGTTCGGTGGCTTCCGAATGGGTTCGACGAGAAGTGAACATGGCACTCACTGAAGAGATTCGGGGCAAAAAAGTCAAAGTTCTCCCGCTGCTCCATGAGCAATGTGAAATTCCAGGATTTCTCCTCGACAAGCTCTATGCAGATTTCTCAGGCGGTTTCGAACAAGGCTTAGCCTACCTGCTTGGACGTCTCAGCAACGCCATTCAACAGGACAACTATCGGAATAAAAGAGCTCTTGAGAAACTCCAGTTCGCTTATCAGGACTCGATAAGCTTTGGAAAGCAGGGCCACCATCAACTGCAAAAGTCGGACATCGAAGCAATCATCGGGTATGTGTCTCCTCAACAGCTTTCCTTGGCCCTAGCAGAGTTTCTCTTTTCCAGCGCGGCTTTGCTCACATCACGAACCGGTCGCGGCATTGAGAGGATCGATGAGTTTTTGAATGTCTTTCCTTCGGACCAGTTGCGTCAGGTATTTGCGCAACTCCTTAAACACCCGAACGAAAAGGTTCGGCTTGGACTCCTCTTCTTAGCCAAGCACATCCAGCTTGAACCACTCGCCGAATTGCTGATCGAGTCCTGCAGCGTTGAGACGAGTTCAGAAGTTAAAAGGCGCACGGCGATGATGTTATCCGAGGTGGGTATCAAGTTGTCAGAAGGTTTAGCAGAGGACCTTTTAGAACGGGCCAATGACGACTGGATCTTCCTGTCATATGCTCTTCTCTTCTCCAAGCCCCGTAGAACATCCCTTGTGCTGTCGGATGGAAGCGAATTCGCTTCCGATTTGGGTAGACTCGCTACCCGATCTGGTTATCAAACGATTAGTGTCTCTTCACCGTTGCTTCACACAGAATTAGAGGATGCCAGTGATAAGATCCTCGGTGCTCACGAAGTCATCATCGTGGTACGAGGCGAGCATTTCACCAAATTCGGGTCCGGCGAGTTCTATCCCAAATTGAGGACTTACGTGGAGCGGGGCGGCTCTTTGCTTTTTACATCCTGGGCACTGTGGGAAACCAAGGAAATCTCCGAATGCAAAGCGATGTTCCCGTTTGAACACGTCGCGGACAGTCATAACGAAAATGTCCTGGTGCAATGCCGACCTACGTCCGTTCCACTTTCGGCATCAATGTTTCCGAAGCCGTTCTCTCTCCGCACGTCTTTCGAATTCTTGCGAAGTAAGCCCGACGCCGTCGTGCTACTAGAAACCGACACGGGCATACCGGTTTTCGGATATCATCCGCATGGTAAAGGAACCTGTTACTACTTGAATTCCTGTCAGCACGACTGCCTAGGGCACATGACATGTCCCACTTGGAGTTCCGAAGAATTTACTGATGGTCTCGAGGCGTTTTTCCGGTGGCTCTACAAAAGAAACGAAGAACGGCGAGGCAATTAACTTGGCACACCGGCCAAAGAACTGACGGTTTTGTTGATTGTTTGTTTTGATGGGACTAAGAATCAGTTGAATCTTCACGAGAGTCCGATTATGGCGAAGCACATTTTAGTAGTCGACGATGAAGCGCAAATTCGGGAACTCCTCGACATTTATCTGACTAGACAAGGATATGACGTTTTTACTGCTTCTAATTCAGAACAAGCGTTAAGGTTCTTACATCAAGGTTCGGTCGATTTGGTGATACTGAACATCGGTTTGGCAGGTGAAGACGGATTGACTTTGCTGCCTCAATTGAAGACTGAATGGCCCAAACTGCGGGTTGCGATCTTTACTGGCATGGGCTTCGTGGAAGACCTGCTTGCCGAGGCTTATCAAAAGGGCGCCGACGCCTATTTCAGTAAAGTACTTCCATTGGATGAACTGATGAAGGTTGTTGAGCAATTATTGGACCCAACAGCGCCCGCATCGACTCGATGGTATGAAGAGATGCAACATTCAGACATCGACACTTCTTTATCACCGCTGTCATCGACGAAAGTTCAACATTTCAAAAACCAAGACACATCGAGCGAACTCAGTGCTTCGGGAACTCAACCGAAAACAATTGGTGATGGCGCCCAAAGTAACACTCGAGAATTGCAACAAAGGCTCGAATCGCTCGAGAGAGAGAAAATCGCTCTCGCGAAGCAGCTTGAGGCCCTGGAACAGCAAGTGCTTGATTCCCAGAGGCTCGAGTCAGTAGGCCGACTCGCTGCTGGTGTCGCTCACGATTTCAACAATATTCTTACCATCATCCAAGGACATTCCGACCGCCTTCTCGCAGAATGCGACGGGGACGAGGCCACCACCGAGCCATTGCGCCAGGTTTCCAATGCGGCCAAACGCGGCGCAGGTCTCACCCAACAGCTCCTGATGTTCTCCCGCAAACAGGTCATGCAATCCAAAGTCATCGACCTCAATGCCGTCGTTCACAACCTCGTCAAAATGCTACACCGCTTGATAGGCGATAACATTTCTTTGGAACCATGCTGTGCTAGCGTCATCCCGGCCATCGAAGCTGATCCTGGGATGATCGAGCAGATCATCGTCAACCTCGCTCTCAATGCCCGCGACGCGATGCCTGAGGGTGGCGAACTTTTCATTACTACTGAAGAGGTCAACATCGACAATACCTATGTCCGCGACAATCCCACAGCGCGCATTGGGCGATTCGTTGCTCTAAGTGTCAGGGACACAGGCTGCGGCATGGCGCCAGAGACTCTTCAGCGCATTTTCGAACCTTTTTTCACTACCAAAGAGCCCGGCAGAGGCACCGGCCTAGGTCTCGCCACCGTTTCTCGTATCATCAAACAGCATCAGGGCTGGATCAATGTCAGCAGCGAGCTTAGAGTCGGCACCACATTCCGCATTTACTTTCCCGCGACAGACAGACCAATGCACTGTGCGCATAAAGACCCGAGCCCAGCCAAACCTCGTGGCGGAAATGAAACCATCTTGCTCGTCGAAGACGAGCCTGTCCTGCGCGAACTCGCCCGCGTTATCCTGCACGATTACGCTTATCGGGTTCTCGAAGCTGCCACGGGCGTTGAAGCCCTCAAAGTGTTCGAACTTCACTGCGATGAGATCGATCTGTTGTTCACAAACATCGTCATGCCGGAAGGCATAGACGGCCTCGAGTTGGCCGAACAGCTCAAAGCAAAAAAGCCCAACCTTAAAATCATCTACACCAGTGGTTACACCTCTGATGCAATCGGGACCGCGTCGGAATTAAGCGGTGCCTCTTTCCTCCAAAAGCCGTATTCCCCTCCTCGCCTTGCCCAAGTCCTCCGTGAATGCCTCGACGATGGTTAGCAGGATTAGGTTCCTTCGAGAAGACACGATTGCACTTTTTCTACAACGCATTGCCGCTGCGACGCGAATCGTCCGATTCTACAAGGTTCTGCTTCCAATGTTTCGATCTCCGCACGGCAGCGAGCGTAGCCGCTTAAGTCATCTGCTCAAGGAGACTTGTGTTTCACACAACGAGCTTGTCCTGCGGAGACAAGAGTGTTAGCAAGCACTATGTCATGGACGGATTTGTCGCGAATGGAGTCCATGTTGTTACGGTCACACGTTAGGAAATCCATGCATCTTTCGAAATCCGAATTTAAGGTAGCACGCACATGCGGGACGAAACTTTATTACCGCAAGTTGCGGTTTCCCTCGGAATATGATGACGATCCATATTTGGAATTTCTCGCGGATGGCGGTTACATGATCGAGACGATTGCAAAGCTACTGTTTTCGAATGGAAAGGAAATTGGTTTTGAGTCCAGCGCTGAAGCGGTTAGGCTGACCGAGGAGGCGCTGAAGGAAGAAAACGTCACGCTTTTTGAGGCGACATTCGTGTTCGGGCAATTATTGGCTCGCGTGGATATTCTTGTAAAGCGTGGCAACTGCTTTCAATTGATTGAGGTCAAGGCAAAGAGCTTTAATTCTGCAACGGACGGAGTGAATCCGTTCAGAGGCAGACGCGGGGATATTTCATCGAAGTGGCGTCCATATCTGGAAGACGTGACCTTCCAGATGCACATCTTTCGCAGCCTTTATCCCAATGCAGCGGTGATGCCGTTTCTGTGTCTGGTAGATAAGAGCAAGATGTGCAGTGCCGAAACGAGTTTCGACAAATTTCAGGTTACGCCGCGGGAGAAGAAGGAGGGCGACAAAATCTTCAGCCGGCCACAGGTCGTATTCACGGGCAATGTCGAGGCGTTACGAAAAGACCCCTTTGTGGCCGTGGTTGACGCGAGCAACGAAGTGGACGAATTGCTGCCGGTGGTGAGAGAGGCAGCGGGCGTGTTTGCTGCAACACTCGCGGGCGAAACACCAGTCCGCATTCAGCCGAATCTCCGAGTCCAATGCAAAAAGTGCGAATACCGCCTGGAGAACGGTGAAAAGTCCGGGTTCCATGAGTGTTGGGGAAATTTGGCAGACGTATCGCCGCATCTTTTGGATTTTTATCGTGTGGACGTTCTTGGACCGAAGGGCCAAGTCGCCGAGGACATGATTATTCAAGGCCGATGCAACGTTTGCAACATCGACGAGAACGCTTTAAGAGGAAAAATCGGCGAACGACAGGCGATTCAGTTGAACGGAACCTTGAAGAATGAGGAATTCCTCAGCCCGAGACTCCCGCAAATTCTCGGGGCTCGTGAATACCCACTCCACTTCGTTGATTTCGAGGCGTGCCGAACGGCGGTGCCCTATCACGCTGGAATGCATCCATACGAACAGGTCGCCTTTCAATGGAGCTGCCACACGATTCCAGCCAGGGGCGCGGAGGTTGTTCACACCGAATGGATCAACGTTGAGGAGGCCTATCCGAATTTCGAGTTTGCCCGGTCCCTCAAAAAGATAGTCAACGGAAGTGGAACACTCTTCGTCTGGTCTCCTTTTGAGAGAACCGCTTTGCGGGACGTGCGCCGACAATTAGTCCAATACAATCAGCAAGACCACGATCTCGCGCAGTGGCTCGAGGGCGTCACGTCTGATCATGGTCCCTTGGTTGACCTTTGTGAACTTGCCAAAGAGCATTATTTTCATCCGCGCATGGGTGGCAGTCTTTCGATCAAATATGTGCTTCCCGCAGTCTGGTTTCAAAACGCCAAAGTCCGAAATCATCCCTGGTTTTCACTCTACGCGCGAGAAAAGGACGGTCGATTGCTTGAGCCTTATGAGACGCTCGAACCTCTGCCATTCGGCGATGACGCCATCGAAGATGAAGCCGAAGCCGTCCGGGAAGGGACTGGTGCAATACGCACATACCAAGAAATGATGTATGGCCTGCGACGGACCGACGCTGCGTTTCGCGCCGCTCAAAAGCAACTTCTGCTCAATTATTGCAAGCTGGACACGGCGGCGATGGTTATGATCTGGATGCACTGGACCGGATGATCTTCACTCCGAACGGCGGAATACTCGCTCACATGTAGAACCGATAAGACGGATTTGGTTCTGCATCCTCACTCAGTTCGGTCATTATCTTTCCGACTCGGCTCGAAAAGGATAGCGTGATGGGGAAACGCCCAAGTCCATCAGCAGAATTCCAGTTCATCTTGCAGAGAGTCAAAATCTCATGAGCGCGGTCGCTCAGATCATCTCCCACAATCTCGATCGGTGCTGGAATGTGAGGTCCGGGATATTCATCCCACCATTTTACGAATCCGGTA
>Ga0208185_1000703_pt1 | contig 12507 bp, 24 predicted proteins | sample EasRivMeERMLT700_FD_187532 | JGI IMG/M metagenome (GOLD analysis project Ga0208185, IMG submission 187532) | Soil microbial communities from meander-bound floodplain in the East River, Colorado, USA - East River MetaG ERMLT700 (SPAdes) (version 2) | ecosystem: Environmental > Terrestrial > Soil... | reverse complement strand
GCCGTGCTGCCCGGGCGGATAGTTGCGGCGCTCGATGGCGCACTTGTCGGTGAAGCACTTCTCGCCCTTCAGGAAGAGCTTCTCGCCTTCCCTGCGGCACTGCCGGCATTTCGCGTCGAGATTCCTGGCCATATTCGTTTACTACCTCTTCATCCTATGTAGGGGTGCACGAGGGGAGTATCCCTCGTTCCCATCCGTTACCTCTTCATCCTTGTCGGGTTGCACGAGGGGAGTATCCCTCGTTCCCATCCGTTACCTCTTCATCCTTGTCGGGTTGCACGAGGGGAGTATCCCCTCGTTCCTATATCGTTCTCCTGGTGCTAGACGCGCCGCTTCTTCGGCGGGCGGCAGCCGTTGTGCGGCACCGGCGTCACGTCGGATATCTGGGTGATCTTGAAGCCGGCCGCATTGAGCGCGCGCACCGCCGACTCGCGCCCCGGTCCCGGTCCCTTGATGTGCACTTCGAGATTCTTCACGCCGCATTCCTGGGCGAGCGCGCCGGCGCGGCCCGCGGCCACCTGCGCGGCGAACGGCGTGCTCTTGCGCGAGCCCTTGAATCCGTTCGAGCCGCAGGTCGCCCACGCGAGCGTATTGCCCTGGCGGTCGGTGATGGTGACAATGGTGTTGTTGAAGGAGGCGTGGATGTGGGCGATGCCCTCGGCCACGTTCTTCTTGACCTTCTTGCGTACCCGGGTGCTGGCTTTGGCCATGTCTGGATCCTCGTTAAGCGGTGACCGCGCGGATGATCTTGACCGCGGCTTTGCGCGGGCCCTTGCGCGTGCGCGCGTTGGTGCGGGTGCGCTGGCCGCGCACCGGCAGCCCCAGGCGGTGGCGCTTGCCGCGCCAGGTGCCGAGATCGATCAGGCGCTTGATGTTCATCGAGACCTCGCGCCGCAGCTCGCCCTCGACGGTGACTTTGGACACCTGCTCGCGCAGCTTGTCCATCTGGGTGTCGGAGAGGTCCTTGACCTTGATGGAGTGGTTCACGCCGGCGGCGGCGCAGATCATGCGCGCGCGCGCGCGCCCGATGCCGAAGATCGCCGTCAGCGCGATCTCCGCGTGCTGATGGTTGGGAATGTTGACTCCGCTTATCCGGGCCATGCGTCAATCCTCAAACGAATCAGTTTAACGTTAACTGTTCACTGGTCACTGCTCACCGGTTCTCATCCCTGGCGCTGCTTGTGGCGCGGGTTCTTGCAGATCACCCGCACCACCCGCTTGCGGCGCACGATCTTGCAGTGGCGGCAGATCCTCTTCACCGATGCCAGTACTTTCAAGTCCATATCCTTTCTACCGGGCGCGGAACACGATGCGCCCGCGCGTGAGATCGTAGGGCGTCAGCTCCACCGTCACCTTGTCCCCCGGCAGGATGCGGATGTAGTGCATGCGCATCTTGCCCGAGATGTGGCCCAGCACCACGTGCCCGTTCTCCAGCTTCACCCGAAATGTCGCATTGGGCAGGGTTTCCACGATCTCGCCCTGCAACTGTATGGTCTCTTCCTTCGCCATCAGCGCGTAGGGAACATTCCGCCCTTGAAATTAGCCTTCTTGAGCAGGCTCTCGTACTGGTGGGACATCACATAGGCCTGTACCTGCGCCATGAAGTCCATGGTCACCACGACGATAATCAGCAGCGACGTGCCCCCGAAGTAGAACGGCACGTTCTTCCACACGATCAGGAATTCCGGCAGCAGGCACACCAGCGTCACGTAGATCGCGCCCGTCAGCGTCAGCCGCATCATGATCTTCTCGATGTAGCGCCCGGTCTGCTCGCCCGGCCGTATGCCCGGCACGAACGCCCCGCTCTTCTTGAGGTTGTCCGCCGTCTCCTTCGGATTGAACACCAGCGCCGTGTAGAAGAAGCAGAAGAAGATGATCGCGGACGCGTAGAGCAGCGTGTAGATCGGCTGACCCGGGGAGAGCGTCGCGGCGATGTTCTTGAGCCAGGTCATGCCATCGCTCGCGCCGAACCACCCCGCCAGCGTTGCCGGGAAGAGAATGATGCTGGAGGCGAAGATCGGCGGGATCACGCCGGACATGTTGAGCTTCAGCGGCAGGTGCGAGCTTTGCCCGCCGTAGATCTTGTTGCCGACCTGGCGCTTGGCGTAGTTGACGAGGATGCGGCGCTGGCCGCGCTCGACGAAGCACACGAATGCGGTGACGCCGAGCACCAGCGCGAAGATGAAGAGCGCAATCAGGATCGAGAACGCGCCGGTGCGCACCAGCTCGAGCGTGCCGCCCACCGCCTGCGGCAGCCCCGCCGCGATGCCGGCGAAAATGATGAGCGAGATGCCGTTGCCCACACCGCGCTCGGTGATCTGCTCGCCCAGCCACATCAGGAACATGGTGCCGGTGGCGAGCGTCAGCATGGTAGTCAACCGGAACGCGACGCCGGGATCGATCACGAGCCCTTGCTGCGCCTCGAGCCCGATCGCGATGGCCATGCCCTGAAACAGGGCAAGCGCGGACGTGCCGTAGCGCGTGTACTGGGTGATCTTGCGCCGGCCCGCCTCGCCTTCCTTCTTCAGGGCCTCGAGCGTGGGCGAGACCACGCTCATCAGCTGCATGATGATCGAGGCGGAGATGTAGGGCATGATGCCGAGCGCGAGGAGCGAAAACCGCTCGAGCGCGCCGCCGGAGAACATGTTGAACATGTCGAGGATGCCGCCGCGCTGCGAGCGGAACAGTTCCGCGAGCTTCTCCGGATCGATTCCCGGCACCGGGATGAACGTGCCGATGCGGTACACGACCAGGGCCCCGAGCAGGAACAGCAGGCGGCGCTTCAAGTCGCCCATCTTGCCCATGCCCAGCAGTGAATTGGTCGCAGCCACGATACCAGTCCCGTTACTTGCCCTTCGCCCGCTCGCGCGCCGGCTTGCCGCCGGCCGCGTCGCCCTTGCCTTTCGGCGCGGCAACCGGTTGCACGGGCGAAGGCAGCTCCACGCTGCCGCCGGCGGCTTCGATCGCTGCGCGCGCGCCCTTGGAAACGAGCACGCCCTTCAGCGCCACCTTGCGCTTGATCTCGCCCGTGAGGATGACCTTGGCGCGCAACGCCGGCTGCGGCACCACCCCAGCGGCCTTGAGCGCGGCGAGGTCGATGGACTCGTCCACAACCGCCTGCAGGTCGGACAGCCGCACCTCCGCCGTCTCGCCCTTCTTGTGCGAATTGAAGCCGCGCTTCGGCAGCCGGCGCTGCAGCGGCATCTGGCCGCCTTCGAAGCCCACCTTGTGGTAGCCACCGGAGCGGGCTTTCTGGCCCTTGTGCCCGCGTCCCGCGGTCTTCCCGTGGCAACCGAAGCCCCGTCCCACGCGCTTGTGCTCGCGGTTCGAGCCCGGCGCCGGCTTGATCTCGTTCAGCCGCATATCATCCCTCGCACTTCACCAGGTAGGACACCGCATTGATCAGCCCGCGGGTGGCGGGCGTGTCCGCGAGCTCCACGGTCTGGCGGATCCGGCGCAGGCCCAGCCCGCGCACGCAGGCGCGATGCGCCTGCTTGGTGCCGATCGGGCTCCGGACCAGCGTCACCTTGATCTTCTTCGCGCTCGATGCCGCCATGGTCACCCCGTAATTTCCTCGACCTTCTTGCCGCGCTTGGCGGCGATCTCGGCCGGTGTCGTCATTTCCGTCAGCCCGTTGATGGTGGCCCGCACCACGTTGTAGGGATTCGTCGAGCCCAGGCACTTGGCGAGCACGTTCTGCACGCCCATCACCTCGAACACCGCGCGCATCGGGCCGCCGGCGATGATGCCGGTGCCGTCCGAAGCGGGCTGCATGTAGACGCGCGACGAGCCGTGGTGGCCGATCACCGCGTGCTGCAGCGTGCCGCCCTTAAGGTTGACCTTCACCATCCTGCGCCGCGCCTCTTCCATCGCCTTCTGCACCGCCACCGGCACTTCGCGCGCCTTGCCCTTGCCCATGCCGATGCCGCCGTCACCGTCGCCCACCACCGTCAACGCGGCGAAGCCGAGCACGCGCCCGCCTTTCACCACCTTGGTCACGCGATTGATCGCGACCATCTTTTCGCGCAGGCCGTCGCCGCGCTCCTCGCCGGTCTGCATCTTGGATGCCTGCAATTTCGCCATGGCCTGGATTCCTAGAACTTGAGCCCCGCCTCGCGCGCGGCTTCCGCCAGCGCCTTGACGCGACCGTGAAACTTGTAGCCCGCGCGGTCGAACGCGACCGCCTCGATGCCGAGCTTCTTCGCGCGCTCGGCGATGCGCCGGCCAACCTCGACCGCCGCCTTGACATTGGCCCCGCGGGCCCCTTTGCGCGCCTCGGGCTCGACCGTGGATGCGGCGGCCAGCACCTTCGCCCCGCTCGCATCGATCACCTGCGCGTAGATATGGCTGTTGGAGCGGTGCACCGTCAGGCGCGCCGCGGCCAGTCCGGCGATCCGGGCGCGGGTCTTGCGCGCCCGGCGCAGCCTCTGGAGATTCCTGTCGAACATGGTGGGCGGGGCTCCTCTACTTCTTCTTCGTTTCTTTGATCTCGACCTGCTCGGTGGTGTAGCGCACGCCCTTGCCCTTGTAGGGCTCGGGGCTGCGGTAGGCGCGCACTTCCGCCGCCACCTGGCCGACGAGCTGGCGGTCGGTACCCTTGATCACGATCTCGGTCTGGGTCGGCGTCTCCACCTTGATGCCCTTGGGCATGGAGTGGGCCACAGCGTGCGAAAAGCCGAGCGTGAGGTTCAACTTGTCGCCCTGGGCCTGCGCGCGGTAGCCCACGCCGACCAGCGTCAGGCGCTTCTCGAAGCCCTGGGTGACGCCGGTCACCATGTTCGCGACGAGCGCCCGCAGTGTGCCCGACATCGCGTCGGCCTGGCGCGAGTTGCCGGCCGCCTTGAACTGGATGCGGTTCTCCACCTTCTCGACCTGGACTTCCGGCACGATGCGCTGGGTGAGGCTGCCGAGCGGCCCTTTCACCTGGATCTCGCCCGGCGTGATCGTCACCTCGACCTTCTGCGGCAGCACGACGGGGGCTTTTCCGATTCTCGACATGGCGCGCTTCCCGTCAGGCGACGATGCACAGCACTTCGCCGCCGACGCCCATGCCGCGCGCCTTGCGGTCGGTCATGACGCCCCGGGAGGTCGAGACGATCGCGACCCCGAGCCCGTTCATCACATTGGGCAGGGCGTCCTTCGGGCGGTAGATGCGCAGCCCCGGACGGCTCACGCGCTCGATGCGCTCGATCACGGGCTTCCCGGCGTAATACTTGAGGCTGATCTCGAGCTGGGGCCGGCCCTCGGCTTCACGCACCGCGAAATCCTCGATGTAACCCTCGTCCTTCAGCACCTGGGCGATCGCGCTTTTCAGCTTACTCGCGGGCATCGCCACCGACTGCTTCTCCGATTGCTGCGCGTTGCGGATGCGCGTCAGCATGTCGGCAATGGGATCGGTCATCGGCATGGTTCTGGGCCTCCTACCAGCTCGCCTTGATCACGCCCGGAATCTCCCCGTGCAGGGCGATCAACCGCAGCTTTCCGCGCGCGAGCCCGAACTTGCGGTAGACCCCGCGCGGGCGCCCCGTCAGCGCGCAGCGGTTGCGCAGCCGCACTGGGGACGCGTCGCGCGGCAGCTTCTGCAGCTTCTCGCGCGCCGCGTAGCGCTCCTCGGGCGCGAGCTTCATGTTGCCCGCGGTCGCGAGCAGCTCCTTGCGCCGGGCGGCGTATTTCTTGACGGTCTCGCGGCGTTTCTTGTCGCGGTTGACCAGTGCCGTTTTTGCCATGGGTCTGCCTCGGGGACTCCTAGTTCCTGAACGGGAACCGGAACGCGGAAAGCAGCGCTTTCGCCTCGTTGTCCGATTTCGCCGTGGTGGTGATCGTGATGTTCATGCCCCGGATCGCGTCGATCTTGTCGTACTCGATCTCGGGAAAGATGATCTGCTCCTTGACGCCCATGTTGTAGTTGCCCTGGCCGTCGAAGGCCCTCGCAGAAATGCCGCGGAAATCCCGGATGCGCGGCATCGCGATGTTCACCAGGCGGTCGAGAAACTCGTACATGCGCCGGCCGCGCAGGGTCACCTTGCAGCCGATCGGGTAGCCGCTGCGGATCTTGTAGGTGGCGATCGACTTGCGCGACTTGGTGACGATCGGCCGCTGCCCCGCGATCTTGGTCATGTCGGAGACGGCGTTGTCCATGATCTTCTTGTCCGCAACCGCCTCACCCACGCCCATATTGAGGACGATTTTCTCGATACGCGGAGCCTGCATCGCGCTCTTGTAGCCGAATTGCTCCATCAGCTGCTTGACCACCGATTCGCGGTAGAGGATCTGCAGGCGCGGCACCGGGGCCGGCCGCTCGGGCTTGCGCTCCTTCGGCTCCTTCGCCACCGGCGCCTCCTTCGGCTCTGGCCTCGCCTGCTTCGCCTCTTTCGGCGGCGCCGGCTGCTGCTGGCCTTCCCTGGGAGGGCGGGCGCCCTTGGCATCCTTCTGGCCCCTGGCGTCCCGCGACCCTTTCGGATCCTTAGGATCCCTGGTGTCCTTGGTCTTGGCTGCGCTCATGTGTCGATCACTTCACCGTTGGACTTGAAATAGCGGACGCGGCGACCGTCCTCCAGCACCCGCACGCCGACGCGGTCACCCTTCTTGGTCGCCGGGTTGTAGAGCGCCACGTTCGATACGTGCAGCGGCATGTCGCGGTCGACGATGCCGCCGGTCACCCCTTTCATCGGAATCGGGCGCTGGTGCTTCTTCACCCGGTTGGCGCCCTCCACTACCACGTGCTCCGCGTCCACGATCTTGAGCACCGTGCCGCGCTTGCCCTTGTCGCGCCCGGTGGTCACGACGACGTCGTCGCCTTTGCGTATCTTGTGCATCGCCGTTCCTCTCACAGCACTTCCGGCGCGAGCGAGACGATCTTCATGAAGCGCTCGCTGCGCAGCTCGCGCGTCACCGGCCCGAAGATGCGGGTGCCGATCGGCTCGAGCTTGGGCGTCAGCAGCACCGCGGCATTCGAGTCGAACTTGATCAGCGAGCCGTCGCCGCGGCGCACGCCCTTCGCGGTGCGCACCACCACGGCATCGTAGATCTCGCCCTTCTTGACGCGCCCGCGCGGGGCCGCGTCCTTGACGCTCACCTTGATGACGTCGCCGATCCCGGCGTAGCGGCGCTTCGAGCCGCCCAGCACCTTGATGCACATCACCGAGCGCGCGCCGGTGTTGTCGGCCACGTCCAACATGGACTGCATCTGTATCATCTTTCTCTCGCTAATCCGTCTTCACCAACTTGGCCGCTCGGTTTGCTCAGCTCGGCCAGTATTGGAGCCCGTCCGGGTCGGTCGTCGCGCCCTCATTGATGTCATGGAGACGCGCCGAAAAGGTTGCGGATTATACGGCCATCCCTCTGAATCCGCAACGCAAAATCAGGCTTTAAACGATCTTCGCCTTCTCCACCAGCTCGACCACGCGCCAGCTCTTGGTGCGCGATATCGGCCGGCATTCCTCGATCCGCACCAGGTCGCCTGCCTTGCACTCGCTCGCCGCGTCATGGGCGTGGTAGCGGCTCGAGCGCGTGATGATCTTGCCGTAGAGCGCGTGCTTGACGCGCCGCTCCACCAGCACGGTAATGGTCTTTTGCATCTTGTCGCTGACCACGCGGCCCACCAGCTGGCGCTTGTTCGCTGCTTCGCTCATGCTCTTCCCTGTCCCCCGGTATTCCTGGCCTTCTCGGCCAGCACCGTGCGCACGCGCGCGATGTCGCGCCGCACCTTCTTCAATTGGCTCGTGTTGGTGAGTTGCTGGGTGGCTTTCTGCATGCGCAAGCCGAACTGCGCCTTGAGGAGCGAGTTCAGCTCCTGCTGCAGTTCCTGCGGGGATTTCGACTTCAGCTCGGACACCTTCATTGCCTCGACCCCAGCTGCCGCGCGACGAACGTGGTCCGCAACGGCAGCTTCGACGCCGCCAGCCGCAGCGCTTCCCGCGCTTCCTGCTCGTCCACGCCGTCCATCTCGTAGAGCACCGCGCCGGGCTTGATCTCGGAGACCCAGAACTCGGGGTTGCCCTTGCCGTTGCCCATGCGCACTTCCGCCGGCTTCTGCGACACCGGCTTGTCCGGGAAGATGCGAATCCAGATGCGTCCGCCGCGCTTGATGGCGCGCGACATCGCGCGCCGCGCCGCCTCAATCTGGCGCGCAGTGAGGCGCCCGCGGGTGATTGCCTTCAGCCCGTACTCGCCGAAGCTCACCTTGTTGCCGCGGGTTGCGATCCCGCGGTTGCGCCCCTTCTGCTCCTTGCGGTACTTACGCCTTGCGGGTTGCAGCATTCTTCGCTCCTGACTTCGCCGGGGCCTTGCGTGGCGCACGCGGCCGCTTCGCCTTGCCCTTGTCGCCGGGTGCCGCTGCCGGCGCCGGTTTATCCGGCACTGGTGCCGGCGCCGCCAGCGCCGCAGCAACGGCTGCCGCCGGCTGCTCGCTCTTGTGCATCACCTCGCCCTTGAACACCCAGACCTTGATGCCGATCACGCCGTAGCTGGTCTTGGCTTCGGAGACCCCGTAATCGATCTCCGCCCGCATCGTGTGCAACGGCACGCGGCCCTCGCGATACCACTCGGTGCGCGCGATCTCGATGCCGTTCAGCCGCCCCGCGCTCATGATCTTGATGCCCTGCGCGCCCAGCCGCATGGCGTTGGTGATGGCGCGCTTCATCGCACGGCGGAACATGATGCGCTTCTGCAGCTGCTGGGAAATCGAGTCCGCGATCAGCTGCGCGTCGATTTCGGGCTTGCGCACTTCCTCGATGTTGACGTGCACCGGAACGCCGAGCATCTTCTGCAGCTCGACCTTGAGGGATTCGATGTCCTCGCCCTTCTTGCCGATCACGACGCCCGGGCGCGCGCTGTAGATCGTGATGCGTGCGTTCTTCGCCGGGCGCTCGATCACGACGCGCGAGACCGCCGCGTGCGCGAGCTTCTTCTTCAGGAACTCGCGCACCTTGATGTCCTCGAGCAGCATGCCCGGGAAGTTCTTGTTGTTGGCATACCAGCGCGAGGCCCAGTTGCGGTTGAGCGCAAGCCGGAATCCGATCGGGTTGATCTTCTGGCCCATTCCTACTTTCTCCCGTCGCCGACCGTCACGAAAACGTTGCAGGTCGGCTTCATGATGCGCGCGCCGCGGCCCTTCGACTGGGCGCGGAAGCGGCGCAGGAAGGTGCCGCGCTCGACGAGGATCTGCGTGACCTTCAATTCGTCGATATCGGCGCCGTCGTTGTGCTCGGCATTGGCGATGGCGGATTCCAGCACCTTGCGGATGATGACCGCGCCTTTCTTCGGCGCGAACTGCAGAATGTTGAGCGCCTGCTCGACCGGCTTGCCGCGGATGAGATCGGCCACCAGGCGGCCCTTCTGGGCCGAGAGCCGTACACCTCGCAGCGTCGCTGTCGTGTTCATGCTCGCCGCCTATGACTTGGCCGGTGCCGAAGCGGCCGGCGCGGCAGCGGCCGGGGCCGCGCCGGGGGCCGGCGTCGGTGCCGACTTGCGGTCGCCCGCCGCTGCGGCGGCCGCCGCCGCGGCCGCCTGCGCCGAGCCCGCCTTGGAGTGGCCCTTGAAGATGCGGGTGTGGGAAAACTCTCCAAGCTTGTGGCCGACCATGTTCTCGGTCACGTACACCGGCACGTGCTGCTTGCCGTTGTGCACGCCGATCGTCAGCCCGACGAAATCCGGCAGGATGGTCGAGCGGCGCGACCAGGTCCGGATCGGGCGCTTGTCGTTCGTTTTTTGCACCGCCTCCACCTTCTTCAGCAGGTGGAGATCCACGAACGGCCCCTTCTTGATCGAGCGCGCCATTATCAGCCTCCGATGGCCTTAAGTTGCCGACGGCGAATGATCATCGCGTCGGTACGCTTGTTCTTGCGAGTCTTGTAGCCCTTGGACAGCGTGCCCCACGGGGAGACCGGGTCCCGCGCCGAGGACTTTTTGCCTTCGCCGCCGCCGTGCGGGTGGTCGACCGGGTTCTGCGCGACGCCGCGCACCGTGGGACGGATGCCGCGCCAGCGCACGCGCCCCGCCTTGCCGATCGACTCGAGTGAATGCTCCTCGTTGCCGACCTCGCCGATAGTGGCGCGACAGTTGATGTGCACCTTGCGGATCTCGCCGGAACGCAGCCGGACCTGCGCGTACTCGCCCTCACGCGCGAGCAGCTGCACCGAGGCTCCCGCAGCGCGCGCGAGCTGCGCGCCCTTGCCGGGAAGAAGCTCAACGCAGTGCACGGTGGTGCCGACCGGAATGTTCCGCAGCGGCAGCGCATTGCCGGACTTGATCGGCGCTTCCGGCCCCGACACCAGCTGTGCGCCGGCGCCGATCCCCTTGGGGGCGACGATGTAGCGCCGCTCGCCGTCCGCATAGAGCAGCAGCGCCAGGAACGCGCTGCGGTTGGGGTCGTACTCGAGGCGCTCGACCCGCGCCGTGATGGCGTCCTTGTCGCGCTTGAAATCGACCTTGCGATAGAGCTGCTTGTGGCCCCCGCCCTGGTGGCGCATCGTGATCTCGCCGTGCATGTTGCGCCCGCCCTTGCGCGGCTTGTGCTCCACCAGGTGCGGCACCGGCCGGCCCTTGTGGAGGTCGGGGTTGACGACCCTGACCTGCTGGCGCTGGCCGGGGGTGACGGGTCTCGACTTGACCAGCATTACTTGGCCTCCGCTTGTTCCGCAAAGTTGATTTCCTGGCCTTCCTTGAGGCAGACGTAGGCCTTCTTCCAGTGGCGCCGCCGCCCGGTGGACATGCCGAAGCGCTTGCTCTTTCCGCGCACGTTGACCACGCGCACCGAATCCACCTGGACCTTGAACATGAGCTCGATCGCGGCCTTGATCTCGGGCTTGGTCGCGTCGGGAGCGACCCGGAACGCCACCTGGTTGTTCTTGTCGGCGATGAAGGTGCTCTTCTCCGAGATTACCGGCGCCAGCACGACCTGCATCAGCCGTTCCTGCTGCACCAGATTGGGGGCGGCGCTCATTTCAGCAATGCCTCGATCTTGGCCACGGCGCCCCGCGTCACCAGCACCCGGGCGTGTTGCATGAGTGCGAGCGGATCAGCTTCGCCCACCGTCATCACTTCGACATTGGGCAGGTTGCGCGAGGACAACCGCAGGTTGTCGTCCATATGGTCGGTGATGATCAGCACATCGTCGAGCCCCATGCCCCGCAGCTTCTCGGCGAGGAGCTTGGTGCGGGGGGCGTCCACCGTGAACTTCTCGACCACGGCGAGCCGCTCTTCACGCGCGAGCTGCGACAGGATCGAGGAGACGCCGGCGCGGTACATCTTGCGGTTCAACTTCTGCGAGAAATTCTCGTCCGGCAGGTTGGGGAAGATCTTGCCGCCGCCACGCCACAACGGTGAAGAGGCCCGGCCGGCGCGCGCGCGCCCCGTGCCCTTCTGCCGCCACGGCTTCTTGTTCGACTTGTTGACCTCGCCGCGCGCCTTCTGCGCCCGCGTGCCTTGCCGCGCGTTGGCGAGGTATGCAGTGAGGACCTGGTGCACCAGCGCCTCGTTGTATTCGCGGGCAAACGCCTCGTCGGACGCGGCGACTTTCGCGGTGGGCTTGCCCTGATCGTTGATCAGCTGGAGTTCCACTGCGCCCCCTATTTCGCCGGCTTTGCCACGGGCTTGGCGGCCGCGGGCTTGGCCGCCGCCGCGGGCTTGGCGGCGGCTGGCTTGGCGCCGGCGGCCTTGGCAGCAGGCTTTGGCGCCACGACCGCTCGCGCAGCCCGGCTCGTCGGTCTCACCGTCACACCGCCGCCGCGGGAGCCGGGCAGCGCGCCCCGAATGAGCAGGAGCTGCCGTTCCGCGTCGATGCGGATGATTTCGACGTTTTGCACCGTGCTGTGGGCGGCGCCCATGTGCCCCGCCATGCGCTTGCCGGGAAACACGCGCCCCGGATCCTGGTTCTGGCCGATCGAGCCCGGCTTGTTGTGCGAGACGGAATTGCCGTGGCTCGCGCGGTTGGAGGAAAAGTGGTGGCGCTTGATGACCCCCGCGAATCCCTTGCCCTGGGACGTGCCGGAGACGTCCACCAGCTGCCCGACCTTGAAGATGTCCACCCCGATCGCCCCTCCGATCTTGAGGTTTGCCAGCTGGTCGACATTGACGCGGAATTCCTTCAGGGTATGGCCGGCGACCACCCCCGCCTTGGCAAAGTGGCCGGCCGCGGCCTTAACCACGCGCGCCGGCCGCCGCTGCCCGTACGCGAGCTGCACCGCGCTGTAGCCGTCGGTTTCCGGCGTCTTGATCTGGGTCACGCGATTGTTCGACACGTCCACCACGGTCACCGGGACGGTATCGCCGTCATCCGTGAACACGCGGGTCATGCCGACCTTGCGCCCCACCAGTCCCAGACTCATCTTCGCTGCCCCTTGGCCTCTACAGTTTGATCTCGACGTCCACCCCCGCGGGGAGGTCGAGCTTCATCAGCGCATCCACCGTCTTGTCGGTGGGATCGATGATGTCCATCAGCCGCAGGTGGGTGCGGATCTCGAGCTGGTCGCGCGAGGTCTTGTCCACGTGCGGCGAGCGCAGCAGGTC
>Ga0208185_1000702_pt1 | contig 12515 bp, 12 predicted proteins | sample EasRivMeERMLT700_FD_187532 | JGI IMG/M metagenome (GOLD analysis project Ga0208185, IMG submission 187532) | Soil microbial communities from meander-bound floodplain in the East River, Colorado, USA - East River MetaG ERMLT700 (SPAdes) (version 2) | ecosystem: Environmental > Terrestrial > Soil... | reverse complement strand
AAAGGCAACGCAGCCGAGGCGAAAGACATCGTTCGTATCCGCTGCGCCGTTGATCTGTCCGGGACCGCCACCGTAAGAGCCGGCCACCCAAGTGCCGAATGATGGGGCCAGCTCAGCCGCTGCTGCGGAAAGACTAAACACCACCAGCGCACCGCGGGTATTGCCGGTCGACCAAGCCCCAGTGGTGTCGCCGGGGATTGTCACAACATTGTACTGCGGCGTGTCCGCTGCGGCCTGAGTGTAGGAGAAGGCGCAGCTCCGCGTGTTGTTACCGTTGCGCACCGCCCCCGTGTAGAGGCCGGGGCGATGATGGTTAGACCAGAACGCGATCGTCATCGGCGTTGGGTTGGCAAACCCCCACCCCAGCCGGACCATGCGCGAGCCTTCGATGTATTGATAAACCTGCGCGGCCGCGGGCGTGGCGCTCGCCGTCTGCACGTTGACCCGCAGATGAAAGCTGCCGCCGTTAAAACCGTTGATGGTCTGCGCGCTGGAGAGCACGACCGGCGCAGTAGAAAATTGCGCCCAGCCATCCATGATGTAACCGTTGCCGACCAGCGCAGTCATGGCGCGCTCTTGGCTGATGTCGAACAGTCCGTTGAGCTGCATGCCGCCGTAGGCGATCGCATCGAACGGCGCCGCGTAGGCGAGGATCGCGCCGTCGACGTAGTCCTTGCGCACCGCATTGGTGCTGGCGGGCCCGACCGGCAAGCTGAGGTGCCCGCTCATACTGTCGCCGGTCTTCAAGACCCGCAGCGCGTCCTGCTGGTCGACATAGGTCACCGTGGCGCGGGTGTTATCCGGCACAAGCGGGTGCTGATGGTCTTCGCGCGAGAACGCCGTCGCCGATCCGACAAAGCCGGTCGCCGCGTTCGGCAGCGGCGTCGCCGTGCCGGGTGTCGTCCCGGGCACGCCAGGGAGGCCGGGCGGCCCCTGCGGGCCCGTTGCGCCGGGCGCGCCATCAGCGCCAGCCGGTCCTGCGGGACCTGCCGGCCCTGGCGGACCACCGGGCGTGCCGTCAACGCCATCAGCGCCAGGAGGGCCGGGCGCACCGTCGACACCGGGCGGCCCCTGCGGTCCGGGCGGCCCCGGCAATCCCAGCGCGACGTTAAAGTGCGTCGGTGTCTGCGTCGACATCTGCTCCGACATCGTCGAGCGCCCGATCAGGATCGGGGCCGGCGTGTCAGCGCCAGACGAAGTGTTTAAGGCGTCGCCGTAGGTGCCCATGTCCTCGGCATACGGACTGCCCTTCTGCGCCTTCCACTGCCAGATCATCCCCAGCTTCAGCACGCGCTCGTCGAGGATGTAGCGGTCACCGTCGCTGACGAACGCGTCGCCGTAGCCGCCAGATGTCAGCACCACGCAGTTGCGGTGGATGTAGGCGAAAGTCGCCGACACTCCGACCGGCATCATTGGGAAGATGTGCATCTGCCCGTTGAGGATCGTCCATTCGCCGCTGCTGTCGACGGTCGTGCTGGCGCGACGGCGCATCCACTCGTTGGTGTCCGAGACGAACAGCATCGGCGTCATGGTGTCAGTCGAGCGCCACACCTCCGCCGTCAGCAGCATGCGCTTGAAGTCGACCGGCAGATTGAACGCGGTGGTGCCGTACATGATGCCGTCGACGGGGCTGACGGCACCGTCGCCGGCATAGGTCGCCGTCTTCTTTAGCTGCGCCCACTCGCGGGTGTCGTAGGCGATGCGCTGCGCCATCTCGTTGGCGAGCGCCAGCATCTCCTGCATGGTCCTGTTGGACGCAATCGACGCGAACAGCGAGGTCGGCGTCGCAACGCCGACCGCGGCACAGACGTCTTTTACGACCGTCAGGATGGTCATCAGGCAGCCTTGCTCGGCCGCGCGTCACGCGCCATCCGCATCAGCGTCTTGGGCGAGAGATTGCCCTGCGGCATGTGCCCGGTGTTGGTGGCGATGTATTCGCGCAGCTGGTCCGGGCTCATGTCGTCGAAGTCGTCGGCGCCCGGCGCCGGCACCGCGGCGGCCTTCTGCTTCAGCGCCGTGACGTCATCCTCCAGGGCCTGGTTCTTGGCGCGCAGCGCCTCCAGCTCGGCCTGGAGCTGCGTGGTGTTGGCGCCGGTGCGGGCGCTGGCGATGTATTCGATCGCGGCGTTCTTCAGCTCGCGGCCGCCGTGGCCGAGGTTCTTCAGCTCCTGGCCGTCGACGTCGGCGAGCGCCTCGACGGTGTAGATGTTGAGCGCCTTCATCTCGGCGCGGCGTGCCTCGGTCAGGAACGGCGCATGCTCCAGCGGCGTGCCGGTCTTGGTCTGCTGCGCGTGCATCTTGAACTGACGGTACTGGCGCTCGAACCGCTCCGCGTAGCTGACCTTGATCTGGCCGCCGTTGTTCGGGTCGATCGCCCAGTGCGAGAACGCAGTGGCGGGAAACACGCTCACGGCGCGCGAGCCGGGAAAGCGGATCTCCACGATCTCGACGTCATCATACATCGGGCGGCCCGCCTGCGCGGTCTTGGCCGGGTTCGGCTGCGCCCAGTTCTTGAAAATCGGCACCAGACTGGCGTCTGGGTTACGAGGATCGATCGGCATACTTGTCTCCAGAGGTTGATGGATGAAGCTGCCGCCCGTTGTTCGGGGACGAGCGGCAGCCTCGCTTACCGGAGGAGAGGGAAGATGCTGGCTAGCTGATCTCCTCCGATCTCGATCGTTAAGCGGCCGGGTTGCTGTCGATGAGACGCCAATTGAACATTGGATTTGTCATCGTTAGCTCGCCCATCCAACCTATGAATTGCGCGATCGCGTCCTTATCAATCGGCATCTGACCTTCGCCGTCGAACAGCTTGTCGAAGTTGCGCTCCGGGTGATAACGGAGCCGGAAGCTGTCGGTGTTCAGGCCGAACGAGGTGTTCGCTGGCATGTTCGAGCCAATGCCGCCGTCGAGCACGATCTCTGCGCGCTTACCGCCGCCGACATATTCGAGCGCGCTGAAACCCAGCTTGCCCATCGATGTCTCGTTGGTCTGACGCTGGATCGCGATCGTCGCCGCGTCATACGCCGCGTAATGCTCAGGCGACATGATGATCAGATCCGCGTAGTCACGATTGCGCGAATGCTTGGTCATGATGCTGTTGAGCAGCGGGCGGATGGTGGTGGCGTTCACCTGCGTGCCGACCGCCGGCAGATAGGTCTGCGCGTCGTAGGTCTTGGTCTGCCAGATGATCGCGGTGGCGCGATCGATGCCGCCGTAGTTGCCGGTGTTGGTGATGATCGGCACCGCAGTCGCGAGGCCGGTCAGCGCCTTGCCGCCGTTGGCGGTGCCGTCGCCATACAGCGCGGCGTCCATGGTGTCTTCCAGTGAACGCTCGGCAGCATCGATGTAGCTGTCGTAGACGTCCATCAGCTGGTTGTCGCCCTGGTTGTTCAGGATCTCCTGCATCGACAACACGATCGGCACCACGACCATCTTGGGATCGTAGTAGGCGTCATTGAACAGATCGATCGCGGGGTTCAGCAGCTGGTCGTAGCCTGAGTACCACTGGGCAACCTGCTTACCGACTTGCAGCGTCTGCCTGATGCGCGGACCTGAATAGGTCTGCCACAGGCCTTTGCGCTTCATCACGGCGAGCAGCGCGTTGTTGTTGGAAACCATATCCTCGTAGCCGCTGGAACGCTCTTCCAGTGCCATCGACAGCACTTGTTGATAGGCAGATGTCGCTTGAATATTTGGCATGGCGGTTCTCCGATCGGGTTTGCTTACAGGGCGCCATTGACGCGATTGATCGCGCGTTGGATGGCGTCGCGGCGGCTAGCTGGCTTTTCCCCCGGCTTGCGCTGTCGGCGCTCTCCGCCAGATGCGGAGACGCTTTCCGGCGCACCGGAAATGCTTCTGTCAGGAGCGCGGGTCTGAGCCGCCGGGGTGCGCGTCTGAGGCGCGTGGGTTGGCCGAAGCAGGTCGGCCCGCCTGTAAGCAGTCTCCAGATCGTGTCCGAACTTCAGTTCGTACTCGATCAGATCGCCTAGTTCGTCAAACCGTGGGTGAGTTTCCGCAAAGCGGTCGACCTCACTGCGGGTGTAACTGAACTGCTGCGCATACTGCATCTGGTCGAGCCGCTGCGCAAGATGCTGGTTCTGCTGATGCACCTGCCCCAGCTGGTGCGAGAGCGCCGAGGTCTGGTTCTGGGTTTGCAGAACCTTTTGCTGGTCCGGCGTCTGCGACAAGACGTGGTAGGCGATGTCGCGCTGACCGTCCGGCGTTTGCAGGTTGAGATTGTTGACGATCATGTCGAGCCCGCCGACCGGGTCCGACCGCAGTTTTTGCTCCATGCCAACGTAGTTCGAGAGCGCCCGATCGAGCGTGGTGCCGTGCGCTGTCGCCAGCTCGTGGTACTGGCGGATCGAGTTCATGACGTCGTGGTCGCCCTTGAAGGCGTTGTAGGCGCGGCTGAACTCGGTGTGCATGCGATGCACCTCGCCGCGCACACTTTCCGGCGCCGCGTGCCACTCCGACTTGGCGTGGTCCGCCATCCTGGTCGGCGGGTCGCGGTACGGTGTGCCCTCTGGCAGCTGGCGGTACTGGGATGTAGTAGCGTCAGGTACGCCGCCGCGAACCTGCGGCGCACCTGCCTGCGGGGAACCCTGCGCCGTTGCAGTATTCGGATCGTTTTGTGCAGTATTGCGGGGCGCAAACCGGCCCTGATTACGCGGCTGATCTGATGGCCGCCTGCGCAAATCGACCTTCGCCGCCTCGTCGTCATCGACCCTGGGCGGCGCCTTGCGCTCGACCCTGGTCTCCTCGGGCGGCCGGTTGTGACCGATCTTCGCCTCGGCCGCTTTCGGCTTGGGCGCGTCGGGGTCACGGGAACGATTGAACGCGCGCTGGATTGCTTCCCTGCGGCTCCCGGCCTCTGCGGGCTTATCGGGGGTTTGCGCTCCGATCGGTGTCGGGGTCGTCGTCGTGTTCGGGTTGATGACGACCTCGCTCTGCGCCGGTGCTGGTGCAGGCGCGGACGGAGGCGGCGCGGTAGGCGCAGATGTATCGGTCATGGCTCTTCCCTTCGTTTGCGGTCAGCGTGACCGCATTTTTTCGAATGCTGTTTTGATGGCTTGCTGGCGCTGCGCCTTTACAGCTCGCTGATCTGTAAATCGGCGCTTAGGGCGCGGCTTCTCGTTGCCGACCTCGGTCAAACCGAGGGCGCGCCCGGTCGCGCGGAACGCGGCCTTGCTGGTGTAGAACCGGCCGTCGACCTGTTCGGTCGGCGGGATCTCGTCAGAGATCACATACGGGCGCGGAAGATCAGATCGTGCTGGCGCGCGCTCGTTCGGATTTCGGGTCGACCATGTTGTCGGCCCGATCTGGTAGATCGGCATCTGCGGGCTCGGCTTGCCGTGTCGCCCGCGCCAGCGGCGGCGACACGAAAATCACTGGCAACCCTGGCTTTCCCACAACCTTGGTTACCGCCATCCCGAACTTGTTTGCGGCCTCTGTCACTGGGAGGCCTCGTCCATTGGTGCTCTCGACCACAGGCATGCCGCCTGTCGCGACTGTGACAACCGACATGCCCATGGCGTTCTCCTTAGCGGCGCTTGCTCTTGGCCTTCACGCCCTTACCCTTGCGCTTATTCGCCTTGGGCGGCGCCTTACGCTGCGCGGCCTCGGCGTGGAACGTGAACGGCATCGCGTTCGATGTCTTGTCGCCGTTCTTCACCATCACCTGCACCACGTCCGGGCCGTGCCACACGTCCATGTTGATGCCGGTCGACAGTGTGCCGTCATCTTCCAAGTCAGTGGGCTCGTCCTGGCCGGCGAACACGATCACGCTGTCCTCGGTGAAGTTGGTGCCGCTGACAAACAGATCGAACGTCTCCTCGCCGATCGTACACTCATCCGGCTCCAGCGCCGTGATAGTCGGCGTCTGCGTCTCGCCGCCCGGCTGTCCGCCGCCTCCCGCCGGTGGGCCCCCCGGCCCACCAGGGTTCTCGCTGCCGATCGTCGAACCCGGAGGCTCGTTGATACTGGCGGCTGTGCCCGACCCGTGCGGTGCAGTTGGGTCTTGCTGCTGCACCTGTGGTGCCGGCACACCCTCGATCCCTTGCGGCATGCCCAGTGTGTTGGGGTCGACGATCTGCCCCTCGCCGTGCGGTGCGCTCGGAATGTTCGGGTTGACGTTGTCGCGGGTGATCTGCCCGTGGAAACCCTCCGCGGGCACTCGGTCCTCTGGCCGCGTGCGCTCGATGAAGTCGAACGGCTTGTCGATCAGCAGCCGATCGTCGCCGCCGTCATGCATGACGGCGTCGTTATCGTGTGGAGGCGCCCTCTCCTGCTCATAGTTTTTCGTGCTCATGTGAACGTCCATGTCTGCGGAGCCGTTACAACGACCCCTCCGGTTACGACAGTCACCGGCCACGGCCCTGCGGAGGTCTTCTTGGTCACCGCAGGCGCGGTCAGGCTTGTCGCGGAATTGAACGTCGTGTTCTGAGGCACGCCGTTCACCCAGATAACGCTCTGCTTGGTGAAATTGGTCCCGGTCGCGCCAAGGGTTGTCGTGCCGACACCGGAGACGCTCGATCCGGGCGTGATCGAGGTCAGCGCCGCGTTGGTGCCGGGGCTCAGGCTCGACGCATGGTCGCGGTTCGGCGTCGCGGTGTAGCTGCCCAGCACCGACACCTGCGCGGTCGGAAAATTCGCGTTCGAGCCGGGTGATGTCACCACTACCTCGGTGCCGGCGGCCTCGTGCGGTACGCTGGTCGACGCCGGCACCGCGCCGTTGAAGTTGACGTTCGGCGGCGTGACGCCGGCGGCGCCAGGATAGGTGCCCTCGGTGCCACCTGCGCTCGCGCCCGACCCTGACGCCAGCGCCGCCTTGTTGGCAGCGAATGCCGTCAGCGGCCCGGCGGCGCCGTCGTCGTAGTACGGCGGCGGCGAGGTCGGCGTGTTGCCGCCCCAGTTGGTCAGGTCGTTGTACGTCGTCTTGGTGTAGTTCGGCGGGTTCGGCGGCGTCGCCCCCACGAACGTCATGTTGGTTGGCGGCGTCGGGTTCGGCGGCGTAACGGTTAGTGCGCTTTGGGCCATGTGGCTCTCCTCTGGAGTTACAGCTTATCGTCGTAGTTATCCTGCGCGGCCAGCCCGCCCATCATCCCTGCCGGGACCAACGCACCCAGCAGCCAAATCGCATGTGCTTTACCCTCCAATACATCGTCTCGCAGTTTTTTGGGGTCGATCCCTAACTTTGCAGCGCGGTCCCAGATCGCCTGCGAAATCAATTCCAGCTTGCCGGCGCCGATCTTGGTCTTGACGCCAGTCTCCAGTCCATAGGTGCCCCACTGCAACGCCTGCGCAGGCACCGCCTCAATGCCAAGTGGCTCGGCAACGGCCTCTCGATACCACGGCCCGATCTGCCGATACTCGGTGCCGCCCATGAAGTTGTCATAGTCCTTGAACGTGCGTGCATCGGGCACGCCGAGTGCGCGGGTGTAGTGTGCGTCAGGCACCGCCCAGCGGGTCTGGAAACCCGTCTCCGGCACGCCTGACGCGCCGGAGTACAAATTGATCTTCACACTGTCGGTGCCGTAGCCATGCTTGCCGGTCGCCATGTAGCGCGCCACCGCCTTGGCCTGACCGCCGTGCCCCATCATGCCTTTGACGCCACGCAGCTCCTCCGGAAAGTCTGGCCCGCGCTTGTAATCGGCTAGGCCGCCCCACTGCTGGAAGGTCGGGTACTGACCCTGCACCCGCATCATGTTGGCGGCGGTGCCGCGGTTAATCTCCATCGGGACGCTGGAGCCCGCCGAGAACGGCGTCATGCTCATATTGAAGTCATGGTATTCCTTCGCGGCACGCTCAGGCCCGACCAGCCTCTCCATGCGCTGATACAGCGGGTCCATGACGTACCAAGGCACCATGCCCTTCTCTAAGCCCTCGTACTTGCGGGCCTCCGCCAGCGTGTCGACAAGCCGCCGCGCATTTGGCTCATTCATCACCGCCAGTGCGGCCTCGTTTGGCTTCCCGGGCTTGTTGGGCATCCAGATGTTGGGCTCGGTGACGTTGCCCTGCCGCCTGCCCTGCTGACTGATCTGGTAGAGGTCGTCGCGCGTGACGCCGAACAACGCCTTCAGCGCCGGGTGCTCTGGCACGACATTTGCCGCCGCCTCGCGCGCGATTACGTCTGGGCGCTTGTAGACGCCGGGGTTCGCGACCCGCACCGGGTTCATTACATACGGCGCCGCCAGACTACCGGGCGGCAGCGGCGCAACCGGCGCAGTCGCCGGGTCGAGCACTGAGCCCGGCGCGAACCCGACATTGCGCTCTGGTATCTTGGACGGCGTCAGCGCCTCCGCAACCACCTTCTTTAACGCACCTGTCGCCTTGCGCGCGGGCTTGCCGCCCGGCATCGCGTTGACGGCAGCCATCTGATAGTCGCCCTTCGCCGCCTCCTCCTGCGAGCCCAGCGCCGACCCGAGGAACGGCACAAAGTCGACCGCGCCTAGGCCAGTCTCGCCAACTCCGGTAGTCCCCATCAATGTGCGCACGAGGCGGGCCCGTGTCGTCGATGGGCTCTCGCCCATCATTGTCTGCGCGCCACGCTCGCGCAGCGGCACCTCGATTGCCTTTGGTGGTCGCAGCATGAACTGCTGCGTGTCATAGACGCTGGGCTGGATCGGCGGCGGCGCCTCCCGCTTGGGCGGCGGTTGCAGCGCCGTGACATACTCCGCGATCCGGCGCTCCTCCTCGGTCGGGGCATCCTGCGGCCACTCGATCGGCCGCTGCGGCCGCACCGTGATGCGCGTCGTCGGTGGCGGCAGCTCTTCGTAATTGTCCTGCGCTGCGGTCTCGCCGAAGCCCCACCAGTTGCTCATCTGCCCACCCCATACCGTTGCGCCTGCTCCGCGCTGAGCCGCTTGGCGTATGCCGTCGCCTCCTCCGGCGTCTTGAACATTCCGAGGTGCCGGCCGCTGTTGCGGTAGAGCTCGATCGCCTCCTCGTTGGTCATGATGCGGCCGTCGTCACTCACGGTCGGCACCAGCACCTCGCGGCCGTCTTCGTTGAAGCTCATCGAGCGCACCGTGCTGACGCTGCCGTCCGGGTTCACAACCCGCGGCCGGATCGTGAGGTCAATGTTGCCCGGCACCGGCTCGTAGGTGTCGAGCGCAGCCATCTCGCCAACCTTCCACCGATCGTCCACGTCAGTGCCCTCCGAAGTACGGCGTCACCTGCTGCGACTGCTTGAACTGCTGCGCGGCGAGGCGCTCGCTCTGCCGCGCCGCCATGTCCATCCTGCGGTCCTCGGCCGCCTGCCGGGCGATCTCGGCCTTCTGCTGCGCGACCTGGATGTCCTGGTCCTTGCCGAACATGTCAGCCTGATGCTTCTCGCGTTGCTGCATCGCCTTGCTGTTGGTCAGCTGCGCACGCGCCTCGTCGTCCTGCTGCTTCGCCCGCAGCTCGGCGGCCTTGATGCGCTCCTGGCTGGAGATCTTTAGCTTCTCGTGTTCGTCACGCTGCTTCAGCTCGGTAGCCTTCAGCGCCATCTCCGCCTTGTCGCGCTCCTTGGCGCGATCGTTCTTCATGGTCTCGATCTGCATCGCGGCCTTGTTCTGCGCGGTGATCGGATCGTCTGGCTTGGGCTGGTCGGCCTTCTGCTTCATGTTCTCGACCAGCTCGTCGATCGCGCCTTCGAACTGGCGGCCGGCACGGAACGGCGCGGTGGCGAACTTCAAGAGCTCGCCGCAGAACTCCGCGGCCTTGGGCTCGGCCGCCAGCATCTGAGCCAGCTGCGGTAGCAGCGCCGACAATGCCGCGAGATACTCGCCGCGGCGTTGCTTCTCCGCGTTCTCGTCGATCATGATCGTGCTGTCGGTCTCGATGTCGAAGATGAATGACTTGGCGCGGGTGTTCTCGAACAGCGTCAGCACCTGCTCGATCGTTGGCTTGGCCAGGATCTTCTTGATCGCGTCCTGGCCGTGTTGCAGCAGCTGCTGGCCCTTCTGCATCAGCTCCTGTGCCTGCTGCGGGTTCTGCTGCGCCATCTGCTGCGCCTGCGGCAGCTGTTGTAGTTTTTGCATCGCGAGCTGCTGGTTGCCGAGTTGCATCTGCAACTGCTGGATCTGCTTGTCACGCATCGCCTGCGTCGGCAGCTGCGTCTGGCTCATCTCGATGATGGTAACCGGGCTGTAGCTCTGGCAGATGATCTCGGCGGTGATGCCGACCAGATCCTTCGACATGCGAACCATCTCGGTCTGCTTGTCACGGATGCGGCTCGACCCGAACTGGCTCTTCAGCTGCTGCGCACCCAGCGTCTCGCGCGCATCGCTGGCGCCGCGCATGATGTCGGACAGCCCCATGATCTGATAAATGTCTTCAATGATTTGTTTTCGCAGCGCCACCAGCGCGGTGATGGTCTGCGCGATCGCCTCGATCGGTATCCACACGATCACTTCCTTGGTGCCGCCGAAGGCGGCCCAATTTGCGATCGGTATCAGCATGCGGCCGGGCGTCTTGGTCTTGATCGCGGTCTCGATCGCGGATGCGAGCTCAGCGCCGCCGCTTGGGTAGAACCCTTTGACCTCCAGCGCGTCTGACAGCGCGTGGATGCGGCTGGTCAGCAGGTTCAGCTCCTCCAGCTGGTCGCGATACTGCAACACGTCCGGCACCGGCACCAGCGAGCCGCGCTGCACCACGCCGTAGGCCGGCTTGGGACACGGGAAAAAGCATTCGAGGTCGAGGTGCGGCTCGTCCTCATCGAGGATCTTCTCGCAGCCCTGCGCGACCCACACCACGCGGCGTTCGGTCTTCGACCAGATCTCCCAGAATTTTGCGCGCTCGCGACTGTCGGCGCCGCCGATCTCTTTGCTGTCCTTGTCGACCTTGTACTCGGCGTCCTGGTAGGCGTCGCCTGAGTGCTTGCGGAACCGCTTACGCGCCTGCGCGCGCGTCAGGTAGCTCGCGGCCGCGACCCAGGTGACCTCGGGCCACGATCGCGAGATGCTGTGCAGGAAGTCGCGACGCTGCTTGAAGTCGATGCAGACCTTCTCGTGCTCGTAGTAGCTGTCGCCGCGGGCGCTCTCGTAGCGGCACCACGCAACACCGCGTGATGCCATCACCAGATCGTCACGCACCAGCAGCATCAGATCCTCGATGCGCGCGATGTCGAACGCCACCGTGGTGCATCGCTCCATCACCTCGGCCGCGGCCTGATAGACCGGGCGACGGTCCTTGAACTTCGTCACCACCACCGGCCGCGGCGGCTTCGCCAGGATTGCCGGCCTGATCACTTCGACGTTGGCCCAGAACATCTGGAACTCTTTGTCGCGCGCCATCATCGACAGCCGCTCCAGGTTGGCGAACTGCTTGTCGATGCGGTCGCAGTGATCGTTCCACGGCTGGAACGCGTCTTCGCTCTCCTGCAACATGTTCAGCCACGCCTTCGACTTGCGCGGCTCCAGCGCCGGATTGAACTCCAGATCGTCGTGGCGGATGTCGTTCTCAACCGGCTTGCCGGGCGTTGGATCAGCCATTTGGTGCGTCCCCGTTCAGCGCCAGCATCTCCGCAACGTGTTCGGCCGTAGGCCGGTGTGACCGCTCGACACGGTATTCGGTTCGCACCTTGCGCCGGTTGGCGGCGAGCGCGCCCTTGATGGCGAGGCAGGCTTCATTGACGCGGCCGCCGTTGACGCCGCCCATCATGATGGCGATGTCCTGCTGCGCGATGCCGCGAACGTAATGCATGAATGCCGCGGTGATCTCTTCCTCGAACGTCAGTGCGGTCTTGGGCTCGGCACGCTTGATCGTCATCGTCGCAACCTTTCCAGTTTGAGCCTACTCATAGCCGGCCCCTACCTCCGCGCTGAACGGTATCCAGTTCTCGCCAGCGGCGTGTGGATCTCGCTCGATGATCTGCTGGTCGGAGAACGGCGCGTTGGTCAGGCTGTCGATGTAGCGTTGTGTCGCGCCCGGCGCCGCGAACGGGCCCAGCCGGTTGCTCGGCATTGGCTGCCCCTCGGCGTAGCCCTCGAACCCTTCAGGGTTCGTGCGCAGCCAGTTCTGCATCATGGTGTAGTTGAACTCAGGGTCAGGCTTGCGGATCGCCATCAACGCCTCGACGATCGCGTCCCGCTGTGATGACGATTGCATGCTCATGATCGGAAATACTTCTTTTTGCGCCGAAACTGCACCACGTTCGGCAGCTTGTTCTTGTCCTCGGCGTCATACCAGACGTCGAGCCCGGCGCAGACCATGTAGTGGACAATGTCGGCGGTAGCCCTGGCGTCGTCGCGGTCGCCGCCCTCGTGCCAGATCGCCTCGACCATGGCGGCAGCCAGCGTCGATACAGCCTCGTCCCAGCTCACATCCAGCTTGGACAACACCTTGCGTGACTTGCGCACGATGCGCCGGGCCGCGCGCTTCTTGTACTGCTTCATAGCCGGATGCCTCCCCGTCGACGCTCGGGCGGTGGCGGGATGTGCCAGCCCTCCTGCGCTGGCGGCTCGACCACACGCAACGGCGCGCGTATCCAGCTCAGCGCCAAGTACCGAAACGCGTCCGCCGGGTGC
>Ga0208185_1000700_pt1 | contig 12520 bp, 11 predicted proteins | sample EasRivMeERMLT700_FD_187532 | JGI IMG/M metagenome (GOLD analysis project Ga0208185, IMG submission 187532) | Soil microbial communities from meander-bound floodplain in the East River, Colorado, USA - East River MetaG ERMLT700 (SPAdes) (version 2) | ecosystem: Environmental > Terrestrial > Soil... | reverse complement strand
GGAACTCCTTGACCACGGCCGGCACGGTGCGCCACGGATAAGGCACGACCTGGGTGAAGATCAGCCCGGTCGCGTCCTGCCCGAGCAATCGGACCATCTGCTGTGCGCCGGAATTTACCGCCAGGAACTGGATGTCGAGGCCAAGCTTCTTCGCCTCCCGGATCACCGCGGCGTACTGGGCGTACGAGCCGTGGTTGAACGTCGCCTGGATGCCCGCGCCTTGCAGCGCCGCGGCGATCTTCGCCGGCTCGAACTGGCCCGCGAGCGGGACGGCGAGCGCGAGCTCCAGCCCTCGCGCGGCGAGGAGCTTGCGCACGTTGGCAAGGTGCTGGCGGCCGGTGTCCGAATCCGAGTGCAGGAAGGCGATCTTGCTGCGCCCGTACGTCTGCGCGGTGTCGATCAGCCGGGCGAACTCGTCGAAGTGCGCGGCGCGCACCGGGAAGGCATAGCGCTGGAACGGATCGCGCAGCTCGGGCGAGCCCGCCATGCAGGCGACGAGCGGAACTTTCTTCTCCGTCGCGACCTTCATGCTGGCGACGCAGGGGCCGCCTTCGATGCCGCCGAACACCGCCACCACCTTGTCCTCGTCGGCGAGCCGCGCGGTGTTCTCGGCGGCGCGCTTGCCGTCGCCGGCGTCGTCGAGGGTCTTGAGCACGATGCGCCGGCCGGCGACCCCGCCGTTCGCGTTCACCTTCTCGAGATACGCGCTCGCGCCCGCGAGCACCGCCTTGCCGTGCTCGGACGGCCCGCCGGTGAGGGCGATCGTCTGCCCGATGAGGATGGTGCGGTCCTGCGCCCAGGCAGGCGCAGCGGCAGCGGCGATCGAGGCCAGCACGCCGACGAACCCGATGCGAAGTGCACTATTCGCCATAGACTGCACGCAATCTATTCCGCAGCGCGTCGTCGATACAATGGAAAATGACCAGTCCTTAGGCCAATGGCCATATTTTTCATGCTCGGTACGGGGTAACAATGCGGGGCGCGGTTTTCCTGGGCAATCGCAGGATCGAGGTTCGCAACTTCCCCGACCCGACGCCGGGTGCCGGCGAGGTGGTGATTCAGATGAAGGCATCGGGCATGTGCGGCTCGGACTTGAAGTTCTACCGCCCGCCGCCGGGCGAGGCGCAGAAGGCGCTCGGCCTCGGCGGCAATGCAGAGGCGTTCATCGCCGGCCACGAGCCCTGCGGCGTGGTCGCGGCGCGCGGGCCTGGCGTGTCCGAGCGCGAAGCCCCCATCGGCCAGCGCATCATGGACCACCATTACGCCGGCTGCGGCGTCTGCAAGCACTGCCGCGTCGGCTGGTCGCAGCTCTGCCGCGAAGGCATCACCGTCTACGGCGTGACCGCCAACGGCGGCCATGCCGAATACCTCAAGGTGCCTGCGCGCACGCTGGTGCCGCTGCCCGACGAGCTGTCCTTCGTCGCCGGCGCCGCCGTGTCCTGCGGCACCGGCACCGCCTACGGCGCGCTGCGACGCATGCACCTCGCCGGCGGCGCGACGCTGGCGGTGTTCGGACAGGGCCCTGTGGGCATCAGCGCGACGCTGCTCGGCGCGAAGATGGGTGCGCGGGTGATCGCGGTAGAGACGAACGCGGAGCGACGGGCGCTCGCGAAGAAATTCGGCGCCGACATCGCTCTTGAATCGGACAAGGAATTGAAGGACCTGACGAAGGGCGAGGGGGTCGATCTCGCGCTCGACACGACGGGCGCATCCGCGGCCCGGCTGGCGGCCGTGCGCAGCGCGAAGACCTGGGGCACCGTGTGCTTCGTCGGCGAGGGCGGCGACGTCACCCTCGACGTCAGCCGCGACATGCTGCGCAAGCAGCTCACGCTGATCGGCTCGTGGACCTTCAGCGCGATGGGGCAGCTCGAGTGCGCGCGCTTCGTCGCCGACAACAAGATCGACCTCGACGCGATCTTCTCGCACCGCTGGAAGCTCGAGCAGGCCGACGAGGCCTACCGCGTGTTCGATACCCAGTCGACCGGCAAAGGGGTGATTGTTTTCTGAGTGAGGTCCTAGTTGCACGTCACCGGGAAGCCCTGCGCCTCGGGTCGCGTCTGGCTTCGCATGCAATGGTTTCGGCGGATGAAGCGCTCTTCCGCGCGCAGATCGACGTATTCCTTGCCCTGGTCGATGCAGATGGTTTCCATGGCGCAAATCAGCTCCGCGCCGGCCAGTTGGCACGAGTGACTCACGCGGCACGGAGACCAGCTCGCGGTTCGCACGAAAACGATCTGATTCTCCTGCGCCTTCAATACGCGCACCGAGTAATCCCTTTCATCGAAGTTCAGGTCCGCGACCTCGAACGAAGACCCCGCTCGGCGGATGTGCTTTGCCGCCGGATAGGTAGCGTCCAACGCGCGCTCGTACCAGTTGCCGTAGGAGTCGGCGGGGAGCGGATTTCGCTTGTACGTGATGCGGCCGGCAATGTCCTGCCAGTAGCCTTCTATGGTCTGTGCATTGGCCGTGACGGGGAGAAAACCTGCCAATACGAACGCCAGGAGGGCTCTCATGGGTTGCTCCTTCGAAGGGCTGGCTGCTAAACGGCAAAACAGCCCTACGGCGCGCTTATTCCGAGTAGAGCTTCACGACCGCCGAAGTGTCGAGCTCGCTGTGGCCCTGCTTCTTCAGCTCGCGGTAGGCGGATAACGCGGCTTGCAGCGTGGGCGCGCGTCCGCCGAGGCCGCTCGCCCATCCATCCACCATTTCGAGGTCCTTCAGCAGCTGGCGCACGTAGCCGCGCGGCGCGAAGTCGCGCTCGACCATGCGCGGCCAGTAGGCCTTGAGCACGTTGCTGTCGGCGTAGCCGCCGCCGAGGCACTCGGGCATGCGCGCGGCATCGATGCCGGCTTTCTCGCACAGCGCCACGGCTTCGCCGAGCATCGCGGTGCCGACCCCCACGATGAGCTGGTTGATCATCTTTGCCGCGAGCCCCGCGCCGACCGGCCCCATGCGCGTGCAGCGGCCGGCGATGTCCTTCATCAGCGGCGCGAGGCGCTCGAGGTCGGCGGCTTCGCCGCCCGCCATCACGGTCAGCGTTCCGGCTTCCACCGCGGGCGGGCCGCCGGAGACCGGCGCGTCGACCCAGCGGCAGCCGGTCGCCTTATCCAAGCGCGCGGCATGGTTGCGGCAGGCATCCACGGGAATGGTGGAGAAGTCCACGACGAGCTGTGGCGCGCGCAGGACCGGGATGAGCTTTTCGAGAACGTCTTCGACCGCTTCATTCGTGGGGAGGTTGAGAACGATGACGTCGGCTCCGCGCGCCGCCTCGGCGACGGAGCCCACGCTCGCGCGCTCGGGGACGATGTCATAGCCGCGCACGCCCCAGCCGAGCTTCGTCAGCCTTTTCACCATCGGCCCGCCCATCAAGCCGACACCGACATAGCCGATCGGGAATTTCATCGCTGTTCCATTCGATAGATGCGTACCGCGTTGTCATGAAAAAGCGCACGCCGATCCGCTTCGGCGAACCCGCGTGTGATGGTTTCGAATTCAGAGAAAATTTCGGAGAACGTGTGACGCAGGCTGTCGACCGGAAAGTTGCTGGCGAACATGGAGCGGTCGGTGCCGAACAGGTCGATTGCGGCGAGCACCACCTCGCGCTTGTGCTGCACATTGCCCAGGCCGGAGATTTTCACGGCTACGTTCGGGCGTGCGGCCAGGGCGGCCATGGCACTGCGCCAGCCGCCAAGCTGCTCTACGTAGGGCAGGCCGGTGTGGTTCAGCACGATAATGGTTTCCGGGAAGTCTCCCGCGAGGCGCGCCGCCTCCTCGAGCTGGCTCCACGGCGCCTGCAGCTCGAAGTGCAGTCCGAGCGGCGCGAGGCGTGCATAGCCCTGCCGCCAATTCGCGTCGTCCATCATGCCGGGCTTGGGCTTGTGGCGGATGCCGCGCACGAAGGCGTGGCGGGCCTGCGCTTCGAGCACCTGCGCGCAGTCGTCGTGATGCAGCCAGGCTTGCGCGATGGCGACCGTAGGGAAGTTCGAGCCTTCTCTGATTTTCGAGAGGAAGGCCATCTCGCCCAAAGGATCGTGCGGGTCCCACTCGGCTTCAACGTAGACGCCGCGCCGGACGTCCCAGCCTTGGGAGTCGGCGCGGTAGTCGGTTACCAGGTAAGGCTTTCTTAAGGGGCTGTAGTCGCCGTAGCGGAAGGGGATCGGCTCAGGGTCGCACAGCCACGGGTAGTAGTGCGCCTGCGGGTCCCAGACGTGCAGGTGGGCGTCCGCGATGACCAGATCAGATCGCGGTTTCGGTCTTTGCGTCGAAGAAATGCAGCCGCTCCGGGTCGACCGCGAGCCGCACGGCGTCGCGTACCTTGACGCGCACGCCCGGGTCGACGCGCGCCACCATCAGGTGGCTCCCGGCGCGCACGTCGAGCAGGATCTCGTTGCCGAGCGGCTCGACCACCTCGACCGTCGAGTCGAACACATAGTCGGAAGGATCGGTGCCGTTCGCCAGGCGCAGCGCCTCGGGCCGGATGCCGAGCGTGACGCGCTGGCCGGTGTGACGGCGCAGGGGTTCGCTTTTACTGGGTGGAACCTTGATTCGCAAACCAGGCGCTTCGGCCCACAACGCTTCGGCTCCCGAATTGACGGTTACTTCGGCGAAGTTCATCGCGGGCGAGCCGATGAAGCTCGCGACGAAGCGGTTGGCCGGCCGGCCGTAGAGCTCGAGCGGCTCGCCGACCTGCTGCACCACGCCGTCCTTCATCACCACCACGCGGTCGCCCAGCGTCATCGCCTCGACCTGGTCGTGGGTGACATAGATCGCGGTGGTCTCGAGGCGATGGTGCAGGCGCTTGAGCTCGACGCGCATCTGCACGCGCAGCTTGGCGTCCAGGTTGGACAGCGGCTCGTCGAACAGGAACACGCGCGGGTCGCGCACGATGGCGCGGCCGAGCGCGACGCGCTGGCGCTGCCCGCCCGAGAGCTGGCGCGGCCGGCGCTCGAGCAGCGCCTGGATGCCGAGGATCTCGGCCGAGCGGCGCACGCGCTTCTCGATCTCGTCGCGGCCGAACTTGCGCATCTTCAGGCCGAACGCCATGTTGTCGTACACGCTCATGTGCGGGTAGAGCGCGTAGTTCTGGAACACCATGGCGATGTCGCGGTCCATCGGCGGCAGGTCGTTCACCACCCTCTCGTCGATGCGGATCTCGCCCGAGCTGATGTCCTCGAGGCCGGCGATCATGCGAAGCGTGGTCGTCTTGCCGCAGCCCGACGGCCCGACCAGCACCACGAACTCGCGGTCGGCGATCTCGAGGTTGACGTCCTTGACGACGTGCGTGTCGTCGAACTTCTTATTTAGATTGGAAATTAAAACCTTGGCCATTCAGCCCTGCCGTTTAACCTTTCACACTGCCGGTCATGCCGGCGACGTAGTGCTCGACGAAGAACGAGTAGACGAAAGCCACCGGGATCGAGCCGATCAGCGCGCCGGCCATCAGCGAGCCCCAGTAGAACACGTCGCCGCGGATCAGCTCGGAAGTCACGCCGACCGGGACGGTCTTCTGCTCGGGCGAGGACAGGAACACCAGCGCGTAGATGAACTCGTTCCACGACAGCGTGAAGGCGAAGATGCCCGCCGACAGGATGCCGGGCAGCGCGATCGGCAGGATGATGTACACCATCGCCTGCCAGCGCGTCGCGCCGTCGATGCGCGCGCATTCCTCCAGCTCCTTCGGGATGGTCTTGAAGTAGCCCATCATCAGCCAGGTGCAGAAGGGAATGAGGAAGGTCGGGTAGGTGAGGATCAGCGCCCACGGCGTGTCGCCGATGCGGTAGTCGCGGATGATCTCGGCGAGCGGGATGAAGAGCAGCGTCTGCGGCACGAGGTAGGTGACGAAGATCGCGGTGCCGAGGAGTCCCGCCCAGCGAAAGCGCAGCCGCGCAAGCGCGTAGCCCGCGATCACGCCGCAGAAGAGCGAGATCAGCGTGGCGACGAGCGCGATCAGCATCGTGTTCCACATCCAGGTGCCGAAGAGGGTTTCCTGCAGCAGGTTCTTGACGTGGTCGAGCGTCGGGGCCGAGGTCCAGAACGGCGAATACAGCGGGTGGTTCCAGGGGCGGTAGAGCTCGCCGTCGGGCTTCAGCGTGGTCACCAGCATCCAGTAGAACGGGAACAACAGTCCCAATATGAATAGGCCCATCGGCAGGTAGAACCAGACCCACTTCTTCCACTTCGCGCCTTCGATCATCGATTCTCAACCCGCCGGATGTACCAAAGCTGGAAGACCACCACCAGGAGAAGCGCGGGGAACATGGCGAGCGAGATCGCCGCGCCCTCGGACAGCAGCCCGGTGCCGATACCGATCTGATAGGCATAGGTGGCGAAAAGATGCGTGGCGTTGGCCGGGCCGCCGCCGGTGAGGACATACACGAGCTGGAAGTCGGCGAAAGTCTGGATCACCGAGAACAGCACCACCACCATGGTCACCGGCAGGAGCAGCGGCCAGGTGACGTACCAGAAGCGCTGGAAGCGGTTGGCGCCGTCGATGGCGGCGGCCTCGTGCAGGTCCTGGTTGATGGTCTGCAGCCCGGCGAGCAGGCTGATGGCGTAGAACGGCACGCCGCGCCACACGTTGACCGCCATGATCGAGGCCATCGCGAGGTCGGGGTCGCCGAGCCAGTTGATGCGCGCATTGATGATCGAGAGCTTCCAGAACAGCCAGTTGAACACGCTGAAGGTCGGGTCGAACATCCACTTCCACGCCAGCGTGGACAGCACCGTCGGGATGATGAACGGCAGCAGGATGAAGGCGCGCACCCAGGCCTTGCCGCGGAAATGCCGGTTGAGCAATAGCGCGAGCCACAGCCCGAGCGCCAGCTTGAACACCGTGGTGACCCCGGTGTAGACGAAGGTATTGATGGCCGCGGTGCGGAAGATCGAGTCGTTCCAGATCTTGGCGAAGTTCTTCAGGCCCACGTAGTCGCCCGGCACGCCCACCACCGAGCTGGTGAGCGAAAGCCAGACCCCCCGCACGAACGGGTAGGCGATGAACAGCGTGAGCAGCGCGAGCGTGGGGACGAGCAGCCAGAATGCCAGAGCGCTTTCGCGCTCCAGCATCCTGCTGATCGGCCCCCGCGTCGCTACGCTAGCCGTAGATATTCTTCAACTCACCCGCGGCCCACTTGACCGCTGCTTCCGGCGTCCCGCCCTGGATCGCCTTGGCGTACATGTCGGTGATGATGTACTTGGTGAGCGCCTCGGCAGCCTTGCGGTCCGACGGGCCGGCGTAGCCGGGCGTCAGGCCGAGCCTGCCGGCGACGCGGTACGGCGCCATCACCGGATCCTCCTCCCACATCTTGTGCTTCTCCCAGACGGGCGTCGGCGGCGTGGCGAAGCCCTTTTGCGAGACGAACCACTTCTCGTAGTTCGCCGGCGTGTGCATCCACGTCAGGAACTGCTTTGCCGCCTTCTGGTTCTTGGAATAGGCGGGAATGACGTGCGAATGGAACGTGTGCATGGCGAACTGCCCCGCGGGGCCTCTCGGCAGCGGCGCATGCAGGATGTCGGTCTTGAGCTGCGCGCCCTTCTCGGTCTTGTACTGGTCGGGCTTGCGCAGCGACTCGATGTAGATCGAGGCGCCGTTGAGCGTCGAGCAGATCGTCCCCGAGAGGAACGCGCGGTTGTTATTGGAGTCGTCCCAGGCGAGGCCGCCTTCGTCGTGCGCGTCCTTCCAGAACGCGGTCATGAAGCGCACCGACTCCACCGTCTCCTTCGAATCGAGCACCACCTTGCCCTTCTCGTCGACCTCCTTGCCGCCGTGCGACCACAGGAATGGATAGCTGAAGGTGGGCGAATCGCCGAAGGTGTGCCCGAGCGTCTGGCCGATCGGCCGGCCCTTGGCCTTGAGCTTCTTGCCCGCGTCACGGTACTGCTCCCAGGTCTCGGGAAACTTGCTGAAGCCGACTTCCTCGAACCAGGACTTGCGGTAGGCGATCTGCCCGCCGATTACCGACCAGGGCACCGACACGAATTTCTTGCCGTCGTGGGTGTTGGCGCGGCACAGGCGGTAATAGGCGCCCTGCGCCTTGGCGATCGATTCGGCAACGTCGGTGACATCGGCGGCGCTCGCCGCGTAGAGCTGCGGGTGGTTGTTGTTCAGCATCACAATGTCGGGGCCGGCGCCGGACTGGATCGCCGAGGTGATGCGCGGCTGCAGGTCGTTGGCGTTGACCGTCTCGAAGTTGATCTTCAGGCCGAGGGCCTTGGATGCTTCGGGCAGGATGGTCTTGCGCAGCAGCTCGTCCGAGGCCGGAACGAAGTCGTTCCATCGGATCCAGTGCACCGTGGATTGCTGTGCGAATACCGGGGCCTGGTGCGATGCGAGTATTCCCGCGAGACCGCCGGACAACTTCAGAAACTTGCGACGACTGAACTGGGCCATTGTTCTCCTCCTCCTTGAGGGTTTAGGCCTCGCCACTCTACTACTTCATCAGACCCGGAAGCCAGAGCGAGAGCCAGGGCACGCAGGTGACGATCGCCAGCGCGAGAAGCGGGAACGCCGAAAGCCTAGAACTAAGGAAGGCGCGGGCTCGGCCGCCAGTCGGAGGCGTTCACGCGCGCAGGATACCCGGTAGCATACGCAGCGTGAAAATTTTCATGACCGGCGCCTCCGGCTACATCGGCGGCACCGTCGCCGCCGCGCTGATCAAGGCCGGCCACGCGGTAAGCGGACTTGCCCGCACGGCGGATGCCGCGACGAAGCTCGGCGCGCACGGCATCGAAGCGGTGCGTGGCGAGCTCAGCAACCACAGCGTGGTGAGAAACGCGGCGCGCGGCGCCGATGCCGTCATCAACTGCGCCAGCGCCGAGGATCCGTTCGTGGTCGCCGCCATCGTCGAGGCGCTGGCGGGGACGGGGAAGCCGTTTCTGCACACCAGCGGCTCGAGCGTGGTCGGCGACAAGGCGGCGGGAAAATTCTCGCCGCAGGTGTATCACGAAGACACGCCGTTCGAGCCGCTCGCCGAGAAGATCCAGCGCTTCGCGGTTCAGCGCGCGGTGCTGGCGGCGGCCGCGCAAGGGGTGCGATCAGTGGTGCTCTGTCCCTGCCTGATCTACGGCCGGGGACGGGGCGCGAATGCCGACAGCATCCAGGTCCCGAACCTGATCCGGCAGGCGGTGAAGAGCGGCGTTCCGCGCTACATCGGCCCGGGCGAGAACGTCTGGTCGACGGTGCATATCGATGACGTCGCCGACGCCTATCTACTCGCGCTCGAGCGCGCACGCGCCGGGTCGTTCTACTACCTCGAGAACGGCGAGGCGCGCCTGAAGTCGATCGTCGAATCCATCGCGCGCCTGCTCGGCGGCAGGCAGCCGGCGCAGAGCTGGAGCGTCGACGACGCGATCGCCGAGTGGGGTCCGCAGACCGCCTGGTTCTCACTCGGCGGCAACAGCCGCGTCAGCGCGGACAAAGCGCGCAAGCTGCTCGGCTGGAAGCCAGCAGGCGCCGACCTGTTCCACGAGATCGAGCAGGGATGGTACCGGCGCCAGCTCGAAGCGGGCGCCTATGCGTTCCGAGCCGCCTAGCCCGCGCCGAGCCTGATCGTCGGCGCAATGCAGTGCAGCAAGAGGCTCTTGAGTTGTGGATTCACCACTAGGTAAACTATGATGCCCTCGCCAACCTTAGAGGAGGAGGGCTCATGACCAGACCGTCGCAGTGGGGCGTCGTGGCAATGGCGCTCGTGTTTTCCGCAGTGTCCACCGCTGCTCTCGCCCAGCAGCAGAAGATCAACTGGAAGATGCAGAGCGCCTTCGCCAGCTCCCTGCCGCACCTCGGCCCTTCCGGCGTGCGCTTCTCCAAGGACATCGAGCGCATGTCCGGAGGCCAGTTCGAAATCAAGTTCTTCGAGCCCGGCGCGCTCATTCCGCCGCTGGAGTGCTTCGATGCGGTGTCCAAGGGATCGATCGAGTCGTGCTGGACGACCCCCGGCTACCACACCGGCAAGTATCCGGCGCTCGCGTTCTTCACCACCGTGCCGTTCGGCCCGAACGTGGGCGAGTTCCTGGCCTGGAAGTGGTTCGGCGGCGGCAACAAGCTGCGCGAGGAGATCTACGCCAAGCACGGCATGACCGCGGTCGATTGCTTCTGCATCGGACCCGAGACCTCCGGCTGGTTCCGCAAGGAGGTCAAGTCGCTGAACGACCTGAAGGGCATGAAGATGCGCTTCTTCGGGCTCGGCGCGCAGGTGATGCAGAAGCTCGGCGTGTCCACGCAGCTCCTGGCCGGGGCCGACATCTATCCCGCGCTCGAGCGCGGCGTGATCGACGCCACCGAGTTCTCGATGCCGATGATGGACATCAAGCTCGGCTTCCACCAGATCGCCAAGTTCAACTACTTCCCGGGGTGGCACCAGCAGGTCTCGTGCAGCGAGCTGCTGATGAACAAGGCGGCCTGGGACAAGCTGCCGGCGCCCTACAAGGCGATGATCGAGGTCGCGGGCCAGGCGCAGGTCATCTATACCCTCGCCGAGTCCGAGGCCATGCAGTTCGACGCCATGGCCGAAATGCGCGACAAGCACAAGGTCCAGATCAGGCGCTGGGACGACAAGGCGCTCGCTGCGTTCGAGAAGGCGTGGCTCGAGGTGCTCAAGGAAGAGTCGGCCAAGGACGCGACCTTCAAGAAGGTCGCCGACCACTACCTCGACTTCCGCCAGCGTTACGCCATCTGGGGCGACTCGCAGTTGATGAAGCCGACCTACCAGCCCGCCAAACCCGCGGCCACCCAAGCCGCGGCGAAGAAGTAAGACCCAGGCGCCGGCGCAGCCTGGTGCTGCGCCGGCCCTCGCCCCGGTTTCTGCGATGAACGCCTTGTTGAAGGTGTCGGAGAGCTTGCGCCGGTTGCTCGAGCGCATCGCGCTCGCCTCCGGGTGGCTGCTGGTGATCATGGCCTGCGTCACCACCTTCGACGTCGTCGCGCGCAAGTTCGGCGTCGACCTTCCGTACACCAAGCTGCAGGAGCTGGAGTGGCACTTCCACGCCGCGATCTTCTCGCTGTGGATGGGGTACTGCTACACGATCAACGCGCACCCGCGGGTCGATTCCTTCACCGAGGGCATGACGCACCGCGGCAAGGCATGGGTCGAGCTCGGCGGCTGCCTCGTGCTGGCGCTGCCTTACATCGCGCTGGTCGCCTACAACAGCCTGGATTTCGTGGCGTCGTCCTACAAGATGAACGAGCAATCGGACAGCACCGTCGGCCTGACCCACCGCTGGGTCATCAAGGGCGTCTACGCCGCCGGGCTCTGGCTGGTGGTGCTCGGGATCCTGAGCGTGCTGCTGCGCGTGATCGTTTTTCTCTTCGGCAACAAGCCGGAGAGCGAAGTCAATCTGCAAATCGGTCACGTGGAAACGGAGGTCTAGGCCGTGCTCGCCTGGCTCGCCTCGCATCTCGCGCTGATCATGTTCCTGTCGATGTTCTTCTTCATCTTCGTGGGCTACCCGGTGGCCTTCATCATGGGCGGCCTCGCGCTCATCTTCGCGCTCGTGGGCGCCGGGCTGGGCACCTTCAACATGGTCGGCATGACCGACATCGTGCTGCGCATGTGGGGCGGGGTCGCCAACGATCCGGTGCTGGCGTCGATCCCGATGTTCATCTTCATGGGCGCGATCCTCGAGCGCTCGGGCTCCGCCAAGGCGATGCTGGATGCGACCGAGGTGCTGCTGAAGTGGTGCCCCGGCGCGCTGGCGGTCTCGGTGATGGTGATGGGCACGATCCTGGCGGCGCCGATCGGCGTCGTGGGCGCGGCGGTGATCACGCTGTCGGTGATCGCGCTGCCGCAGATGCTCGCCGCGGGCTACGACAAGAGGCTCGCCATCGGCACGATCGCCTCGGCCGGAACGCTCGGCATCCTCATTCCGCCGGCCATCATGCTGGTCGTGATGGCGGAGATGCTCGCGACCTCCGCGGGCAATCTGTTCCTGGCGGCCATCATGCCGGGCTTCCTGCTCTCCGGCCTGTACCTCCTCTATATCCTCGCGGTGGCGATCTTCAAGCCGGGAGCGACGCCCAAGCTGCCCCCCGGCTACGGGCCGCAAACGCGCGGCGAGTTCTGGTGGACCCTGTGGCGCGGCCTGTTTCCCATGACGGCGCTGCTGGTGGTGGTGCTCGGCTCGATCTTCGCCGGCTGGGCGACGCCCACCGAGAGCGGCGCGGTGGGCGTGCTCGGCTCCATGGCCATCGCCGCGCTCAACCGGCGCATGACGATCAAGATGATGAGCCAGGCGATCTTCTCGTCGTGCCGGGCCAACGGGCTGGTGTTCATGGTGTTCCTCGGCGCGACCGGGTTTTCCTACGTGTTCCGCGTGCTGGGCGGCGACGAGCTGATGATTTCGACCCTGGCGTACTTCGGCATCGATACCAAGTGGGAGATGCTCGCTTTCATCATGGTGCTGATCTTCCTGCTCGGCTTCCCGTTCGAGTGGATCGAGATCTGCCTGATCGTGCTGCCGGTGTTCGGGCCGATCCTGGCGAAATACGACTTCTCCGACCATCTGGGCAACAACGCCGCCCTGATGACGT
>Ga0208185_1000697_pt1 | contig 12602 bp, 13 predicted proteins | sample EasRivMeERMLT700_FD_187532 | JGI IMG/M metagenome (GOLD analysis project Ga0208185, IMG submission 187532) | Soil microbial communities from meander-bound floodplain in the East River, Colorado, USA - East River MetaG ERMLT700 (SPAdes) (version 2) | ecosystem: Environmental > Terrestrial > Soil... | reverse complement strand
CGCTCGTTTCTATGAGGTTCTGAGCAAGCTGAATCTTCCCCTGATCGCTCATGCGGGGCTCGAGCGCGCAGTGCTCGGCCGCGAGGCGCACGACTTCGGCAACCCGCTGCGGCTGCGGCGCGCGCTTGACGCCGGCGTGCGGGTCGTGGTGGCGCATTGCGCGTCGATGGGCGAGGACCGCGACCTGGACCGCGGTGCGAACGGACCGTACGTCGAGAGCTTTTCTCTCTTCGTTCGAATTTTCGAAAAATACCAGAATGCGTATGGCGATATCTCGGCCATGACGCAGATCAATCGCGCCGGCCCGGCGCTCGCGCGCGTCGTCGAGAACGACGCCTGGCACGCGCGGCTGCTGAACGGCTCCGACTATCCGCTCCCGGGCGTAATGCCGATCTTCTCGGTCGACTACCTGGTGTCGCTGAAGATGATCGAGGCTCGCGCGGCCGACGTGCTCCGGGAAATTCGCCTGCACAACCCGCTGCTGTTCGACTTCGTGCTCAAGCGCATTCTCCGGTCGAACGGAAAGGCGCTCGCGGCGGGCGTGTTCCAGACCCGGCAGTTTTTCATGAGATGATTTCCGCATGTCCGGCAATACCTTCGGCACGCTGTATTGCGTGACCTCGTTCGGCGAGTCGCACGGGCCCGCGTACGGCGGCGTCGTGGACGGCTGCCCGCCGGGGCTTGAGCTTTCATCCGCCGACCTACAGAGGGAATTGGATAGAAGAAAGCCGGGCTCATCGCGCCACGTCACGCAGCGGCGCGAGTCCGATGCGGTGGAGATCCTCTCCGGCGTCTACGAAGGACGCACCACCGGCACGGCGATCGGATTTCTCGTCCGCAACGAGGACCAGCGCTCGAAGGACTATTCGGCGATCGCGGACAAGTTCCGTCCCGGCCACGCCGACTACACCTACTGGCAGAAGTACGGCATCCGCGACGCGCGCGGCGGCGGCCGCGCCTCGGCGCGCGAGACCGTGGTGCGCGTCGCCGCCGGCGCCATCGCGAAGAAATGGCTCAAGGAGCGCTACGGCGTCGTGATCCGCGGCTATCTCGCCCAGCTCGGCTCGAGGAAGATCGCGTTTCGCGACTGGAAGGAAGTCGATCAGAACCCGTTTTTCTCGCCCAACGCGCAAGTGGTGCCGGAGCTGGAGAAATTCATGGATCAGCTGCGCGAGAGCGGCGACTCGTGCGGCGCGCGCGTGAACGTGGTTGCCGCGGGCGTGCCGGTGGGCTGGGGCGAGCCGGTCTACGGCCGGCTCGACGCCGACCTCGCCTGGGCGATGATGTCGATCAACGCGGTGAAAGGCGTCGAGATCGGCGCGGGGTTCGCGGCGATCGAGCAGAAGGGCAGCGAGCACGGCGACGAGATGACGCCCGAAGGGTTTGTTCAGAACAATAACGGCGGCGTGCTCGGCGGCATTTCTACCGGCCAGGACCTGAAGGTCTCGCTCGCGCTCAAGCCCACCTCCAGCATTCGCCTGTCCCGAAAGACAATCAACACCCGCGGCGAGGCTACTTCCATAGAAACGACCGGGCGCCACGACCCCTGCGTCGGCATCCGTGCCACACCGATCGCGGAAGCGATGCTCGCCTGCGTGCTTGCCGACCACGCCCTTCGCCACCGCGCCCAATGCGGCGACGTGACGCCGCCGACCAGGCTGAAACGGTAGTAAAGCCCAGTAAAATCAATTAAAGTATGGCCATAAGCCAGGCTACAAAACTTCCAAGAGAGAAGAACATGAGCAACAAGGGGCAGTTGCTACAAGACCCGTTTCTGAACACGCTGCGCAAGGAGCACGTCCCGGTCTCGATCTACCTGGTGAACGGCATCAAGCTGCAGGGCCAGATCGAATCGTTCGACCAGTACGTGGTGCTGCTGCGCAACTCCGTCACCCAGATGGTGTACAAGCACGCCATCTCCACCGTCGTCCCGTCGCGCCCCATCACCCTCGGCCCCGACAAGGAAGCCGAATAAAGGAAGCGGGGGTGAGAATCACTTTACCCCCGCACCCCCTCCAGATTTGCTAGACCGTCCCGCCGCAGCCGCGGATCCCCAGGCGGCGATCATCGTTTGCCTCGACTTCGGCGACGCGCATTACGAGGAAAGCGTCGAGGAAGTGGTGCGCCTGGTGCAAAGCGCAGGCGTGCTTCGCTTCCGGGTCCTGAAAGGCAAGCGAAGCAAGCCTGACCCGCGCCTCTACGCCGGCAGCGGCAAGGTGGAGGAGATCGGCCGCGCCGCCGAGGAGCTGAACGCCATGTACGTGGTGTTCAACCATGCGCTGTCGCCCGCGCAGGAGCGCAACGTCGAGAAGGTGATCGTGCGCCGCGTGATGGACCGCGCCGAGCTGATCCTCGAGATCTTCGCGCAGCGCGCGCAGACCAACGAGGGCAAGCTTCAGGTGGAGCTGGCGCAGCTCGAGCACCTGTCGACGCGCCTGGTGCGCGGCTGGACCCACCTCGAACGCCAGCGCGGCGGCCTCGGCAAGACCGGCGGCCCGGGCGAGAAGCAGCTGGAACTCGACCGGCGGTATATCGCAAACCGCGTCCGGGTATTGAAGGGCAAGCTCGAGACCCTGAAAAAGCAGCGCGGCGTTCAGCGGCGCGCCCGCGCGCGGCGCGACGTGCTGTCGGTCTCGCTCGTCGGCTACACCAACGCCGGCAAGTCGACGCTGTTCAACGCGCTCGCGCGCGCCAAGGCCTACGAGGCCGACCAGCTTTTCGCCACCCTCGACACGACCACGCGGCGTGTGTGGATACCTGAACTTGCCGCAGCTTCTGCGGGTACGGCGGCGGGAAATGTGGTCGTGTCGGATACGGTCGGCTTCATCCGCGACCTGCCGCACGGCCTGGTGGCGGCGTTCCGCGCCACGCTGGAGGAAACCGTGCACGCAGATCTCCTGCTGCACGTGGTGGACGCCTCTTCGCCGGTACGCGATCAGCAGGCCGGCGCCGTGGACAAAGTACTGGCGGAAATCCCTGCCGGGGAGGCGCCGCGGCTCCTCGTCTGGAACAAGATCGATGCCACCGGGAATAACCCCACAAAGGCAGGATTGGAGCCGGCAGTCGAGCGGGATCAATATGGTAGGATTTCCCGCGTTTTCGTAAGCGCGCGCACGGGAGCCGGGATAGAGTTGCTGCGCGGCGCGATCGCCGAATTCGCAAAGACCCGGGCAGCACAACGAGGCGCCACCGCTCTCCCTGTTCATACTCACTAGATAAATGTCCTTGAACGATCCCAACTGGGGACGCGGCTCCCGCGGCCCGCAGGGCCCCGGCGGCGGCAACCAGGGCCCGCCGGACCTGGACGAGCTGTGGCGCAACTTCAACCGCCGGCTCTCGGACCTGTTCGGCCGCCGCCGCGGCGGCGACGAGCCGCCGCGGCCGCCGAGCGCGCGCGGCCTGGGCGGCGGCGCCGGCGTGCTCGCCGCGCTGGTGCTGGTGGTGTGGCTCGCGAGCGGGTTTTACATCGTGGTGGAAGGCACGCGCGGCGTGGTGCTCACCTTCGGCCGCTACTCGCAGGAAACCCAGTCCGGCCTGCGCTGGCGCCTACCGTGGCCGATCCAGTCGCACGAGATCGTGAACCTGGCGCAAGTGCGCACCCTGGAAGTGGGCTACCGCAACAACGTGCGCACCAAGGTGCTCAAAGAGTCCCTGATGCTCACCGACGACGAGAATATCGTCGACCTGCAGTTCGCGGTGCAGTACCTGGTGAAGGACGCGCGCGACTTCGTGTTCAACGTGCGCCGGCCCGACGAGTCGGCGCAGCAGATCGCCGAGACCGCGATGCGCGAGATCATCGGCAAGAACCGCATGGACGCGATCCTGTACGAGACGCAGGTCGACGTCGCAAACAAGGCGCGCGACCTGATGCAGCAGATCCACGACCGCTACGGCACCGGCATTACCGTGAGCACGGTCACCATCCAGAACGCGCAGCCGCCCGAGCAGGTACAGGCGGCGTTCGACGACGCGGTGAAGGCCGGCCAGGACCGCGAGCGGCAGAAGAACGAGGGCCAGTCGTACGCGAACGACGTCATCCCGCGCGCGCGCGGCACCGCGGCGCGGCTGCAGCAGGAGGCCGACGGCTACCGGCAGCGCGTGATCGCGAGCGCCGAGGGCGACGCCTCGCGCTTCAAGCAGGTGCTCACGGAGTATGCGAAGGCGCCGGCGGTAACCCGCGAGCGCATCTACATCGAGACCATGCAGGCGGTCCTCACCTCGACCAGCAAGATCATGATGGACTACCGCGGCTCGGGGAACCTGCTCTACCTGCCGCTCGACAAGGTGATGCAGAGCGCCGGCGCGCCGGGCGAAGGCGCGGCGCCGCGCGCCGCGCCCGCCGAGCCGCCGGCTGATGCCGGGCCGCGCTCGCGCGAGACGCTGAGGAATCGCGAGCGGGGCGACAGGTAGAAATGAGCGCTAGATGAGAGCCCTCGGACCGATCGTCGCCATCCTCGCCGTCCTGGCGCTGCTCACCTCGAGCACGCTGTTCACGGTCGACCAGCGCCAGAACGCGATCGTGTTCCAGCTCGGCGAGGTGAGAGAGGTGGTGCAGCGCTCCGGGCTGCACTTCAAGTGGCCGCTGCTGCAGAACGTGCGCCACTTCGACATGCGCATCCTCACCTTCGACGACGCCGAGCCGCTGCGCTTCCTCCTCCAGGGCAACCGGCCGCTGCTGGTGGACTCGTTCGTGAAGTGGCGCATCGTCGACGTGCGCCAGTACTACGTCAGCGTGCAGGGCGACGAATTCCGCGCCGCGACGCGCATCAAGCAGACCGTCGCCGGCGTGCTGCGCGACGAGTTCGGCGCGCGCACCGTCCTCGAGGTCGTGTCGGGCGAGCGCGAGCAGGTGATGAACCGGGTGCGCGACAAGGTCGACCAGGACCTGAAGCGCATCGGCGTCGAGATCATCGACGTGCGCTTGAAGCGCGTCGACCTGCCGCAGGACGTGAGCGAGTCGGTCTATCGCCGCATGGAGGCGGAGAGGAAGCGCATCGCCAACGAGCTGCGCTCCACCGGCGCGGCGGAGGCGGAGAAGATCCGCGCCGACGCCGACCGCCAGCGCGAGGTGCTGCTGGCCGAGGCCTACCGCGACGCGCAGAACGTGCGCGGCCAGGGCGACGCCAAGTCCGCGGCCATTTACGCCGCGGCGTTCAACCAGAACCCCGAGTTCTATTCCTTCTATCGCAGCATGGAGGCGTACCGCTCGACGTTCCGCGGCCGCAACGACCTGATGCTGCTCGAGACCAACTCCGACTTCCTGCGCTATTTCAGGGACTCGCTAGGCAAGCCCGCGGCGCGCAAGTAACGCCATGTGGACGACGACGTTCCTCATGGCGCTCGCCCTGATGCTGATCTTCGAGGGGGTGCTGCCTTTCATCGCGCCGAATCTGTGGCGCGACACCTTCCGCCGCATCACCCAGATGAGCGACGGCCAGATCCGCTTCGTCGGGCTTTCGTCGATGATTGTCGGACTGCTGCTCCTCCTCTGGGTGCGGACATGAAGTGGGTGTTGCCGGAATACATCGAGGACATTCTTCCGGCCGAGGCAAAGCGCATCGAGAATCTCCGGCGCCGGATTCTCGATCTGTTCTTCGAGAACAAGTACGAGCTCGTGATGCCGCCGCTGCTCGAGTACATGGACTCGCTCCTCACCGGCACCGGGCACGACCTCGAGCTGCGCACCTTCAAGGTGGTCGACCAGCTCTCGGGGCGGATGATGGGCGTGCGCGCCGACATCACGCCGCAGGTGGCGCGCATCGACGCGCACCTCCTCAACCGCAAGGGCGTGACGCGCCTGTGCTACTGCGGCAGCGTGCTGCACACCCGCCCCCAGAGCCCCGGCGCGACGCGCGAGCCGCTCCAGATCGGCGCCGAGATGTACGGCGCCGCCGGCGTCGAGGCGGACGTGGAGATGCTCGAGCTCCTGTGCCGCGCGCTCGAGCTCGCCGGCGTGCGCCAGGCGCGCGTCGACATCGGCCACGTCGCGGTGTTCCGCGCCATCGCCCATGGGGCAAAGGTCGGGCCCGAGCTCGAGGCTGAGCTGTTCGAGGCCTTGCAGCGCAAAGACGGTCCTGCCTTGAAAGAGTTGTCGAAGAAGCTTCCCGCGAAAACGCGCGACGCCCTTCTCCTTCTGCCGAGCCTCTACGGCGGCGCCGAGGTGCTCGACGACGCCGAGGCCCGGCTTCCCAAGCTTGCCGAAATTGGCCGCGCGATCGCCACGCTGCGAAAGCTGGCGAAGGCCTGCAAGCTTCCCGCCAGCTTCGATCTCGCCGAGCTGCGCGGCTACCACTACCATTCGGGAGTGGTGTTCGATGCCTACTGCGATGGCGTGTCCGGCGCCGTGGCTCGGGGCGGCCGCTACGACGAAGTTGGAAAAGCATTTGGTCGCGCCCGGCCGGCAACCGGCTTTTCCATCGACTTGAGAAGCTTGGCTGGTGTGGGGAAATGAGGCATGAGCGCGCGTAACGTCGTCGTCATCGGCACCCAGTGGGGCGACGAGGGCAAGGGCAAGATCGTCGACTGGCTCACCGACCGCGCTCAAGGAGTGGTGCGCTTCCAGGGCGGGCACAACGCCGGCCACACGCTGGTGATCGGCGGCAAGAAGACCGTGCTGCACCTGATCCCGTCGGGCATCCTGCGCGGCAACGTCGACTGCTTCATCGGCAACGGCGTGGTGGTGTCGCCGCAGGCGCTGGTCGAGGAGATGGACGAGCTCGAGTCGGCCGGCGTGCGCGGCGTGGTGGCGCGGCTCTCGATCTCGGAAGCCTGCCCGCTGATCCTGCCGTACCACTCGGCGCTCGACCACGCGCGCGAGGCGGCGAAGGGCGAGAAGAAGATCGGCACCACCGGGCGCGGCATCGGCCCGGCCTACGAGGACAAGGTGGCGCGGCGCGCGATCCGCCTGCAGGATCTCTTCGACCCGGCGCGCTTCGCCGAGAAGCTGCGCGAGCTGCTCGAGTTCCACAACTTCGTCCTGAAAAATTATTATCGATTCGGGGAAATTGATTATCAGAAAACCCTGGACGAGACGCTGGCTCTCGCGCCGCGCCTCGCGCCGCTGATCGCCGACGTGCCGCGCGCCCTGTACCACGCCAACCGCGCCGGCAAGAACCTGCTGTTCGAAGGCGCGCAGGGCTCGCTGCTCGACATCGACCACGGCACCTATCCGTTCGTCACCTCGTCCAACTGCGTCGCCGGCGCCGCCGCGGCCGGCGCCGGCATCGGCCCGATGCACCTGCACTACGTGCTGGGCATCACCAAGGCCTACAGCACGCGCGTCGGCGGCGGCCCGTTCCCGACCGAGCTCTCGGACGACGTCGGCGAGCGCCTGCGCCAGCGCGGCCAGGAGTTCGGCGCCACCACCGGCCGGCCGCGGCGCACCGGCTGGTTCGACGCCGCGGCGCTCAAGCGGTCCATCCAATTGAACGGAGTCTCCGGCCTCTGTATTACGAAGCTCGACGTGCTCGACGGCGTCGAGGCGGTGAAGATCTGCATCGGCTACAAGCTCGAAGGCACGTTCTCGGAGATCCTGCCGGTCGGCGCGGAGGAGCTGGAGCGCTGCCACCCCGTGTACGAAGAGCTGCCCGGCTGGATGGAAAACACGGTGGGCATCAAGTCCTACGACAAGCTGCCGAAGGGGGCGCGCGCCTACCTGAAGCGCATCGAGGAGCTTGCCGGCGTTCCGATCGACCTCATCTCCACCGGCCCCGATCGCGAAGAGACGATCGTGCGGCGCCACCCGTTTGATACTTAATTAGAGCCAGCCGCCGGTCAGCTTGTTCCCGATCGACTGCACCGGCCCGAGCGGGTTCTGGGTGTGCTCGGACTCCTGGATCACCGGCTGGCCGCCGGTCAGCTTGTAGACCACGATCCCGTCCCTGAGCAGCACCAGAGCGTTGAAGCGGAAGCCCTCGGTGTGGGTCTCGCGTTTGAAGCCGAAGACATCGAGCCAGAAGCTGCCGTTGCGGTGCTTCTTCACCAGGCTTTGGTTGATCTCCAGGCCTCGGCAGACGGTCTTAGCCCTCACGCATTCCTGCACGCCGTGGTCCAAGTCGGCCAGCGTCACCGACTGGTTCGCCATGAAGCGCCGCAGCACGTCGGCATAGTTGAGGATGGCGATGTTCGGCACGGTCTCGGGATCGAGCTGGAGCTCGCGCAGGTCCTCCGTGGTGGTCTTGCCCGGGACGATGAGGTCGAAGGTCCGCTGCGCTTCGCGATACGTCTGCCATGGGCTCGCGGTGGTCTGCTTCGATTTCGGCAGCAGCGCAGTGCAGCCAGCCAGCAGCCACACGGCCAGACACAAAGTCAATGCGCTGGACAGTGGCTGTTTCATATGCGCTGGGACTATGTACCAGCCCGGCGACAGGCGAGGTCTCCTCCCGATGAGCCGATCGGAGCGGGCGTGCGCCTGTCGTTTCGTAATGACGCGCTGTCGCGCGGCGCGCACGCCGGTTTCCGCGCCGCGCGACAGCGCCGCGGCCAACGACGGCGCAGAATGTGAGCGCCATGTACTCCGATATCGACGACGCGCGCGCGCACCACGACGCCCTCAGGCAGATCGCCGAGCGCCACGCGGGCGGCGCAGCCGACTACCGTGCGCTACGCCGCGTGCTGGAGCTGTGCCGCTGCGCCGCGGCCGCGATCGACGACCGCTATTGCCGCGACAAGCTGCGGCTGGTCGAGGACTTCTCCGCCGAGATGCTCTCGCAGGGCGAGCCGCGCACGGAGTTTCTCAAGCAGCAGATCCTGAACGCCCTCGAGTTGTTCCGCAGCCGCCTGTACAGCCTGGAGATGTTGCGCCGTTCCGCGGCGCGCAGCCTGGGAAGCATGGAGCCGTTGCGGACCGTCTAGAAGTTCGGACCGTCTAGCAGTCTTCCCTATACAATCTGGCTGGTGGTTGGGCTGGTGCCGAGGAAGGGACTCGAACCCCCACAGTGTTGCCACCGCTAGGACCTGAACCTAGTGCGTCTACCAATTCCGCCACCTCGGCAGGGGAGGCGCGATTTTAGTTGCAGGCCTCTAGAGTGTCAAAGAACAAGCCAAGAAAAACCTCGCTCAGAAGACGTCTCCGCGCCGAGCGCCCGCAACCGGGCGGCCCGGAAATCCTGCGAGTGCTGAACGCCGCGCGCGCGCCGCTCACGGTGGACGAGCTTGCCGCGAAGCTGCACGTCGGGCGCCACGCGCGGCGCGAGTTCGAGCGCGCGCTGGCGGCGCTCGAGCGCGCCGGCGAAGTGATGCAGAACCGCGCCGGCAGCCTTCTCGTCGCCAAGCGCATCGCGCTCGTCGCCGGGCGCGTCGAAGGTCATCCGGACGGTCATGGGTTCCTGATTCCAGATGAACCTGGAAGCTCGATTTTTCTGCCGCCCCCGGAAATGCGCCAGCTGATGCACGGCGATCGCGCCGCGGTGCGCGTGGCGAGCCGCGACGTTCGCGGCCGCGCCGTCGGCGAGGTGGTCGAAGTGCTCGAGCGCGCGAACCGCCGCATCGTCGGGCGGCTGCACTCGGAGCACGGCGTGCTGTTCCTCGTGCCCGAGGACCGGCGCATCGCGCACGACATCCTGGTGCCGCCGGCCGAGGTGGGCAAGGCGAAGCCGGGGCAGGTGGTGACCGTGGATCTGGTGGCGCAGCCCGGCCCGCATGCGCAGCCGATCGGGCGCGTCGCCGAGGTGCTCGGCCACCATGCCGACCCCGGCATGGAGATCGAGATCGCGGTGCGCAAGTTCGACCTGCCGCACGAGTTCTCGAGGAAGGCGCTCAGCGTGGCGCAGGCGCTGCCCGACTCGGTGCAAGCGAAGGACATCGAAGGGCGAAAGGATCTCCGCGCCTTCGAGTTCGTCACCATCGACGGCGAGACCGCGAAGGACTTCGACGACGCGGTGTTCGCGCGGCGCGAGCCGGGGGAAGGAAAGCGGGGCTGGCGGTTGTGGGTGGCGATCGCCGACGTCAGCCACTACGTGCGCCATGGCGACGCGCTCGATCGCGATGCGCGCGAGCGCGGCACCTCGGTGTATTTCCCGCGCCGCGTGATCCCGATGCTGCCGGAAAAGCTGTCGAACGGGCTGTGCTCGCTCAATCCCAACGTGGATCGCCTCGCCATGGTGTGCGAGATGGCGATCACGCACCAGGGCGAGGTGGCGCGCTACGAGTTCTACGCCGGCGTGATCCGCTCGCGCGCGCGGCTGACGTACACGGAGGTCTGGAACCGGTTGTCCGGCGGGAAGGCGCCCGAGAACCTGGCCATCCTCTACGATCTGTTCCATGCGCTGTTCGCCGAGCGCACCCGGCGCGGCGCGATCGATTTCGACACGCTCGAGACGCGCATGGTGTTCGATGCGCGCGGCAAGATCGAGCGCATCGTGCCCGAGCCGCGCAACGACGCGCACCGCATCATCGAGGAGTGCATGCTGGCGGCCAACGTCTGCGCCGGGAGCTTCCTCGCCAGCCGCAAGCAGCCGGTGCTCTACCGGGTGCACGACGTGCCGGCGGCGGACAGGGTGGCCGCGCTGCGCGAGTTCCTCGCCGAGCTCGGGCTGCAGCTTCCCGGCGGCGAGATCCCGCGGCCGAAGGATTACGCGCAACTGCTGGAGCGCATCCGCAAGCGGCCCGATTTCGGCCTGCTGCAGACGATCCTGCTGCGCTCGCTCAAGCAGGCGGTGTACAGCCCGAGCAACGTCGGCCACTTCGGGCTCGCCTTCGACGCCTACGCGCACTTCACCTCGCCGATCCGGCGCTACCCCGACCTGCTGGTGCATCGCGCGATCAAGGCCGCGCTTGCCAATCGAAGCTATTCCGATCTTGACTGGGAAGAGCTCGGGCGCCATTGCTCCGAGACCGAACGGCGCGCCGACGACGCGAGCCGCGACGTCGAGAACTGGCTCAAGTGCTACTACATGCGCGACCACGTCGGCGGCACGTTCTCGGGCAGCATCACGGGCGTGGTGCCTTTCGGATTGTTCGTGACGCTGGACGACTACTTCGTCGACGGCCTGGTGCACATCTCCGAGCTCGGCCGCGACTACTTCCAGTTCGACGCCGCGCGCCACATGCTGCTCGGCGAGCGCACCGGAAAGCGCTTCCGGCTCGCCGACCGCATGACCGTCAAGCTCGTGCGCGTGGATCTCGAGACCCGCAAGATCGATTTCGTTCCTGCATGAAAGAACCCCGAGTGGTCTTCGGGTTCCACGCCGTGCTCGCGCGGCTGCGCGCCGATCCGAATTCGGTGCTCGAGATCTTTCTCGACGAGACGCGCAAGGACGCGCGTGGCAGGGATTTGATTTCAATTGCGGAACGTGCGGGCGTGCGCATCATGCGCGTGCCGACGAAGCGACTCGACGGGTTCTACGGCGGCGGGCGCCACCAGGGGGTCGTGGCGCGGGTCGAAGTTGCAACTCTCGAAAAGAGCCTTGATGAGATCCTCGAGAGGGTCGAGAAGCCGCTGCTCCTGATGCTCGATGGCGTCACCGATCCGCACAACCTCGGCGCCTGCCTGCGCGTCGCCAACGCTGCCGGCGCGCACGCGGTAATCGCGCCGCGCGACCGCGCTGCGGGAATTACCCCGGCAGTGTCGAAAGTTGCTAGCGGAGCCGCTGAGGCCACGCCATACCTAATGGTCACCAACCTCGCCCGCACGCTCGCGGAGCTGAAAGAGCGCAACATCTGGATCGTCGGCGCCGATGAGCGCGCCGAGAAAACGCTCTATGACTCTGATCTTCCAGAATCAATTGCGTGGGTGCTCGGCGCAGAGGGCGAAGGCATGCGCCGCCTGACGCGGGAGAGCTGCGATCTCCTCGTGCGGATCCCGATGCGCGGCGAGGTCGATAGCCTGAACGTCTCAGTGTCGGCGGGCATTTGCTTGTTCGAATCGGTGCGCCGCCGCAATTGACGGAGTTCTAGACCCGGAGCCCCAAGCGGCCTAACATCCACTCAGGGGGTTCACGCTTAAATCATGCGCGCGCTGGTCATTGACGATCATCCGCTGATCCAGGAGATCGTGCCGGTCGTGCTGGCCAAGGCGCTAGGAGAGGTCGAGGTGGTGACCGAAGCCACGCTCGAAGGCGGCCTCGCCCGCGCAGGCAGCCCGCAACCGCCGGATCTCGTGCTGCTCGACCTCGGGCTGCCGGGCTGCGAAGGCCTCGAGGCGCTGGCGCGCTTCCGTTCCAAGTTCCCGGACCTGCCGCTGGTCGTGCTGTCCAGCACCTGCGACCGCGACTCGATCATCGCCGCGCTCGAGGCCGGCGCGGTCGGCTATATCCCGAAAACGTCGAAGCCCGACGTCATGATCGCCGCGCTCAAGGTGGTGGCCGCGGGCGGGACCTACGTGCCGCGCGAAGCGCTCGACGAACCCGTGGAAAAGCAGGCCGCGCCCAGGCGCCGCCGCAACGTCGCGCTCGATCTGACCGAGCGCCAGAAGGACGTGATGCGGCTGATCCTCAAGGGCTACAACAACGAGCGCATCGCCGCCGAGCTCTCGATCGCGCCGAACACGGTCAAGCAGCACGCCCACGCCATCTTCAGCGCGCTTGGCGTCTCCACGCGCGCCGAAGCGGTCATCGCCGCCGCGCGCCGCGGCCTCTCTCTAGGCTAGTTGCCTCCCATGGCTA
>Ga0208185_1000695_pt1 | contig 12616 bp, 14 predicted proteins | sample EasRivMeERMLT700_FD_187532 | JGI IMG/M metagenome (GOLD analysis project Ga0208185, IMG submission 187532) | Soil microbial communities from meander-bound floodplain in the East River, Colorado, USA - East River MetaG ERMLT700 (SPAdes) (version 2) | ecosystem: Environmental > Terrestrial > Soil... | reverse complement strand
CGGCATCACCGACGTGAAATCGCAAGTCAGCTCGATGGCGCCGTGGATCGCCGGCAATCTCGGCAAGGCCGGTGACGGAAAGCTCGGTGGTGCCGATCTTCAGCTTTGCGGCATCCTCGCGAACGGCGATGATGCTGTTTAGATGCGGCGCAATATCAAGCCAGCCAGTGCGTTGCGTGCTCATGGGGTTGTCCTCTAGTCGCAACGCAAGATCACGTCGCGCCGGTCGGCGCCGATCACGCGATAACCGAACTCGTCAATCAGCCATTGCGGGGCTGCGCCCTTCGACACGCCGTAGCGCTCAGAGAGACCGTTGTCCTCGAGCATGATGGTCGGCTTGAAGGCGGCGATGGTCTGCCTGGCCCCTTTCAGGGCCTCCAGCTCATAGCCCTCAACGTCGAGCACGATCAGATCGCAGCTCGAGAGCCCCAGGCGGTCGATGGCAGCAACCGCGACCTCTGTGCCGCCGCCGTTTATGTAATGACCACCGCAGTTGGCCGGCTTGCGGGTCAGAGCGGCCTTGCCGGGTTCGGAGCCAAGCGCACCGTGACATTTGACGACATTGCCGGCGCGCACGTTGGCGTCCAGGCAGTGGAAGTTCTCGGCATCCGGCTCGAATGTGAACACGGTGTCGAAGTGCTCGGACAACAGCCGGGGCATCACCCCGACATTGCCGCCAGCCTGGACCGCAACCTTGCGCCGAGGCTCTGTCTTCAGCAGAACGGGAACGGTCGCCGTGCAACTGCCGATGATGTTGGGCCATTCCTTGTCGTCGGCAGGGAACAGGTAGCCCATGCGGTCAACCAGGCCGAACATGTCCGGCTTGGCGGCGTGCGCCGTGTGCAGCCGACACATGCGCTGCAGTAGCCCGTCGCCATAGACGCGGATCGCGGCGTCCATTTTTTGGATCATCTCGATAAAATCGGTGGCGTAAGAGGCGAGCACGGGGGAGGTCACATACGTCCGCCCGGCGCAGTTAAGCGTGACCTTCATCTGCTCGTGCTGCTTGCCGGCATGCTTGCCGGCCCACTGCTTGCCGTCGTCGGCAAACGAGCAATCCATGGCGTAGACGCTGAAATCCCGGTAACCCAGGTTATAGAACAGCGACATCGCCCGCAGGCCAACCGAGCCGCCGCCAGAGATGATGTGCTTACCCTGCTCGCCCAGGCGAAACAGGTTGGTGGAGTGCTCCTTGTCGGCGACATGCCACAGCGACACATCGAACCCCTCGAGCTTGTCGAGTAGGACGGGGTGCACCACTGAGCCGATGAGGTAGCGAACGTCTGGGTGCGCTTTCTCGATGTTGTCGGCCTTGTGCGGGCGCGGGTCGCATTCGACGTGAAACGTCGGGATGATGCCGTGCTCGATCAGATAGTCATGTGAGCCAGAGACGGATACGACGTGGCAGTGGGTTTCCTCCATCTCCGCCTTGATGCGGGGGATCATCTCGGTAAGGGATGGGCCGTAGCAGGCGATTATGGCGCGGGCGCTGTGTGCATCAGATGGGCTGATGCGCTTCTTGACGCGCTCCATCGCCTTCTCGACCTGCTCCCACCGGCTGTCTGGGTTGACGGCACCGACAACGGTGATACCGGCAACGCTGCATTTGGGGATGGCAACGATGCCTAGGCTATTGGCGTCGGCCACCCAGTCGATGACATGCCAGCGCTCCTCGATCTTTGGGCGCCACCAGTCCTCGGTACGCTCCTCCGTCAGGGCAACGCGGAGGATGGCGCCCTTGCGTCCCAGGTTGGCGATGCGCTCGAGCACGGGAACAACGTCAGCAACGTCGTCAATGTTGTCCCAGACGATCTGCATGTCGGCCGGCTCGTCGCCGTCGCCTTCATACATGCGGATGCTGCGGACCCGCGCCAACTCGTCATGCGACGCCTTGGACATGCCGAGAAGCCGCCCGCACATGGCGGACAGCTCCTGGCTGATCTTGCGGCGCTTGGGACGCGCTGCCTTGGCTGCGGCCTCTGCTTCACGCATGCCCTTTGGCACGCATTCCCCGTAGACGGTGGCCAGATCCGGGCGCTCAATCCAATGAGTCACATCGAAATGCTGTGATAGTGTATAGCGCCACCAGTCCGGCGGCTGCACGATCAGGTGCGCGTTGCGTCCATCTGGTAGGGTCTTGAGCGCTTCCTGGCAGCAAATATCGACGAACAGCTTCTTTTGCGTCAGGCGGGCTAGCTCGACCATCACCTCCAGCAGGCGACTTGGCTCAATGTGTTCGAGGACGTCGGTGCAGACCACTAGATCGGCAGGCTCAGGCCGAGCATCCTTGCCGGCAACCGCGGGGTCGTACTCAGCTACACCGGCAACCCCAAACTCAGCCAGCATAGCAGCCAATACGCCCTTGCCCGCGCCGTAGTCCAGCACCGATTGGAAGCCCTCGGTGCGCACGAGCTCGGAGACGTAGTAAGCCCATTGGTTGCCAGTCGTGCCATAGCTCTTGTTCTCAGCATGCAGTTGGCGATTCTGCTCGGCGTATTCAGGCGAGATGGTCATGCGGCCCTTATGAACTCCGGCTTGATCTTGCGCAGACCCTTGGCTGTGTAGATGCGGGGGCGCGTCGGGTTTTCCCAGTCGAACGTGCGCGTTGTGAACTTCTTGATGCGAAACTTGCCCCTTAGGTCTTCATAGGTGCGCCACAAGGCAAGCTGGTCATCGCCCCATTGAATGGGGTCGGCCACATCAAGTCTTTGGGCCACCGAAAGCGCGAACTCCCGCGCCCGATCCGTGCAATAGAAGATGCCGCCCATGATGCGCTTGGCTTCGTCGGCCTTATCCAAGCGAGGGAACACACCCAAATCAAACTCGGGCTCGATCTCTATGGGCTCCCTGACGACGGAATCCACGTCAAGAACCAGAACCGCTGGGTGGCACAGCAAGATCAGCGGCAGAATGCGAAAGCGCATCGCGGCGTGGTGGGCTCTACGGTCTAGCGCCCACTCGCCATTGCAGAACACCTGGACTGTGTGCCCGTTGGCCTCGGCACTCTCAATGAACTGAGCCGCGAACAGCTTGTAATAGGAGTTGTCGCAGGCTGCGAAGATATGCGGGCGGATCATGCGGCCCCGTTGGCGTAGGTTGGCGCATCCCACGTTGAGGGGCGGCCATGCACGAAACGCTCCTCGTCAAGCCACTCCTGCCGCTCAGCTAGCCATTCGTCGGCGTAGGGCACGTCGCGATAGTCCTCAAACCACGGGCCACCCGACGTAAAGTGGCAGAGGGCCGGATCGATCTTCGGATCGGACACGCCGACCAGGAAATTCCACTTGGGGTCGAGCGCCCCGATCTCTTTGTCTTTGAGCCAGCTAAACCGATGCAGATCACGCCCTGGCAGATCATTGATCATATCGACAGTCAGGCGATAGTTGGCCGAATGCCCGCAGTTGAATGCCATTACGCTCGTCCAGTTCTTTCTGGCGTAGAGCGTCTGCATCTGGCCGTCCATTTTGACGGCGTCAGGTGGCGTGTAATTCGGGTGCTGGACGCACATCACCGCATAGCGCTCATCGAGGGATGCGAACAATTCCGAGAGCGGCTGACGGGCGATGATGTCGCAATCCATGAAGAGTGCCCAGCCCGTACCGGCAAGCTTTGGCACCAGGAAACGGGAGATTGCAAATTGCGTGCTCATGGGAGCATCGGAGATGTCGTCCCAGAGCTGCGCGTCGCGCTTGGAAGTGGGACGCCGGTAGAGCCCGGCGTCCCTCAGTTCGTCTAGCACCACAGCATGGATGGGCACGCCAGGCGCGAAGTGTCGCAACGTCCGCCGGCATACGGCAAACGCTTCGCTTTCGCGCGGATCGTAACCAACCCAGATGCTGTGGTGCATGTGCGTTACGCCGGAGCGATGCGCGGATAGCTCAGGAACACGTTGCCCGTCGAGCCGGTGGTGCTCGTCGCGGTGAACACCATGCCCTCGATGAACGAGGACGCGGTGGCGATCGTGCCGCGGATCGCACCAGACACCGACGCCGGCACAACCAGATGGTTGGGCAAGTTCGATGCGGTGGCGTCAGTGATGCTGGCCGAGGACGCTCCGAACACCTGCACCCACACGTAGTTGGATGCCGACGCCGTGACCGAGGTCACGATCAGGCCCAGCGGAGTTCCGGGACCGGGTGCCGGGCCGCCCGTGGCGAAGATCGTGGCAGTGAATGCCACGCCCGCCGCCGAGATGAGCGACACGAGGTTGCCGTTGACGAGGTTCTGAGACGCGGCAACAAGGCAATAGATGTATTCCTTGCCGCTGTGGTCGAAACCACGGGTTCCGGTCGCGAACCCTTTGCCCTGCGAGCGGTCGTCGGAAGAGTAGACCTCGCCTGGCGTGATGCCGTGCATGGCAGACATTGTTTAAGTCCTTTCTGATTGGGAGTGCGTGTTGTCGGCGCTTACGAAGCGTCGAGCAGCAGGCCCTGGCGAGCGCGGTTGGAGCAGACGAGCTGGCCCTGGAACAGGATCGGGATAAGCACCGCGTCCTGGTTCGTCGGCACCTTATCGTCAGCTTGCGTCCAGTTGGCCTGGCTATGCACGCAAAGGTCCAGGTAATCCAGGTTGAGGAAGTACATCTTTTCGCCCGTGGCCGTGAAATTGCTGTTCACGTCATGCACCACGTCGGCGCCGACATACTTGAGGGCCGCATAACCGACGTTGGCCTTTGAGTTGACGGTCGGATCGTTGTAGCGCGCGAGGTCCTGCAACGACTCCCAATAAGCCGCATAAAAGTCGTTGGTGGAGAGGACCAGGTGCGGGCTATCCGAGCCACGAACGCAGCTAAGCCAAAGGCCGTTCATTTCGCCTTTGATCGTGCTCTTTGACCAGGTGCTGGTGCCGGCAGCTTCGCGATACTGGTTGGCCCAGAAGGTGTAGGTGCCCGAGTTGATGCCGCCGACCGTGCCCGTACCATCCGACGTGATGATCGCGGCGAGGCCGCCCATCTGGTTGGTAAGCGCGCCCGACGAGAACAGATCGATCGACATGTTGTTCGCCGCGGTACGCATCGCGTTCTTGACCCGCGACTTCATCAAGTTGATCAGCTGCTCTTTGCCGTTGTTCTTGCGCAGCTCGTCGCCGGTTGCGAACACATGCACGGCAGCTTGCACCCAATCGTACTTGGCAGCAGTCAGCACGTTGCTCTGGCCGACGTTGAGAGTGTCGGCACCAGAAAATCGCTGGTACGTGCTGTTGTTCTGCCAGTCGAGTGGGCGCACGATCTCGTAGCCGCCGTTCAGCATCTCGATCTTGCCGCGCTCCTTGAGGTAGCGATAGAGCGCGTTATGGGTGGAGACGTTGTCCGCGACCTCGGTGGGATGGTTGCGGAGAGTGGTCGTCACCATTTCGGTGAAGACGCTATGTGGAGAGGGCATAGTCTTAGGTCCTCAGAGGGTTGATGGGTTCACGCACGAGTGGTGATCGTGTCGTACAGAGACGAGAGATTAGCGTCCCATTTCCCATCGAAGGTCGGCGTCGAGGCTGAGGCCCCGGTGCGCACATTCATGGCGGCCATCTTCTTGGCCTGGGCCTGCTTGGCAGCAGCCTCTTTCTGAGCTTTGTCCGCCTCGGCCTTGCGGGCTTCGGACAGGACGCGCTCGCGGGTCTGAGGGTTGGCGTAAACCGCCCGCTCATACCCCTTGGCGATGAGTTCCTTGACGGAAAGCCCCGGCTCCTTGGCCTTCAAAAGCGCCACCTCGTGGGTGATCTCGCTTTCGATGTCCTTGAAGAGAGGCTTGTCCTTGGCGAACTCATCGATTTGCTGTTGGAGCGAGGCACGCTGACGCTCTGCCTCTACCTCCATGCGCTGCTGCTCTATCTGCTCCTTCTGCCGTAGGTGGTCAGCGACCCTGCGAATGAGCTGGTTTTGCTCATCGACCGTTTTATGGAGCCCATCGACACGAGGGTCCTTAAAGAGATCGTCAAGCGGCTGACTTTGAGCCGCTTGCTGGGCCGGCTGGCCTGCGAGCTTCGCTAAATCCACGCCGTAGCTTTGCGCCAGCCACTTCAGGCCCTCGACTGGATTTTGATCCAGCGTAGCCTGCGCCCTCGCCCATGACTGGACCACCTCGGCCTCGCGACCGCGTGGCACTCCCCATTGGTTGAGAGCAGAGTAGACTTCGCGCACTGGCTCGAACGCTTTCAGCTCGCCGCCCATGCGAGAAATCTGCTGTGTTGCCTCGCGCTCCCGCTCAGCGACGTAGGCCTGAGCATCCGGGGGCAGCTTGGAAAACAGAGCCTGCTTCTCGGCCGACCACGAGACGGGCGGAGCGATGGCCGAGGACTGCGCCACCGGTTCGCTTGCTTGTCTCTGGGCTGGGTCGGACTGTGCTGGCTTCGCCTCTGGCGCGGTTGGCGCCTTCGGCGGAGCGTGCATTTCGTCGTACTGCTTCGACAACATCTGGTCGAGACTGAGAGGCTTTTCCGCCACCTGCGGCGCAGCCGTTTCGGCCGGCGCAAGTATCGCCTCAACGTCGGAATCAATGCCTTGGCCTCCCGCAACTTCCGCTGCGGGTTGGACAGTCTCGCCGATGTCAGACATTTAGCCTCTAAGCTGCTGGCTCTTGATATCTCGAGGACAGTTCCTGCATGAGCCCGCCGCCTTGTGGCGGGGCTTGCTGCTCTGCGCCCTGGCTCATCGCGGCCTTCGCCGCCATGCAGGCCTGCAGCACCGTATCAACCTGCTGAGGACCAATCCCCAGCCCCTGCAGGATCTTCATCGCCTGCTGCGGGGCCATCTGCCCGCCGCCTTGACCTGGGGGGCCGCCTGGAGGACCGCTGGCGGGCGGGGGACCTGTTGGGCCTGGCTGCATGGGCATCATGGGGCTATTCCTTCACCGTGTTGTTTTTGAAGATGGGTGCGGACTTGGTATTGCCCCGTTTGAACTTCGCTAGATCGGGATCGGTCTTTTCTGCTGCGGCAGCGGCCCTAGCGGCATCCGCCTGCTTTTCTGCGAGCTTGGTCTTGAAACGCTTCTCCTTGGCCCACTCTTTCTCGTCTCGGGTCATCGGCGGGGGGATCGCATCGCCCATGTAGGGAAGCCGGCGCTTCTGGCAGAACGCATAATCCTTGTAGACCGGCTTGTATTCTGAGGGGTCCACCTCGCGGCAGCCAGAGCGGGCTAGATCCTCGCGCCGAGCCGCCCTGCCCTCGATCGTCTTGCCGGTGATCGGTGAGGTGTACGGCTTGATGTCGCCGCGCACGTAGGGCATCGGCAGCGATGACATCTTCTCCGCGATCTCGCCGAACTTGCGGGCGTAGTATTCGGCTTTGTCGATCAGGGAGCCGGTATTCGGGTCGAAGACGTAGGATGCAGATGGCATGGTCAGCAGCCGCCTTTCGGCTTATTCGGACGGGGTTTCGACTTTGGCTTGTTGGGCATCCTTCATCTCCCATTTGGAGCAGACGGTCAGATCGGTGGTGATTGAGCCGACCAGAGCAATGGCATCAGCAACGCCATCCAGCGACTTACGGAGCATCTTGCATGCCCCAAATGGCAATCCTTCTGCGTTCCGCTCCCACATCGAGCAATTCACGCACTTAGGCTCGCCGCTCATAAGGCGCATCTGTAGCTTGGCTTCAAACACTAGTTCGGTCTCCCTGCTGGCCTCTGCATGTCTCGCTTGTGCTTCTCGGCCGCCATGCGCTCAGACATCTGAGCCTCGCGCTCGCCGTAGTAGCTGTCTCGGGCTGCGGCCTCGTCTTCCTGCGCGGCCTTGCGGCGTGCGGTGTATTCGTCCAGAGCCGCTTGGCTCTCGGCCGACCGAGCATCAATGCGGGCGTGCTCTTGCTGGATCGCGAAATCCATCTGGGCCTTCTGCTGCTCGCTCTGGATGTCGAGCTGGTGGGCCTCTTTCTTCGCCTGCAAGTCCGCCTGCTGGCCCTGCACCTTGATTTGCGCGCTCTGCTGCTGCGCCTGCATACCGAATTGCAGCTCCTTCATGCGAAGGCCGTGCTCCTCGCGCTTCATGCCCATCTCGGCCTTCATCTTCTCCATCTCGAATTTCATTTGCTGTTCTTCTGGAGAAGGCTGCGGCGGCTCTTTCGACTTCTTCTCAGCCTGGGTGGACATGCGGGCCAGCGCATCCTCGGCTTGCTTGCCGAGACGGAAGCGGCGGGCGATCGACGAATAGATGTCAACCGCCACGTCAAGGGTCATCACGCCGCTTTGAACGGCCGGCCCCATGGCCTGCATAAATTTGGCTGTGCCGTCCAAGAAAGTTGACGCCTGCTGCTGCGCCTGGCGCACGTCACCGAGCACGGTGGAATCCGTCTCGATGTCGATCTTGTACGACCGCATGATGCCGGACTTGAGGGTCTCAAGCACATCCTCCCAAGTCACTGAGGTCTGCGCCATATCCACCAGTTCGGGCGGCGGCGCAGGCATAGGCGAGCCGCCGGGAGAGGGTGCACCCGGAGGGCCGCCCTGGGGAGGCAGAGCCTGCGCCGCCATCTGTTGCATCTGCTGCAACTGCATCTTGGCGCTTTGTACATCTTGCCGGCTTGGCAGCTTGAGGCCGGTCATCATCGCGAGGTTCTGGCTATCGAACAGATTGCAGGCAACTTCTGCCTTGATGCGGAAGATGTCACGACAGAAGCGCTGCACGTCCTTCTGGGCTTCCTGCAGGCGCATCGTCCCAAAGTTGGCCTTGATCTCCTGCGCCCCTAGGGTCTCATTTGGATCGCTCTGCCCGCGCATGATGTCGGCAAGGCCAGACACCTCGAAAATCTGCTGCTTGATCTGCTCGCGCTGGACGTAGAGCTGCTGGAGAACCTTGACGAGCTGATCGATCGGCATCAGCCAGATGAATTTATCGAGGCCGGCCTGAGTCAGACCCAAAAGCTCGCCGCCATCGATGGGCGCAACAAGCTCGCCGTCAACCGCCTCCTCGAGACGTTCAAACGAGGGAATGGCCGGATGCCGGATACCGCGCCACTTGCAGACCCTGATTAGGGCCTGGATGCGAACCGTTATCTCCTCCAGTTCCTCGACCAGCGGCCCAATCTGCCGGTAGGGGCAGACGGGGATCGTATTGTCGGTGGTACGGATCGCGTACAGGGGCGAAGGGGTGGCGAAGAACTGAGTGAGGCCCAGCGGGTCTTCATCGGTCCTAATCGGACCAGCGTCGTAAGACGGGGCAATCCAATAGACTTTGCGGGTCTGCTTATCCCATATCTCATAGACGCGGGCTCTCTTGTAGACGTTGGGCGCGGCGTCGGGCTTGGTCTTGCCGCGGCCATCGGAACTGATCGAGAAATCCAGCTTGATGCCGCCGCCGATTTCCGGGGCCAGCTTCATGAGCTGGTCTCTGGTCAAAAAGTGTTCAAAAGCCTCCCACGGCCTCTCGTCGGGGTGCGTGCACGGGCCAAATATGTAGTGCTTCCATTGGACGTGCTCGCAGACCACCTCTTGATAGACGTGGCCCTGATACGTGTATGGGACATAGCGCACGCGGGCCTGGCCGCGGCCAGGCAATTCCCTATCCTGGACGCACGCTTTGATGGTCTCGTCAAAAGGGTAGGTGTCGACCGAATAACTAAGCAGGCGCTCAACGGCCTGGCCGGCTACCCTGGCAACCTCGTCCTCGTCGTTATAGCGGGTGCGAACGTCGGGCTGCGGCGTCGAATTGTAGAGCGAAGGGCAGCTCGTTTGAATGTTGCTGAACCAGATGTTGAAGCGCTGGCCCTCTGCCTCTTTCTCGGAGCGGTAGACATCGCGGGCCTTCTCAGCCTCGCCGCGCCAGGTTTTCTCGGCGCTGCTGGCTAGCTCGATCTCGGCCATCCACCGCTTGTGGAGGTCCCGCCTCGAGGCATCGCTTTCGCGTTTTGTCTCATACGAGCCTTCGGCCTGGGTTTCGTCGATGTCGGCCATGGATAAGCCAGCGTCTTTCGTGGAAGCCGAAGGTGCGTTGCGCTATATTTCACGCCACCGACGCACGAGGCTTTACCCATGCCCTACTGGATGCGACGAGCCATCAAGAGAGACCCAGAAGTGGCGGCCATTAGAGGGCGCCTTGCTGCAGCTCTCCTTGCGTACCGACTGCTTCGCAAGGAAACCTGGCTAAGCGGAACCTTGGCGCACATGACGCCGGTTCAGAGCAGAGAAATATTCACGCCGCTCATTGAATATGAGGAGTGGCGCGCATTGGGTCGCCTCATGGCGAAACTAGAGGCCGAGCCGACTGCATGGCTTCAGTAAGTGATCTCGACCACGAACTGGACGCTGAACGTCTCCAGGCCCAACCCCTGATAGGCGGCGGTTGCCTCGATCAGTCCATAAACGGTGTCGTTGGTAAGGCCCGTGAGCGGGATTGAGGGATTGGCATGGCCAGCCGAGTCGCCGCCCAGAACGTGGGTGATGGTGCCGGAATGGCCGAGGTACGCTCCAGCGTCCATGGCCGTCACAACTGGGGCGAGTGCGCCGTTGTCACCGTTGGCTGGCGCAAGCGGCGTCACATTGTAGAAATGCACGCGGAATGTCGCGTTTGTAACATCGGCGCCGTCGCTCTTGGACATCGTCACTTGGACGATCTTGCCGATGTTCTTCGAGCCGCCGGGGATTACCCAGGTCAGCGCCGTGACGCTTCCAGCCGTGGTGCTGTTAGCGACGAGATCGCCAGCGGCATACGCCGTAGTGTCGTTCGGGCGAATGAACGTCTGCACGCCGGAGGTGACGTAAGCTTGTGGCATGAGTTATCGCCTCTTAGCCTTGCGCTCGCGCTGTCGGATGATGTCGCTGAAAGTCATGTTGGAGTGCGCAACGCCGGTAGCCGGGTCGGCCTCGAACACAAGATGAGTGGGCTTTGGCTTGACTGGCGGCTCGGCCGGCCTGATGCCGCAGTTGATGGCGTATTCGCCGAAGGCGTCAGCGCCGTGGCTGTTTTCGTCGTGCTCTGGCGTCGTGTAGGTCTGCAGGCTGTCATTCCACTTGCGCCTGTATCGGCGCAGCCGCTTGATGCCGACCTCCACCCTTGGCGTTTGATTGAACCGCGTGATTGGCAGGATGCGGCGCACCGCGTTGATGCGCTCGACGGGGTTAACCGCTACACCCTTGCGCAACCCACGAACACCTAGACCCATCACAGTCTCGGCCCGCGACCTAGCGCCGCCGCCCCACTCCCTAGACTTGATGTCGTGCGGGAAAAAATGCGCCGCGTAGGTGAAGGGTATCTTTCTCTCGAGCTCCTGGAGTGCGACTTGTTTTGACCAGCCGACGAACCGCTCGTCTAGCTGGGGCGGGATGAACACCTCTGGCATAGCCGCCGCAACGATGTCGTCTGCACCTTCGTTGCTGGTCTCATAGTAGTCGATGACGGTTGCGTGGACCCCATCATCCTGGACGAACCAGATCGCCGTATAGTCATCAACCCCGATATCCCAGGCTGTCTTAACGGGGCGAGATGGATCGTGCGGAAAGTTCCCAACGCGGCCAGAGCGCTCGACCTCCACCAGTAGGCGAGCATAGTAGGCACCCTCGCTGACTATCTCGTAGTTGCCGCCCCATACGTGGTCGGCCATCTCGGGGTCGGCGGCGTAGTCCTCGTCTTTCTCTTTCTCGAGGACATCCGGGAACCACGGGTTGTCGTGGTAATTGACCTCGACTACGATTGAGTCCTTGGGTTTGTGTGGCCCCCTCAGAAACTGGTCAACGGCATCGCTATCGTGGCGCGGGTTCCAGGAGAACCAGATTTCCGACCCCTCTTTGCGGATGGTCGGGCGCAGCAGGCGAAGGGATACTGCGGAAAGGCTCTGGGCCTCCTCGACCCAGGCTATGTCGTACCCCTCTAGCGATTTGATGCTTTCGGCGTTGTAGGACTGCATGCCACGGAAGATGATCAGGCTGCCATTGGCGCCGCGGATCTCATTCTCCAGGCATTCGAAGAAAGACCCGAGCCCTAGCTTCTGTATCTTGTCGATCAGGAGCTGGCGAACCGACTCCCGGATGGTGTTCTGCACCTCGCGGATGCAGGCGGCTCGGGTTTCAGCCCGAAAGCAGCGGATGATTATCTGCTCAGCGAAAAAATGGCTCTTGGCGCCGCCACGTCCCCCATGGGCGCCTTTGTAACGGGCTGGCTCAAGGAGAGGAGATAGAGCCCTAGGGACTTCAGCCCTTAGTTTTGGGGTCAACGATAACAAGCTCAACCGTGCCGGCCAGCTTTATCGGGTTATTGGGATCGCCCGCCACAGTCATCGGCAGCACCTTGCCGACGAGCGTCAGGAAGGCAGTCGGGTTCTGTCCGGCCTGATCGACTAAGTAGTCCACGCCGCCCATTTCATCCAGGGCGCCGAGGATCATGGCCTTCACGTCCCCGCTAATCTTGTTCGGGACACCCGGCTTGCGCCCTGCACCAGAGCGTGCGCCACCAGTGTTTGGCCTGGCCCCGCCGTGCTTCTTCTTGGTGATTACGCCGGGTAGTTTTTCATCAAGTTGCATGGTCAGCTACTTTAGCAAACCAGCTAGCCCACCGTGGCCAGATGGCTGATTCCAGAAGTCATTCACGAACTGGTCAGCGGCGCGCGTTACCCCGCGCGCAATCAACCGCGCCATAGCCGGGTTATCCTTGCGTATCCTTCGATACGAGTCAGCCATCCGCTTGCGGGCTTCAGCCA
>Ga0208185_1000684_pt1 | contig 12716 bp, 10 predicted proteins | sample EasRivMeERMLT700_FD_187532 | JGI IMG/M metagenome (GOLD analysis project Ga0208185, IMG submission 187532) | Soil microbial communities from meander-bound floodplain in the East River, Colorado, USA - East River MetaG ERMLT700 (SPAdes) (version 2) | ecosystem: Environmental > Terrestrial > Soil... | reverse complement strand
CAAGGGCTACGCCGACGGCGCCACCGCCCTGATGGGCGGGCACGTCATGGTGCAGGTCGATTCCACGGGCTGGGCGCGGCAGGTGGACCAGGGCGCCCAGCGCCTGCTCGCGACGCTCGGCGACAAGCGCACGCGCTGGAACGCCCCGACCGTCAAGGAGCTCGGCGTGGACACGGTGTCGAACTCGCCGTTCGGCCTCGTGGGCCCGAAGGGCATGCCGCGGGAGACGGTGAAGGTGCTGCACGACGCTTTCAAGAAGTCGCTGGACGACCCCGAGTACCTCAAGGTGCTGGCGCAGCTCGATCAGCCCGGCTGGTACATGTCGAGCGAGGATTACGCCCGCTGGGCGGTCGACATGCTGCAGGCCGAGCGCGCCACCATCGAGCGCGTGGGATTGCTTCTAAAATAGGAATGACCGCCGAGTGAACGGAGGCGACCGATGAAGTATCGAAAGATCCTTCTCGCGTACAACGGCACCAAGGAAGGCAAGCGCGCGCTGCTGGAATGCGCCGACCTCGCGAGCTTCCTCCAGGCCGAGACGCACCTGCTTGCCGTGGCGAGCATGCCGCCGAGCCTGTTCCTCACCGAGGGCTTCGTGCCCGAGGAGTTGCTCGAGGAGGAGAAAAAGCGCACGCAGTCGGTGCTCGACGAGGGTATCCGCACGCTGCGCGACCGCGGCTTCAACGCCACCGGCCAGCTCGCCGTCGGCGAGCCGGTCGAGGAAATCTGCCGCCTCGCGAAGGCGCTCGGCACCGACCTGATCGTGCTCGGCCACAACCAGAACACCTCGTTCGCCGCGCGCTGGTGGAAGGGCTCGGTGGGCGCTTCGCTCCTCGACTACGCACCGTGCAGCATTCTGGTTGCGATGTCGAAGGGGTGAAATCCTGAAAGGCAGGCTCGAAGACGACCGAATGTTGACGGGTCGGGGGCGCTACGTCTCCGACTGGAACCTCCCCAACCAGGCGTACGCGCATTTCCTGCGCTCCGACCGCGCGCACGCCGAGATCGTTTCGATCGATACCCGCGAGGCGCTTAGCCACCCCGGTGTTATCGCAGTCTTCACGGGAAACGACCTCGACCTGAAGTCGCTGCCGGCGGCGCTTCCCGCCAAAGGCCGGGGCGGCATGGAGCTCATCAACCCCGGAAGGCCGGCGCTGGCGAAAGCGCGCGTGCGCTTCGCCGGCGACGCGGTGGCGCTGATCGTCGCCGAGAGCGCGACCGCGGCGCAGGATGCCGCCGAGCTCGTCGCCATCGAGTACCGCGATCTGCCGGCGGTGGTGACCTCGGCCGAGGCGCTCGCGCCCGGCGCGCCGCTCGTGCACGACTCCGTGCCTGGCAACATCGTGCTCGACTTCGAGTCCGGCGACGAAGCAAGGACCAGGCAGGCCTTCGAGAACGCCGCGCGCGTCGTAAAGCTCGATGTCGATATTTCGCGGGTGGTCGGAAACCCGATGGAGCCGCGCGCGTGCCTCGCGGCATTTGTTTCCGATCAATATCACCTGTACACGTGCACGCAGGGCGCTGGGATCATGCGCAATCAGCTCTCCGCCGTGCTCGGCGTGCCGCCGGAGAAGATCAGGGTGATCGCAGAAGAGGTCGGCGGCGGCTTCGGGGTGCGATTCAACCTCTACCCGGAATACTGCGCTGCGCTCTACGCCGCGCGCAAGCTCGCACGGCCGGTGAAATGGTCCGGCTCGCGCTCGGAGGTGTTTCTTGCCGATGAGCAGGCGCGCGACGTGCAGTCGCACGGCGAGCTGGCGCTCGACGCGCGAGGGCGCATCCTCGGGATGCGTTTCGACATGGTGGCCAATCTCGGCGCCTACCTTGCGCCCACCGGGCCCTTCATCAATACGATCGGTATCGTGAACTGCCTGTCCGGGGTTTACGACGTGCCCGCGGCTTACGCGCGCATTCGCCTGGCGCTGACCCATACCGCGCCGATGGCGGCCTATCGCGGCGCGGGCCGCCCGATCATGTCCTATGCGCTCGAGCGCCTCGTCGAGCACGCGGCCGGCGAGCTCGGCATCGACCCGGGCGAATTTCGGCGCAAGAGCTTCATCCCCAGGGACAAGTTCCCCTATCGCATCGCCGCCGGCTTCGAATACGACTGCGGCGACTTCGCCGGGGTACTGGACAAGGCTCTTCAGGCCTCTTCCTGGGACTCTTTTGAACAGAGAAGGAGCGAAGCGCGGCGCCGCGGCCGGTTGCGGGGGCGCGGCATGGCGACTTACATCGAGGCGACCGGGGCCGGCTTTGCGCCGCAGGACCAGGTCGAGATGCGCTGGGAGCCGAGCGGCAATCTGACTCTTTTCGCGCCGACTCACAACCACGGCCAGGGGCATGAAACCGTGTTCGCGCAGCTCGTCTCCGGGGTTCTGGGCGTGCCGATGGAAAAGATCGGGCTGCGCACCGCCGGCGCCGATTTCTATATCACCGGCAACGCCACCGGCGGCTCGCGCTCGCTCGCGGCGGTGGGCAGCGTCCTGATGCTCGCGGCGCACGAAATGGTGAAGAAGGGCACCGCGCTCGCCGCCGACAAGCTCGAGGCCGCGGTCGGGGATATCGAGTTCGTGCAGGGCCGCTACCGCATCAAGGGCACCGACCGGGCAATCTCGCTGGTCGATCTTGCGAAGGACGGTTCTCTCGATATCCAGTACCAGAACAAGTTCGGCGCCTGCTTTCCGAACGGCTGCCACATCGCCGAGGTGGAGATCGAGCCCGAGACCGGCGATGCCGAAATCGTGTCCTACGTGGCCTGCGACGACGCCGGCAACGTCATCAACCCCCAGATCGTCGAGGAGCAAATGCAGGGTGGGCTGACGCAGGGCGCAGGGCAGGTGTTCAGCGAGCTCGCGGTCTACGATCGCGAGAGCGGCCAGCTCCTGACCGGGAGCTTCATGGACTACGCGATGCCGCGCGCCGGGCTGGTGAACGGAATCAAGCTCCTCGACCACCCCGTGCCGACGAAGCTCAATCCGCTCGGCGCCAAGGGGGTCGGCGAGGCCGGCGTCACCGGCTCGATGCCGGCGCTGATGAACGCCGTGGTCGATGCGCTGCGCCAGGCGGGCGTGCGCAAGTTCGAAATGCCGGCGACACCCGCTCGAATTTGGAAAGCTCTTCAAGAAGCAAAGAGCTAGGCAGGTTTCTTGCAACAGGAGCGGCATGAGCTCCGACAGAGCAGACCAGAAACGCGGACGAAAGCTAGAATCAAGGAATGCGGCGCAGCAGCGGGCGCATTCTCACCACCCACGTCGGCAGCCTCATCCGCCCGCAGCCGTTGCTGCCGCTCATCCGCGCGAAGCAGAACGGGCAGCCCTACGATCGAGAGCTCTACTGGAAATGCCTGGGCGAATCGGTCGCCGAAGTGGTCCGTCAACAGGTTGCCGCCGGGATCGACGTCCCGAGCGACGGCGAATTCGGCAAGGCGATCAGCTGGTCGCAGTATGCGCTGGAGCGGCTGAGCGGGTTCGAGCGCCGGGCGGGGGCCGGAGGCGCGAGCCGCTTTGCCCGCGGGGCCGATCGCAGCCGCTTTGCCGAGTTCTACGCCGAGCTCGACGCCGCGAGCGGACCCCCCGCCACCGCGGGGGCGAGCATTGGCGAAGCGGTGTGCGTGGCGCCCATCCGCTACACCGGCCAGGCGGAGGTGCAACGCGACATCGCGAACTTCAAGGCCGCGCTCGCCCGCGCCGGCGTTGCCGAAGGATTTCTGCCGGTGGCGGCGCCCGCGAGCGTGATCCCGGACCGCAAGAACGAGCACTACGCGAGCGACGAAGAGATGCTCGAAGCGATCGCGGAGGCGATGCGCGACGAATATCGCGCGATCGTCGATGCCGGGCTGCTGCTGCAGCTCGACGATGCGCGCGCGGCGGTGACCTACGACCGCATGGTGCCGCCGGCGAGCTTGGCGGACTATCGGCGCTGGCTCGAGCTTCAGGTGGCGGCGATCAACCGCGCGACCGAGGGCATCCCGACCGATCGCATCCGCTACCACGTCTGCTGGGGCAGCTGGCCGGGCCCGCACACGAGCGACGTGCCGCTCAAGGACATCGTCGACCTCGTGCTGCGGGTGCGCGCGGGGGCCTATCTCATCGAGGGGGCGAACCCCCGCCACGAGCACGAATGGCGAGTGTGGGAGAAGGCGAAGCTGCCAGAGGGATCCGTGCTCGTTCCCGGCGTCATCAGCCACGCCACGAACGTGGTCGAGCATCCGGAGCTGGTCGCCGAGCGCATCGTGCGCCTTGCGCGCCTGGTGGGGCGCGAGAACGTCATCGCGGGCACCGATTGCGGCTTCGCGCAGGGGCCGTTCCACCGCAGGGTGCATCCGTCGATCATGTGGGCGAAGCTCGAAGCGCTCGCCGAGGGCGCGCGGCTGGCGAGCCGCGAGCTGTGGAACTAAAAAACCTGATTTTTTAAGCGGCCCTTAGGTCGCGCCAGCGCTTGCCGTAGCCGCTCTCGAGGCTGTTCAGGCGCGCGCGCAGCGCGCTGAGCGCCCTGCTGATCTCGCTGCGGAGAGTTTCGACGCGCTCGTGGTCGCGCTCGGAATACAAGTCCTTGGCGCATTGCACGAGGAGATCGATCTGCTCCTGGCACTCGCTGTCATCGGCGAGCAGCAGCGCGGCCCAGCACAGGCCCCGGAACTCGAGCAGCGATTCGTCATCCGCGGCCCCGCCGTGCGACTTGGCGAGCACCGCTTCCATTCCGGCGAGAGATCTGCGGACTTTCTGCAGGTCGGCGTGCTTCATGCGTGCGCCCATGTTTCCACCGGGACGACGGCCAGCACAATCCGATTCACAGGTTTTTACGGCGCGAAGTGTGACTAATTTCACGTTCGCGGCCCGATGATCCCAGCCGAGCTGATGAAAGGCTCGCGCCGGCCATCGACCGCGTCCGGACTGACTTCGCGGCGGTAATCCTGCGTGCGCCGCAACCGGTTCTGGTACTGCTGCTTCTGGAAGCGGATGACCGCCACTTGCCGGAACGCGCTGAGCGTGCCAAGCGCCATGACCGCGAGGCCGGCGAGGGCGGGGAGCAGGCCCACATGCAGGCGATTGAGAACAACGACGACCGCGTCATGGGCGGTCCAGCGGAGTTCAGGAATGAAAGCCAGCACCGGCGCTGCTTTCCCGGCCTGCAGGAGCGAGTGCTCGGTGAAGAGCAGCGTCGCAGGAAGCGGAATCCACGACCCCGCCTGGAGCGAAGTGGTGACCTGCCAGACGAATAGCGCCGCAAAGTACAGCACGGGCGCGAGACCGGCGGCGACGAGCGCAACGCCGAATAGAAGGACCATCCTAGTCTTCATCGATGCACTCCAGGTTAGCCCCCTACAGGCAATAGGATGCCCGCGCCCGCGGAAGTCTGCTGGCGCCGGCGCCAGGTCGGAAGGACTATTTACGGCCGCCGTGAATGCGAGGCGAAGAAATCGCAGATCAGCTCGGTGGCATCGAGAGTGCGGTTGTCGAAGAACGGGTAGGCGGGATCGCCGCCGCTCCACGCATGCCCGAGCCCGGGAATGGTCAGGAGCTGCGCCGCGAGCCGCCGGCCGGCGTAATACTCGCTGAGGAGGTAGTCCGAGCGGGGCTGAAAGGCGCGGATCTGCGCCGGCGGCAGCGCGGCCCCGGCAGGCAACTCGTGCGGAGCGATGCCGTTGAAGAGGAGGAACTGCCGCACCAGAAACGCCGGGTCGGCCGGCGCCACCGTGTCATCGGCCGACCCATGGATCACGAGCACGGGCACGCGCGCCTTGCCGGTCGCCCGGGAACGCGCTTCGGCGCCGAACTCGTCGGTCCCCCGGAACGGGCCATCAGCCATGACGCGCGCCGCGTCGGCGGCGTCCGAGGCTGCGCCGCAGGGAACCGCGGAGTGAACCGCCGCCGCGGCAAAGAGGTGCGGTGCGCGCAACGCGAGGGTCGCCGCCAGCGTGCCGCCCGAGGACAGGCCGGCGATATAAACGCGCTGTGCGTCCAGGCCGAACTTCTCCGCCACGTCGGCAACCTGGGCCGCGACGATCGCCGCCTCGCCCGCGCCGCCCGCGGTGCGCCGGTCGAACCAGTTCCAGCAGCGCTCCGAGTTCGCCAGCCGGCTCTGGCGCGGCAGGAGCACCACGAATCCCCGCTCGTCGGCGAAGCGGGCGATCCGCGTGCCCGCGGCGAACGCCTCGGGATCCTGCCGGCAGCCGTGGATCCACACCACGAGCGCGCGGCGCTCGAGCGCGTCGAAGTTCCGCGGCAGGTAAAGGAGGTATTCGCGCCACGGCGGCGCCGGCGCGTTATGAATGAACCCGTGCAGGCTCGACTTGCGGCTCAAGGAGAACCGCCCGGGTGCGGGCGGTTCCCTCCGCCACAGCCGGCGCGCCAGCCCGGCGATTTTTCGTCTTAGCGTGGTGATGGAGGAGGCGGCGGCACGGAGGGGGTCATTCTATCGCCGTCAAGGGCCATACTTCGTCTCCGGAAAGGGGGATTTCCCGTTGTCTGAGGCGAGCCAGTTCCGGCTGCTGGTCGAGCGGCGCTTCGGCCCGTTCTTCGGCGTGCAGTTCCTCGGCGCGATGAACGACAACGTCTTCAAGCAGGCGCTGGTGATCCTGCTCGCCTACCAGACCGCGTCATTCACCGCGATCTCGTCCGACACGCTGCAGAACGTGGCCCAGGCGCTGTTCATCCTGCCGTTCTTCCTGTTCTCGGCCACCGCCGGTCAGCTCGCGGACAAGTACGAGAAATCGCGCCTGATCACCATCACCGTCTCGCTCGAGCTCTGCGTCATGCTGCTCGGCGCCGCGGGGCTCTTCCTGAAGAGCCTGCCGCTGCTGCTCGCCGCGTTGTTCCTCGGCGGCGTGCAGTCGGCGTTCTTCGGGCCGGTGAAGTACGCCATCCTGCCGCAACACCTGAGGGAGTCCGAGCTCGTCGGCGGCAACGGGCTGGTGGAAACCGGCACCTCGATCGCCATCCTCGCCGGCATGATTCTCGGCGGCTGGATCATCGCCCAGCCCGGCTGGGGCATCGCGGGTGTGGCGGTCCTGACTTGCGCGCTGTCCGCGGGCGGGATCCTGCTGTCGCGCTTCATTCCGAAATCGCCGGCGCCCGAACCCGGCCTGACGGTCAACTGGAACCCGGTACCGGAGACCTGGCGCATCCTGCGCTTCGCTGCGGGCAACCGCACCGTGTTCCTGTCGATCCTCGGCATTTCGTGGTTCTGGTTCTACGGCGCACTGCTCGTAACCCAGTTTCCCAACCTCACGCGCAACGTGCTGCATGCCAGCGAGCACGTGGTGACGCTGTTCCTCGTGGTGTTCTCGCTCGGCATCGGGGCGGGCTCGCTGCTGTGCGAGCGCCTCTCCGGCCACAAAGTGGAGCTCGGGCTGGTGCCGTTCGGGTCGATCGGCCTCACGGTCTTCGGCATCGACCTGGGCTTCGCCGTATCGGCGTCCGCGGCGCCGCACTGGCGCGTCCTCGCCGACCTTCTCCTCATCGGAGCGTTCGGCGGCTTCTATATCGTGCCGCTGTACGCGCTGGTGCAGAGCCGCAGCGATACGAGCCACCGCTCGCGCGTCATCGCCGCCAACAATGTGCTGAACGCCGTGTTCATCGTGGCTGCGGCGGGGATCGCCATCGCGCTGCTCGCCGCCGGGCTGTCGATTCCGCAGCTCTTCGTCGTCGCGGCGCTCATGAACGCGGCGGTAGCGCTGTACATCTACACGCTGGTTCCCGAATTCCTGATGCGCTTCATCGTCTGGATGCTGATCCACTCCGTCTACCGGCTGCGCAAGGTCGGCACCGGGCGCATTCCCGACGAGGGCGCGGCGGTCGTGGTCTGCAACCACGTTTCCTACGTCGACGCCTTGGTCATCTCGGCCGGCTGCCGCCGCCCGATCCGCTGGGTGATGGACCACCAGATCTTCCGGATCCCCGTGTTGAGCTTCGTGTTCCGCACCGCAAAGGCGATTCCCATCGCCCCGGCGCACGAGGACGCCGCGATGCTCGAGCAGGCCTACGACGCGATCGCGTGCGAGCTTGCCGACGGCCAGCTGATCGGCCTCTTTCCGGAGGGCAAGCTCACCCCGGACGGCGAAATAAACGAGTTCCGCAGCGGCATCGTGAAGATCCTGGAACGCACGCCCGTGCCGGTGATCCCGATGGCGCTTTCGGGCCTGTGGCGCAGCCTATTCACCCGAAATCGCGCGAGGCTTCGCCATGTCACGAAATTATTTCCCAGGATCCGGCTCGCCGTCGGCGAGCCGCTGGCCCCCGCGCTCGCCACGCCGGAGCGCCTGCACGCCGCAGTGCTCGCGCTGCGGGGAGAGTGGAGATAGCGTTAAAGCGGCCTCAAACTACGGCGAGCCTGGCGCTTGCGTAAAGCCGGCGCCGAGCAGTGTGACCCCGTCGATCAGCCAGATTGCGCTCTCGCCGGTATGTACTTGTCGCCAGAGGATGTCGGCCTTGCCGTCGCCATTGAAATCGCCCGTTCCGATGATCCTCCAGTCCTGATCCGCCACGAACCCCCTTAGGGTTGTGGTGGAGGCGGCGGGAATCGATTTCCGGCCGCCTATGGATGATTCTGGATGATTTTAGACGCTTGCCCCTACCCAGGGGGTAGCGGTTCATCCTCGCGGCGTGCCAGAATTCAGGCAAGTAGGTCCCATCTATGCAGGGGGGAGGGGGAACTCTTGAAGCGCACACAGCCGCTTGGGCCGGCCGTGCGGATCTTGTTGCTCGAAGATGACCCGATCAGCGTAGAGATCGTCGGTACGTATCTTCGGCGCATTACGTTTGCCGACGTTGAGCTGCATATCGCGGTAACGCTGGGCGATGCGCTCGCGCTTCTTGCGCAAGCCGACGTTGAACTGGTCGTCGCGGATCTTTATCTCCCGGACTCGTCTGGCGCCGCTACGGTCGATAGCCTGGTCCAGGTGACCGGCTGCCCCGTGATTGCGATCACTGCGGACAGTGACCCGGGGCTGCGCGATGCCACACTTGCCTGTGGAGCCTTTGAGTTTCTTCAAAAAGACGATCTGACGGAAGCGACGCTCATGCGGCTTGTGCGGCTGGCGACGATGCAGGCGCGCACTGACCGCTCGCTGCGCGAGAGCAGGGAGGCAGAAACAGCGCTGCGGGAGAGCGAAGGGCGCTTCCGCAGCCTTGCACGCTTCGGTCAGTCGGCAGTGATGAAATCCGAGCCGGCCGAGCTCGTGCACAAGGCTGCCCGCGCCATCTTCGATGCCCTTTGCCCCGACGCGGTGGCCTACATCGACACCGACCCGGACACAAGCAAGCTGGTGCTGCGCGCGCTCGTCGCTCCGGCGGCGCCCGACGTTCGTCCCGCACCCGTTCGCTCGCGCAGAGACGATCCCATCATGCAGGTCTTCGCATCGGGCCAGGTCGCGCTCACCGAAAGCGCGGAGTTGCCGTTCCCGTGGGCGCTCGATCTGGGCAGGGCTGCGCTGGTCCCGGTGCGCACCGACGACAAGGTGCGCGGCGTACTGTGCATTTGCAGCAAACAGACGGCGGCGTTTAGTCCCGAGGAGGTCAATTTCCTCCAGGCGACGTCGAGCGTGCTGTCGACCGCGCTACAGCGCATCGAGAGCGAGGCAAGGCTTGCGTATCTCGCGCAGTTCGACCCGCTCACCGGCTTGCCCAACCGCGCGCTGCTTGCCGACCGTTTCTCGCAGATGATCGTGCAGGCGAGGCGCCGCGACTCGCCGCTCGCGGTGCTGTTCATCGACCTCGACCAGTTCAAGGATGTGAATGACACCCTGGGCCATGCGGGCGGCGATGGCCTGCTCAAGCAGGTCGCGGCGCGGCTGGAGTCTGCCGTGCGCACCGCCGATACCGTGGCGCGCATCAGCGGAGATGAGTTCGCGATCGTGCTAACGGATCTGGTGCGCCCGGAGGACGCGGCGCTAGTCGCGCAAAAAATCATCGATGACCTAGGCAATCCGGTCGCCGTGGACGGGAGGGAGGTATTCGTTACGGCTAGCGTAGGGATCGCTACGTTTCCGGCAGACGGTGTCGAGGCCGAGACCCTCATCGGCGCTGCCGATGCGGCGATGTACCGGGCCAAGCAATTGGGCCGCAATGCGTATCAGTTTTTCACCGCGGAGATCAATCAACGCTCGCGCGCCCGGGTGCAACTCGGATCGGAGCTCCGTCGGGCCCTAGAACGGGAAGAGTTCGCGCTTTCCTATCAGCCGAGGTACCAGCTCGCGAGTCGCCAGCCGAGCGGCGCCGAGGCGCTCTTGCGCTGGAAGCATCCTGAACGCGGGATGGTGCCGCCGCACGAGTTCATCCCGGTTCTCGAGGAGACCGGTCTCATCGTCCCGGTCGGCGAATGGGCGATCCGCCGCGCGTGCGAGGACCTCAAGAATTGGCAGTCCGCTGCTTCCAGGATCGGGCCGGTCTCGGTCAATCTCTCAGCGCGCCAGTTCCGCCAGCCCGATCTGCATGAGCGCATCAAGGTGCTCGTGTCCTCTAGCGGCGTCGATCCGAGACTCATCGAATTCGAAATTACCGAGAGCCAGCTCATGCAGGATCCGCAGCACGCCATCCAGGTGATGCGCGCGCTGTGCGACGCTGGGATGAGCATCGCCATCGATGATTTCGGCACCGGCTACTCGAGCCTCGCGTACTTGACGCGATTCCCCGTCAGCGCCCTGAAGGTCGATCGCTCGTTCGTCCGAGACATGTCGCGCGACAAGACCGACGCGACAATCGTGCGCACGGTCATCGAGATGGCGCACAGCCTGGGCTTCACGGTCATCGCGGAAGGGGTTGAGACCGAGGAGCAGGCGACGCTGCTGCACCTGCTGCGTTGCGAGCAGGCGCAGGGCTACCTTTTCGGTCGGCCAATGCCGGCGCACGAGCTTGTTCGTTTGTACGATGCTGTACGCGGCATCCCGGTGTTCAGCACTTCCCTGCCCAGGAAGAAGAGGACGGCTAGAACAAGTCTCCGAACGCCACCGGCGGCGGCGAGCTAGTCCCGGAGTCAGCCTGGGGTATGTGGTGGAGGCGGCGGTCATGACGCTCAAGGCGCGGGCCTGTGTTCCAATACAGGCGCATCCCCAAGAAAGGATCCCGGACCATGAAAAAGACTTGCGCCTTCCTTTCGTCGTTTTGCCTGCTCGCCGCCTGCGCCACCACGCAGGAGCCCGCGGTGCCGCCCACCGCCTTCCGGCTTGCGTCACCCGGCATCCCGGACAACTCGATGATGCAGCCGAAGAACGCCGGCAACTTCGCCAAGAACCAGAATTGCACCGGCCAGAACGTCTCGCCGCCGCTCGCGTGGAGCAACGTGCCGGACAAGACGCGCAGCTTCGCGATCATCTGGGACGATCAGGCCGGCCGCGCCGGCCTCGGCGTCTCGCACGCGGTGATCTATGGCATCCCGGCGAACGTCACGTCCTTCGCCGAGGGCGAGCTGGGCGGGGCGCCGACGGCTGGCCGCTTCGTTCCCGGCAAGAACATGCTTGGCATGCACTGGCTCGGGCCCTGCTCGCCGAAAGGCAACGCGCCCCAGCACTACGTCATGACGATCATCGCCACCACGGTCGAGCCCGGCGAGCTGTCCGCGGGCCTCACCAAGCCCGAGCTGCTGAAGGCGCTCGAGGGCGGCAAGGCGCTGCGCGCCGCGAGCCTGGTACTGCGCTTCGCGCAATAGGGGGTGATGTAGGGTCGGACCGAGCTGCCTAGCCCTTGCCGGGCGACCAGCCGTAGGCCTTCGCGCAGGCGCCGCCCATCAGCATGGCCCGCTCGCGCTCGTTCAGGCGGTCGGTTCTGAGGAATGGTTCGACCGCCTGCTCGTAGTTCACCACCGCGAAGGCGCGCGTCCAGTCCGTGCCCCACAGGCAGCGCTCGAAGCCCCAGGCATCGAAGAGGCGCGCGAGCGGATCCCAGATGTCGGGAAACGGATATGGCTGGCGCGAGAGCGTGCAGGCGCCGCTCACCTTGATCAGCGCGTTGGGGCGCTTCGCGAGCGCGAGCACCTTCGGCAGGTCGGCCCAGGGCTCGGGCGGGGCGGGCGGCGTGCGCGGCTGCAGGATCGCCATGTGGTCGATGATGAAGCGGGTATTCGGATGGCGATCGATGAGCGTCGTGCCCGCCTCGATGTTTCCCCAGAAGAGCACGTTGACCGGAAAGCCGTGCCGCGCGGCTTCGCGCGCGATGCGGTCGAGGCCGGGATCATCCGGCCGCAGGCCCGCTTCCCGCGCGGTCATCATGATGCGCACGGCGACCGCGCCGGGCTGCTTCTTCCATTCGGCGATGACCTCGCCGACCGCCGGATCCGCGGGGTTGACCGGCTTGATGATCGCGAAGCGCCCGGGGTGCCTGCGTTGCACCTCGAGCGCATAGCTCGCGTCGTACTGGTAGAGGGAAAAGGCCGAGATGAAGATCGCGCCGTCGACCCCGACCCTGTCCATCGCGGCGACCATCTCGTCGCCGGTGACGTGGGGAGGCCAGTTCGGCACGCTGTGCCAGGGCCGCGTGGGCGTGTTCGCTTCGTAAGCGTGGACCTGCGAGTCGATGATCGGCATGAGTGATAATTTACCGCAGCGATTCGCATGTTGAGGGACGGTCCGCTCACCCGCAGGGCGCCGGAAACGATCCGCTACGGCACGGGCCGCTGTGCGCTCGGGGCGCTGCTCGTCGCTTCGAGCGGGCGGGGAATCGTCTCGATCATGGTGCGGGACACGCAGTCGCGGCTGATCCGCGACCTCGTCGCGCGATTTCCCA
>Ga0208185_1000683_pt1 | contig 12721 bp, 12 predicted proteins | sample EasRivMeERMLT700_FD_187532 | JGI IMG/M metagenome (GOLD analysis project Ga0208185, IMG submission 187532) | Soil microbial communities from meander-bound floodplain in the East River, Colorado, USA - East River MetaG ERMLT700 (SPAdes) (version 2) | ecosystem: Environmental > Terrestrial > Soil... | reverse complement strand
GACGGCAAACTCCATTTGGAGGTGCCCGTCGGCGAGCCCAATTCGGACTTCGAGGTGGAAGTGGTGGTGCATCCGAAGGCGCAGGAAGGACGGGGTTGGCCCCCCGGCTACTTCAAGCTTTTCGGATCCATCGACGACGAGACCTTTACCGTTCACCTACAACCACCGTTGCCGCCGTCCGTGGAGTTTGAATGATCTAGCTGCTCGACTCCAACGTTTGGGTGGCGATCTTACGTCAGAAATATCCGCAGGTCGCCGCCCGATACGGTGCGACCAACCGAACCGACATCCGGATTTGTTCGGTAGTCGTTGCCGAGCTTCGATATGGATGTGCGAAAAGCGCGAAACCGGCGGTCAATCGCGCAATCGTGGACGCCTTGCTTGCGCCCATTGTTAGCCTCCCTTATGACGACGCGGCAACCGACCATTTTGTCGCACTGCGTCGCCATCTCGAATCGATCGGCGAGATGATTGGGCCGTATGATATGCAAATCGCCGCGATTGCGTTGGCCAACGGCTGTACTCTCGTGACACACAATACCGCCGAATTTAGCCGCGTGCCCGGCCTGGTGCTTGAAGATTGGCAGGGACCATAGCCAAAGTCGGTTCAAGCGCTACGCTGTTGCAAGGGCATGGTGCGCCCGCGCTGCGCTTGACTGCGCGAGGCAGACCGACATGCACTTCATGATGGCATCTCTTGACGATCACCAACCTTCACCCCTTTCGCCTTCTTGCCCCAGTTGTCCTTCACGGCTACATCGAGCATGCGCGTCAGACTGGCAAAATCAATCGTGGGCGCCGGCAGGTGCGGCAACGCGCGCTCGACATTACGGCGACTAAACACCGGTTCCTGAAGCCAATAGGTTTGATAGCGGTCCACGTATTCGTAAAACGATTTTTCGATCTCGTTCAAATCTCCCGCTGCCAGGGCGCCCGGGCCGTCGAAGGTCGGACCGCGAAATTGGAAGTATTCGCTCATCACGTCGTAAAGCATGCGCGAGGTGGTCATCACCGTCGGAGTCAGATGGTAGGTTCGGCCGTGATGTTCCGGATGGCGAAATAAGTGCGTGACACAAGCCGATACCCAGTCCACCGGGACGAAATTGTGCGTCTCCGCGCCCGTCAGATTGAAGCGGATCGGCAGAAAATGCAGGCCATCGGAGCCCTTGGGAAGATACTGAACCAGGAGCCAGGCAAACTGAAAATAGGCGTAAGCCCCATGGTACGTCGAGGTGTAGCCGGTGCGGGAATCGCCGACGATGACGCCGGGGCGATAGACGGTCAGCCGGTCGATCCATTCGGCGGCAGCTCGGCGGACGCGCTTCTCGGCCTCAAACTTGGCGTGTTCATAGTCATTGCGGAACGTTTGGCCGCAATCGAAGTCCTCTTCTAGAACCGGCGTGTCGCGCTGGCCGCACACATAAGCGGTGGACATGTAATGAAAATTGCGAATGTTCGTCGCGCGGCAAAGGGCCAGGACGTTCTCGGTCCCGGTCAAGTTGGAAAGCCAGGGATCGGCAGACCGATCCTTGCCCCAGAAGGTCAAGCTGGCGGCGTTGTGGATGATGCTTGAGCAATGTTCGCCAATCCATGCGCGAGCAGCCGAAGAAAGGCCCAGATCGGGGTGAGTGATTTCTCCCTCGATGCAGACCGGCCGCGGCAATCGCCGCTTCAACTCGCGCTCCCAATAGGAGTGGACTACATCAAGTCGTTGTTCGGCGGAACAGCGCCGTTCTGCCCGAACCAGGGCGGCGATTGGGATTTCGTGCAACAAAAGATCGCGTAACAGGTACCGCCCGAGGAGTCCGGTGGCGCCCGTGAGTAAACAATAGCGATGCATGCAATGCCCTGGTCATCGGACGAGCCGTCCTTATGCGTAGCTGGGTATCCTTCGTTTTGTTAATTATACGGCACGAATGCGTGGGTGGTAGACGTGTCGCCAGGCGACCGGTTGTCCCATACGGACAAAACCCGTGAACATGGGAAAATGCGTCGCCGTAAGTCCTTTGGCAGGTCCATGATGACTCACGTTTCCACGATTTCACTGAACGCTCATGTTGCTTCCGGCTTCGTTTATTAAACCAGGGCCGGCATCTCCACCCGCTGAATCTCGAATCCCGCAGCCCGCACGTCGGCACTCGCGGAACGAATCGCCTGTTCTAAGGATGTTGCCTTGCGATCGAACGCAATGTACGTAACGCCATTTCGAGTGACGATCGTGCCGTCATCGCAGCCCGCGTCGTACAGCGCGTCGCACTCGGCGACGCTGAGCGTCCGAGTGGACAATACGACCGAGAACTCGTAGGTTTTTTTTCTTTTCATTGGTGAACTCCGCTACCCTCAAGCGTGAGGACAGGCATCGACTTCCTCGCGAATCCGGCGGGCGTGGTTTTCCGGGCTTCTTGGCGTGGAGAAGACCCGGATGATGCAGCCGTCGCGGCGGGCGCGTGGGCAAAACAGTTGCCCCCAAACGTGGGCACGCGGCCCAGCCTTGCGCAGCCGCCAACCTTTTGCCAGGGCGTACTTCACGGCTTCCCGGATGTGCTTGTTCGGATGGTCCATCGTTATTCACTGGGGTCTTTCCGTAAGCGCGGCCGCCACGGAATTATATCACTCACTGATGCCATTCGCCCTTGAAGTAACCTTGATACTTGTGCTGATGCCAAACCGGCGATGACGGCTGCCCCTCCTGGCCGAGCGAATCGACCGCGACGACCCAGTAACGCGTCTGGCCGCTCTTGTGCGTGAACGTCGTCTCCTTGATCGGCGCCGGAGTCAGCTTCGTGATGCCCCAGGTTCCTTCCAGCTTGTAGATGTGGTAGCCGACGACGCCCTTCTCCGGATTCGCGGCCCACTTCAGCTCCGCCATGTTGCCCTTCTCGCGATTGAGCACATGCGTCGGCTCCGACGGAATCGTCAGCGCGTACGGCGACGGCCCGCTCTCGACGCCGAGCTTGTTGACGGCGCGGACGATGTACGCAAACACCGCGTGCTTGTATTCCTTCGACTCCGCGCTGGGTTTCGCGAGGTCAACGTTGTCGGTGAACGTGGTCGCAGTTAGCAGCTTGTCGTTCAGCTTCTTGATGCCGGTGATGTCGCTGACCTCGACGACCGTCGGCTCCGCGTACTCGGGGTCGTTGTCTTTCCACGCGGTGCCGTTGCCTTTCTTGACGGTCCGCACCGTGACGACGCCGCGATAGACGTTGTAGCCGGCGATATCCTTGGCGGGATGCGGGTTCCACGTCACTTCGACCTTGTCGGCCGCGAGCACGGACACGATCGGCTTGACGATCACGCGCGGCTCGGTGCGGGCCCGCGGGCTATCGGCGCTTTCGCCGCCGTCGTCCGTCGCCGCTCGGACCGTGTAGAAATACGTCTTGCCGGGAACGACATCCTTATCGATGTGACCGACGCCGGGCACTTTCGCGATTGATTTGAACGACAATTTCCACGGCTCCGCGGCCTCGGCGCGATGAATGCGATACTGTTTCGCGCCGGCAACGGCCGACCAAGTCAACGCCACGTGATTGACTTCGCTGATCGCATTCAACTCCGCGGGCGCGGACAAGCGTTTGCTCGGCGACGCAGTCTTGATTCGATATGTCCAAATTTGGGCGCCCTTGCCCTTCGATGCCGACGGGTTCAGATCGAGAATGAACGCGTTGTGCTCCGGCGAATAGCTCATGTTGCGCGATCGGCTCATGCTCTTCTCCGGCTCCGTTTTCGGGTCCATCTTCGTCCACTGCAGCTTCGAAACATCGAGCGTCCACGTTTCGTGGTTATTCGACGCATCGTCCCAGATCAGGCACAGGCAAATTTCGTTGAGCGAGTCATAACTCAAGCGCGGGATGGTCGAATACGTCTTGCCCTTCTTGGCGTTCGGCCGCGGCTTCAGATCGTGCGCCTCCCATTTACCTGACCCGATGTGATAGAGGTAGGTCTTCTCGTCGCTGGCGTACTGGCTGCCGAAGACGATGAGGCAATCGTTTTTCGTATCGACGCAGATGCCCATGCCGTCGCGCGGGCTCGGAGCGCCGGGCGCGGAGATGCACGTCAGCTTGTTGGCGTACGCGTCGTAGAAATGCAGGTTGCTCGTGCCGCCTTGCGAACCCTGGCCGCCGAAGCTGATCGATATCTCGTGCGTCGGATGATACGTGCCGCCGGCGTCGAGGCCGCCGATGTTCTCCTCGCGCGCGATCGGCCGATGGTACGGCGCCGGCCGCATGTTCGTCCATTCGTTTGCCGCCGGGTCGTACAGCCAGACGGCCGAGCGTTTCATCTTGACGCCGCGGCTCCATTGATAGCCGTGGCCGAGCGAGCCGCCGGGGAAGTTGACGAAGCGGCGATTGGCGACGTCAAACGTGTTCGCCCCGTCGATGCAGCAAACGCCCGGCGGCGAGGTCTGCGGAAAGCGTTGCTCCCAGACGCGCGAGTCGAGATCGTACGTGAATAGGTGAAATCCCTGAGGGATGCCGTCGTGCCCGCCGAAGTGAATCCACTTCTTCGAGAACGGATCATACGCGCCGGAGCCTTCCCAGCTAAACAGCGGCGCCGGCTGCTTGTCGCTCGGACTTTGCATGACCCACTCGTTCTCCGGATGTTTCGGCCAATCGGCGGCGATGAAACTAATCGCGAGGATGGAGAGTACAATGCGCGGATTCATGGCTACCTCGAAGAGAAGGCGGCGGCGGGATGGACGCAGACATTGTAAGCGGAATCGTCGCTTGGGCAGCGGGAAAAAGCCCGCAAACCGTGCCACTAACCAGCCAAATCTTCGCACGGTGGCCAATTCCTTAGCCACGGATTAACACGGATTGAACACGGATAAGACAGCACCCAAGAACCAAATTGCATTTGCATTAATCCGTGTCCATCCGTGTCCATCTGTGGCTAAATTCGCTGTGCGTCATACTCGGTTGCGGCTTGGCTGCGCTAAGTGTTATAATGGCAATAACCTAGCCTCGATTCGCGTGCCTCATGGAGGGGCCATTGCTCATTTACTTCAGCCTGACGTTGTTCGTCAGTGCCGCCCTCATGTTTCTGGTGCAGCCGATGATCGGCAAGATGATCTTGCCCCAGCTCGGCGGCACCCCCGCGGTGTGGAACACGTGCATGGTGTTCTTCCAGGGCATGCTCCTCATCGGCTACGGCTATACGCATCTCTTGACGACAACGCAACCGACGCGGCGGCAGGTGATCATCCAGTCGATTGTGCTGTTCTTGCCGTTTCTGGTGTTGCCGTTCGCGGTCGGCGATTGGACGCCGCCGACGGACCGTAATCCGATTTTTTCCCTTTTAGGCAAATTGGCGTTAATGGTCGGCTTGCCGTTCTTCGCGGTTTCGACAACAGCGCCGCTCTTGCAAAAATGGTTCGTCCACACCGGCCATCCGGCGGCGAAGGATCCGTACTTCCTTTACGGCGCGAGTAACCTCGGCAGCATGCTCGGCCTGGCGCTCTATCCGCTCGTCGTCGAACCCTGGCTTCCCGTGACGGCCGCGACGGAAGAAGCGACGTTCGAAACGCAGGTCCACTTGTGGGCCGCCGGCTTTGCGCTCTTCGTCGCCATGGTGTTCGTCTGCGCAATTCTCACGTGGCGGCAAGATTCCGATCTTGCCGATTCGAACGAACGGCAAGATTTCAATCTTGCCGCCACGGAAAAGATCGGCATCGCCAGGCGTTTGCGCTGGATCGGCCTCGCCGCGGTTCCGTCGAGCTTGATGCTCGGCGTCACGACGTACATGACGACCGACATCGCCGCGATCGCGTTCTTCTGGATCTTGCCGCTGGCGCTTTACCTGCTGACGTTCATCCTCGTCTTCGCGCGCTGGCCCGTCGCGTGGACCGGCACGCCGCATCAGATCATTCTCTATGTGCAGCCGATATTCCTGCTTGCACTCGTATTCAAAATGATCTCGCGCGTCGCGTTGCCGATGTGGCTCGAGTTCTCCTTGCACCTGATGGCGTTCTTCACGACGACGCTGATGTGCCACGGCGAGCTGGCCCGCGATCGGCCGAGCACGAAGCATCTGACCGAGTTCTACTTCTGGATGTCCCTGGGCGGCGTGCTCGGCGGGCTGTTCAACGCGTTGTTTGCGCCGATCGTCTTTCAGTACGGCATCTGGGAATATCCGATCGCCATGGTGGCGGCGTGCTTGTTGCGTGCCAATCTCGTGACCAAGCCGATGATACCCGACGATTCGAGCCCCGCGGCCCCCACTCGCATGGGACGCATGCTCGACCTCGCCGTGCCGGTCATGCTTGCCTGCATCGCGATGATGCTGTTCTACGCCGGCACGAATGAGCTGCTCAATCGCTCGCTCCTGCTCGGCATCCCCGTGATCGCGGCACTGACGTTGTTGTGGCGACCCGTGCGTCTCGGCCTCGGCGTCGCGGCGCTGTTCATCGGCATCATCGCCATCGAACGCCGGCACGAACCGATGATCTTCGAAGCGCGCGGCTTCTTCGGCCCGGTACGCGTGCAAAGTGTTGACGCAATTGGCGCGCGTCCCAAAGTCGCGGCCGACCAGGAACGCAAGATCTATCGCGTCCTCGTTCACGGCGGCATCAACCACGGCGCCCAGGTGTACGCGGTCATGGACAAGGACGGCAAGTTGAGCGCCGCACAAGCGCATCGCGAACGCCGCAAGACGATCACCTATTTCCACGAACGCAACGGCGTCGCCGAGGTTTATCAAAAGCTGTCGTGGCCCGACGCTCGATTGCCCGCGTCGATGTTCGGCCTGGCGTGCGGCGGCAACGTGCCATGGACGATGCTCGCGAACACGCAATCGGAGCCGCCGGTCGCCGTCATCGGCCTGGGCAGCGGCATCCTCGCGTGTTATGCGAAGCCGTATCAGCGCATGGATTTTTTTGAAATTGACCCGCTCGTGAAAAACTTGTGCGTCACGCCGGGCTACGCGCCGCCCTGGGAACGTGCAGCGAATGCGCCGCCGGCGCCGGAGCCCACGTTCACGTTCTTGCACGACGCCCAGGAGCGCGGCGCTCGCACCGACGTGATCCTCGGCGACGGCCGGCTCAAGCTCCACGACGCGCCGGATAAGTATTATCACATCATCTCTCTGGACGCCTTCAGCTCCGACGCGATTCCGGTGCATTTATTGACGGCTGAAGCGATCGAGCTATACATGTCGAAACTGGCCGACGGCGGCGTGCTGGTATTCAACGCGACCAACGCCTACGTACGCATCCAGGGCGTCGTGGCGGCGATTGCCAAGGCGAAGGGTTACTCACGCGTGGACCAACGGCGGCCCGCCGATTCGCGTTCGCCTTCAGAAAGAACGCCCGCGGCTCGGCATCGACGGGCAAATAGTGCGCGACAAGGCCGGCGCCGAAGTTATTGAAGTGCGTTGGCGTGACGTGGAGCCGAATCCGGGCCCGATCTGGACGGATCGTTATTCCAACTTGCTCGATCCCCACGTGATGCCGGGGTTGAAGTTTTGGCGGTGAAATTGGCCGCGGATGCACGTGCGCCTCCAAAGCGATGAAGATACCCCATCGTGACGTGCACGAGCCAGATTTGCGGGTCGGCAACGCGTTTGCACAAGCGATCGCAGGCGCGTTTTTCATTCTTGTCGAGTTCAAATTCGCCGGTCTCGATGTCGATGGCGGCAAACTTGTCTTCGTCCGCGACCGTCAACTTTGGGCGCACCTTTTTCTCGAAGAGGTCGTCGCCCCGGCGCGCGAATTCTTCGGCCGGGTAGCGACGTTTCGCGACGGTCATCTCACAACTCCAAGATAATTGATCAACTCGATTCTCGCCAGTCTTGAAATTATCGCCACGACGTGCTGACGATGCAAGAGAATCCGTGGCGTATTGCGATCAGGTCCATTTGAAAACCGCCGCTTTTCGACCTATCCTTTCGTACCTTCGCAATCTCATCGTTTGGAACATTTGACGATCCGCAAGAATACCTAACGTAGGGCCCTGCCATGGCAACTGCACCGACGCCGCAACCAGAACCCGTCACGATTCCGTGGGCGTATCTCGGCGGCTACCTGCTCTTCTTCGTCGGCCTGTTCTTCACCTTCATCGGCGGCTGGGAATACTCCGGCGGGCACACCGGCGTGCCGTCCGCGGATAAGCTCGTTCCGTTGACCTTGGTTTTCATCGGGCTGGCGACTTTTGTCGGCGGCAGTTTCATCATGGCCCGCGCCGAGCAAGTGCGCTCCAACCAGATGGCCTTCCTGATGGTTTGCTTGATCATGACGCCGTTGCCATCGCTGGTCGCGCTCGGAGTCCACTTCGTCGGCAATTACATGCGGCGAACCGCGTCGGCGCCGGTGCAGGTGATCCTGGTTGCTGCGGGAGTTTTCTTGCTGGCGCTGGCGGCGAACTGGGGCTGGGAGACGCACGATGCGCTGCGCCGTGATTTTCGCGCCTTCTCGTGGGCATTGCTCGCCAACCTCGGCCTGGTCGCGATTCTGCTGGCGTGCTTGCCGATGTTCGAGCGCCAAAAAGCAGCGGCGTGTGTCAACGACGAGGCGGATAAGGCCGTTTGACTGTCAACGCCGCGGTGGATTTTGCGGCGAAAACTCCGTGAGTTGGCGAGGTATCTGAACCCGAATCAACGCCAACGGCGTTACATCCCGAAGCCCAGCGTCGCGAGCGCAGCGAGCGCACGCTGGGTTTGAAAACGCCAGTCAATCGACCCTGAAGGGGTCGGATCAACAGAATCCAGTCTCTTGATGTAACGCCTTCGGCGTAATCGATGCGCGCGACGCCTTCCCAGGGTGCGCTCGCTGCGCTCGCGACCCTGGGCTATGAGATGCAACGCCGTTGGCGTAATCGATGGCCTGTCGATTTGTTACGGCAATTGTTGGAACCCCAGGAATTCCAGAATGCGAAACCTTCACGGCGTTGCGACGGGAACGGAATTCGGTTAATCTCGATGCCATGCGGCGCGCGCTCGGTTGGTGCCTGTACGTCGGCGTGCTGGCGGGCCTCGCCTGGTTTTTGCACCAGGAGTTGCCGCCGCCGGCGCGGTGCCTCATTGACGATGACTTCGGGCCGCACCAGGGGAGATACGTGAATGCCGACGGTTCGCGGTTGCTCAACTTTTCGGACAAAACCAACCAGTTCCGCATCTGGGACACGCATACGGGAAAATCACTAGGCACGTTCTTGCCCGGCGTGCCCTGGGAATGGTCCGCGTCCTCGCGCGACCTGCGCTTTCTCGTCGTTCAAATCAACGACGGGCCGTGCCGGATCATCGACGCCGAAAAAGGCCGCGAGTATGCCGCGGAGTGCGGCAATCTCCATTTGAGCATGCTGTCGTTCTCACCCGAGGAGCGATTTCTGTGGATCGAAGAATGGCATCGCAAGGGAGCGCGCCGCCAGTTCGTGGTCGAGCCGGCATCCGGGCGCGTGTTGCGAACCTTTGACGCCTCGAATGATCCGGCTGGCCGAGTCCTCGGCTTCACGGCTCAGGATCATCTGATTTTCTGGGACCAGGACGCCAAACGCTGCACGGTGCGGCGGCTGCCCGATCTCGATCTCGTTGTTGAGCGTTCGTTTGCCGAGAAGACGCTGCATTACCTCTCGCCCGATCACCGCTCGCTCCTGGCCCTCGACGACGCGCCCGGCAAGACGTGGCTGATTTGGAACTTGCTCGACGGCAGCCATCGCCCGTTGCTCGACGCGCTTGGCCGACCGTTCGTGGACGGCCTGTCGGACCCCGATTACGCGGCGCCGTTCTTTTCACCCAAGGGCGATTTCCTCGCGTTCGCGCTGGCGAACCGCGAAAGCGTCGGCATCTGGGACACCGCGACCGGCAAGCTGCAATGCACGGCCCCGTTCGACTGGCGCTTGGCAGGTCATGGCGAATTCTCTCCGGACGCCCGGCGCGTGGCCCTGGGGGCGCATGGCAAACAGGTGACGCTGTACGATTGCGGCAACGGGAAAACAATGTGGACTTACAAATTGAAATGGAAAGAGACTTTCGAGTTCGGCCGGCCCAGCGGAGTATGGATAAGAACTCCCGGCATGCCTTATGAACTGGACGTGGAAACGGGCCAGCACGTTCGCGTGCTTGGCATGCCGACCGGCTTGGACCCGAAGTACACCGTCGGGCCGTACACGGTCGAGCAAATACAAAATGCGCCGAATTCCATTTTCGCCAGGATTCGGTATCTGCTCGCAAGAGATTGGACCGAACGCATTCGCGTCACGCATCAAGACACCGGCGAAGTGTTATTCGATTCAACCGTGCAGGGTCTCGATAGCCTCAACTTGACGGAACAGGGAACGTTGCTCATCGTCCGAAGAACGATGCGCGGCTATCGCACTTCGGTCTGGGACCTCTCGCAGCGGTCATTTTCTTTTGTGCCGATGGGCATTGCCCTGGCGATTGGCGTCGCCGGGATAGCGTTGCGATGGGCGTGGCGAGCGTGGCGACGAAAGCGAAAAGCGGCGGCCTCGAAAACGTCGAACGCACTACACCATTGATCGACGAGGCGTTGAACTCATATCGGCAGACTCGGAACGTTGGAAAGGTTGGCAAAGAGTGCCGATTACGACCGTGCAATCCACTCCCGGACGTCGCCGTGGATTAATCGTCATCAGAATCATAGGAGGGTTCGTCCCAGTCGTTGTCAACGGACCATATCTTGTAGTCCTTGGCCGCGCGGCAGTGGTGGCAGTAGATATTCCCATAGCCGAAGCCCTCGGACCGCAACTTGCCCACCACGTGCCCTAACGTCGTTCCCTTGGAATTCCAGCGGTTGCGAATCGAGGCGATATCGTACTGGCAACGCCCCGACGAAATGAACTTTTCGAGATAGTCGTAGGTGGCCTCGCCTTTACCTTCCGCCTCGCCCTCGCGGATGTGACGCTCGATGATCGGTACGTGGATTTTCTTCGTGTAATGACCGATAATGTGGTAACTGATGGCCTTCGTGAGCTGATAATCGGGGACTTTGATCGGGCCGATGAAATCCCATTCTGTTTTCGAACGTTGGATAACCCATTCTTCCGTGACGAAATTGTAGAACGTGCTCTGGAGCGCATAGCCGTCCGGGCAATAGAATCGGACGAGACCTCCCGGTAGGTGAAACTTCTTATTCTTGAGTTGCGTGCCATGGGCCCAGATGATGACGCCGTTACTGCTCTGCTTGATCTTGTCCCCATCTCCCGCCGTGATGAGACAAATGTGATCGTCGATGTACTTGCGCGCCATAGGGAACCTCCCGGCCCTTCTTCCGTCCGTGCCTGTTTCCGCACCACGCCGCGGAGCCATTGTATCAACGCCGATCAGGTCGGAGCTTAACGGGTGAAGCCTGGCATAGATCATTCGCACTCCTGTGGATCGAGTTCCGGACTCGTGACAATGAAATCGGCAACTTCCTGGCTGCCGGTCCAGCCCATCAGCCCCGCTGTCTTGCGGGCTCGACCAGGGACTGCCTTCACTGTTATCTCAACCTTTTGGTGTTCCACGAACGGAAGCGCTCGCACTGGCTTCAATACGCCGTTTTCGTAGACGGCTTCGATCGTAATGGACATGAGTGTGCTCCTGCAACTTGTTTGCTGACGAGATTGTAGCCGGAATCAGTGCAGAGGCGAAAGCGAACAACAACAAGCCTTTGCAATTGCGAGGTGCGTCCGCAATCGCTATTCGGTCTGGGACCTTTCGCAGCAGTCATTTTCTTTCGTGCCGATGGGCATTGCTCTGGCGATTGGCGTCACCGGGATTGCGTTGCGATGTGCGTGGCGTGGGTGGCGAAAGAAACGAAAAGCGTCGTATTCGTAGGGTGCGTCAAGCGTACTCGCGCGGACGTACCTCGCAGTTGCAAAGACTTGGACAAGTTGCTTGCGGAAGCGAGCAAGGTACAATGACGACATGCAATCGCGACGCCGAATACGGACGATGCTCCTGTGTCTCCTATGCCTGTCCGTGTTTGCATCGCTATTTCTCATCATCGGGATTGTCTTTTTTTCGGCGCCAATATCGAGGCAGCGTCTCGTTACACGCGAAAAGTTCGAAATGATCCAATTGGGCATGACCATCGAAGACGTTGAGCGAATTATGGGGTTACCCCAACACGATAAGCTGGAGCCAGAGAACTTCGATTGGCCTGACGTAATTGACCTCAACTTTCCGACTGCGGTTTTTGCAGACGAATACGCCATGATAGTTGTTTCGGCGAATGAACGAGGTGTATACGCAAAGAAATTCGGAACCAGGCGACAAACGTCTTGGCTAGATTACTTGAACGGGATTCTCGGATGGTAAGTCCACTGGAGCCTGCAACGCGATGTTAGGACACTACCGAAGATCCATTCGCAGTTCGCAGGCGTAAGCCCAGGTGTTGGCCTCGTAACCCAATAGGAAATTGGGATCACGCAAATCACGATGGCCACGCCGCCCATCAGCCATTTACGGCTTGAGATTGTGTCACCAGCTGTAAACCGCCGAAAGACGGCTTCGCTTGCCGGGCGAGTCCGGGCTTTGCAACGCTAGGTCATTTTTCTGACACCTAGCGTGCAGACAGCCAGCCACGAATTCTCTCAAGCATCGTTGGATCGCTGCGCACAAACGACGGATAGAAAACTGCCCCATCGACCTTTTTGGCATCATCAAAGTAGACAACTATAATCCCGTAATCGCTAGCCCAAATGCCATAGTGTAGGCCAGCAAGTTCTTTGTGGCGGTTCTGTATCAACTTCCTCGGCCCCGGAGGCAACTTGGTCGAATAGTCGCCAGC
>Ga0208185_1000682_pt1 | contig 12755 bp, 12 predicted proteins | sample EasRivMeERMLT700_FD_187532 | JGI IMG/M metagenome (GOLD analysis project Ga0208185, IMG submission 187532) | Soil microbial communities from meander-bound floodplain in the East River, Colorado, USA - East River MetaG ERMLT700 (SPAdes) (version 2) | ecosystem: Environmental > Terrestrial > Soil... | reverse complement strand
CACTTCGATTCCGAGCCCGGGCTTTTGCGGGATCTCCACCCATCCTTCGCGCTGTCCCTGGCACAGCGCTTCGCCCCAGCCGGTGACGCCTTCGTCGGTCTCGATTTCAATGAGCGTGGCGCCGCGGCTCGACACCCAGCCCTGCGAGAACGCGAACGGCTGCTCCAGCGCCGAGCGCAGGACGTGCGCCCGGACCTGCGTGATCTTCATGCCATGCCGACCTGGGGAAGACGCGGCACCGCGTCAGCGGGACGGCTGCGGATCATGTCGGCCAGCTCGCCTTTGGCTTTCGAGCTCTCGAAGATGTTTTCCATCTCGTGCGGGTCGTCGGCGAGGTCGTACAGCTCGCCGGCGCCCGAGCGCAGGTCGAGCGTGAGCTTGTGGCGCTTGGTGCGCACCGTGCGCAGGTCGAGGTCGACGCCCGAGCGCGAGGCGCGCAGGTCCCATTCGCTGTAGGCGAAGTCGCGGGTTTCCTTGCCGTCGATCAGCCTGCGCAGGCTCCGGCTGTGCCGGGGCGCGAAGGCGACGCCGGCGTACTCGGCGAAAGTCGCAGGAAGGTCGATCGTGGACACGGGATCGGCGACGATTTTTCCTCGTGGAACGCCGGGCCCTTGAAAGATCAGACCGACCCGCAACAGCCCTTCGTACGCCATGGGCCCCTTCAGGATCAGGCCGTGATCGCCCAGCCAGTCGCCGTGGTCGGTGGAATAGACGACCAGGGTTTCGTCCTGCAGGCCGAGGTTTTCCAGCTCCAGCAGGATCCTTCCGACGTTGTGGTCGATGAGCGAGATCATCCCGTAGTAGTTGGCGATGAGCTCGCGCAGCTGCTGGTCGGTGTGCATCGGGATGCGCGAGTACTGCTCGCGGATCTTGCGCAGGTGCTCGACGATCTGCGGCTTGCCCTCGAGGCTCTGCCGGTGCCACCAGGGCCGGCGCTCGAGGTCGAGCCGCCGCTCGGGCGGCAGGTCGACTTCGTCCGGATGGTGCAGCCGGCTCCACGGCTCGGGCGCGTCGAACGGGTGGTGAGGATCGGGGAATGAGGCCCACAGGCAGAAAGGTTCTTTTTGCTTTTTTATGAAGTCTATTGTCCTGTTGCCGATCCACGTTGAATTGTGGAACGCGACCGGCAGCGCCGAGTGGAAGGTCTGCATCGCGCTCGAGCGCGGCTCGAGCTGGGTCTCGTAGAGCCGCTGCAGCTCCTCGCCGCGCCCGTCCTGGTGGAACCAGCGCTCGTAGTGCTGGCCGCGCGGCGGCTTCATTACCGGCCAGTGGTTGTGCCCCTCGACCATGAGCTCGACGTGCTCGAAGCCCATGTAGGGACCGGACCAGTCCGGGTCCTGGTCGCTGTTGCGGCATTCGGGCGTGCCGGTCGCCTTGAAGGTGTGCGAGGTGGCGAAGTGCGCCTTGCCGATGTAGCCGGTGCGGTAGCCCGCCTTGGTGAATGCGCCGGCGAAGCCGGCTTCGCCCACTTTTGGATCGAGGTCGATGCCGTTGTCCGAGACGCCGTGCGTATAGGGGAGAAGCCCTGTCAGGATCGAGGCGCGCGAGGGCTGGCACACGAGGTTCGGCGTGGTGCACGCCGAGAAGCGCGTGCCTTGGCGCGCCATGCGGTCGAGGTGCGGCGTCTTGACTTTGCGTCCCTCGAAGCCGTAGCAGTCGCCGCGCTGCTGGTCCGAGGTGATGAAGAGGATGTTGCGCTTGCTCACTCCGGCGTTACCCCCGCCGCTTTCACGATGGCCGGCCAGCGCGCATATTCCGCGCGGATGAACTCCGCGTAGGCTTCGGGCGAGGCGCTCGGCGCCACTTCCAGGCCAGCGGCGCTCAGGCGCTCGACCACCGCGGGGTGCTTGAGCGCCTTGGTGAACTCGGCGTGCAGCCGGTTGACGATCGCGCGCGGCGTGCCCGCCGGCGCGGCCGGCCCGAGCCACTGCACGGTTTCATATCCAGGCAGCCCTGCCTCCTCCACCGTCGGAACATCGGGCAGCGAAGGCGAGCGCTTTCTTGCGGTCACGGCGAAAACTTTGAGTTTCCCGGCCTTGATGTGCGGCAGCGTCGGCGGCAGCCCGATCACGCCAAGCGGAATCTGCCCGCCGATCAGGTCGCCGATGAGTTGCCCGCCGCCGCGGTAAGGGACATGCTGGATGTCGAGGCCGCCCGCCTGCTGCTTGAAGAGCTCACCCGCGAGGTGCTGCGGCGTCGCGGTGCCGGGCGAGCCGAACGTGAGCTTGCCCGGCTCGCGCTTCGCCAGCGCGATCAGCTCGCGCAGGTTGTTCGCCTTCACCGAGGGGTGCGCGACGATCAGGTGCGTGCCGAGAATGGCGTTCGTGATCGGCGCGAAGTCCTTGATCGGGTCGTGGTTCAGCTTCTTGTAGACCGCCGGCGCGATGACGTTCACATCGGCGTACATCACCAGCGTGTAGCCGTCGGGAGCGGCGCGCGCCACGTAGTCGGTGCCGACCAGGCCGCCGCCGCCGGTCCGGTTCTCGACCACCACCTGTCCGAAGCTCTCCGACATCACCGCCGCCATCGAGCGCGCGGTGAGGTCCATGGCGCCGCCCGCCGCGAAGGTGACGACGAGGTGGATCGGCTTCGCCGGGAACTGCTGCGCGCCCGCGACGAGCGGCATGATGGCCGCGATCGCCGAAAGAATGATGCGAATCATGGGAAACTCCTCCCTGCCCGCATCCTAGCGGAATTCGTGTAAGGTTTTGAGCGTTAGCGCGACCAAGGCAGAACCGATGAGGAGCCCATGGACCGACGGAAATTCTTACTCGCAGGAGCAGCGGCGCCATTTTGCGTCTATCCCTTTTGCGCACACGCCCAGCCCAAGACGATGAAAGACATCGAAGCGCTGCAGAAGAACTGGAAAACGTTCCTGCCAGCGGGTGCGAGCGTGCCTTCGCCGGGCGAGCCGCTCAAGCTCTCGAAGGACGAGTGGAAGAAGCGCCTGCAGGGCGAGTCCTACAAGGTGCTGCGCGAGGAAGGCACTGAGCGCGCCGGCACCAGCCCGCTGAACAACGAAAAGCGCGACGGCATCTTCGCCTGCGCCGGCTGCGGGCTGCCGGTGTTCACTTCGGAGATGAAGTACGAGTCCGGCACCGGCTGGCCGAGCTTCTTCACCACCATCCCTGGCGTGTTCGACCAGAAGAAGGACTTCTATCTGATCTACCCGCGCACCGAGTACCACTGCAAGCGCTGCGGCGGCCATCATGGCCACGTGTTCGATGACGGCCCGCCGCCGACCAATCAGCGCTGGTGCAACAACGGCGCCGCGCTGAAGTTCATCCCCAAAGACAGCAAGGCCTAGGGACAGAAAAAGGGGTCAGGACCCTTTTCACGGAAAAGGGTCCTGACCCCTTTTCATCATTCGCGGCCCGAGCGCCAGATCCCGTAGACGATCCAGAGGCTGTTGAGGAACGCGAGGACGTAACCCAATAGGCCGATCGCGGGCAGGACGGGGATCCCCCAGAGCGTCGGCCCGTCGCGCACGTTGAGGACGATCGCGGAGCCGATGACGAGCGACGCGGTCATGATGCCCATGGTCACGCGGTCGAGCGTGCGGTCGAGCTGGCGGCCGAAGGAGTCAAGGCGCTTGAGATCAAGGTCGATGCGGGTCTTGCCGCGGCGCGCCTCGCGCAGCAAGCGCGCGAAGTCGCGCGGCACGCCGCCAACGACGTTCATGAACTCGCTCACCATGCTGCGGCCGCGGCGCATCAGCTCGCCCGGCTGGTAGCGCTCGGCGAGCGTGTTGCGCACGAGCGGCGCGAGGTGTTCGACGATGTGGAACTCGGGGTCGTACTGCCGGCCGAGGCCCTCGAGGGTGATGAGCGCCTTGAACATCAGCGAGAGATCCGACGGCAGCACGATCGAGTGCTCGCGCACGATGGCGGCGAACTGGCGGATCACGTTGCCGACGCGGATGTCCTTGAGCGGGATGCCCTCGTAGTCGAACACCATCTCGTTCACGTCGTTGGCGAGCTTCGCCTCGTCGACGTAGGCGTCGCCCGCCCAGTCGAGCAGCACGTCGAGCATCGGCTCCTCGGCCATGCGCGTGAGCCCCGCCAGCAGGTCGATCACCTGCCGGCGCCGCTGCGGCGAGAGCCGCCCGACCATGCCGAAATCGATGATTACCAGGCGGTGGTCGGGCAGGTAGAAAACGTTGCCCGGGTGCGGGTCGGCGTGGAAGAAGCCGTCGAGCAGGATCATCTTGAGGAACGCGTCGACGCCCCGCGCCGCAAGCACTTTCTTGTCTAAGTTCGCTTTTTCAACTGCGGCGATATTCGTGGCCGGTATGCCCTCGACGTGCTCCTGCACCAGCAGCACGTCGCTCGTCCACTCGGGGTAGATGCGCGGGATGACGACGTGCGGGTCGCCGGCGAAGTTCTTGGCGAAGCGCTCGATGTTGCGCGTCTCGGTGACGAAGTCCGCCTCGCGCTCGAGCGACTTGGCGAACTGATCGGCGATCTCCGCCGGCCGGTAGCGCCGCGCCTCCGGCATCTCGGATTCGACGAGCTCCGCGACCCGCCGCAGCAGGCGCAGGTCGGCGTCGATCGTCTCGCGCACCCCCGGCCGCCTCACCTTGAGCACTACCGGCGTGCCGTCCGACAGCTTGGCGCGGTGCACCTGGGCGATCGACGCCGCCGCGTGCGCCCGGGTCTCGATGTCGCGGAACACCTCGAACGGCGAGCGCCCGAGCGAGCGGGTGAGCTCGGGCAGCAGGGCTTCGAAGGGCACCGGCGGCACATCGGCCTGCAGCTTCTCGAATTCCGCGATCCAGCGCGGCGGGAACAGATCCACGCGCGTCGCCATCACCTGGCCGAGCTTGACGAACGTCGGCCCGAGCTCTTCCAGCGCCATGCGCATGCGCGTGGCGGGGTCGAGCGCGACCTGCTCGGCGACCGGGCTGCGGTGCAGGATCTGGCCGGCGCGCTCGAGCACGCCGGCGATGCCGATGCGCTGGACGAAGTCGCCCAGGCCGTGCCGGATGAAGACCGACGCGATCTCGTGCAGCCGCGGCAGCTCGCGCATGATGCCGAGGGTTTGCCGCAGCATCGGCGCTGGCTAGGTTTTCTTTTGCCTGTCGGCGGCGGACTTCTCGAGCGCGTCGGCCATGCCGGCGAGGACGCCGCTCGCCATCTGCGCGAAGCGCACGCTGAACTGGCCGGCGAGTTCCATGCCCGCGAAAGTGAATTCCTTCATCAGGTGCGCAACCTGGCGCCCGGTCTCGGTGCCGGCATGCGTCGCCCGCTCGACCAGCGCGCGCAGCTCGGGACGCGCGCGCTCGTTGGCCGAGCTCGCAACCTGGCTCACGGTGGCGACGAAATCCTCCTCGATCTTCTTCAATCCGGCGAGCGCCTGCTTCACCTCGTTGTCGCTGATACTGCGGCCGGTCGCGACCATCTGGCGCAGCGCCGACTCGCCCGCCTCGACCGACTTCGTGAGCGCCTCGTCCATGCCGCGGAACGCCTGCCCCATCGCGTGGCGCACGCTGCCGCCGCTCGCCGGCGCCGCGGCGGCCATGCCCTCGGCCACCGCGCGCACCACCTCGCGGATGCCTTCGCGGTCGAAGCGCCGGTTCCTGAGCGCGTCGAGCGTGATGTCGCGCATCTGGCGGGCGACGTCGCCGCCGGCCTTCATCGCCTCGCTGGCGGCGTCGCGGATCGAACTGGGACTCGAATCTTTTTTAGCCATGGATGCGAAGGTCCTCTTCCAGTGGCGGCCCGGGGAAGTGGAAGCGCACCGGCCCGTCGGGCAGCGCGTTGACAAACTGCTTGAGATACGGATCCTCGGAGGCGGCGACCTCTTTCGAGGTGCCTTTGCCGAGGATCACGCCGTCTCCGATCACATACACATAATCGGCAACCTTGAGCGCCTCGTCCACGTCGTAGGTCACCACGATCGAGGTCAGGCCGAGCGCCTGGTTGAGGTTGCGGATCAGCTCGACGATCTGGTTGAGCGAGATCGGGTCGAGCCCGGCGAAGGGCTCGTCGTACATCATGAGCTTCGGGTCGGTGGCGATGGCGCGCGCGAGCGCCACGCGGCGCGTCATCCCGCCCGATAGATCGCCCGGCATCATCGCTTGGGCGCCGCGCAGGCCGACGGCATGCAGCTTCATCAGCACCAGGCGCCGCACCAGCTCCTCGGGCAGCTCGAAGTTCTCGCGGATCGGAAATGCGATGTTGTCGTACACCGAGAGGTCGGTGAACAGGCCCGAGGTCTGGAACATCATGCCGATCTCGAGCCGCAGCTTGTACAGCGCCTCGGCGGAGAGCTGGTGGACGTTCTTGCCTTCCACGGTGACGCCGCCGCGCAGGGGCCGCAGCTGGCCGCCGATCAATTTCAGCAGGGTGGACTTGCCCGAGCCGCTGCCGCCCAGGATCGCCACCACCTTGCCGCGCGGGATGTCGAGCGTCAGTCCGCGCAGCACTTCCAGATCGCCGAAGGAAAAGTGGAGATCGCGAATCTCAACGACATTCCCAGCCATACAAATACTATACGCGAATGCATCCGTACGCTGCACTCACGCCGGAAGTCATTCTCGACGCTGTTGCCGCGCTCGGCCTGCGTCCCGACGGCCGGATGCTCGCGTTGTCCAGTTACGAAAACCGCGTGTACCAGGTGTGGCTGGAGGACGACGCCCCCGTGGTCGGGAAGTTCTACCGCCCCGGGCGCTGGAGCGCGGCGCAGATCGACGAGGAGCACGCATTCGCGAAGGAGCTGGCCGAGCGGGAGATACCCGTCGTCGCGCCGCTCCACAAAGGAACGTTCGCCAACTTCATCTATGCCGTCTATCCGCGCCGCGGTGGCAGGACGCCGGAGCTCGAAGACCCGAAGACGCTGGAGTGGATCGGCCGTTTCCTGGGAAGGATTCATGCCACCGGCGCTGCAAAGGCCTTTGCTTTTAGAGAAACCCTGAGCGCGCAAACCTTCGGCCACGACGCCCGCGCCTATCTGCTGAAGAGCTCGCTGGTACCGCCCGACCTGCTCGGCGCGTGGAAAGCCGTCACCGAGCAGGCCTTGCAGCTGATCGAAGCCTGCTACGCCCGTTGCGGAGAAACAAGCGCGATTCGCCTGCACGGCGATTGCCACCCGGGAAACATCCTGTGGACCCCGCATGGAGAAATGCAGGGCCCGCACTTTGTGGACCTCGACGACGCGCGCATGGGGCCGGCGATGCAGGACCTGTGGATGCTGCTCTCGGGCGACCGCGCGTCGATGTCGCGCCAGCTTCACGACGTGCTGACCGGCTACGAGCAGTTCATGCGCTTCGAGCGCAGCGAGCTGCACCTGCTGGAGGCGCTGCGCACCCTGCGCCTCATCCACTACTCGGCATGGATCGCGCGGCGCTGGGACGACCCCGCGTTTCCGGCGGCGTTCCCCTGGTTCAACACCCAGCGCTACTGGCAAGACCGGATACTCGAATTGCGCGAGCAGATCGCGCTGATGCAGGAGGAGCCGCTCGCGGTCGACTAGCCGGAATTGGAATAGAGTGCCGTGCGGGAGGCAGCCATGAACGGGCAGATCCCGTTCCGAGTCGCCATCGTCACGGTCGTTGTCGGCCTGCTCGCGGTCACCTGCGGCGCCCTGATCACGTACGGCCTCTACAGCAGCCTGCGCAACGTCGAGATCATGAAGCGCGAGTACCTGGACCAGGTCGCGCAGGCGACGATGCGCGAGGTCGGGCGCCTGCCGCGCGCCGCGGTGCGCATCCTGCGCGCCGAGCGCAATCGCTTCGAGCGGGGCTACTACCCGACGCACGACGCGATCGGGCTTGCGGGCCGCCTCGCCGGCGCGCTGCAGCTCGATCCCGATATCCGCTGGGTGAGCTACGGCGAGGCGAGCGGGCGCTTCATGGGCGCCTACCGCCTGGAGGGAGAGGAAATCATCCTCAACGTGTCCGATCCGGCCCGCAACGGCGGCGTGCCGCGCGAGTTCCGCGCAAGGACCCTGGCGCCGCACGTGCAGAATCCGCCGCTCGACAAGCCCTACGACCCGCGCAAGCGCGAGTGGTACCAGCGCGCCGCTACGACCCCGGAGGCCATCTGGATGCCGCCCTATCTCTTCGCGGAGGGGGTCACGGGAATCACGGCCGCCGTCGCCGTCAGGGACTCGGCATACCGGCTCCAGGGCGTGGTCACGGTCGACTTTACGCTCGAGGGAATCGCGCGCTTCCTCGAGACCGTCGAGATCGTCCAGGGCGGCACGGTGGTCCTGTTCGACCGCGACGGCAAGCTGCTCGCGGGCGAGCCGGGGCCGGGGCTCGAGGCCGCGGTCCTCGCGACGAAGGGCAAGGCAAGCGAGGTCATCGTGGCCGGGCAAAAATGGGACGTGGCGGCGCGCCCGCTCGCGCTCGGCGCGGGACTCGAGTGGACGGTGGCCGCCGCGGTGCCCGAGGAAGCCTTCATGGGCCCGGTCTACGCGAACCGCCGCACCACGTTCGCCATCGCCCTGGGCGGCGTGGTCCTCGCGCTGATCGCCGGCATCCTGATCTCCACCGCCATCGCGCGCTCGCTCAGCAGTGCCGCCGGCGCGCTCGACCGCGTCGCGAAGTATCAGCTCGAGGAGCCCGCCGCGCCGAGCTCGGTGCTGCGCGAGGTCTTTCGCCTGCAGCGCGCAATACGAAGGGTCACGGCAAGCCTGCGCTCGTTTACCCGCTACGCGCCCGAAGAGATCGTGCGCGACATCGTCGCCACCGGGCAGGAAGCGATGCTCTCCGGCGACCGGCGCGAGGTGACGGTGCTCTTTTCCGACCTGCGCGGCTTCACCGGGTTCGCCGAGAAGATGGCGCCCGAGGAGGTGGTGGCGATCCTCAACGACCACTTCGAGCTGCTGGTCGGGATCATCATCCGGCACGGCGGCTTCGTCGTCGACTTCCTCGGCGATGCGGTGTTCGCGGTGTTCGGCGCGCCCCAGGCCCATGCCGACCACGTGGAGCGCGCGGTGGCGTGCGCGATCGAGCTGCAGCGCGCGCGTGTGGCGCGCAGCCTCGAACACCGCGCCCGCGGATGGCCGCCGATGGAAATGGGCGTCGGCATCGACAGCGGAGCGGCGGTGGTCGGCAACATGGGCTCGCTCCGGCGCATCAAGTACGGCGTGGTCGGCCACGTCGTGAACGTGGCGGCGCGGATCGAGACCTTCACCGTCGGCGGGCAGGTCCTCGTCTCCAACGCGGTTCGTGCGGCGCTCGGCGAGCGCCTCATCGCGGACGGGCCGCTCGAAGCTGCGGGCAAGGGCGTGGGGGCCGTCATGCGGCTGTGGGAAGTGCTCGCCCTGCGCGGCGAGAAGATGCAGGTCCTGCCCTCCGCGGTGCAGGATCTCGTCGAGTTGCCTTCGCCGCTGGAGGCCGGCGTGCGCCTCTTCATCGGCAAGCAGATCGATCCGACCGTCCATGCCGCACGGCTGCTGCGCCTCGGCGCCGGAGGGGCAGAGCTCGAATCGAAGGCGCCGCTCGCGACTTTCGGCGCCCTCCAGGTGCAGTTGCCGATCGCGACCGTCGACGCGAAAGTGGTCGACCTCAACGTGCGCGACGGCGTCGGGACAGCGCTCGTCCGCTTCACCGGCGTGGACTGGGATACGCAGGCGCAGATCGAAGCCTTCGCCCGCGCCCGCTGAAGGACCGTTTCTTGCACGGGCATTCGCCATGCCCACGCTCCGCGTTCTGTTGTGTGCCGCCCTTGTAACCGGCACCGCACAAGCGCAGGACGCCGGCGCGCTGCGGGCGCGCCACGCGGCATTGCACCAGCAGCTCGCCAACAACCCCTTCGGCCGCGCGCTCCACGTGGAGTCAAGTACCTCGGGCAGCGCGCACAAGGGCGATATCTACGCCGTGATCGAGCAGCCCTACCGCGCCGTCGCGCCGGCGCTCGCGCGTCCCGAGCACTGGTGCGACATCCTGACGCTGCAGATCAACATCAAGCGTTGCAACGCCTCGAAGGACGGCGGCGGCGAGACGCTGGCGGCCTTCATCACGAGGAAACCTCGCGACCCGGTGGACGGCGCGCACCGGGTCGACTTCCGCTACGAGCTCGCAACCGCGAGCGCCGACTACCTCAAGGTCGCGCTGAACGCCCGCTCCGGGCCGGTCGGCACGCGGGACTACGACATCCGGCTCGAGGCCGCGCCGCTCGACGCCCGGCGCACGTTCATCCACATGTCGTACGCCTACACCCTCGGCTCGATGGCGCGCCTGGCGATGGATGCCTACCTGGCCGGCGCCGGGCGCGACAAGCGCGGCTTCAGCGTCGACGGCGGCGAGCGTGGCGTGGTCGAGCGCAGCGCGATGCGCTACTACCTGGCGGTAGAGGCGTACCTCGAGTCGCAACAACTGGATACACGCCTGCGCCACTGGTATGCGGCGACCGCGCGCTACCCGCAGCTGCGCGAGGCGGTCGGTCTCGACGAGTACATCCAGATGAAGCGAAGGGAAGCGGGCTAGGCGGGCTTGGCGCAGCCTTGCGGTTTGTAGACGCGCTCTATCGAGGGAGGATTCTTCACCAGCTTGTCCGCCGGGCGGCGCGGCCGCGCCACCAGCTCGCCGCCGCAGTTCGGGCATTTGCCGCCGAGCACGTTCTCCTTGCAGGCGCGGCAGAAGGTGCATTCGAACGAGCAGATGAAAGCCTCCTGCGAGTCGGGCGCCAGGTCCCGGTTGCAGCACTCGCAGTTCGGTCGAAGCTGCAGCATCTTTTACCGCTGCGGCGCGGGCTCCATGCCCTTCGCCTTGTATGCGCCAGCGGCCACGGGCGCGGTGACGAACTTGATCAGCGCGGCCGCAGCCTGCGGTTCCTTCGCGCCGGTCGCGACGCCGGCGGCGAACCGGTTGTAGCTCTGAAACTCGGAAGGCAGAGGGCCGACGAAGTCGATGCCGGGCGCAAACAGCGTCGTAACGGTGGAAACGGCGATTTCGGCGTCGCCGCGCGCAACGAGCGCCCCGGCGCTGTTGGCGAGATCGGCGGCCGTGGTGCGCTTGAGCCTCGGCTCCATCTCCTTGCTGATCCCCAAGCGCTCGAGCACGCCCTGGAAGTGCGTGCCGGAAGTGCCATCCTTGGCGAAGGCGACGGATTTCGCGTTGAGAAGCGTGCGCTTGAACGCTTCCACGGAGGCAATGTCGGGCTTGGGTGCGCCGGCCCGCACCCCTATGCCCACGCCTGCGCGCGCGATGTCGGCGCGCGAGGCCGCGGCAACCTTGCCGGCCTTGACCAGGTCTTCGAGCACCTCTGGCGGAGCGATGACGAGGTCGAACGCGCCGCCGGCGTCCACCTCGCGCTTCACGGTCGGCCCGCCCACGAACTTGATCGCGACCTTATGGCCGCTGGCGCGCTCGAACTGCGGCACGAGCTGCTCCAGTGGCGGCCTGATTCCGCCTGCGCTCAGGACGTTGATGTCGGCGGCCCCTGCCGCGAAGCTTTGCGTCAGGACGACGGCGGATGCTGCAACCAGCAGACGTATCTTCATGGTCCCCTCCCTGGGTTGGCCACTGCGGCGAATACGTTACGCCTACCGACGCTCGAATGCGAGCCTTACCCCGAGTCCGATGAGAATCGCGCCGCTCGAGCGATAAACCCAGGTCAGGACGCCCGGCCGGGAGCGCAGCCATCCCGACAGCGCGCCGGCGAAGATGCCGACGGGCCCTTGCCTCGATCATGGACGGAACCAGAACTCGATCTCCGAGGTCGCCACCTCGAATCGCGCCGCGTGCGTCGCCTTCGCGCGCACGTGATACCAGTCGCCCGGGCCGTAGCGGGTCTCTTTGCCGTCCATGATCAGGATCAGCTCGCCCTGCGTGATGACGCCGACGTTGTCGGTTTCATGGCTGTGCGGCGCGATCGCCGTGCCGCGGGGATAAGAAGCGAACAGCACGTCGCAATTCTTCGCTTCCAGCTTGAACGCGTCGAACGGCCCGTCGAAGGGCGGGAGCTGGCGCAGCCGCTGCGGGAAATGGGTCATCGCGCGGCCCTTAGCACGATCTCTTCCCAGTGCTTTTTCCACTTGTCGTGCTCGTCGAGGATCACCGCTGGGTCGACGAACTTGAGCTCGAGCTTCTGCGCGCGGTCCGCGACGCGCAGGCTGGCCGGAACGTAGCCGCCCTTCTGCAGGATCTGCTGCCCTTCGGGCGAGAGCAGGAAGTCGACGAACAGCGCCGCGGCGTGAGGATGGGGTGGCTTGCGCACCACGCCGATGCCGTTGGCGCGGCCGATCGCCGGCGCGATCGCGAACCATTCGACCGGCGCGCCCTTCTGCTTCATCTTCTCGGCGCCGTGGCTGTAGGTGGTGAGCGCGAGCGGGATCTCGCCCGAGGCGACCAGGCCCGCCAGCAAGGTGTGCCCCTTGCGCACCGAGAAGCCGTTCACGCGCGCGATCTCGCGGAAAGTGCGCAGGCCCGCCTCCTCGCCGAGCGCCTTGACGATCATCGCGAACCAGTCCTCGTCCTCCGCCTCGATGCCGAGGCGCCCCTTCCAGCGCGGGTGCGCGAGGTCCTGGTAGGTCCTGGGCAGCTCCTCCTTCTTCACCAGGTTGGTGTTGTAGGAGTGCACGAACATGTTGATGCGCGTGCCGACCCAGTGCCCGTGCGCCTGCAGCGCCTGCGGCATCAGGTCCTTGAGATGCGGCGAGCGCAGCGGCTGCAGCCCTTTCTCGCGGTAGAGCGACTCGAGCTGCGGGCCGTTGGTCTCGACGACGTCGGCGTCGTTGCGCCCCGCGCGCGCCTCGGTCACCGCGCGCTGCAGCACCTTCTCCGAGTTCGCGCGCCAGGTCTTGAG
>Ga0208185_1000679_pt1 | contig 12810 bp, 12 predicted proteins | sample EasRivMeERMLT700_FD_187532 | JGI IMG/M metagenome (GOLD analysis project Ga0208185, IMG submission 187532) | Soil microbial communities from meander-bound floodplain in the East River, Colorado, USA - East River MetaG ERMLT700 (SPAdes) (version 2) | ecosystem: Environmental > Terrestrial > Soil... | reverse complement strand
GGTGCCGGAGTACCGGCTGCTCCAGAAGCGAACCGGGACCACGCGCGTCGTGGTCGTGCAGCCGCGCAACCACGCGACGGACAACCAGGTGACGGTCGATGCGGTCTCCCAGCTCGGCTCCAATGCGCGCGGCGTCGCCGTTCTCCATCCGACGGTTACCGACGCCGAGTTGAAGGGGCTCGACGCGGGCGGCATCCGCGGCATCCGCTTTTCCCTCGGCGACCCGGCCACCGCCGTCGTCACGATCGACATGGTCGAGCCGCTGTCGAAGCGCATCGCCGCCCTCGGCTGGCACGTGCAGCTGCACATGCCCGGCGCGATGATCGCCGCCCACGCCGACCTGCTGCGGCGCCTGCCGTGCCAGATCGTGATTGACCACATGGGCCGCCTGCCGCTGCCGGAGGGGCTCGCGCATCCCGCGTACCAGATCATCCGCGAGCTGATAGACGGAGGCCGCACCTGGGTCAAGCTCGCGGGCGCCTACCTGAACACGCAGCTCGGCCCGCCGGCCTACGCCGACGCCACCCGCATCGCGCAGGATTTCGTCAAGGCGGCGCCGCAACGCCTGGTGTGGGGCAGCGACTGGCCGCATCCGACCGAGAAGAACAAGCCGGACGACGCCCTGCTTTTCGACCTGCTGGCCACATGGGCGCCGGACAAGGCCGTGCGCAATCGCATACTCGTCACCAATCCTGAGGTGCTTTATGGCTTCGCCAAGGGCGCCTGAGTGATGGGTGATGAGTGATACGAAAGGAGCCCGATTGAATATAGCTGCCACCCCTTCCACTCCGCTTGCGCACCGCATGAAACGGCTCGGGCATCTCGACCTGCCGGGCGCCGGCCAGGTGGTCGTGCAGGGCCATCATGCTTTCCTCGGCCACATGGACCCGCCGCACGGCACCACGATCCTCGACGTATCGGAACCGGCGCGGCCGCGCGTTGTGGCGCAAATCAAGCTCGAGCATGCGCACGAACACAGCCACAAGGTACGCGTGGTAGGCGACGTCATGTACACCAACCTCGAGCGGCCGAGCCGGCGCTTCGCGGCCAAGGCAATGCGTCTCGTGCAGGTTCGCGCCGAGCTGGAGCAATCACTCCGGCGCGCGCCGACCGCCGCGGAGCTCGCCGCGACGCTCAAGGTCAGGGAAGCGGACCTGCCGCAGCTCGAAGAATGGAGCCGCACCGGCTTTCCCCGCGGCGGCTTCCGGGTCTGGGACATCTCGGACATCACGAAACCCAGGCTTATCACGCACGTGAAAACCGGCGGGGTCGGCGTGCACCGCTTCGACGTGGACGGGAATTACGCCTACATCTCCACCGGGATGGAAGGTTACGGCGGGAACATCCTGATCAACTACGACGTGAAGGACCCGGCACGGCCGCAGGAAGTCTCGCGCTGGTGGCTGCCCGGGCAGCACCTTGCGGGCGGCGAAACGCCGGAAGGGCCTTCCGACACCTGGCACCTTCACCACGCGATGCGCTGCGGCGACCTGCTGTGGGCCGGCTGCTTCAACGCGGGGCTGCGCGTCATCGACGTCTCCGACATCCGGCGTCCGCGCACCGTCGGCGCCTACAACTACCACCCGCCGATCGGGGACCCCACGCACACCGTGCTGCGCGTGCCGCACCAGATCGCGGGACGCGAGGTCGCGCTCGCGATCGACGAGGCGCACCGGCGCTACCACGGCCGGATTCCCGCCGGCCTTTGGCTGTTCGACGTGGGCGACCTCGCGCGCATCCGGCCCCTCGGCCATTTCCAGGTGAGCGAGCTCGACACGCCGTGGGCGCGCAAAGCCGGGCGCTTCGGCGCGCACCAGTTCCAGGAACACGTCGAAGGCACGCTGGCGTACTGCGCGTGGTTTTCCGGCGGGTTACGGGTGGTCGATATTGGCAACCCGCTGGCGCCGCAGGAAGTCGCCTGGTTCATCCCCGAACCGTGCGGCGGCCAGGACAGCCCCCAGACCAACGACGTGGAAGTCGATGCCCGCGGCCTCGTCTACCTCGTCGACCGCAACTGCGGCTTCGACATCCTCGAACTGGGCGGCTGAGCCGCGCGGTTTGTTTACGGGTCGAAAGAGCCTCAACGCGCAGGACGCAAAGGCAGCAAAGACAACGCCAAGTCCCGGCTGTGGGAAACGAAGTGGAAATCGGAACTGCGGGTGAACCGCTTGTGCTCGATATATGCAGTAGCAAGCACTTGATCTGAAAGGCAATGTCCAAAAACGGCCCTAGCGGATTTGAGCAGCTAATAGTGTTGGCCGGTTTCGGGATGCGCGGCGCCGCAGCGAACAAGTAGGCACATCTCGTTGCTAAACAGTAGATTCCAACTACTCAAGTAAGGATGGCTTGCTCATTACCGGCGCTTCACAACAAGGCACATTGGTGGTCATCGGAATTCGATAAAGTTGAAATCGTAATTATGGGAAAAGTTGGAGCCAAGCTGCTGGTGATGCCGATGGCGATTGCGGCTGCATTCGCGACGCAGTCCGCATCGGCGGATACGCTGAGTTACGTGGGGCCGGCGTATGGATTCGTGTCGACGACGGGCGTGGTCACTTCGCCTGCGGCGATTACGTCAACCCCGGCTGCAGGCGGGTTCTTGATGCAGAATGCGAGCGCACCGGGCGACAGTTTTCTTGCCTGGTGCCTGGACGTGCAGGGTTGGCTGACCTCGCCCGCTGCTTACAGCCTGCTCACTGGTACGGACTTTTACACTGGCACTGCCGGGGCCGTCAAAATCGACGCCTTGGAGCGTCTCGCCACGGCGGTACTGCCCTATGTCAACACCAAGGGGGAATCCGGGGCTTTCCAGTTGGCAGTGTGGGAGATCATTAACGAAACGGCTGGGCCCTATGGTCTCGCCTCCGGTAACTTTACAGTGGCGTCGGCGTCAGACGGAGCCTATGACTTGGCTGGCCAGTGGCTGACTAAACTGAATAACGGTACTTTCTCCACTGACACCATGACGCTAAGCGTCTGGAAAGAAGGCGTCAACAACCGGACGCAGGATCTCGCGGTGTTCGCGACCTCCGTGCCCGAACCCGAAATCTACGCGCTGATGGGGATGGGGCTTGGGCTGATAGCCTGGGGCCGACGCAGGAAGAAGTCAAAGGACGCTGCCACCGCTTGAATTAACTCGACAACACTCGCACAGACCCCGCTTCGGCGGGGTTTGTTTTTTGTGGATCGGATGTGTTCCTGGCGGTGAAACTTTTCGCTCGACACCTTCATTTGGCCAGGCCGAGCTCGACCAGAAACGCCTTCGCCTGCGCGTTGTCCTGCTCCAGGTACTTGCGCGTTTCGGCGCTGCGCAGGTACTCGCTCCTCCAGAAGTTGGTCTCGAGTTCCTTCTTCCACGCATCCGACTCGACGAAGCGGGCGAACGCCTGCTCCCAGTAGGCGATCTGCGGTTCCGTCATGCCCCGCGGGCCGAATATGCTGCGCCAGTTCGACACGACGGCGTCGTAACCCTGCTCGCGCCACGTCGGCACCTCCGCCAGCACGTCGGGCAGGCGCACCGGTGACGTCACCGCGAGCACGCGCACCTGCCCCTGCCGCACCATCGACGCCGCGAAGGCGGCCGTGATCGGGACGACGTCCACGTGGCCGCCGAGCATCGCGGTGCTGGCCGCCCCGCCCGAAGGAAAGATGACCGTGCGCAACTTCCGGATATCGACGCCGGCCGCCTTCAGCGCCGTGGCCACCGCCTGGTGGTTCGGGTTGCCGAGGCTGGTCGCGATGCCGAAGCTCAACGCGGTGGGATCCTTCTGCATGCGCTCGATCAAGTCCCTGCCGCTGCGCAGCGGCGAATCGGGCCTGACCGTCACCGAGACGTACTCGCCGAACAGGAACGCGACCGGAGTGAACTCCGTGTAGCTCGGCCCCAGCCCGGCGATGTTGTTGGTCAGAAGCGACTTGGAGGCAAGCTGGAGGTAATGGGCGTCTCCCGGATGCAGGTTGAGGTAAGAGTAGGCGACGCTGCCGCCGCCGCCGGGCTTGTTCACGACGTTCACCGGGGTCTCGACATGGCGGCCTTCCTGCAGGATCTTCGCCATAATGCGCAAAGTCCGGTCGGCCCCTCCGCCGGGCGCGTTCTGGGCGATGAGCTCCACCGACTTTTGCGGCTTCCAGGCCGGCTGCGCCTGTGCTCCGCCCGCGGCAAGTAACGCACACAGCGCCACCCATGCCATCGCTGCCCGACCCGCCTCCCCAACCGCCGCATTTCTCCCCGTCGTGGCCATCGTGGTTTCCTCCGCTGATTGACGATTGCTGTGCTACTTTCCAAGGCTAAACACGCCGACAGGGGTCCATGATACGGACGTTTCACGACGGGCGATACCGCGCGCCCGCGCCGCGCCGCAAGCGCCGGGCGATGCGCCACGGTGGCGAACCTTGAGCGCGGCCCCACGCACCCCGGCGCTCGCGCCGTTCAGCGTCCGCGCCTTCCGCTTCCAGTGGCCCGCCGACCTGGCGACGTCGTGGGCATTCGAGATGGAAACGCTGATCCTCGGCTGGTACGTGCTGGTCGAGACCCGGTCCGTGTTCATGCTGACGGTGTTCGCGTCGCTGCTCTACATCGGCACCCTGCTCGCGCCGATGTTCGGCGTGATGGGCGACCGCATCGGCCACCGCAACCTGCTGTGCGCCATGCGTTCCGTCTACGCGACCTGCGCGATCACGCTGATGGCCTTCACCTTCCTCGGCATTCTCGAACCCGGGCTCGTGCTGGCGGTCACCGCGATCGTGGGCCTCGTGCGCCCCTCGGACATCGGAATGCGCGCCGCGCTGGTCGGAGAAACCATGCCGCCCGACCGGCTGGTCGGCGCGCTGGGCATACAGCGCACCACCCAGGACTCGGCGCGGATCGCCGGCGCGCTCACGGGTGCGGGGCTGGTGGCGACGCTCGGCATGGGGCCGGCCTATATCGTGGTTTCCTGCTTCTACGTTATCAGCATCCTGCTGACGCTGAAAGCCGGCCGTGCGCGGGTCGAGCGCCACCCAACCGTCGCAGGCGCCAGCACGCCCGCCCGCGTGTCTCCATGGCGCGACCTCAAGGAAGGAGTTGGATACGTCTGGCACACACCGCATCTGCGCGCGGCGATGCTGCTGGCCTTCCTGCTCAACCTGACGGCGTTTCCCCTGTTCAACAATCTGCTGCCGGTCGTGGCGAAGGACGTTTATCTGTCCGACCAGACGACGCTGGGCTACATGGTCGCGGGCGCGGCGAGCGGCGCGCTGACGGGCTCGATCGTGCTGAGCCGGTTCGCGCACAGAGTCCCGCCGGCGCGCATGATGATCGTTTTCAGCATGGCCTGGTACGCGATGCTCCTCGTGTTCGCGCGCGCGCCCGATCCCGCGATCGGCATACCGGTCCTCGTGCTCACGGGTTTCGTGCAGAGCCTGGCCATGGTGCCGGGGACGGCGATGCTGCTGCGCAATTCCGACGAGCAGTTCCGCGGCCGCATCATGGGCATCCGCATGCTGGCGCTCTACGGCAACCTGCCGGGTCTGCTGCTCTCCGCCCCGCTGATCGCCAACATCGGCTATCCGAACACGGCGACGCTCTACTGCGCGATCGGAATTTTCTTTACTCTCGCTATCGCGGTCACCTGGCGCGCGCAGCTGTGGCGGCTCGACGCGCCGGCCAATAGACGGTGACGAGGTAAGGGTGACGATTACGGGTGACGAGGTGCAGGTGACGGGGTTTACCCCGCTTTGCGGGAAGTCCATTAGCGGTCAACTGAGCGACCACTGGTTTTCGTCACCCTTATCTCGTCACCCTTATCTCGTCACCCGAATCTCGTCACCCGTCAGCGAATAGAGACTGAAAGGAACTATGAGCGACAATGCAGAACTGGAACGCAACAAAGCCGTCGCGCTGCGCTTCAAGAAAGCCCAGGGCACGAAGGAAATGCCGCAGGTCGAAAAAGAGGTGCTGGCGCCCAACTACAATCGCATCCGCGGCGGGAATTTCCACCTGGCCAACAACGCGCGCGAACAGGGCTGGCCGGCGCCCGGCATGTACTTGCGCGCCGCGTTCCCCGACCGCGTGGACGTGATGGAGGAAGTCATCGCCGAGGGCGACACGGTGGGCCTGCTGTTCCGCCTCAACGCCACCCACGCCGGCAACCTGTTCGGCATCCCGCCGACGGGAAAGAAAATCGATGTCCATGAGATCGCGCTGCTGCGCATCGTCGACGGCCAGATGATCGAGGGCTGGTTCATGATGGACGAGGCGGAGTTGCTGCGTCAGCTCGGCGCGAAGATGCCGGTGCGCAAGGACGGCCGCATCGTCGCGCCCCCGGTGATGGACCCGGGCGAAAGCGGCGACACCCTGGCGCAGCGCTTCGGCGCGAAGTCGCCCGCCACGCAGCACGACCGCCACAAGGCGATGGTGGCCCGCTCCCGATCGTCCGCGCCCGCCGCGGCGGACAGGGCGCCGGACTACCGGCGCAAGCGCGAAGCGTTCCAGCACCTGCACGAATACGGCGTGGCCCGCGGCAAGGGCGACGCGACGCTGCGCACCGCGATTGCCGAGCGGCGCGACCCGATCGACCGCTTCGTCGCCGATGGCGACCAGGTGTGGGCGCGGTTCTACCTCAACGGCATCCACCAGGCGCCGCTCTATGGCCTGCCCGCCACCGGCAGGCGCGTCGGCGTGCCTGCGGTCGAGATCGCCCGTATCGCCGGCGACAAGCTAAAGGAGAGCTGGTGCTTCGGCGACGAGCTGGGGCTGCTGCTGCAGCTGGGAGTGCCCAATCTGTTGTTCGAAAAGTGACGAGGTACGGGTGACGAGATAATGGTGACGAATACGGGTGACGTACAACTCGCTATTTCGTAACCGCGTCGCTCCGTAAGGACGAGGGAAAACCTGTCACCCTCACCTCGTCACCCGTAATCGTCACCCGTATCTCGTCACCGTGTAATTCCGCTATCATCCGCATCTCACCAGCCAGTCCCCGGGGGCACCGCATGTCGCAATTGAATCTGTCCATCGCCACCACGGATTACGATCATTTCCGTGATTTCCGGCTGGGCTTCGTGAAAGCCGAGGGCATCGAGCACAACTGGTTGAACCTCGGCCACCACGAGTGTTTCGCGCGCTTTACCGCCAATCGCGAATTCGACCTGTCCGAGCTGTCGTTCGCGAAGTTCGCAACCCAGGCGACGCGCAAGGACAGCGACATCATCGGGCTGCCGGTCGTCTGCTCGCGCCTGTTCCGCTTCAGCTCCTTCTATGTGAACCGGAAGAGCCGGATCAAGACCGTGAAGGACCTGAAGGGCAAGAAGGTCGGCTCGCCGGAATGGGCGCATTCGGCGGCGGTGTACATGCGCGGCTGGATGCACAACGACGCGGGGGTAAAGCTCACCGATGTGCACTGGGTCCAGGCGGGCGCGAACGCCCCCGGCCGCGAGGAAAAAGTGGAATTGAACCTCCCCAAGGGCCTGCAGCTGACGCGCATCGCCGACAAGTCCCTGAGCCAGTTGCTGGCCGCGGGCGAGATCGATTGCGCCATCATCGCGCGCCCGCCGACCTGCTTCCTGGAAGGGCACCCCGACGTGGTGCGCCTCTACCCGGATTACCAGGAGATGGAGGAGAAATACTACGAGAAGACGAAGGTGTGGCCGATCATGCACATCATCGCGATGAAGAAGCGCATCCTCGACGAGCATCCCTGGGCCGCGCGCAATCTCTACAACGCGTTCGTGGAGTCGAAGCGCCGCAGCCTCGAGCGCCTGCTCGACCCCGCCGTGTCGCGCTACCCGCTCGCGTGGCTGCCCACCTACGCGCGCAAGATGCGCGACCTGTTCGGCGGCGATCCGTATCCCTACGGCATCGAGGAAAACCGCGCCACCTGGGAGCAGATGGCGCTCTACACGTGGCAGCAGGGCATAGCGCACCGCCAGTTCAAGCCCGAGGAGATTTTTCCGAAGGGATTGATGACCAAGGTCGTTATCTGAGAACCGGTGACGAGTACAGGTGACGAATAATGGTGACGTACAACCCGCCGATTCCCGACCTCTCGCGCGAAGCGCGAGGAAGGCACCCGTCACCCGCATCTCGTCACCCTTAATCGTCACCCGTATCTCGTCACGAGGCAGAAATGGCACAAACACCCAATTCCGGCGGCGCGGTCGCGGCCGCGTTGATCGCGGACCTGGCGGCCGCGAGCCGCATCCTTGCCGCGCAGGGCGTGGTGGACGGCTTTGGCCACGTCTCGATGCGCCACCCGTCGGCGCCCAGCCGTTACTTCATGGCACGCTCGATCGCGCCGGCCCTGGTGACGCCCGCCGACATCATCGAGTACGATCTCGACAGCAATCCCTGCAATGCCAACGGCCGCAACAGCTTTCTCGAGCGCTTCATCCATGGCGAGATCTACAAGGCGCGGCCGGACGTCATGTCGGTCGTGCACAGCCATTCGCCGTCGGTGATCCCGTTCGGCCTGGTTGGAGTGCCGATGCAGGCGATGTTCCACAACGCGGCATTTCTTGCGGCCGGCGTGCCGGTGTTCGACATCAAGGAGAAGTTCGGCGCCACCGACATGCTGGTCAGCAACGGCATAAAGGGCGTGGCGCTCGCCGCGGCGATGGGCAGCAAGGACATCGCGTTGATGCGCGCGCACGGCAGCGTGACATGCGGGCCGACGCTGCAGACGGCGGTGTTCCGCGCGGTCTACACCGAGGTCAACGCCCGCATCCAGCACTGGACCCTCGCGCTCGCCGGCGGCAAGCCGATGGCCGTGCTCGACCACGAGGAAGGCCGGCTCGCCGACGTGATCAACCAGACCGCCGGCATGCGCGCCTGGGACCTGTGGCGGACTCAGGTCCGCGCACAGGTCAACTGGTGACGAGGAAAGGGTGACGATTAAGGGTGACGAATAATGGTGACGTACAACCTGCTGCTTCTTAACTCCTCGCCCGATGGGGCGAGAAAGTCCCCTGTCACCTTTATCTCGTCACCTGTACCTCGTCACCCGTAGTCGTCACAGTTCAGAACGGGAGCCATCATGTCAGAAACCGACCAACTGAAGCAGCAACTGGTGGACTGCATCCGCATGCTGGAGCAGTCGGACATCATCGACTACAACGGCCACGCCAGCATCCGCGCCGGCGAGGGCCGCATGTTCATCAACGTCGGCTCGTGCCAGCGCAGCAAGCTCACGACTGCCGACATCTGCACCATCGACATGGAAGGCAAAGTGGTCGAAGGCAATGGAAAGCCGCCGCTGGAGTTCCACCTCCACGCCGGCATCTACAAGGCACGGCCGGAAGTGAAAGCGGTGGTGCACGCGCACCCGAAGTGGTCCACGTTCCTGACCATGGTCGGGGAGAGCTACCAGCCGGTGTACGCGCAGGGCTCGCTGGTTTATCCGATGCCGGTGCTCGACTCGCCCAACTCGATCAACAATCCGGAGATGGCGAAGCGCCTGGCCGACACGCTGGGCAGCCGGCCGGCGGCGATGATGAAGGCGCACGGCGCGGTGACGGTCGGCAAAGACATCGTCGAGGCCTTCGTGCTCGCCAACTACCTCGAGGAAAACGCCTACCGGCAGTACATGGCGCTGCAGATCGGCAAGCCGTACTCCTTCAGCGAGAAGGAGATCGCGCTGTGCCGCGAGAAGCTGTGGACCGAGAGCCTGTTCAAGCGCACCTGGGATCATTTCCGGGCCAAGCTGACTTGAACTGCGTGATGAGTGACGAGTGATGAGTGACGTGTCCCCCACGCAGCGGGCTTCGTCTTTCGCCTTTCGCCTTTTCCCTTTTCCCTTAACCTAATGTCCTCTCCCGAACGATTTCTTCTTGCTGGTGTAATGGGCTGGCCGGTCATGCACTCGCGCTCGCCGCTGATGCACAACCACTGGTTCCGGCAGCACGGACTGGCCGGGACCTACGTGCCGCTGGCGATCCGGCCCGAGGGGCTCGCGGCAGCATTAGGGGCGCTCAACCCGCTGGGCTTCGCGGGCTGTAACCTGACGATCCCGCACAAGCAGCAGGCGCTGACGATCGTGGACGAGGTGGACACGGTGGCGAAGCGCATCGGAGCGATCAGCTGCGTCGTCGTGAGGCCTGATGGCTCGCTCTCCGGCACCAACAACGATTGGTTCGGCTTCATCCACAACCTCAAGCAGGAGCAGCCGGGCTGGCGCGGAGACGCCGGGCCGGTCGTGGTGCTCGGCGCCGGCGGCGGCGCGCGCGCGGTCTGCTACGGCCTGATGCAGGTGGGCGCAAAAGAAATCCGGCTCGTCAACCGCACGTTTGCCCGCGCCAAGGGTATCGCCGGCGAGTTCGGCGGCTCGATCCAGGCCCTGCCTTGGGAGCGGCGCCACGATTCCCTGGATGGCGCGGCGATGGTCGTCAACGCCACCAGCCAGGGCATGGTCGGCCAGCCCGCGCTCGACCTCCGGCTGGACAAGCTGTCGAAGACCGCGCTCGCCGCCGACATCATCTACATCCCGCTCGAGACGCCGTTCCTCGCTGCCGCCCGGCAGCGAGGTAACCGCACCGCAAACGGACTCGGCATGCTGCTCCACCAGGGCCGCCCCGCCTGGAAGATGTGGTTCGGCATCGAGCCTGTCGTGACCGCGGAACTGCGGTCGATGATGGAGAAATCCATCCAGGGCGCCTAGGCCGCACGGAAAGCTCATCACTCGACACTCGACACTCGTCACTCGTCACTCAAATGGCCAACATCAAAGTAATGCTCTCCGCCGCCTTCAAGGAGGCGTATCTCGAACTCGTGCCGCCGTTCGAGCGCGCGAGCGGGCACCAGGTGGAAAACCTGTGGGTCCCCAGCGTGCAGATGATGAACCGCCTCAAGGGCGGCGAGACGGTGGACCTGGTGATCCTGTCGGCCGCCGCGCTCGAAGACCTCAGAAAAGCCGGGATCGTTTCCGAGCGCACCGATCTCGCAAAATCCGGTATCGGAGTTGCCGTCAAAGCCGGCGCACCACGGCCGGACATCAGCTCGGGCGAGGCGCTGAAGCGCGCGGTGCTGGCGGCGAAGGGCATCGCCTACTCCACCGGACCCAGCGGCATCTACCTCATCAAGCTGTTCGAGCGCATGGGTATCGCCGAGCAGATAAAGTCGAGGGTGAAACAGGTGCAGGGCGTCCCGGCGGGCTCGATCGTGGCGCGCGGCGAAGCCGAGCTCGCATTTCAGCAGGTGAGCGAGCTGCTTCCGGTGCCCGGCATCGACCTCGTCGGCCCGCTGCCGCCGGACGTGCAGGAAATCACCATATTCGCGGCCGGCCTGCACGCCAAGGCACCGCATCCCGATGCGGCGCGCGCGCTGATCACGCACCTGACCGCCCCCGCCGCGGCGTCGGTGATCAGGAAGAAGGGGATGGAACCCGCGTGACCTCAAGGCGAAAGCCGAAAGGAGTAAGGAGAAAGTAAGTACGGTTTGGCAGGTTTCCTTACGCCTCGCCACCGCGTCACTTGTCACCCGTCACTCGTCACTTCTTCAGCTCGATCGGCTTTCCATGCGGCGTCGCCCGCGCCGCGGCGTCCCACTCGTCTATGCGCCGCGCGAGCTCGTCGTCCGGGATGAGCTGCTTCGTCGCCACCAGCTTTTCGAGCGCGGCGAGCCAGTGCTGATAGTAGCGGGTGCCGTCGTCCGGTTCTCTGCGCGCGCCGACCGCCGCAAGCTCGGCGGCGAGGGCGTCGGCCCACTCGCGCCACGTGAAAACACCGCGCGCGTGCAGCGACAGCGTCATCGCGAACGCCTGCGCCTCCCACGGCGCCTTGAATACCGGCCCCCCTTCGTCTCGCGGCAACGCTGGCAGGACGCCGATTTCGGCCTCAGGCGGGATCGAGATGGTCATCCCAGAGATTCACGTACACGCTGTCGCGCGCGGAGGCGGCGTGCCCCCACAACTCGCGCGCTGCAAACCGCACGCCGTACAGATGCTGCGGTTTCTTGTCGCGCGTCATCGCGTTGGTGTCGGGAAAGATAAACACCCCGTAATCGCGGTCGATCACGCCGCGCCGCCCGCGCGCGTAGCGCGGCAGCCGCGTATGCCCGGACGGATGGATATTGCGCGCGACGACGCCCTGGCCGGCCCGGAACCGGGGCGCCGCTTCGACGTCGACGCGGGCGCGGATGCGGTTGGCGAGAAAATCTTCCACCTGACGGGCGCGGAGAACGCCCGCAGGATCCGCCCGGCCCTCGGCGCGGCCCGTCTCCAGCTCGCGCGCCGTCACCAGCCCCTGCTCGACCAGCAGCGTCCGCAACCCGAACAGCCAGCGCTCGTAGTAGGTCGCGGCCAGGTAGTCGGCGGGCGGCATCCGCTCCCGCGAATGGCGGCTCACGTCGATGTTCCATTTGCGGTGGGAGCCGCAGGCAATCGTCAGCGCGTAGGTGCGCGCCTCCCACTCGGCGTGAAACACCGGCTCGTCCTTCTCGATTTCCACCGGCCCCATGCCGTGCATGCCACCCATATCGTGCACGCCGTTCATCGCGCGGGTTCCTTAGGTACGGTCACCGGCGCGACGCCGATCATCGCATCGCGGGTGACGATCTCCGCGAGTTGATGCTCGCTCCAGCCCTCCGTTCCCGCCGGGCGCTCCGGCAGCACCAGATAGCGCATCTCGGCCGTCGAGTCCCACACGCGCACTTCGACGGCGTCTGGGACCGGGCCGCCCAGCTCCGCCAGCACGCCACGCGGATCGATTACGGCGCGCGAACGATACGGGGCCGACTTGTACCAGACCGGCGGCAGCCCGAGCACGGACCAGGGGTAGCACGAGCACAGCGTGCACACGACGAGGTTGCGGACCTGCGGCGTATTCTCGAGCACCACGATG
>Ga0208185_1000677_pt1 | contig 12835 bp, 11 predicted proteins | sample EasRivMeERMLT700_FD_187532 | JGI IMG/M metagenome (GOLD analysis project Ga0208185, IMG submission 187532) | Soil microbial communities from meander-bound floodplain in the East River, Colorado, USA - East River MetaG ERMLT700 (SPAdes) (version 2) | ecosystem: Environmental > Terrestrial > Soil... | reverse complement strand
CATGCGCGCGTTCGCGGAGAAGCGCAAGCCGGAGTTCAAAGGACGATGAAGCGTCCCAGGTGAAGCGTCCCAGGTGAAGCGTCGCAGAAAGGGCGTCTCAGATAAGGCGCTTTTTAGGACGCAGTACCTGAGACGTTGTATCTGAGACGCAGTATCTGAGACGCAGTATCTGAGACGATTTTCAAGGCAAAGGTAAAGCAAATGGCCGGGCCGCTATCCCATATCCGAGTGCTCGACCTCTCGCGCGTGCTGGCGGGGCCGTGGTGCGGGCAGAACCTCGCCGATCTCGGCGCCGAGGTGATCAAGGTCGAGCGGCCGAAGACCGGCGACGATTCGCGCGCCTTTGGCCCGCCATGGCTCAAGGACCGGGACGGCAAGGACACCAGGGAGTCGGCGTACTTCGCTTCCGCCAACCGCGGCAAGAAATCGGTCACGGTCAACCTGTCGCAGCCGGCGGGACAGAACATCGTGCGCGAACTGGCGCGGCAGTGCGACGTGTTGATCGAAAACTACAAGGTGGGCGACCTCGCGCGCTACGGGCTGGGTTACGGCGACCTGAAGCAGCTCAACCCGCGGCTCATCTACACCTCGGTCACCGGCTTCGGCCAGACCGGGCCGTACCGCGAACGCCCCGGCTACGATTTCATGATCCAGGGCATGGGCGGCGTGATGAGCATCACCGGCGAGCGCGACGACCAGCCCGGAGGCGGGCCGCAGCGCGTGGGCATCCCGATCGCCGACATCATGACCGGAATGTACGCGACGATCGCAATCTGCGCGGCAATCGCGCATCGTGAGAAGAGCGGCACGGGCCAGCACCTCGACCTGGCGCTGCTCGACACGCAGGTGGGCGTCCTTGCCAACCAGGGCATGAACTATCTCGCCACCGGCAACCCGCCCGGCCGCATCGGCAACGCGCACCCGAACATCGTGCCGTACCAGCCGTTCAAGACCGGCGACGGCGATATCATCCTCGCCTGCGGCAACGACAATCTCTTCAACAAGTTCTGCGAGGTCGCCGGCTGCCAGGAACTCGTCAAAGACCCGCGCTACTCGACCAACTCGAAACGGGTGGAAAATCGCGAGGCGATTACCGCCCTGCTCGCGGGGATTTTCGCGAAGCGCACGACCCAGGATTGGTGCGACGCGCTCGAGGCGGCCGGCGTGCCGAACGGGCCGATCAACAACCTGAAGCAGGTGTTCGAGGAGCCCCAGGTCGTCGCGCGCGGCATGAGAATCGAGCTCGACCACGCGGTCGCGGGCAGGGTGCCGCTGATCGCAAGCCCAATGAAATTCTCCGCGACGCAGCTCGAGTTCAAGAATCCGCCGCCCGCGCTCGGGCAGCATACCGACGAGGTATTGAGCAAGTTGCTCGACCTGGACGATGCCGCCATCCAGCGCCTTCGCGCCGATGGCGTCATCTGACAGCGTGACAAGTGATAGGTGATAAGTGACTGGTCACTGATCACCGCTCACGCCGTTTCCGCTCGCGGCGATGCGATAGAATACCCGCGCTGAAACAATAACGATGGAGGAGGAACCATGAGGAAGGTCACCATTCTGGTTCTCTGCGCCGGTTGCGCCGCGCAGTTTCAGCACGCCGCGGCGCAAGCGCCCGGCTCCTATCCGAACCGGCCCATCAGGCTGGTCCTGCCGGCCGCGCCGGGCGGCCCGGTCGATGTCATTGGTCGCACGGTGGGGACAGGCCTTGCCGAGGCGCTGCGGCAGATCATCGTGATCGACAACCGTGCCGGCGCCGGCGGCATCATCGGCGCCGAGATCGTCGCGCGCGGCGCTCCTGACGGCTACACGCTGATGTTCGCGCACTCCGGGCCGCTCGCCATCGAGGCGGCGATCCACCCGAAGCTCCCGTATCACCCGTTGAAGGACTTCGCGCCAGTGTCGCTCGTGGCCGCTTCGCCGTACGCGCTCATCGTGAGTCCGGCGTCGCCTGCGAAATCGGTCAAAGAACTGGTCGCGCTGGCCAAGTCGCGGCAGGGGAAATTCCATTTCGCCTCGGGCGGCGTGGGGACCGGGCTCCACATGGCAGGAGAGCTGCTCAATCTCGCCGCCGGCATCAAGATGATCCACGTTCCCTACAAGGGAGCGGCTCCCAGCATGACGGCGCTCATGAGCGGGGAGGTGGACACGATGTTCAACGGGGTGTCCTCGGCGCTGCCGCACGTGAAAGCGGGCAGGCTGCGGGCGCTCGCCGTCAGCAGCGCGCAGCGCTCACCCTTGTTTCCGGACCTACCGACGGTCGCCGAGAGTGGCTTCAAATACGAGACCGCGGGCTGGTACGGCCTGGTGGCGCCCGCGCGCACGCCGAAGGCGGTCACGACCAGGCTTCAGTCAAGCCTCCACACCGCGTTGAACTCGCCGCAAATGAAGGAGCGTCTGCTCGCCCAGGGCGTTGACGGCATCGCGAGCACGCCGGAGCAATTGACCCGGCACCTGCGCGATGAACTGGACAAGTGGACCGCGGTGGTCAAGGCGGCCGGCCTCAAGGCAGATTGAGCCGCCGATGAACGCCGATATACGCCGATAAGTCTAAAACCGAAATCGGCGTTCATCGGCGGCTAAGGGTTTATTTTAGATGAAGACGAAGAACATCAAGGTACCCTTGCGCGACGGCGTGATGGGCGCGCACATCGCGTTTCCGGACCGCTCCCCGGCCGGCGCAATCATCGCGATCATGGAAATCTGGGGCGTCAACGACACGATGCGGCGACATGCCGCGGAATTCGCGGAAGCGGGTTTCGTGTGCCTGGTCCCGGACCTGTTCTGGCGCCAGGCGCCGGGGGTGGAGCTGTACGATTCCAGGCCGGAAGACGTGAGGCAAGCATTCGACCTTTACTATGACTTCGACTACGACCTCGGTGTCCGCGACATGGAAGACACCTGGAAATACCTCGCCGGCATTCCGGAGTGCAATGGGAAAGTAGGGGCGGTCGGCTACTGCCTGGGCGGCAAGCTCTGCTATCTGATGTGCTGCCGCACCGACATCGACTGCGCGGTGGCGTATTACGGCACCTACATCGAGCACCGCATCCGCGAGGCTCCCAACCTGCACCGGCCGTTCCTGCTGCACATGGCGATGAAGGACCGCTGGGTGCAGGCGGAGGTGAACGACCTGCTGGAGCGCAGGCTGTCACCCAACCCGCTGGTGACGATACACAAGTATCCCGGCGCGGATCATGCGTTCGCCCGCCACGGCGGCCGGACCTACAGCAAGCCGGAAGCGGACCGGGCGCTCGCGCTCACGATCGAATTCTTCAAACGACATCTCGCGGCCTGAAGCGTTTGTGGCATGGAGGAAAAGAGAATGAACCGGCTGATTGTGTTAATCCTAATTGCAATGTTAACGGCGGTGGCGTCAGCCAGCGCCGTTGCGCAGCCGTTCCCGGCAAAGCCGGTCCGGCTCGTGGTGGCGTTCCCGCCCGGAGGGGCGACGGACACGTTTTCGCGGGTGGCGGCCGCGGAGATGACAAAGAGCCTCGGCCAGCAGGTGATCGTCGAAAACCGCCCCGGAGCAGGCACGACGATCGCGGCGGATTTAGTGTCCAAGTCCGCGCCCGACGGCTACACGCTCCTGTTCACCGATCTTTCCACGCATACCATCACGCCCTCGATCTACACCAAGCTCGGCTATAACCCGCTGCGGGATTTCGCCGCGGTCGCGCCGGTCGCCTCGTCGCCGCTGATCATGGTTGCGCATCCCTCGGTCGGAGTGAAATCGGCGAAGGAGTTGATCGCGCTCGCCAGGAAGCACCCGGGAGTCACCTGCGGCAACGCGGGCATCGGCACGGTCACCCACATGGCAGCGGAGAAATTCCGCTGGCGCGCGGGCATCGACATCACGCCGGTCAACTACAAGGGCGGGGCCACTTCGACGATCTCGCTCCTGACCGGCGAGATCGCCCTGATCGTCACCACCATCCCGGCGGCGCTCGAGTACGTGCGCTCGAAACGGCTAGTGGCGATCGGCCTGACCGCGGAGAAGCGCTCCGCCTTGCTGCCCGAGATTCCCGCGCTCGGGGAAACCGTCAAGGGCGTGGAGGCCGCCGTCATCGCCGGTGTGCTGGCGCCCGCCGCCACGCCGCGCGGCGTCATCGAGCGCCTCAACGCGGAATTCGCCAGGGCAGTGGACAGTTCCAAGGCCAGGGAGATCTTCGCCGTCAACGCCGCCGAAGCCATGAAGGCGAGCCCGGAGTCCATGCAACGCTCCCTGGAGCAGGACGTCAAGACATGGGCGGAGGTGGTGAAGGCGACCGGCGTCAAACTGCAGTGACCAGTGACCAGTGACCGGTGACCAGTGACGAGGTGATGTGTGACGCAGTAACGGACGACGACTGCCGGGTCGAATCACAAATCACGATTTACGGACCACGCTTTACCCTGGAGAGGATTCTGTGGCGCTGCCGCTGACGATTGATACCCACGCGCATTATTTTCCCGAGTCGTACCTCAAGCTCATCGCCGATCACGGCAAGCGCTGCGGCACGACGGTAACGGCCGATCCGTCGGGGGCGCGCTTCATCCAGGTCGGCCTGCTGCTGCGCACCGGCCCGATCACGCCGCACTTCTACGACCTCGACGACCGGCTGAAGACGATGGACCGCACGGGCGTGCGCATGCACGCGCTGTCGCTCACGCAGCCCATGGTCTACTGGGCGGACGACGAGCTGGGCCTTCAACTGTGCGTCGCGTTCAACGACGCGGTGAGCGATGCGCACCGCAAACACCCCGACCGCTTCATCGGGTTTGCCTGCCTGCCGCTGCAGAACCCCAGCCTCGCGCTGGCAGAACTCGAGCGCGCGGCGCGGCTGCCCGGCATTCGCGGCATCTACATGGCGACCGCGGTACGCGACCGCGAGCTTTCCGACCGCAGCTTCTTCCCGATCTACGAGCGCGCCGCCGCTCTCGGGCTGCCGATCTTCCTGCACCCGATGATGATCAACAACGAGCGGTTGAAGCAGTACTACCTCGTCAACCTGCTGGGAAATCCGTTCGAAACGGCGATCGCGGCCTCGCACCTGATCTTTGGCGGCGTGATGGACGCCTTTCCGAAACTCGAGGTGAGCCTGCCGCACGCCGGAGGGGCGCTGCCGATCCTGCGCGGGCGCCTCGACCGCGGCTTCGAGATCCGCGGCGAGTGCAAGGTCATCCCGCGGCCGCCGAGCGAATACCTGAAGCGGTTCACCTACGACACCATCGCGTACTCGGACGCGATCATGGACTATCTCGTCGGCCTGGTCGGCGCCGACCGCATCATGATGGGCAGCGACTACTGCTTCGACATTGCCGACAACGATCCCGTGAAGGCCGTGCGGGGAATGAAATCGCTCGATGACCGGCAGCGCCAGCAGATACTGTGGGGCAACGCCGCGAAGCTGCTGCGGCTGGACAAGAAGTGACTCGTTGCTCGTTTCTCGAGCCCGGAAGCGGACCCCCGCGCTTTTGCCTCGCGCCAGTAACGAGCAACGAGAAACGAGTCACTTCTTTTCAATAAGACGCAATACGCATTCCCATTCCCCGGATGTGACCGGAGTAACAGAAAGCCGGTTCCCGCGCTGAAGTACCTGCATCTTCGCCAGCGCCGGTTGGGCGCGCAGCTCGGCGATGCCGACGAGGCGGGTCTTCCTTACGAATTTCAAGTCCACGTTGAACCAGCGCGGGTTGTCCTTCGTCGCGCCCGCGTCGTAGTACTCGCTCCTGCGGTTGAACTGGGTTGCGTCGGGATACGCGGCGCGGGCGACTTCGACGATGCCGGCGATCCCTGGCTCCGCGCAGCTGGAATGGTAGAAGCAGCCGCGGTCCCCAGCCCTCATCTCGTCCCGCATGTAGTTGCGCGCCTGGTAGTTGCGCACCCCCGTCCAGGCGGTGACCTTGTCCGCGGCCAGGGCGTCGACGCCGTAGGTGACGGGTTCGGATTTGAAGAGCCAGTAACGCATGCGCTGGAAACCGGGGAATGGGAAATCGGGAATGGGGAATGGGATAAAGCCCGGCGCGCGCTCCGCGTGCTATTGCACCATTTCCTATTTCCTATTCCCCATTTCCCAAAAAAAATGCGGCAAACGCCGCATTTTTTTGTAGGGACCCCCGCCTGTGCCGTTAGGCCAGTATCTTGAACCAACGGTTCAAGGTCGGTCGCCTTCCGAGTCCATTAGGCGCTTCCCTGTGGGACGCGCACACCGGAACTGCATGAGTCGGCGGCCAGAGTTAACTATGTTGGTTTAGAAACTAAAGCCCTTTACGAGCACCGCAGGGGATACTTAGAACAGCTTGCTCTGGTCAACCATGGCCTGATCGAGCGCTGTCTCCATGCAATTCATTCTACGCTTAAGTTCCGCCAAGTCAAAACCGCCGACCCTGGTGGTGAGCAATTCATGCGCGATGTTGAGCGCGGCCATGATGGCGATGCGCTCGATCCCGATGATTTTGCCGTGGTCGCGAATCTCGGTCATTTTCCGGTTGAGATAATCCACGGCCTCGAGCAGGCCTTTCTGCTCGTTTTCCGGGCAAGCGACGCGAAATTCGCGCCCCATCACGTTGATCTGAAGGCCCTTTGGTTCCGCGTTCATGCTTCTTCTTCAGGAATCTGGTTAAGAAGACTCTCCAAGCGGTTGCTCGCGGTGCCGATTTTCTCGGTGAGCTGCTTGTTGCTGCTCACCGCAGAAGCCAACTCCTGGCGCAACTGCTGATTGTCCGCGCGCAGGCGCTGGCACAACTCAACGAACTGGTTGAGTTTTCGCTCGAGCGATTTCAGATCCGCATCCATGCGGCACACTATAGTTTCAAAAATCCTGTCAGGTCAACTGCTAACGTCGATTTTTGAATGTTGTTTGGCATTACGGCAACGGCCGGATTTTTGGGCAGTTCCCGGGGTGTGACGCCCGCTGCCACGCGTCCGTATCCCAAAGCCGGCCGGCGGCCTTAAGAGCCTGACGCGGCATGGAAAACCACGGTTACAATGGCGCTCGTGCAGGGCGGCGCGCTGTCCGTAAGCGACCGCCGGCCTGCATTCGGTACCGGGTGCCCGGCCGCAATTCGTCGCGGCGGGTTAATCGGGAAACAGGTGAGGAAATCAGGACCAGGCGGCCCTGATTTCCTGAAGCCTGTGCTGCCCCCGCAACGGTAAGCGAGCGTGGGTCCGCCGGGAGAGCCTTCATGTGAGGTTCTCAGCCACTGAGCGCCAGCAGGTGCTTGGGAAGGCGGCGGATCAAGTTCTCGCGAGCCCGTAGACCGGCCTGGGCCGATTGTGGAAATGCCGCGGGGAGGCGGCGCGTCCGTAGTCGGGGCCGGCCTTCCTGCGTCATTTCCTTGCGTTCAACTGCGTGCGGCGGGCATGCGCAAGGAGAGCCTATGTATTTCAGGAATGGAACGGCAGCGGTACTGACGGCCGCAGCGTGGTGCGCGTTGGCGGCGGAGGTGCCGGTGACCGTCGGGGAGCCGGTCATCGTCACGGCGACTCGTTTCGAGGATCGTTACCTCGACAAGCCGGTGAACGTGTCGATCATCGCTGCAGAGGACATCAAGAACAGCACCGCGAGGACGATACCCGAGCTGCTGCGCCAGCTGCCGGGCATACGCACGCGCGACAGTTCCGGCTCGCCCAACAAGCAGGTCGACATGCGTGGCTTCGGCATTTCCGGCGACCAGAACACCCTCGTGCTGCTCGACGGCGTCCGCATCAGCGAGAACGAGCAGACCACGGTGAACTGGGTCGGCATACCGCTCAATGCGATCGAGCGGATCGAGATCCTGCGCGGCTCGGGCGCCGTGCTCTACGGCGGGGGCGCGACCGGCGGCACCATCAACGTCATCACCAGGACGCCCGTGCCCGGGCAGCGCTCCGCGTCGATCTACGGCGGGGCCGCGACGTATGGCACAAGCGAGGCCGGCGTGGGGGCGAACCTTGCCGGCGAAAGCGTCGGCCTGAGATTCAACGCGAGCTATCTCGACTCCGACAACTACCGCGACAACAACGAGCTGCGCCAGAAGAACGCGCTGGCCGACCTCCGCTGGGCGGGAAACCGCGCCAGCGTGTCGCTCAAGGCCGGTGCCGATGAACAGAAGCTGAGGCTGCCGGGGGCGTTGAGCGAAGCGCAGATCGCGGCCAATCCCCGGCAGGCCGCGACGCCCCAGGATTTCAGCAACCGCACCGGCGGTTTTCTCAACGTCGGCGGCGCATGGGCCGCCGGCGCGGGCGATCTTGCCGCCGACCTGGGATACCGCGAAAAAAATATCCACGCCAGCATCATCGGCAGCCCCATCGACTCCGATACCAGCGTGTGGTCGTTCTCGCCGCGGCTGAAGCTGCCGCATCAACTCGGCGGCTGGCGGCACCACCTGGTAGTGGGAGTGGACTGGGACGACTGGTCGTTCCTGAACAAGACGTCCGTGTTCGGCCAGCCCCGGGAACCCGATGCATTCCAGCGCAACCAGGCCGTCTACCTGCAGAACTCGACGGCGATCGGTGACGCGTGGAACCTGTCGCTGGGCGGGCGGCTGCACCGGGTGGAATACGGCGTCACCGACCTCGCCAATCCGAGCCAGTCGGACGAGCGCACGCGCAATCTGACCGCGTACGAGATCGGGGTGCGCTACCGCGCGAGCGCCGCGCTCTCGCCCTACGCCAAGATCGGCACCAGCTTTCGCGTACCCAACGTCAACGACGTCTACAACCTGTTTACCGGCGTGGTGAGCCTGCTCGAGCCGCAGACCTCCCACGAGCAGGAGATCGGCGTCGATATCCGCTACGGGCCCGGCACCTTCCGGCTTGCCCTCTACCACATGACCATCGACAACGAACTGTACTTCGACCCGGCGGCCTTCACCAATCGCAACCTGCCGCCGACGCGCCGCCAGGGCGTGGAAGCGGAGGGCAAGTGGCGGTTCGCCCGATCGTTCGATCTGTTCGTGAATTACACCTACGCGGTGTCGGAGTTCCGTTCCGGCAGCATTGGCGGCGTGCCGATTGCCGGCAACGAGGTGCCGCTGGTGCCGCGCCATGCCGCCAATGCCGGCGCGGGCTGGGCGTTCGCGCCGCGCGCGCGCGCCGATATCGTGGCGAGCTACGTCGGCGAGCAAGTGTTCGATGCCGACGAGACGAATACGTTCGGCCGCAGGATGCCGGCGTATACCGTGGTGGACCTCAAGCTCACCTACGCCAACGGCGGCTGGCTGTTCGGCGCCGGCGTGAAGAACCTGTTCGACGAGCAGTACTTCAGCTACGGCGTTTACGACTCCTTCACGCCGACGTATTTCGCCTATCCGCAGCCGGAACGGTCGGTCTTCGTGACGGCGCAATACAGCTTCCGCTAGGAGATTGTCGGACTGACGTCCGACAATCTCCTATATTGAACGATAGGTTGCGGGGACCGCAGTGAACCTGAATGAAGGTTTCCGGCTGACAAACTTTACAGCCTGTCGGCTCCGCGGTACCCCAGAACCACTACCCCTGCGTTCCCGCCGACCGTTCAGATACCAAGACCGACAGGCTGCAAGGTTTCTCTTTTCCGCCCGGGTTTGCTATCGTTCCGCGGTCATGACCAATACCGCGCTGTATCTGCGGCTGCTGTCCCACGTCAAGCCGTACTGGCGCGTGTTTCTGTTCGGCATCCTCGCCATGACGGTGGTGGCCGCCACCGAACCCGCGCTGCCGGCGCTGATGAAACCGCTGATCGATGGCACCTTCATCGAGAAGGACCCGGACATCATGCGCTGGCTGCCGGTGGTGATCGTCGCGCTGTTCATGGTGCGCGGCGTTGCGTCGTACCTCGCCGCCTACGCGCTGAGCTGGGTTGGCACCCGCCTGGTGACGGACCTGCGCAACGCCATGTTCGCGAAGCTGCTGGCGCTGCCCGCTGCGTTTCACGAGCGCCAGCCGTCCGGCGCGCTCATCTCCAAGTTCACTTTCGACGTGACTCAAGTCACCGCCGCCGCCACCAGCGCGCTCACCGTCGTGTTCCGCGACACGCTTGCCATCGCCGGATTGCTGGGCTACCTGCTGTGGCTCAACTGGAAGCTCACGCTGCTGGCGCTGGTGATGGGGCCGCCGATCGTGGCGGTGGTGCGCCTGCTGGGCGGGCGGCTGCGCAAGTCCAGCCGTGAAGTGCAGCAGGCGATGGGCCAGATCACCCAGGTGATCGAGGAGGCGATCGGCGCGCACAAGGTGGTGAAGCTGTTCGGCGGCCAGGAGTACGAGCAGCGCCGCTTCAATCACGAGGCCAACAGCGTGCGCCGCCAGCTGATGAAACAGGTTTCGGCGGGGGCATCCAGCGCGCCGATCGTGCAACTGATCGCGGCGGTCGCGCTGGGGGTGATCATCTGGTTCGCCACGCAGCAGTCGGGCGCGGCGCAGCTCTCGGTCGGCGGGTTCACGGCCTTCGTCACCGGGATGCTGATGCTGACCGCGCCGCTGAAGCGTATCACCGACATCAACGAGCACGTGCAGAAAGGCCTGGCGGCCGCCGAAAGCGTGTTCCGGCTGATCGACGAGAAGCCGGAGCCCGACCACGGTACGCTCGCCATCGGCCGCGCGCACGGCGAGATCCGGCTGGAGGACGTGGGCCTGCAGTACGAAGGGTCGGAGCGGCCGGCGCTGGACGGGATCGATCTCACCATCGCGCCGGGCGAGACGGTGGCGCTGGTCGGTCCCTCGGGCGCCGGCAAGACGACGCTCGCCAACCTGGTGCCGCGCTTCTACCATCCGACGCGCGGCCGCATCACGCTCGACGGCCACGACCTGCAGGCGCTGACGCTCAGCAGCCTGCGCGCCAATATTTCCCTGGTCAGCCAGGACGTGGTGCTGTTCAACGACACGGTGGTGGCCAACATCGCCTACGGGGCGATGAACGGTGCAGCGGAGAAGGACATCGTCGCGGCCGCCGAGGCGGCGCACGCGATGGAGTTCATCCGCGAGATGCCGCAGGGACTCGCGACCCTCATAGGCGAGAACGGGGTGAAGCTCTCCGGGGGGCAGCGCCAGCGGCTGGCGATCGCGCGCGCGCTGCTGAAGAACGCGCCGGTGCTGGTGCTGGACGAAGCGACCTCCGCCCTCGATACCGAGTCGGAACGCCACGTGCAGGCGGCGCTCGAGGCGCTGATGCGCGGACGCACCACCGTCGTCATCGCGCACCGGCTGTCCACCGTCGAGAACGCCGACCGCATCGTGGTGCTCGACCGCGGCCGCATCGCGGAGATCGGCACCCACCGCGAGTTGCTGGAGCGCGGCGGAATCTACGACAAACTGTACCGCATCCAGTTTGCTCCCGAGAAAGCGGTGGAACGTTGAACGGTGAGCAGTGAACGGTGAACGGTGAACGGAAGCGACCCTGACCCTGATCTTTCGGATGACTCCGGAGAACTGATTGTCTCTGGACACCTACTCAATCACTCAATCACCTAATCACTTAGGGGCCGTTTCAATATGACTGAAACGGCCCCTGATGTAGGGGAGCCTGAGGGGAATATCCCCTCATTTCGTTACCATCACTTGGTCACTTGCTTCCCGGCGAGAAGCATGAGCTTCACCTGGCGGTAGTAGGTGGTTTCCGCATTTGATATCGCAAGCATCAGGCCCTCGCGCCCGTCCAGAAAGCCGGCGCGCAGGAAATAGGTTCGAAAAAACGACCACAGGCCGCGCAGGACCGCGCCGCCCAGGCTCGCCCTGCTGCCGTGCCCGTGCGCCATCGCGGCGCCCGCGCTCGAGTACGCGTTCACCTTGGCGAGCACCTGCTCGAGATTTCGATAGGACTCGTGCATCAGAGGGGCCCGCAGCGTGCCGACCGCGCCATCCACGATCAGCCTCTCATGCACCAGGTTGTCGGAAAAGCGCGCCTGCCCGCGCCGAAACAACCGTGTCACGTGGCCCGGCCACCAGCCGGAATGGCGCATGAAGCGCCCGCAGTAGCTCGACAGCCTGGGCATCTGGTAGGCGCTGGAGGCGCCGGGCACGGCCATCGCCGCCTGGATCTCGGCGCGCAGCTCTGCCGTCACCCACTCGTCCGCGTCGATGGACAGTACCCAGTCGCCGGTGGCGAGGGCGAGCACGCGGTTCTTTTGCGCGCCGAAGCCCGGCCAGTCGGCGGTCGCTTCCACGCGCGCCTTGCACGCCCGGCAGATCTCGACCGTCGCGTCGGTGCTGCCCGAGTCCAGTACGACAATTTCGTCCGCCCAGGCCACCGACTCGAGGCAGCGGCGGATGACGGCAGCCTCGTTCTTGACGATGACAATGACGGAAAGGCTCACGCGGGCGGCTTCAGGCTTCGAACACCCGCAATATTAACCCGGCGAACAGCCAGGCACCCATCCGGAATTGACTCCCATTAGTCGTGCGGGCGGTTTTGCATAAGGAGTCTGTCGGGCTTAAGCCCGACAAACTCCTGGGGTTTTGCTATCGTTCGCGCCATGGTCCCTGACTCGATTGACCTGGCCTCGATCCGCCGCGTGCTGGTCGTCAAGCTGCGCCACCACGGCGACGTGCTGCTCGCGTCACCGGTGTTCCAGGTGCTGAAGAACCACGCGCCGCACCTGGAGATCGACGCCCTGGTCTACCACGACACCCGCGACATGCTCACCCTGCATCCGGCAGTGAGCCAGGTTCATGCCGTGGATCGCAAGTGGCGGTCGCTGGGCGTGGTGGCGCAACTGCGCGGCGAATGGGGGCTGCGCGCGGCCTTGAGTTCGCGCCGCTATGATCTGATCGTGCATCTTACCGACGCCCCCCGCGGCGCCTGGCTCGCCCGCGCTCTGGGCCCCCGGTACGCGGTGGCGCGCAAGCTCCCGGGCCGCGGCCGGCTATGGGCCGGTAGCTTCACCCACCTTTATC
>Ga0208185_1000675_pt1 | contig 12845 bp, 10 predicted proteins | sample EasRivMeERMLT700_FD_187532 | JGI IMG/M metagenome (GOLD analysis project Ga0208185, IMG submission 187532) | Soil microbial communities from meander-bound floodplain in the East River, Colorado, USA - East River MetaG ERMLT700 (SPAdes) (version 2) | ecosystem: Environmental > Terrestrial > Soil... | reverse complement strand
TCCGCCCTCCGCCCTCGTCCCTCAGTGCATGCGCTCGTAAATGGCCGCAATGCCCTGCCCGCCGCCGATGCACATCGTCACCAGGGCGTACTTGCCACCGGTGCGGGCGAGCTCGTAGAGCGCCTTGACCGTAAGCAGGGCGCCGGTCGCGCCGATCGGGTGGCCGAGGCCCACCGCGCCGCCGTTGGGATTGGTCTTCTTCGGGTCGAGCTTGAGGTCGCAGGCCACCGCCAGCGCCTGTACCGCGAACGCCTCGTTCGACTCGATCACGTCCATCTGCTCGATCTTGAGCCCGGCCTTCTCCAGCGCCTTTTTCGACGCCGGCACCGGGCCGATGCCCATGATTTTCGGTTCGACGCCGGCCAGCCCGTAGGACACGAGCCGCGCCATCGGCTTCAGGCCCTTCTTCTCGGCGGCCGCGCGCTCCATCAGCACCACCGCGGCGGCGGCGTCGTTGATGCCGGAGGCGTTGCCCGCGGTCACGCTGCCGTCCTTCTTGAACACGGTGCGCAGCTTGGCGAGGGATTCCCTGCTGGTATCTCCGCGCGGGTGCTCGTCGCGGTCGAACAACTGGGTGCCCTTGCGGGTCTTCAGCTCGATCGGCAGGATCTGGTCCTTGAAGTAGCCCTTGTCGATGGCGTTGACCGCGCGGCGGTGGCTCTCCACCGAAAACTCGTCCTGCTGGTCGCGCGAAATTTTCCACTTTTCGGCGATATTTTCGGCTGTGAGGCCCATGTGCACGGTGTCGAAGGGGTCGGTCAGCGCGCCGACCATCATGTCCACCACGGCGCCGTCGCTCATGCGCTGGCCCCAGCGCAGGGTCGGCATCAGGTAGCCGCCGCGGCTCATGGATTCGGCGCCGCCACCGACCGCGATGTCGGCATCGCCCAGGATGATCATTTGCGAGGCCGAGACAATTGCCTGCAGCCCGCTGCCGCACAGGCGGTTGACCGTGAGCGCGGTGGAGTCCTCCGGTAATCCGCCCTTGAGGGCGGCGACGCGCGAAAAGTACATGTCCCGCGCCTCGGTGTGGATCACGTTGCCGATGACGCAGGCGCCGACTTCCTTGGCGTCCACTTTGGCACGCTTCACCGCTTCGCGTATCACCTGCGCCGCGAGTTCGATCGGCGCGAGGTCCTTCAGCGCGCCGCCGTAGTCACCGATTGCCGTCCGCACGCCGGACAGTACCACCACTTCACGTTTCCCGCTCATGGTAATCTCCTAACTTACTGATGCATATTGATAATTCATCACAGCGTCCGTTTGCTGTGTGCACTGAAAATGGACCGCGAGTTTACGCCGCGCGGGCGACTCTGTCGAGAAACGCCGCATCCTGGCGGCTAACTTGAAGGTTTTGTGGCGCGCCGGTAGAGGCGATAGCGTTCATCCTTGTCGCCCGGGCGCGCGCCTTCCCAGATCTTTTCCCACGCCGCGCCGGTCACGATTTCCAGCTGCGGCCTGCCCTGCACCAGCAGCAGATCGCATTCGCGCCGCGCCACGCGCGCTTCCTGGCGCTGGGTGACGATGCCGGCGAAATAGTGCAGCAGCGCGCGCTGCGATTCTCCCAGCTCGATGCTGGCCACGCAGTCGTATTGCCCGGGCAGGGTCTGTTGCAGGGAGACGATCATCGAACGGTAGCTCTTTGCGTTATCGGCCCAGCCGATGAAGAGGATGGCCAGCAGCGCCCACGTGGTCGTAATGCCCGCGCCCCACACCACGACGGGACGCATCGGGCTCCTTTTGAACGAGGCCAGCACCGTCAGCCAGAACAGCGTGTAGGCGACGCCGAGCGTGAAGGGCAGCCATTTGAACCCGGGCTCGTAGCCCGGACGTATCCGGTGCAGGTGCTCGTGCAGCCGCGCCGGCACGCCGAGCTCGAGCCCGCTCCAGTAGAACCAGAACACGACCACGAAGAAGGTAAAGGTCATGGCGCTGAACCAGTACCAGGCGTTGGTGGCGCTGCGGCGCAGGGATTCGGGCGCTGCCGCCGCGAGCAGCGCCAGCGGCAGCAGCAGCGGCAGCGCGTAGAGCTCGCGCGCCGGTGACGAGGAGGAGAGCACCACCAGCGTGATGACGAAGCCGGTGAGTGGCAGCACGATCGCCGGGCGCGAGATGCCGGGGCCGCGGGCGCGCCACAGCGCCCACAGGGCGAGCAGCCATGCCGGGAATGCGTACCAGGGCAGGATCTTCAGGTAGTACAGGGTGCCGGCCCACCCGCCGCGCCCCTGACTGAAATAGCGGCTTAGATTCTCGCCCCACAACCAGTCCTCGAACAGCAGCGGTGCCTGGCGCTCCAGCAGGATCGGCCAGATCGTGAGCCACGGCGCGGCCGTCACCGCGGCCGCCGCGAGGGCGGTGGCATAGCTGCGGCTGCGCCAGTCGCGCGCCAGCGCCGGCAGCAGCAGCGCGACCGCGCCCAGTATCATCGGCGCCAGAAGCCCGTTGGCGAGGAAGCTGATGCCCATCCCCATGCCGATCCACACGCCTCCGGCGGTCGGTCGCCGCAACACCAGCGCGAAGCCGTAGTACGCCATGGCGAAGCCGGCGAGCAGCGCGACGTCGGTGATGAGCTGGTGGCCGCGGACGACGAAGCCGAAGCAACCAAGCAGCAATAGCGCCGACACCGCGCCGTAGCGGGTGCCGTAGAGCTCGCGCCCGGCGAGAGCCGTGAATGCAAAGGTGGCCGCCATCCACAGGCCGGTCGCGACGCGCGCGGCGTCGTGCAGCGGCAGCGCGAACGAAAACAGCTTTGCCGTCGCGGCGGCGGTGAGGTAGAACAGCGGCGGTTTGTCGAGGAACGGCTCGCCGGTCAGCGTCGGCACCACCCACGAGCCTCCCTGCAGCAGGTCGAAGATCACCCCGAAGGTGTACGCCTCGTCCGGCTTCCACGGATCGTGGAAGAGGCCCGGCAGTATCCAGGCCGCGCACAGCAGCGACATCAGCAGGCTGCGCTGCGACATCATCGGCGGGGCACCTGGGAGGTGGGCGGGAAAGGGCGCATGCACTGGTTGGGGCGCGATTATCGCATCACGGCTTCGGATCCATGACGCCGCAGTGGGGATTCTACTGTGAACCGCGCGCGGCACGAATACGGTGCGCTTCGCACCAGTAACGTGCGCTGCGAGCGCATACGCGCTCGTTATAGTGGCACTCCCGTCCTCGGCATGCCAGCCGATAGTTCCTTTAAATCAAATTGTTGATCGCTTTTTGTGGCGTAATCTTCGAGCGCGCCTACGTCTTGGTATGCATCCTGCAATGCTGCGGTCACGACCCATTGAGGAGGGTGCAATGTCAGCGTTCAAGGATCCATTCAGCGCGGAGGTGAAACTCGGCCAGGGCTGCGAGTGCGGCTTGCACACCGACTCCGCCGCGCACGACGCCGATCTCGCGCGCCGGACCTCCGATCCGGAAGCGCTCGGCAGCCGTGTCGTGGACCAGGCCGTGATGCGCGCGCTGTTTCCACAGGATGGAGCGCGCCGCCGCTTTCTGAAGGCGGTCGGCGCCAACACCGCGCTGGCGGCAATCGCGCAGTTCTTCCCGCTCGGCGCCGCGCGCGAGGCGTTCGCGCAGGGCAATGGGAGAATCGAGAAGCCCAACCTCAAGGTCGGCTTTATCCCCATCACCTGCGCCACCCCCATCATCATGTCGCAGCCCATGGGCTACTTCGGGCGCGCGGGGCTGAACGTGGACGTGGTGAAAACCGCCGGCTGGGCGGTGATCCGCGACAAGACCCTCAATAAGGAGTACGACGCCGCGCACATGCTGTCTCCGATGCCGCTGGCGATCACGCTCGGCATCGGCTCGCGGCCCATCCCGTACACCACGCCGGCGATCGAGAACATCAACGGCCAGGCGATCACGCTGGCCATCAAGCACAAGGACAAGCGCGACCCCAGGCAGTGGAAGGGGTTCAAGTTCGCCGTGCCCTTCGATTACTCGATTCACAACTACCTGCTGCGCTACTTCGTGGCGGAGCACGGCCTCGACCCGGACCGCGACATCCAGATCCGCGCGGTGCCGCCCCCTGAGATGGTCGCCAACCTGCGCGCCGACAACATCGACGGCTTCCTTGCGCCCGACCCTGTCAACCAGCGCGCGGTCTACGACGGCGTCGGCTTCATCCACATGCTGACGAAGGACATCTGGGAAGGGCATCCATGCTGCGCGTTTGCCGTGAGCAGGGAGTTCGTGACCCAGAACCCCAACACTTACCGCGCGCTGTTGAAGGCCATCATGGAGGCAACCGCGTTCGCGACCCGGCCCGAGAACCGCAAGCAGATCGCCGAAGCCATCGCCCCCGCGAACTACCTGAACCAGCCGGTGACCGTGGTGGAGCAGGTGCTGACCGGCACCTTCGCCGATGGGCTCGGGAATGTGCAAAAAGTGCCGAACCGAATCGACTTCGATCCGTTCCCGTGGCACTCGTTCGCGATCTGGATCCTGACTCAGATGAAGCGTTGGGGACAGTTGAAGGGCGACGTCGATTACGCCAAGGTCGCGCGCGAGGTATTTCTCGCCACCGACGCGACGCGGCTGATGAAGGAAGCGGGAATGAAACCACCGTCCGCCACCAGCAAGAAGTTTTCGGTGATGGGCAAGGAGTTCGACCCGGCCAGGCCCGACGCCTACATCGCCAGCTTCGCCATCAAGCGGACTGCTTGATTTTAAGCCGCCGATGAACGCCGATACGCGCCGCCCTTCGTCACTCGTCACTCGTCACTCGTCACGGAGCGAAGCGTGAAGGGATTGCAGGTCTGGGGCGCGCCGCTGCTGTCGGCCGCGATCCTGTTGGTGTTCCTCGCGGTGTGGCATGCCAGCACGCGCCAGGAGGCGAGCGCGCAGGTCGTGGACGCCGAGTATGCGAAGCTCGTCGGCGCCGAGGCGGCGACCGGGAAGAAGTCGGCGTTTCCCACGCCGGCCGAAGTGGGACGCAAGATATTGGGGCACCTCACCGACCCGTTCTACGACAAGGGCCCCAACGACAAGGGCATCGGTATCCAGCTCGCCTTCTCGATCGCGCGCGTGCTGACCGGCTTCCTGCTGGCCGCGCTGGTGGCGATCCCGGTCGGTTTCCTGATCGGCATGTCGCCGCTGGTGTACCGAGCTTTCGACCCTTTCATCCAGGTCCTGAAACCGATCTCGCCGCTCGCCTGGATGCCGCTGGCGCTGTTCACGCTGCAGGACAGCGGCGTCTCCGCGATCTTCGTCATCTTCATCTGCTCGATCTGGCCGATGCTGATCAACACCGCGTTCGGCGTGGCCGCGGTGCGGCGCGAATGGCTCAACGTCGCGAAGACCCTCGAGGTCGGCCCCGTGCGCAAGGCCTTCCGCGTGATCCTGCCGGCGGCCGCGCCCACCATCATGACCGGCATGCGCATCTCGATCGGCATCGCCTGGCTGGTGATCGTCGCCGCCGAGATGCTGGTCGGCGGCACCGGCATCGGCTACTTCGTGTGGAACGAGTGGAACAACCTGTCGATTGCCAACATCATCAGCGGCATCCTCGCCATCGGCTTGGTCGGCATGATCCTCGACCTCTCCCTCGCCCGCTTGACCAGGCTCGTCACCTTTCCGGAGTAGAAAGTGACTCGTTTCTCGTTCCTCGTTTCTGGTGGAGCCGCTTCGCGGAACGCCGCTCAACGAGCAACGAGTAACGAATAACGAGCAACGAGTCACTGTATTCAAATGAGCGACCCCCTCATCCGCATCGAAGGCATCGCCAAGCGCTTCACGGGGCGCGACGGCGCGGTGGCGACGGTGTTCGAGAACGTGCACCTGGCGGTGGAGCAGGGCGAGTTCGTGTGCCTGATCGGGCATTCCGGCTGCGGCAAGACCACCATCCTCAACGTCCTCGCCGGCCTGGAGCCGGCGTCCGACGGCTACGTCTTCGTCGGCGGGCGCGAGATCCGCGGCCCCAGCCTCGATCGCGCCGTGATCTTCCAGAGCCACGCGTTGATGCCGTGGCTGTCCGTCGCCGGCAACATCGCGTTCGCCGTCACGTCGCGCTGGCCGGAGTGGGACCGCACCCGGGTGCGCGAGCACTGCCAGAAGTACATCGACCTGGTGAACCTGACCGGTGCCGAGAGGAAACGCCCGGCCGAGCTGTCCGGCGGCATGAAGCAACGCGTCGGCATCGCGCGCGCACTCGCCATCCAGCCCAGGATGCTGCTGATGGACGAGCCGTTCTCCGCGCTCGACGCGCTGACGCGCGGCCTGCTGCAGGAGGAAGTGCTGCGCATTTGCGCCGAGACGAAGCAGACCGTGTTCATGATCACGCACGACGTGGACGAGGCGATCCTGCTCGCCGACAAGATCGTCCTCATGACCAACGGGCCGCACGCCAGGATCGCGGAGATCGTGGCCAACACGCTGCCGCGCAACCGCTCGCGCCACACCATTCACAAGGAGCCGCGCTACTACCCGATCCGCAACCACCTGGTGGATTTCCTGGTGAGCCGCTCGAAGCAGCTCAACCAGGACATGCCCGCTGATTACGATCCGAAGAGCCCGCCGCTGGTCACGCCGGGGCTGGACGAGCCGCCACCGGCCGCGTCCGCCGGCCCGACCCGCCGCGCCGAGAAGGCCGTCGTCGTAAATCTTCGTCATTGAGCCGTGGCTAATTTGCATGTAGGCGACTAAAGGAGAGTGAAATGAAAAAATCTGACGCACCCGAAGCACTGCTCGCCGCGGCGGGCATGGAGAAGCCGATGACCCGCAACGACGTGACCGAGATGATCGTGATGGCGCGGCTCAAGACGGGCCTGACCTGGGCGAAGCTCGCGAAGGCGGTGGGGGCGAGCAAGGAATGGACGACTGCCGCGCTGCTCGGCCAGATGCAGATGACGAAAGAGCAGGCGGAAGCCGCCGGCAAGCTCCTCGGCCTGCCCGAATACGCCGTGCTGCTGTTGCAGCAGGTGCCGTACAAGGGCTCGCTGCCGACCGCGGTGCCGACCGATCCGCTGATCTACCGCTTCTACGAGCTGGTCAACGTCTACGGCACCACCTTCAAAGAGCTGATACACGAAGAGTTCGGCGACGGCATCATGAGCGCGATCGATTTCAGGATGGACCTCACGCGCGAGCCCGACCCGAAAGGCGACCGGGTGAAGATCACGATGAGCGGGAAGTACCTGCAGTACAAGACCTACTGAATCCGGACGCGTTGCGCCGGTTCAATTGCGCGGGATCGAACTAACGTTAAATGCGGACGCCATCGGCGCCGCTTTAACTGCGCGGGATCGAACGGACGGTACTGCCGCCGTTCATCCCGCGCTAAGTTTTGCCGTCGAATGCTGCGGTGCACGATTTTTGAAATTGCGTCGGGTCATTGCGTTCCCGGGCGCTTTGGGATTAGTGTGACCGGCACTCCTGTTAACCGTCCAACCAGAAGGGAGTACCCATGAGTACCGAACGCAGAAAATTCCTGAAGGGCGGCGCCGTCGCCGCGACCGGCGCGGCGATCGCCGGTTTCCCGATGATCGCGCGCGCGCAGCAGACATTCAGCTGGAAGATGACGAGCGCCTACAACAAGGGCGCGCCGTTCTACATGGACGGGCCGGGTAGCGCCACCGATCTTGCCAAACGCATCGAGGCGATGTCCAACGGCCGGCTCAAGATCGCGGTCTACGGCGCGGGCGAACTGATACCGGCGCTGGAGGGCTTCGACGCCGTGCGCGCCGGCACGGTGGAGATGAACCACGCCAACAGCTATTTCTGGACCGGCAAGACTTTCGCCGCCCAGTACTTCACCGCGGTGCCATTCGGGCTCAACTTCCAGGGGATGAACGGCTGGCTCTACGACGGCGGTGGCATCCCACTGTGGCACGAGGTCTACGCGCCGTTCGGCATGGTCGCTTTCCCCTGCGGCAACACCGGCGTGCAGATGACCGGCTGGTTCAAGAAGGAGATCAAGTCGGCGGCCGACTTCAAGGGCCTCAAGATGCGCATACCCGGCCTCGCCGGCAAGGTCTACTCGACGCTCGGCGTGGACGTGAAGCTGCTGCCCGGCGGCGAGATCTTCCCGGCGCTCGAGCGCGGCGTGATCGACGCCGCGGAGTTCGTCGGCCCCTACCAGGATCGCCGGCTCGGACTGCACAAAGCGGCGAAGTACTATTACACCACCGGCTGGCACGAGACAGCGACCGTGTCCGAGCTGCTGGTCAACAAGGCGGCATGGGAAAAGCTTCCGAAGGACCTGCAGGCGATCGTCGAGAACGCCTGCGCCGCGTGCAACGTCATCAGCGAGGCGTGGTGCCAGCGCACCAACGCCGAGGCGATGGAGGACCTGGTGAAGAACCAGAAGGTCATCGCGCGCCCGCTGCCCGATACCGTGGTGAAGGCGCTGCGCGACGCCACCAAGAAGGTGCTCGACGAGGCGATTGCCAAGGACCCGGTGACGAAGAAGGTCCACGATTCCTATTTCGCCTTCAAGGCGAAGTACGATGCGTGGGCGGGCTACAGCGAGGCGGTCTACCACGGGAAGATTCGTGGCTGAACCCGCGGCGCGCGGCGTGCGCGCCGGCATCGAGCGCTTCATCGATCTGACGGGCCGGGCCACCTCGTGGCTCGCGCTCGCGATCGTGGTGCTGATGGCGGTGAACGTGCTCCTGCGCTACCTCTTCAGCGAGGGCTCGGTATGGGGGCAGGAGCTGGAGTGGCACCTGCTTGCCCCGCTGATCCTGTTCGGCATGAGCTACGCGCTGCTGCACGGCGAGCACGTGCGGGTGGACGTGCTCTACGCCGGTTTCAGCGAGCGCCGGAAGCTGCAGGTTGACCTGCTGTCGGCGTTCCTGTGCATCGCGATCTCGGCGGCGATCATCTGGCTCTCGCTCCAGTACGTGCAGCAATCCTACGTCATCGGCGAGCGGTCGCCGGATCCCGGCGGCCTCACGCACCGCTGGGTCCTGAAAGCGCTGATCCCGATCGGGTTCGCCGTCCTCATCCTGCAGTGCGTGGCGATCGTGCTGGGCACCCTTGAGAAGCTGAAGGCGCTGAAACCGTGAGTTGGACGGAAATCCTCGCCATCCTGATGCTGGTGGCATTTTTCGGCCTGCTGATGCTCGGCGTCCCGGTCGCGTTGACGCTTGCCACCACCGGCTTCGTCTTCGGCTTCCTCGGCTTCGGCACGGGGCTCTTCAACCTGCTGCCGGCGCGCATCTACGGCGTGGTGGCGAACTACCAGTGGCTCGCGATACCGCTGTTCGTCTTCATGGGAGTCATGCTGGAGAAATCGCGCCTCGCCGACGACCTGCTCGATGTGGTGGGTCACATCGCGGGGGGGCTGCGGGGCGGCATGGCGATCGGCATCATCATGGTCGGCGTGCTGATGGGGGCGACCACCGGCATCGTCGGCGCGACGGTGATCACGCTGGGACTGCTCACGCTGCCCACGCTCCTCAAGCGCGGCTACGACCCGGGCATCGCGTGCGGCTCCATCTGCGCCTCGGGCACGCTCGGACAGATCATCCCGCCGAGCCTGATCCTGATCCTGCTCTCCGACATCCTGCAGCTCTCGGTCGGTACGCTGTTCGCGGCTGCCGTTATTCCCGGGCTGCTGCTCGCCGCGATCTATTGCGTTTACATCGTGATCGTCGGCATGGTGAAGCCCGACCTGGTGCCGCCGATCCCGGTTGCGGAGCGCGACGCGGTGTCGCGCCGGGAACTATGGACGCGTTTCTTCAAGGTGGTGATGCCGCCGGTGCTGCTGGTCATGTCGGTCCTGGGCTCCATCATCGGCGGTGTGGCCGCGCCGACGGAGGCTGCGTCGATGGGTGCGCTGGGCTCGATACTGGTCACCGCGTTCGCCGGCCGCTTCTCGTTCAAGGTGCTGCGGGAGACCTGCCAGACGACCACCAAGATCACCGCGATGATGATGTTCATCCTCATCTGCGCCCAGGTGTTCGCGCTCGCCTTCCGGGGGCTCCGGGGCGAGGACCTCATCGTTGCGCTCTTCGAGTTCCTGCCGGGCGGCATCAACACCGACATCTGGTTCCTGATCCTGCTGATCTTCGTGCTCGGGTTCTTCATCGAGTGGATCGAAATCAGCTACATCGCGGTGCCGCTGTTCCTGCCCGTGTTCATGCTGCAGAACGTGGACCTGGTGTGGCTCGGCATGCTGATCTGCGTCACGCTGCAGACCTCGTTCCTCACGCCGCCGTTCGGCTGGGCGCTGTTCTTCCTGCGCGGCGTGGCGCCGCCGGAGATCACGACGCGCCATATGTACGTCGGGGTCATCCCTTTCGTCGCGATGCAAATGCTCGCCGTGACACTGGTGTTCTTCTTCCCGCAGCTCGCGCTGTGGCTGCCGAAGGCGATCGGCTGGTAGGCCGGCGCCGTCCGGCTACTTCTGCATCCTGAGCGGGCGCTCGGCCTCGGCGGACGGGTCGGCGCCGGCAGCGGCCGATTGTGCCATCCGGCAATCGAGCCGGGTCGAGGTTGAGCCGATGATGCTGACGTAAGCGCATGAATAGCAATCTTTTCCGGGCAAGGTTACACTCGACGGCACCCTATGACGCTCCGCTCCATCACCGGCACGCGCGGCATGGCGGTCGCGCCGCACGCGCTGGCGTCGCAGTCCGCGCTCGAGGTGCTGCGCGAGGGCGGCAACGCGCTCGAAGCGATGATGGCCGCCGCGGCGACGATCACCGTCGTCTATCCGCACATGAACTCGATCGGCGGCGACTCGTTCTGGCTGTTCCACACGCCGTACAGCGGCCCGCGGGGGATCGATGCCTGCGGCGCGGCGGCGCGCGCCGCCTCCACCGAGTGGTACGCGGCGCGCGGCATCGCGCAAGCCATCCCGTTTCGCGGCGGGGTCGCTGCGAACACCGTCGCGGGAACGGTCGGCGGGTGGAAGCTCGCGCACTCCATTGGCCGCAAGTGGGGCGGACGCATGCCGCTGCGGCGCTTACTTGCCGATGCGATCCATTACGCGGAACACGGGATCGCGGTGACCGCCAGCCAGTCGTCGGCGACCGCCGCCAAGCACGGAGAGCTCGAATCGCAGCCGGGCTTCCGCGCGACATTCATGCCCGGGGGCATCCCGGCCATGGGCAGCGTGTTCAGGCAGCCGCGGCTTGCGGCGACGCTCACGCGCCTCGCCAGCGCCGGGTTCGACGACTTCTACCGGGGCCGGCTCGCGCAGGCGATCGCGCGCGATCTCGCCGCGGCGGGCAGCCCGCTCGCGCCCGACGACCTCAGGCGCCACCGCGCGCGATTCGTCATGCCGCTCGTGCTTCAGCACTCGCTCGGTGCGATCTACAACCTGCCGCCGCCGACGCAGGGAATTGCGTCATTGCTGATCCTGGGCATCCTCGATGCGCTCGAGGTCGGCAAGGCCGCCCCGGCGGGCGCGGACTATGTGCATCTCGCGGTGGAGGCGACCAAGCGGGCATTCGCGGTCCGCGACCATGTCGTCACCGACCCGGCCTACATGACGGTCGACGTGCAGGAACTGCTCGCGCCGGCGAAGATACGACAACTCGCCCGGAACGTTGACCGTGCCCGGGCGGCGCGCTGGGGGGCGGGCCGCGCTCCCGCGGACACGGTGTGGATGGGCGTGATCGACGGCAAGGGGCGGGCGGTCAGCATGATCCAGAGCCTGTACCACGAGTTCGGCGCCGGGATCGTGCTCGAGGAGTCGGGCATCACCTGGCAGAACCGCGGCTGCAGCTTCGCGCTCGATCCCGTGGCCCTGAACTGCCTGCGCCCGGGGCGAAAACCGTTTCACACGCTCAATCCCGCGCTGGCGGTGCTGCGCGACGGCCGCACGATCGCCTACGGCACCATGGGCGGCGACGGCCAGCCGCAGACGCAGGCGGCGGTGTTCACGCGCATCGCGCATTTCGGCATGGACCCGCAGCAGGCGGTCTCCGCGCCGCGCTGGCTGCTCGGCCGCACCTGGGGCCAGACCAGCGACTCGTTGAAGCTCGAGTCGCGCTTCAGCACCGGGGTCGTCGCCGATCTCGCGCGGCGCGGGCACGAGATGGAAGTGCTGGGCGAGTACGACGAGGCCATGGGCCACGCCGGCGCCATCGTCAGGCACACCAATGGGGTTATGGAAGGCGGTGCCGACCCACGGTCAGATGGATGTGTCGCCGCCTTTTGATGCAAGGATGAAGGATGAACGTGGAAGGATGACCCCGCTGCGCGGAAAATCCAAAAATCCTGAACTTTCGCCAGCGCCTGGTCAGAAAACAAACCATCAAATGAAATGGCGGCCAACTGGCCGCCGTCTTGTTTTGGCTGGTCTTCCGACCGGGCGATAGTGAAAGGGAGGGACTCTCAGAGCTTCAGGCGGAGCCTGGGGTCATCCTTCCACGTTCATCCTTCATCCCTCCGATCGTGAGAACGATCAGAGTGCTTCCGCGACGGCCTTCCCAAGATCGGCAGTGCCGGCTTTCCCGCCGAGGTCCGGCGTCTTCGGGCCTTCCTGCAGGACTTTCTCGATCGCCTTCAACACTGCAGCACCGGCTTCGGGGCAACCCAGATGGTCGAGCATCATCGCGCCGGCCCAGACCTGGCCGATGGGGTTTGCGATCTTTCTGCCGTAGATGTCGGGCGCCGAACCGTGCACCGGCTCGAACAACGACGGAAACTTCCGCTCCGGGTTCATATTGGCCGAGGGCGCGATGCCGATGGTGCCGGTCGCCGCGGGGCCGAGGTCGGAGAGGATGTCACCGAACAGGTTGGAGCCGACCACCACGTCGAAGCGGTCGGGGTTCATGATGAAGTGCGCGCACAGGATGTCGATGTGGTACCAGTCGGTCTTCACCTGCGGGTATTGCGCTGCCATCTCCTTCACGCGCTCGTCCCAGTACGGCATCGAAATCGAGATGCCGTTCGAT
>Ga0208185_1000674_pt1 | contig 12891 bp, 15 predicted proteins | sample EasRivMeERMLT700_FD_187532 | JGI IMG/M metagenome (GOLD analysis project Ga0208185, IMG submission 187532) | Soil microbial communities from meander-bound floodplain in the East River, Colorado, USA - East River MetaG ERMLT700 (SPAdes) (version 2) | ecosystem: Environmental > Terrestrial > Soil... | reverse complement strand
GCACCGTGCGATCGCAGTGGCGCGCCAGCAGGTTGAGGTCGTGCGATGCGACGAGGACGCCGCGGCCCGCGGCCCGCAGCTGCTGCAGCAGGGCCACGAGCTGCAGGGCGTGCTCGAGGTCGAGGTCAATCCCTACGCCAACTTCGTCGCGGGGATCATCGGCGTGCGGGCGATCTACTCGATGGACGTGGGAGTGCGCCGGCCGTTCGCGTACTCACGCGCCACGTCGATCACCTAACCGCCAGGGGCAACGGACATGCCGCCGCTCACCTTGGAGAACGCAGGTGCCTTGGTGAGCGGGGGTGTCCCTGCGTCCGCCATCGAACAGGAAAGGAATGACATGAAAGCGCCACAACCCGGCGCGCAGCCCACGACCCTCAAGGTAAGAGTGCTGCGCTCGTTTCTGGACCACCGGCGCGAGATCCTCAAGCCCGGCAGCGAAGCCGAGCTGCCGAGGGTCTTCGCGCTGGAGATGGCCGCCGCCAACAAGGTGGCCATCCTGAAGGAGCCCGAGGCGCCGCCCGCGCCAGCTCCCGTCGCACCCGTTGCCGCTCTCTCGGAGGAAAAGCCGAGGGGCACCGGCGACAAGAAAGGAGTCAGAAATGCTGCATAACCAAGGACAGGCCGCGGCTGTCGTCAAGCTGCTCGACCCGGTTTCGGCCGCCGCAACCGCCAACGCGACGAGCGGGTGGGTGGACGTACGCGCCGCCGAAGGCGACCTCGTCTTCACCGCGCAGGTCGGCGCCATGACCGGCTCGATCACGTGGACGATCGAGGACGCGACCGACGGCGTCGGCGCCGGCGCTGCCGGTGTCACGCCAAACGAGGGCGCGTTCGCGGCAGGAGCGGCGAACCAGATCCAGAAGCGCACGATCAACGCTTCGGCCGTGCGTGGCTGGATCCGGATCATCGGGACCATCGTCACGGGCCCGTCGCTCGTGGCGGCGAACATTAAATATCATCCGAAATACACGGTGTAGCTTTCCGGCCCGGGTAGCACTTCCGGGCCGTTTCATTTTCCCCGGAGGCGCCGAATGTTCAGCGAGAACCTCGACGCCTTTTACAACGTCACCAGCGGCTTCGCGCTGGATGCGACCTACGACGGCGCGACAGCCGTCAAGGTGATCCCCGAGGACGACTACCTGGAGCAACTCGGTGTAGCCGGCCTCCGCCAAGCGGTGCGCGGGAAAGCCTCGGACTTCCCTGCTGCCGCCGTCGGCAAGACGCTGCTCGTCGGCGGAACCACGTACACGATCAAGGGCAGAGAGCCGTTGCCGCCAGATCGAGTTGAAGTGCTGCTCACGCTGAAGGTGTGACATGGCTGATCACCTGCGCAAGCAGATCAGGGACGCCGCAGTTACGGCTCTCACCGGCCTGACCACGAGCGGCAGCCGGGTCTTCGAGAACCGCACCCACGAGCTGCAGGACGTGAACCTGCCGGGGCTGCGCATCTACACCAACGACGGCGCGAGCAAGGTCGGTTCGAGTGGTGTGAAGCGCATTCGCGAGCGGAGCGTTGAGCTGGTCGTCGAGTGCTGCAGCAAGAAATCGTCCGGGATGGACGACGAGCTCGACGCGATGATCAAGGAGGTCGAGGTCGCGCTCGACGCCGTGGGGGCGATCCCCGCGGCGAAGTCGGTCGATCCTGGCCGCGAAGAAATCGACATGGGCGGTGAGGCCGAGAAAGAGATCGGTGTCGCGCGCCTCACATTCGTCGTCACCTACCAGACGGCGCGCGGCGCGCCGGATGTCGCGCTTTGAACAACTAGGAGAAAGAGGCCATGCCCAACGCTCACGGTTCCGCGAAGCAGGTCCGCTACAAGAAGGAAGCCACCTGGGCTGTCCCGCCTGGCGCGAGCGGCGCGCAACTCCTGCGGCGTGTCACGCACGTGCCGAACCTGAAGAAGTCGAACGCCGAGTCGGACGAGATCGCGAGCCACCGCCAGCGCACCAATTCGCGGCACGGCGTGCGCACGGTCGAGGTGGCGTACGCGGGCAAGCTCTCGGCTGGCACGTTCAAGGAGTTCATTGCGGCCGCGGTGCGCAGGGCCTACACGACCGTGACGCCGATCACGGCGCTCACGCTCACCATCGCCGGCGCCGGGCCGACGTTCACGGTCACGCGCAGCGCTGGCTCTTGGCTGACCGACGGAGTGAAGGCCGGCCAGGTCGGCCGCATCACCGCCGGCGCATTCAACGCTGCGAACCTGAACAAGAATCTGGCAGTCGTGTCGCTCAGCGCCACCGTACTCACGGTGGTGCCGCTGAACGGTGTGGCGATGGTGGCCGAAGGACCGATCGCCTCGGCGACGTGGACGCCGACCGGGAAAGTCACGTACGCGCCGGCGTCGGGACACACTAACGACAGCTTCGCATTCGAGGATTGGCATCCCGACTCGGTGCAGTCCGAGCTCTACCTGGGCTGCAAGCTCTCCGAGTTCGGGATCTCGGTGCCCGAGGACGGCAACGCCGAGCTCACGATGAACTTCATCGGCAAGGACATGACGCCGGCGACGGCCGAGTACTTCACGACGCCGACGGCCGAGACCTCGACGCCGATCTGCCACTCCTCGTGCGGCACGATCATCGCGCCCTCCGGCGAGCTCGTGATCGTCACCGGCTTCTCGCTCTCGCTCAAGGGGAACCCCGCCGGCGAGCCCGCGGTCGGGTCGACCACGTACGCCGCGATCGACCAGGGGAAGATCCTGGTCGACGGCCAGGTGTCGGCGTACTTCCCGGACGCCACGCTGCGCGACTACTTCCTGAACGAGACGCCGGTCAACCTGATCGGCATCTTCGGCGGCTCGGAGGCTGCGGCTGCCGACTTTGTCGGGTTCACGGTGCCGCTGGTGAAGCTCAACTCGGCCGACAAGGACGACGGCGACAAGCCGGTGATCCGCACCTTCACGTTCAGCTCCGAGTACAACGCCGCCGGCGGCGCCGGGCAGAGCCAGGAGCAGACCTCGCTCTACATTCAAGATTCGGCTGCCTGAGAGGAGACACGGAGATGGCTGAAAGTGACGCTTTCGACCTGGACAAGTTCGACGTGCGGCCACTCGCGCAGGAGGGCGTCGACATGGAGCTCCTCGACCCATCCGGCGCTGGGACCGGCGTCATCCTCATTGTCCGCGGCTACGATTCGCAGGCGTACAAGGACGTCGTCGAGGCCCAGCTTCGCCGGCGAACGGCGCAGTTGCCGCGGAAGCCGACAGAAGAGGAATCCCGCATGGAGTTCTACTCGGAGAACGCGGCGCTCCTCGCCGGCTGGAAAGGCAGGCCGCTAACGCGCGGCGGCAAGCCGGTCGAGTATTCGCAACCGAACGCGGCCCAGCTGCTGCAGGACTACGACTACATCCTTGAGCAGGTGCGGCGCTTCGCGGGGAACCGCCGAAATTTTTTACCGGGGTCCGCGACGAGCTGATCGCCTACACGGCGCACCAGCGTTGGCTGGCGCAGCCGCAGAAGGACGGCCGCACGCTCGGCGCGCACCTGAAGATCGCGGCGAAGCTCGATGCGCGCGCCGCCGCCGACCTCGCCGGGCCCCCGTTCCCGCAGGATTGTCCATACGTCTGGACATGGTTCGCCGAGCTCTCCTGCGCCCGCGCCCACGGCCCGCACGGGCAGCAGCCGATCCCCTACGCTGAGATCGAGGCCTGGGCGCGGCTCACGGGGCGGCAGCCGCAGCCCTGGGAGGTCGAGTGGCTGCGCGAGCTCGACGCGGTATGGCTCGCGGCGCCGAAAAAGCACGGGGGCGACGGCGATGGCGATCGGAGGGACGATCACACATGACCTGCGCGGTCTCGAGGCGCGCCTGCGCCTGCACCCGAAGGAGCTGCTGGCGGCTGACGTGCGCACGAGGAACCGCGTCGCGTCCTCGTCACGCACGCACGCCGTGCGGTTGCTTCGACCGGAGCTGGCTGGTCTCAAGGCAGGCACCATCCGCAGGCAACTGAAGATCACGCGCGCGACTCCCGCGCGACCCGTGGCTGCACTCGAGTTCTCGGCGAAGCGGCTGCGTGTTTTTGGGAATGTGGCCTTGCGCCTTATCGCCACGAAGTGGGGCACCGGCGCCAGGTTGGGCCGGTTGCCGTTTCGGCTCGAGCTGGCGGATGGCTCTCCCGTCACCGCCGAGCAGATGAGCAGGTTCTTCATCCAGAGAACCCGGAGCGGGCGGCCGAATGTCTTGGTGCGCGAAGGAAGGAAGAGCACGCCGATCCAAGCGGTGGTGCTTCCGAGCCCGTCGCACGCTTTCCGCGAGCGCGGCGTAGGCGCCCAGACGATCGCCTACGGCCGCGGGCGCTTTCGCGTGGTGTTCGCGCAGGAAATGAAGTTCCGAGTGTCGAAGCGGCTGTCGCGGGGGGGGTAGATGGCCGTCACCAACGAAACGATCGAGCGGATCGTATACGAGGGCGTCGACCGGATCACGGCGGCCTCACGATCTGCCGAGGGCTCGGTGAAATCCCTACGCCAGTCCCTCGATGCGGTGAAGAACGTCCTCGGCGCGCTCGGAGTGACGGTCGGCGCCGGCGCGCTGGTGGCGCTGTACACGGACGCGGTGAGGACAACGGCCGCGCTCGATGACATGGCCGAGTCGACGGGCGCGAGCGTGGAAGGCTTGTCCGCAATCCAGCGCGTGGCGAAGGTCGGCGGGCACGACTTCGAGGGCTTGACCGGCCAACTCGGCCGCATGGTGAAGGGGTTGCGCGAGGGCACCGAGGAGGGCGGGAAGGCGGCGCACGCGTTCGCATTCTTGGACGTCAAGACGCGGGAGGCCGACGGCAGCTTCCGCGACACGAGCCAGATCCTGCTCGACCTTGCGCAAAGGCTCGCCAAGTACAAGGACGGCGGCGACAAGGTGGCCTTAGTGCAGGACGCGCTCGGCAAGGGCGCGGAGCGATACCTACCCCTGTTGAAAGAGATGGCCGAGGGCACCGACCTGCTGGCAACACGTACGGCGAAGCAGGCCGAGGAAGCCGAGCGGCTTGAGAAGAACATCAACCGGCTGAAGCTTGCGGTTTCGGAGACGGGCACCGCAATCGCCCTGGGCATCACGCCCGCGATGGTGCGCTTCACCGACCAGATGCTGGAGGCAAACCGGGCCGGTGGTCTGTGGCTCGCGACGATGCGGGCTGCTGCATCCTTGGCCGGGACAGCGGGCGGGCTGGGGCCGCTCGGGCTACTCGGGAAGCTTGCGGGCGCCGGCATTGACGCGGCGACAAGGACTACACCAGGGCGTGGGTCGCAAGCCGACGTGCGCAGGATCGACAACGCGCAGGCGGAGACGCTCATCTACCGGCCGCCGCCGGACGAGGGCGTCGAGCGCAGGGACCGGGACTTCGTCGCCCGGCAACTTCAGGAGGGCCTCGAAGAAGAGCAGCGCATCCAGACCGAGGCGTTCCACTGGACGGCGTTCTACGCGGACAAGAAAAGGGAGGCGGAGAAGGCGCAGCTCGACGCGCGCATGCAGGCGATGATCGAGTTTTACGACCGGGAGCAGGAGCTCGCGGTTGAGCGCGGGCAGGCGCAGATCGACGCCGACGGCCAGTCGCATTCGCAGCGGCTCGAGGCGCTGCGGCTCCTCCTCGACGAGGAGGTGGCGCTCGAGACGAACGCTTACGAGCTTCGGATGATGCAGCTCCAAGCCTTCACCGACGAGGAGCTCGCCGCGTACGGCGGCCGCTACGCGCTGATCGAGGGCATGAACGCCCAGCATCAGGCCCGGCTGCTGGACATCGAAAGTCGCAAGCACCAGGCGCAGCGAAGCATGGAGGTAGGCACGCTGCAGCTCGGCGCAGCGCTGCTTCAGAACTTCGCCGGGAAGTCGAAGGCGGCGGCGCTCGCGGTGATCGCGATCAGCAAGGGCCTGCACATCGCCCAGACGATCCAAGCCACCAGCGCCGCGGTGATGCGCGCCTATGCCGACCTCGGTCCGATCGCTGGATCAGCAGCCGCCGCTTGGATCCAGACGCTCGGCGGCATCCAGGTCGGACTGATCGGGGCGACGGGCCTGGTCGAGGCCGCGAACATCGGCGGCGGCGCATCGGCGCAGCCCACCTTCCCGGTGAACTCGATCACCGGCCTGCCGGCCGCCGCGCCGGTGACGGAGGCGCCGCAGCGCCCGAGCGTGCCGACGATCATCATCAACCTGCCACCCGAGCGCACGCGCTACACGCGCGAAGAGGTGCGCGAGCTCCTGGAGCTGATCCAGGAGGAGTCGCGCGACGGCTCGAAGGTCATCGTCGGATGATCATCGCGCCGTCTGGGTTTCTGCTTGCGGCGCCGGCCGGCGCGCCGCCGCTCACGCATCCGCGCATCCTTTGGCGCAACCGTGTCGCGAACCTCCTCGCCAGCGCGATCACGGTGAGCGGCGAGACCGCTGCGGGCCCGCGCGACGCGCCGACGCGCCCGAACACCGACGAGTACTGGGAGCCGCCGGCGCTGCCCGCCTCGATCGTGTTCGACCTGGGCGAGGCGCTGACGATCGACGGCGTGGGCCTCCTGGGGAATTTCGGCACCTGCCATACGGCGGTCAAGGTCGAGGTCGGCACCGACCCGGCGTTTGCGGCGGACGCGACGTTCGGCGAGGAGCGCATGCCCGACGATGACTCGGCGATCCTGGTGCTTGATAGCGCCCGTATAGGCCGCTATCTGCGCGTCGGTCTCACGGGATCGGTGCCGCCGAAGCTCGCGGTGGCCAGCGGGGGCGAGGTCCTGGCCATGGAAAAAGCGGTGTCCGGGCCCTACAAGCCGATCAGCCTCGCGCGCAAGACGGTGCTGAGCGGGCGCAGGTCGCGCGGCGGACAGTTCCTCGGACAGGGGTTTCGCAGTCACGGCCTCGTGTCCGAGGCCGCCTTCCGCAACCTGAGCGCGGCCTGGGTGCGCGCGATGTTCGATCCGTTCGCGAAGAGCGCGCGCGGCCTGCCGTACTTCTTCGCGTGGAATCCAAGCGAGCTGCCGCGCGAAGTCGGCTACGTGTGGACCGTCGGCGAGGACATCGTGCCGACGCACAACGGCAACGGCTTCGACATGGACGTGTCCTGGGAGATGGAAGGCATTGGCCACGAGTAACAGGGAGGACGCTTGATCACCACCACCAGCGGGATCGTCGCCGGGTTGAAGCCTGCCGTCGGCGCCGTCAAGAACGCCTTCACCGGCGAGGCCTCGGGGCAGTGGCACAACCTCGGCGTCGTCGCCGGCAACCCCGGCGTGTGGACGCTCGGCTCGCCCGGCATGGCGGGCGCCGCGGTGGTGGCGAACGCGCTCGGAGGCGCGCTGCGCTTCGACAACCCCGCGAGCGGCGAGGCGCGGCTCGCGAAGCTGCAGGCGGCGCTGGGCGCGAACGTCATCGCGCTCATGCTCTACGACCTGCTCTGGTACCAGTCCGGCATCGCCGAGACTACGACCGGCAGCCAGGCGGTGAACTCTGTCGCCTTTCCGGCACGCGACATCGCGGGCAGCGTCAACGGCGACGGCGTCGAGGCCTGGCTGCACGCGACGACGGTGACCGGCAACGCGGGCGCGATCAGCAACACCACGCTCGGCTATACGAACGAGGCCGGCACCGCGGGTCGCAGCGCAGGCCTTGCCTATGACTGGCCGATCTCTGGCGTGGCCGGCACCATGGTGCCGTTCGGCCTGCAGGGCTCCGATCGCGGCGTGCGCTCGATCCAGAGCGTGACGCTCGGGACCTCGTACGTCAGCGGCCAGGTCGAGCTCCTGGGGGTGCGGCGCATCGCGACCGTGTACGGCTCGGGGCTTTTCGACTGGGTGGCGCTCGGCTTCCCGCGGTGCTTCAACGACAGCGCGCTCTACGCCGCGGTGCTGCTCTCCGGCCCGGCCGCGGGCGTGACGAACTTCGAGGCCAACTTCGCGCACGGATGATGGATGACCTACGGCCGCCGGACCGTCGTCTTCTTCGAGGTCGACCAGCCGTTCTGCGACCTCAACTACGGAGAGTCTCCCTGCGCGGCCGCGCTCGGCGTGACGGGCACGCGCAAGTGCTTCAACACGCTCGCCACCTGCCAGGACAGCGATAACTTCACGCCGGGCACGCTGACGGTGCGCTTCGCGCGCGACGACGACCGGGCGGCGCTCGAGTACGGGCCGGTGATCGCCTGCCTCGATCGCATCGACACCACGCCAGGACGGATCAACCTGTCGGGGATGGAGGACTCCTCGGCGGTGTTCGGCAAGCGCGAGGCCGTCTCCGTGCGTCTGCGCGACTTCCTTTGGAGCGACCACCTGGTCGACAAGTACCGGCTCGAGCGGACGTTCGTCGAAGGCCAGCGCCTTGCCGGCTACGCGACCCCGTCGCCTGCGTTCCAGACCCACGGCTCACGAGCTCGAGCGCGTCCCGAGCTCGAGCTCGCCGTGGGCGAGTTCCTCGGCTACGACGATCCGGCGCGCCTGCCGTACAAGCGCGGCACGTTCTGGGCGCGCTGGGTGGCGCGCAATCCGTTCTACACGACGATGAACTGCCGCGTGCGGGAGGGCTACGCAGGCCAGGCGCTGGACGAGATGCGGGTGCGCCACTACGTCATCGACCGGGTCGACGGGCCGGTGAACGGCGAAGTCACGATCGAGGCGAAGAAGGCGCTCGCGCCGCCCCCGTCGATCGGCGAGCTCGCGGCCGCCCTCACCGGTGCGCCCGGGACGTTCGCGCTCACGCCCTCCGGTATCGGCAGCCTGGCGCCGGCGCTGGGCGGGTATTCGACCATCACCGGCGCGGTCCAGGGTTGGGTCGCGATCGGCGGCAAGGAGGCGATCAGGGTCACGCGTACTGGCGACACGTGCACGGTCGTCGAGCGCGGCGCGCTCGGCACGGAGCAATCCGACCACGACGCAGGCGACGCGGTGCAGCTCGTGCTCGCGATCGAGACGGAGCTTGGCCACGACATCGCGCACCAGCTCATCACCGGCTACTCCACGGTCGAGCCATCGCGCATCAATAAGCCCGAGTGGGATGCCCTCGCGGCCGAGCTGACCGAGCTCTTCACGGCGTACATCGCCGAGCCCACGCCGATCAACGAGCTCGTCGGCGAGGTGATGGTGCTCTCCGGATTCACGCTCTGGCCGGAGGTCTCGACCGGGATGATCAAGTACACGCCGCTGCGCGCCAGCGCGGTGTCGCCGGTAGTCACGGACCGCGGCTGGATCCTGGACGGCACGTTCGACCATCGCCGGCGCGACGACAAGCGCGTCTCCCAGGTGATCGTGTACTTCGTGAAGCGCAGCGCGCTCTCCAAGGCGAACGATGCGCAGAGCTACGCGGCGCGCGTGGTTACGCCCGGACCTGGCGCGAGCCCTTACGGCGCCGAAGCGGTCCGAAAGGTCTTCGCGCGTTTCATCCAGACCGGCGGCCGCGTGACGGCGCAGAAGTGCGGCGAGCGGCTCTATGCCATGTACCGCGATCCTCCGCTGGAGGTGCGCTTCCAGCAGGACGCCTCGCGCGCCGGCGAGCTCGTGGAAGCGAAGTACTTTCAGCTCGAGACCGCGGAGGTGCAGAACGACGTGGGCGACGTCGAGCCTGTTGCGATGACGCCGGTCTCGATCAAGCGCGGCGAGAATTTCGAAGAGCTCGAGGCGATGAGCGTTCGGCATTCGGAGAGCGCCGAGGATGGCGTGCGTCGCATCTTCATCGACACCGACGAGTTCAATATCGACCTTCGGGCTTTGCACGATTCGCAATACGCGGCCCCGGTGGGCGGTGAAGTGATCGAGTTCATCGTGGCGGAAACGATTACCGTCGGGTCGAGCTCGACCGGCACGTACGCAATGCGCACCGGAACATGGCCAGCCGGTACGGCGATCACGATCGAGAACTCTGGACGCATCCAGGGTAAGGGCGGCACCGGAGGCGCTGGGGGCAACGGCGCTGGGGGCGGCGCGGCTGCGGCTGGCGCTACTGGCGGCACTGCGCTGCTCGTGGAGCACGCGATCTCAATCGACAACACCGCCGGCCAAATCTGGGGCGGGGCCGGTGGTGGCGGCGGAGGTGGTGACAGCGGCGACGGTATAGGTGGCGGCGGCGGTGGGGGTGGGGCAGGCACTAATGGCGGAGGTGGCGGTGCTGGTGGCTCGTCTATCTTCGAGGGATCGCAAGGTGGAACCGGCGCTGCAGGGACGTCAGATGCCGGCGGCCTCGGCGGGCATGGCGGATTGGTGTTCGGAGAAGAGCACGGCGGTGACGGTGGGACCGGCGGAGGGCCTGGACTATCTGGAAACGCCGGTTCGGCGTCGCCATTTAGCGATCCGAGCGTGCCAGGTGGCGTAGGTGGTGCTGCTGGAAACTACATCGAAGGCAACGGCCTCGCGACGTGGATCGCGAACGGCGACAGGCGAGGCGGAGTTACCTAGAAGCGTACCTGAATGGTCGCTGTGACGCTGTTCATACGCTCGAGCGTGTTCCCGCCCCGAGCTGCTTCGACTCCGATTCCTAGGAGCCCATGTTTGCCTAGCACGATGTCGGCACCGAGCGCGATGGCAGGAAGCCATTCTCGCTCGCGGATTTTCGTGTCGGATAGCACGCGTGGATTGAACGGCGGCAGTTTGTCCTGCTCCACCACGCGGACCGCCACTTCTGACGTCAGGCGGTATGCGCCGGCGCGAGCCACTAATTGGATGGTATCTCCAGCGGGGATTGTCCATCGGACGAAAGCGCCGAGGCCCTTGGTCTCGACCGTAGCAGTCGTGACCTGCTCACTCACAGGACCGATGTCACTCCGGTCAACGCTGAGCGCGTCGCCGGTGTCGACATACAAGACTTCAACGGCGAAGCTAGCCGATAGCCGGTATCCGGCCCCTAGGTTGACAACGCTCGTGGATCCTTCGGCGGTGCCTGCCTTGAGCTTCGCTTGGCCGAAAGACGCAGACGCGTAGGCGCGAAGGCCGTCGCTCAGAGCGGCGGTTGGCAGGAGCATCAGAAGCACAAACATCAGTCGCATAGCGACCGCGGCTTGGCATTTAGATGAACCTGCGGTGCTCATTTGTCTTGTTTCTTCAGATAGTTCTCGACGGCCCGGCGGAGCAATTCGCTTACCGGCAAGCCAGTCTTTTTGGACGCCGCCTTGAGACGAGCCAGCATCTGCGGCGGGAAGTAAAAGTTCGTTCGTTTCATCACCATGGGGCAGATATAGCACATGGCACATATTTGGTCAATGGTGAATAGGACACAGGAAAAAAATGCTCGCAATCTTCAACGGCGTCGCCCTGAACCTCAGCGGCAGTACCCCGGTAATAGCGCCCAATGCTGTCATCGAGGTCCGCCGCGAGGACACGGCCGCTCTCGCGGCGATCTACTCCGACGAGGCCGGCGCTACGCCGATCACCAATCCGTCGGACTTCGTCGACGCGGAGGGTCGGTTCACGTTCTACGCCGCCGGCCTTGATCGCGGCTACAGCGTGAAGGTCACCGACGGCGCGTCGATCTACACCCTGCATAACGTCGCGATCGGTACCGCCGGGCAGCGAGACAGCAGCGCGTTCACGCTAAACGTCATCACCACGAAGGGCGACCGCATCCACGGCAACGCGAGCGGCGCCCCCGCGCGCAAGGCTGTCCCGGCGAACGGCCGCATCCCGATGGCTGACTCGGCGCAGACCGATGGTTGGCGGGATGTGGCTGCGCTGGCCAAAGCGATATATGGATTCACCTACGCGAACAATGTGGCCGATGCGACGAACGACCTCGACATCGCAGCGGGTGGCGCGATGGACGCGACAGGGGCGTTCTGGCTTACGGGAGCGGCGCTCACGAAGCAGTCGGATGTCGCTTGGGCTGTAGGAAATAATGCCGGCGGATTAGACACCGGAGCGGTCGGGAACAATGACTACTACATCTGGGTCATTGGCCGCTCGGATACTGGCGTCGTCGACTATCTGTTTTCGCTCTCGTCGACCGCGCCGACGATGCCGACGAGTTATGATTTCAAGCGGCTCATCGGCTGGTTCAAGCGCGTTGGCGGCACCATCGTCGCCTTCAAGACCTACGAGACCGAGGGCGGCGGCCTGGAGATGAATTGGGACGCGCCCACTCTCGACGTCAGCCTTTCAAACACGCTGACGACATCAAGGCGCACCGATGCGGTGAAAGTGCCGCTGAATTTCTCGGTGCTGGCCCACCTCACCGTGTACGTGATCGACGTGGCGGCCTTCATCGTCAGGATGTGCTGCCCAGATGAGACGGATGCGGCCCCAAGCACAACGGTGGCGCCACTGGCCAACGTGTACAGCGGCTCGGCCAGCCTGGATGCTTCAGCGGACCTTTTCATTCGCACCAGCGCGACCGGCACCATTGCTGCCCGGGCTGGAGTGGCGACGGTGAATGAATACAACGTCATGACGGTTGGCTTCCGCTGGGCGAGGCGATAGGCAATGTTCATAGGCCGCCGCGGCGACAACTCGATCTACGGCTGCTGGACAGTACGGCAGTGGGATGGTCAGGAGGAATTAGCCGATGACCACCCTGACGTGGTTGCGTTCAATGTCCCGCAACCGCCCATCGACCTTTCGGATCTCGACAACCTCGCGAAGACCTTAAAGGCTATCGGCCTGCTGATGCGCGACTACTGCAACGCGCTGCAGGCCGGGACGTACACGCAGAAGTCCGTCGCGCAGCTCAAGAGCGACTTCGCCGCGAAGTACGCATCGCTACCGTAGCGTCGATCTATGGCTAGAACAATGACGACTCCGATTGATCCGACGGCGAACGTACTTTTGCTGGTCGAGGCTGCGACAAAGCGTCTCGACGATCTGCGCGAGGTTGAGGTGCGGCGGATGAATGATCTCGCGGAGTGCCGGGCTGCTTGTGACGAGAAGCTTGCTGAAGCGGAGGCCAAGCGCCTTGACGCTATCCGCGCGGTTGACGCGAGTGCTGTGGCTGCCGCTACTGAA
>Ga0208185_1000672_pt1 | contig 12896 bp, 11 predicted proteins | sample EasRivMeERMLT700_FD_187532 | JGI IMG/M metagenome (GOLD analysis project Ga0208185, IMG submission 187532) | Soil microbial communities from meander-bound floodplain in the East River, Colorado, USA - East River MetaG ERMLT700 (SPAdes) (version 2) | ecosystem: Environmental > Terrestrial > Soil... | reverse complement strand
CTCCTTCCTCTTTGGATTCTCTCCGGTTATCAGCAATTTCGCGACCCAGATTACGGGGTACAGAAGCGCGATCATTACGCGCCGCAACCAGCCAGGCGACTTGCAGAAAAGCCACTTGACCGCGAGCCATGACAGACTGGACCAGTGCCGGTTGTAGAGCGCGATCACGAAATGCCCGCCTTCATTTACCAGCGCCGCCGCATTCCTTATTGCGCGCCGCATATCACCGGTGTGATGGAGCACGCCCCAGGAGTGGACGATGTCGAACCTTCCGTGACCATCGCCGTAGTGCGCAATGCGCGCAACGACCTCCCCATCCAGAATCGAGCCGATTACCACCGGGATCTCATCGGTGCGTACCAATGGGAACTGGATGCTGCTGCTCTCCAGCGCTTCCCGACACTTGGGGTTGATATCGCAGCCGAAGGCGAACGCACCCGCCTCGACCGCGCATAGCAGGCTAAGTCCCTGGCCAAACCCGATGTCAAGAAATCGCCTGCCTCGCAAAGGGATCCCATTCAGCAGTTTCGAAAAACTTGACCTTGCCTGCACTGCCCGTTCTGGGGTGAGTGCGCTCCGGGCAAACTCTGTCCAGTTCTTGCCAAAGTCAAATTGCATGACCGATACTGGTCTTGCCGGACTTTGATAACAGATTCACATATTCTCTGGTAACTTCTCGCCAACAGAAATCGGAGAGGACCCGTTTACGAGCGGCTGCTCCCATTTCCCTAGCTCGCTGAGAATTCTCCAGGAGTGCGCCCATGGCGGTTACGAGGCTGTCGGGCTCGGACAGTCGAAAGAGGAGGCCGGTCTGACCAGCGATGACGATCGGCTCGTTTCCGCCGATGTCGCTCGCGATTACTGGTAATCCGCACGCCATGGCCTCGAGTATTGTGTTCGACATGCCCTCATAAAGGGACGGATGTACCAAGGCATCCGCCTGTGCGTAGAGATCTCGAAGCGCCGCCCGATTGACCCAACCATGCCATCGCAATCTTTCTGAAAGGTCGAGTTGTTCCGCCTGTCTGGCGAGCTCCCTGCGCTGAGGACCATCGCCCACAAGGTCTAGCATAAAGGGCTTGGTCGTTTTCGTGGACAGGGATTTCAGCGCGGTCAGAAGCGAACCGAGATTCTTCTCCGAGCTTAAACGGCCGACGAAAATAAACTTGAAAGTATTGTCCCGCGTTCTGGACGCGGCGGCGGATGGTGAAAAGTACTGCGCATCCACGCCGTTGGGAATAACCTGTACCGGAAATGGGTCTACCTGCATAGAGCGCTGTGCCAAGTACGGAGAATTGGCTACGATAGCATCTGCGCTTTTAAGGATGGCTTGGCGAATAGGGGTCACTATCCGGTGATACCAATCTAATTCTGGCATGTGGCCAGGCACGTCACCCCCCCTGAGCGAGACCACGTATGGAATATAAAATCGTCTCTTCAAAAATAGAGTTGCCGGTCCGGATGGAATCGTAAAGAACGCGATGCATGCCTCTACGCGCTCAATGATCACGATCCTGCTTGCGGCGAGTAGGGAAGCGACACAAAAGGCCCCCATTTGAAGAGGATTCGAGCGATCCCTGAATTTCCGCAGGGCGGGGACACGGTAGACGCGTACATTGTTTTCTTCCGCAAAGCCTCGAAGCTCCCGGTGCGCGCTGGTCAATACGCTTACGGAATGCCCGTCTTTAGTGAGTTCTTGGGCAATGGACCACGTTGCATTAGATCCGCCGGCGCCCAAAGGAGGAAATTCATAATTGACCAGCAGCAGCTTCATGGAGTTGACCCACCAGCCGTCACGTCTTTAGTCCCGCGAACCGCAGTGCCCGCGAGCCTTGGGAAGCTTGCAAGCTCATACGAACAACGCCGGCTTGGAACCGCGGCCGGCCTCCCATTGCTGGAGCAGCCAGGCATTCCAGAGGAATGCGCGTTCGTCGCTCCTATTGGCGCGGTGGTCCGCGATCTTCCGGGAAACGAGCTGGGCATCAAGGGCGCCCCAATTCGTGTGGTCCGGGAAGTCGAGCTTGTTCTGGCTGAACCACGGGCCAATCGGAACGCCAAAGCCTTTCTTCGGCCGGTAAAGAATATCGCGCGGCAGAATCGTCTCGAGGGCTTTCTTCAGCAGGTACTTGGTTTCGCCGTTCCGGTACTTGTACCGATGCGGCAACCGCCGGACGAAATCCACGACGTTGATATCGAGGTATGGCGCGCGCACTTCGAGCGAGTGCATCATGCTTGCGCGGTCGACCTTGACGAGAATGTCGTCCTGCAAATAAATCTTGGTGTAGAACTGCAGCACCTTGTCGATGCTGTTGGCTTGGCGGCAGGCATCCCATTGCGCGATCGCCTCCGAATAAAGGTCTTCCAGCTCAATCCCTTCCGCGAACAGCTCCGCGAGCTCGCGAGGGTCGAGAGGCGCCATCCAAATGGGACACCAGTACTGTGGTGCGTAGCTCAGCCCGCGCAGTGTGCGTTTGATCCTGAAGTCGAGGCTCATGTTGGTGTGCGATACCGGGAGGCGGGTCATCACGAGACGTATGGCCTCATGTATCGGCCTTGGCATCAGCTTTCGGTAGAGCTCGGCCGCGCGCATGGCGCGGAACGGATCGTAGCCGGCGAACAACTCATCGGCCCCGTCCCCGCCCAGCGCGACGGTGACGTGGGCGCGGGTATGCCGGCACAGGAGGTAGGTCGGGACCAGGGAGCTGTCGCCCATCGGCTCATCGAGCCGGGTCGCGATGGCAGGCAGCAAGGCGCGCGCTTTGTCGAAAGAGAGGATGTCCGAATGGTGCCTGGTTCCGAGCTCCCCCGCGATCCGGTTGGCATACCGCGACTCGTCGAAACTCTCTTCCTCGAAACCGATGCTGAACGAATTCATGTGGGCGCGTTGCATGTACCGCGCGGCAAGAGCGGCGACCGACGAGGAATCAATGCCGCCGCTGAGGAAGATGCCGAGTGGCACGTCGGACATCAACCGGCGCTTCACCGCCGCGCTGAGGAGTTCGATCAGTTCTTCCCCCCATTCGGCCTCGGGATCCTTGGGCACGGAGTCGAAAGGCTCGATCACAAAATCCCAGTACTTCTCGATCCGTAGCTCGCGGGTATCCAGATTGAACGTCAGCGAGTGACCCCCGGCCAGCTTGAACACCTGATCGAGCAGCGTGTTCGGCGCCGGGATATAGCCGTATCCGAAATACTTCTTCAGGCCGCGCCGGGACAGCCGCGAGGGAGCGAGAGGGTGCTCGCGTAGGGCGCTCAGCTCAGATGCAAACGCGAACGTCCTGTTCTGAAGGAAGTAGAAAAAGGGCTTCTTGCCGAACCGGTCTCGACTGCAGAAAATCCGCCTTCGAGCCTTGTCGTACAACGCAAACGCCCACATCCCGTTCAACCGGCCGACGAAGCCGGGTCCCCAGGCACGGTATCCGTGGAGGAGCACCTCGGTGTCGGAGTGGTCGGTCTGGAAGCGATGCCCGAGGACGACGAGTTCCTTGCGCAGCTCGAGATGATTGTAAATTTCGCCGTTGAACACGACGCCCAAATCGCCGTCCACAGTCCACATGGGCTGGTGGCCGCCAGCGATGTCGATGATGGAGAGCCTGCGGTGACCGAGGTAAACGCATTGGACTGGGTCACACCACATGCCCTCGCCATCCGGGCCACGATGGACCTGGGCTGCGTTCATTCGCTGCAATTGGTCTGGGCTACCTTCACCGACGAATCCCGCAATTCCACACATGACAGCTGTTCTCTTAGGATCCCAAATGGACAATGGAATAATACTTGTCTTGGTAAAGAGCGCCGGGCTGGTCCCATGGTACGACGGCAAGCGTTGCACCATGCTTGCTCGCGATGAGCTCAATTTGTTTCAGATCGCGCTTCAACAACGCTTGGCTCACGTCTTGAACTGTATTCTTCCAGCGTGCGCGGTTGAGATCGGTAACTCCGATCGAAACTACCGTGTTAAAGGGGCCGATTGCCTGAATGTCCAAACCGTTCAATAAGATCATCTCATTAAGGTCAGTAATTACCTTTGTTCCTCGTGGGGCATTGGCACTGAGCCACTCAATGACACCGCGCGCTGAGTAAAAGAAGCGCCTATCCCCATTGGTAAGTCCCAAGACCTGTTTTGCGTATAGCACGCGAAGTGAATCATCGCTGCGGATAAGGTTTAATCGCAATGCGGCAGTGAGTATCTCTTCCTTTACGATTTTCGGAAGTGTGCGCAGAATGATGATGGGTTGTGCCAGGAACATAACCACGATTCCTGTGCAAAGGATAATCGAATTCACTCGATGTTGGATTAGCGCAACCCGAAAGATCTGGAACACAAAATATATCGCTGGAATCATAATCAGGTTGATCGCGCGCACCTCCTCGAAATTGAGCGGGTAGATTGGCAGGAACTGACGTCCAACCCACAACACTGTTTGGAGACCGTAGCTAAAGATCAAAATTGATCCTGCAAGAATAAGCATGATCTTATCCATGCGATCGAAGCCATGTCGCCATCTTAAGAAGGCGCTGGCGGCAGCCAAACCCAGGATGCTCCCGAACGAGAGAATGATGATTGCTATCGTTGGCAAAGGCAGGGGCATATTCCGCCAAGGGAAAGCGAACACTTCCGCGTCCCACGCGTCAGCGGGCGAAAGGAGTGATCCAAATAATGGATACTGAGTGGCCAACTTCAGCGACGCCTCAACATAGCGTGTCGGACCTGGAAACAGTTGTTCCATTCCTTCTCGGACGAAATAGGCCAGAACAATTGCCCCCGCCAATGCCAGCAACTGAATATCGAGCCTGCATCGCCGCAAAACCGCCCAGTGTCCCAGCTCAAGTATCGCCAGCACGGCGACAACGTAAAGCGTGCTGAGGTGGATGATCGAAGATGCCACGAGCAGTGGTATCACGATGAATTTAATGGGGCGAGCATCGTACCGGATGAAAAACCACACTGTGAGGATGATGATGGGCGTGGCAAGGGATCGCTGGAGGGATGTCGAGAAATCAGTGACGCCCCAAATAGATGCACCGAAGGTTACAAAGAACGCGGCCAGGATCGAAAATAGTGCAGCTTGCCAACGCCGATCCGTTAGCAGGGTCATTAACAAATAGAAGGCGTACAAATGTAATACGGTCACCGTCGCCAGGATCCACTTGAGGGAGATTATGTGTGAGCCTGTGATCGGCTCGAGAAACGCTAGAATCACACCGTAGAGAACGAGTGAATTGATACCCTTCCAATAAGTACCGTCAGGATGGGCGCGCTTAACATCGTCAACTAGCCTGAAGTAGGCAACGTGATCTATGGAAAGCTCGGGTTCCGCTCCTTGGAGGATGAAGACGGCAGCAGCGAAACTGATAAACGTGGCGAATATTGCCAGGTGACCCGCGATAACCGGAAAGGAATAACGTTGCCGCAGGCGCAAAGTAAACGCAGCCACCTTAGAGCCCAACAAAAAAATAGAGACCCCGTTGTTTAACTACTTAACTACTTGATTTGTATGGCTGCGTAAGTCAATTCGTTGCGGACTCTTGATGTTTGCGGGTCACCGCAAGTTGATATTCTGCTCAGGTACATTGAGAGTAGATTTGACATCGTAGATCGACTTGGCCTGTGATTCATGATAAGTGCGCGTCAAAAGCTCCGCTAGCAACCCCATGAGCACACACATGACGCCAAGAACCGCAAGTGTCACGGAAACGATCGGCAAGGGTGTCTGGATGAGGGAAATGTTCTCAAATAGCTTGAGGTAGATCGCCCAACCGGCGAAGCCCGCGCTGAAGGTCAGGTTGAGCAACCCAAATGTCCCGAATACGTACATCGGTTTCTGTGCATACTTGCTCAAGAACTTGACGACGACGAGATCGAGCAACACCTTCACCGTGCGTTCCAGACCGTAGTTAGATTTCCCGAACCGTCGCGGGTGGTGGTTTACGGGAATCTCGGTTACCCGTGCACCATTCCAAGAAGCGTAAATTGGAACAAAGCGGTGCATCTCCCCATACAGTCTGACGTCTTTGATGACGTCCCGCCGGTAGGCTTTTAGAGTGCAACCGTAGTCGTGCAGACGGATGCCCGACACCACCGAAATGACGTGATTTGCCAGCCAACTTGGAAAAAGTCGCGTCAAGGACGTGTCCTTTCGATCGCGGCGCCAACCCGAGCAGACATCGAATCCTTCATCGAGTGTCCGGATGAGCCGCGGGATGTCAGCCGGATCGTTCTGGAGATCGGCATCTATCGGCACGATCACGTCCCCACCGGCAAAGTCGAATCCCGCCATCATGGCCGCGGTCTGGCCATAGTTACGGCGGAGATGAATGACTTTGATCCGCGGATCTGAGGCGGCAAGCTGATCCATTATCTGTCCGCTGCCATCGCGGCTTCCGTCATCGACGAGGATCAGTTCCCATGGACGGCCAAGACCGGACAAGACGTCTCTAACCTTGGAGTACAGTTGGGGCAGGCTCTCCTGCTCGTTGAAGACAGGAACCGTGATCGAGATCATGTGTGATTCAGCGCGAAGCATCCGGTGATAGTTCTCTCCAGTGTACGAGGCTGCCGGAGAAAGCTAGCATCTCCCTTTGATGCCTGACCGTGGTGATACTGTGAGTCCCCTGAGCGAAAATGCATCTTATCACCAGGGTCCCGCGAGGCACTAGCAAGCGTAACAAGCGGGCGGCGTTATTGATTCGCGAACGGCTCCGGGCTGCGCAGCATGGCCTTAACGTTGCACCGGAGCGACCGGAGTCGCGCTGCTTACATGGGCCCAGATGCGGCTCTCGCTCTCGGGCCCGTCCGCCAGCTTGAATCTCCACGCCGTGACGTCGCGCCGGTATATGACTTCGGGCGGAACCATGAAGATTTCATGGTGCCAGCGCCTGGCGCTAGGAGTCGCGACAAAGCCGAACGCGGCCGAGGAAGAGGGGACCGTAAGCTTCTGGTATTGCTCGTTTCCGGAATACTCTAAAATCTTCCTGAACTCGGAAAGATGCATGGCCGGAACGCGGATCGGGACAGGTTCTCCGTCGGGCACGACGAGGTACCCGGCCATGTATCTTCCGCCCAGTACGATACGCTCATCGGCGGCAGCCGTCACCGACTTGAGCGCGCGGGCGCCGATCGGGTCGAGCCAATGGGCGAAACCCGGGACCACGAGCCACGACGCCAGGACGAGGAACATACCCCATAGCGCCAGTTTGGGCTTCCAGCTCGTTTCTGCCAGGTCACGGGGTGGTTGCATAGTTGCAGGTGTGCTGAAGCCGCACGCTAGGAAAAGCGCGATCAGCGGGAAGCTAGCGGACAAAACGCGCCACCCATCGTCCATGATTACCAGGGGGGCAGAGGCGAGAATGCCCAGCGCCATGAAGACCCAGAACGATAGCTCGCGGCGCTCCCTGCGGCGCCCGAGGACGAAAATCAGCCCCGCGACGGCCAGGAGCTCCCACGCGCGGATCGGAAACCGCCTCGGGATCGGAACATAGGTATAGCCGACGAACGCCCTTTCGAGAACATTATCGACAAAGAAGCGCTCCGTTGCAGCGAGCCGATTGATGAAAATCGAGGGTTCTCGTTGAAACTTCTCCCAGGCCTTCAAATAAAGGTATCGCGCTATTTCGGCTTCGGTGGCACCGCGCCGCTCCAGGCCTTCCACAGGGTACAAAGAAAGGCACGTCGTCCAATCCCCACCATGCGTCAGGCCGCAAACGCTATAGGAATAGTTTGAGCCCAACGCGCCTTTTCCAGAGCCGTAGAGCTTGTTGAGGAGTTGGCTCTCGCCAACGCAGACGGCAAGCACGGCAACGACCGCCAGGATGGCGAACTTCAACCGGCGCTTGTCGCGCCACTGGGTCCAGGCCAGCCAGATGCCGAACGCGGGGATCGTGAACATGCTCCCCATGCGGGTGAACAACGCCACCGAGGTGGCAAGAAAACCGGCCGCGCCGTCAACCAGCAAGCCTGTGCGCAGGGCACGCACGATGAACGGAATGGCAAGCAGCGCCCAGAACAATCCGAGCGGCTCGGTGAGGTTCGTTGTGAGATAGGGCCGCACGAGCGCGAAACTCAGCGCAAAGAAAGTCAAACCTGCCCAGATCCCCCGCCAGTTCATCACGGCGCGGGCGGCGAAGTAGGTGACGGCCGTGAGAGTGACGGTCTGAACGAAGAGGAATGTCGTACTCGAGTATCCCGAGAGGAACATCAATACGTTCCGGTGCACAGTCGCGAACGGCCGCCGGTCACCAAAGGATCCCCAGTCATTGTTGATGACCTGTAAAAAGGTGGCCTGGAAATAACTGTGGGCGTCAAGGAACGGGACGAGTCCGCCGATCGCCGATCCGTTCAAGTCGTAAGGTCTGGGAATCCCGTGCCACGTGGCCCCCACTGAGAACAGGTACAGGGCCAGGACAGCGAAGAAGCCGTACCGGCCGCACAGCCGCTGCAGCGAATCTTCACGCCGGCGGAGGGCGTCCGTCCATTGGGGCGTGAGCGCGGCGAGCCAGGACAGAACGGCGCCGACCATCGCATACAGCGCGATCAAGTAATGCGAATACGGCTCCTGCGCTGCGATGTCCCTGGTCCAAGGGGCGAGCGTAAATACGGCGGTGTTCGGGAAGAAGAACCCCTGGGCGATGCCGTAGAGGACGGTGAGCAGGTAAGCTCCGGCGCCCAGCAGCGTGGCAGCAAGGGACATTTCAAAAACGAGTCCTGTCGTCCGTATCGCGAGAGTTCCCTTGCGTAGAAAACTATCCCGGTCATTGCGCCAGGACCGGACTCCGAAATAGGCCGCGCCGAGGAGCAGCCCGAATAAAGCCCCGTGAAACACTCCGTCGCGGAGCTTGGGCGAGTATTCAGCGACGATCCGAGTGCTTGGAGAATTGGGCACACCGTCCGGCAGGGAGAGTAGAAGGGCATCGCCCCAGTGGCTGTATCGGCCATCCCCCGTTTTCCGGATTTCCTCGTGGAGCCCATGAGCAGGGCCGACTAGCTGTCCGTTTACCCACAGCTTGAGATCAGACTGGAAGGGACTTGATGGAACGTCGCCACCAGTGTTCAGTAATTCTCTTGGACGCAGGCCTCGACCTAAAGCGATAAAGCAAATCCGAGACGGTGCGGCTTCTGGACTGAATGGACCTTGGAAGATTTCAGTGCGCGTCCAAATGCCCAACTGCAAGGCGAAACCGAGCAGCAGTACCACAAGGGACAAGACGAGAGTGCCCGATACAGCAATGAAAGAAACACGACCCAAATAAGTTGTGGTATTACTTCTCATCCCGTTCAGGCCGTGTTATTCGGTTTGTGTAAATCTTGGAGCCCAAATCGACGTTGCATCCGACTTGAACCGACAAGGAAGAAGATTCTACATCCGTAGAAGATGCTCGCTAGGCAGTAGTGCAAGTCGAAGGGCGAATCGAGTTTCCCCCATTTGCCATCCGTTCAAAGACGCCAGACGCGAAATCCATTGGCTTCGAGCGAGGTGCGGTCGAGGATGCCCTTGATGTCGATAACAAGATGGTCGGGTCTGACCAGCGATCGGATCGTGTCAAGGCTCAGTTGCCGAACCTGCCATGCGCAACGGCGACGATGAGCGCATCTGCTGGGGGTATCTTATCCATGGGGGTCAGCGTCAAGCCATATTCCGTCCTCGCGTCCTCGAGCTCCGCGAGCGGGTCATGCACCCGCACGGATATGCCAAAGCCCTGGAGTACGAGAATGATATCCACGACCTTGGAATTCCTGATGTCGGGACAGTCCTCCTTGAAAGTGAGGCCGAGCATGTTGACCGTCGCGCCGGACGCGAGGCCGCCATTCTAAACCATAAGCTTCAATTTCTGCTCGGCCACGAACTTGCCCATTCCGTCATTGATGCGGCGGCCGGCAAGAATGATCTGCGGGTGATAGCCGATCATCTCCGCCTTGTCGGTGAGGTAATACGGGTCCACGCCAATGCAATGTCCGCCCACCAAGCCCGGACGGAAGGGGAGGAAGTTCCACTTGGTCCCGGCTGCTTCGAGCACTTCCCGGGTGTCAAGGCCAAGGCGATTGAATAGGATCGCCAGTTCATTGACGAATTCGAAATGGGCATGGCTATGCGCCTTCAGTTCGTTGGCCTTCTTTGTTGGCACATCCAGCGAGACAGGATGATCGACGTTGTCTTGTTCCGAAAAGGGCAGCTTTGTGTTGGCGCCGTAAACCGAGCTTGATGACGCGAACACGAGATGACTGACCTTCGAATGTCGGCAGCCCTCGAGCACATTGATGAAACCTATCCGAATGAGAAGTTGCTTGGACATGCACGCTATTTCTCCGCGATCTTGATGATAATTCAGATATACAAGAAATCAGAGTGAAGCGGCCAGATTTGCCCGCCGATTGCAAATCAACCTATTACATCTTCTGCTTACTGTTCAATCCCGTAGTTCTTGAAGGCAGGCTTTGAGCATCAGGTTCCAGTTTGGGGGCGTTACTCCAAAGGCTGAGGTGAGTTTGGTGTTGTCGAGCCGGGAGTTGGCCGGGCGGCGGGCCGGGGTGGGGTATTCGGAGGTGGGGATCGGGATTAACTTGGGCGTGGATTTGCCGAGCACGCCTTTGGCTTCAGCCAGGATTGCTTCCGCGAATCCGTACCATGAGGTCGCGCCGGCAGCGGTGAGGTGATACAGGCTGCTTTTCTCCCTCACCTGGTACAGGCCGCCGCCGTTGGATGCCAGTACCCGGGCGGTGATCTCGGCGATGGCGCGGGCCCAGGTGGGAGCGCCGATCTGGTCGTTGACGATCTTCAACTCGGTCCGCTCGCGCGCGAGACGCAGGATGGTGCGGAGAAAGTTATGGCCGCGGGCGGCGTAAACCCAGCTCGTGCGCAGGATCAGGTGGGCGCCCCCCACCGCCTCGATCGCACGTTCGCCGGCGAGCTTGGTTTCGCCGTAAACCCCCAGGGGATGGGTGGAATCCGTCTCCACATAAGCCGTCGCCTTGCTTCCGTCGAACACGTAGTCCGTCGAGTAGTGGACCAGCAGCGCGCCAAAGCGCTTCGCCTCCCGCGCCATGATGCCGGGCGCGACGCCGTTCACCTGCATCGCGAGGTCGGGCTCGGATTCGGCCTTGTCCACCGCCGTGTAGGCAGCGGCGTTGACGATGATCTGCGGCTGGACCTCGCGCACTTTCGCGCGAATGGCGTCGACCGAGCTGAGGTCGAGTTCGGCGCGATCGAAGGCCACAACCTGGCCGATGGCGGCGAGCGAGCGTTGAAGTTCGAAGCCGATCTGGCCGGTCTTGCCTGTAAGGAGTATTTTCGTCATGCACCGCGGCTCACGAAACTCCGTTTGGCCCCACGCCAGCCAACTGGGCCAGGAATGTCCGCAGCTGCGACTCCCAGTGCGCCATCTCGATGCCGAAGACCCGCTTGATCTTGTCCTTGCTGGTGACCGGGTTGGGCGGCCGCTCCGCAGGCAGTTTAGGGTAATCGTCGGAGCTGACAGCTTCTATCGCCGCCCACCCATCGGTTTGTCCGGAGGCGTCCCGCATGAGGCGGATGATGTCCCCGGCAAACTCGTAGCGCGAAGGGTGGCCGGCCGCGGACAGGTGATAGATGCCGCTGTGACCGGCGATCAGTTCCTTGCGGCGCAGCAGGCTGGCGGTGGCTCCGGCGAGCGCGCGAGCCCACGTCGGGGACCCGGTCCGGTCGCTGACGACGGTAAGCTTGGGCTTCTCGCGCGCGAGGCGCAGGATGGAGAGCACGAAGTTGCTGCCGCGGTTGGCGTAGACCCAGCTCGCGCGCAGGATCAGGTATTTCCCCCCCACCGCCTCGATCGCCTTCTCTCCGGCAAGCTTGGTCTTCCCGTATCTGTTGACCGGGTTCGTCGCGTCTTCCTCGGTGTAGGGACGGTCGAGGTTGCCGTCGTACACGTAGTCCGTCGAGTAATGGATGAGGATTGCGTTCAGGCGCTTTGCTTCCTCCGCCATGATGCCGGGTGCATCTCCGTTGACCCTCATTGCGAGTTCGGGCTCGGCCTCCGCCTTGTCCACAGTGGTGTAGCCCGCGGCATTGACGATGATCCCGGGTTTCGCGTCGCGGATCGCCCGGCGCACCGAGTCCGGATTCGACAGGTCCATCTGCTTGCGATCGAGCGCGATCACGGTGCCAAGCGGCGCTAGCGCGCTTTGCAGCTCCCAACCAACCTGCCCGGTCTTGCCGGGGACGAGGATGCGTAGCATCAGTGAATGGGGAATAGGAAATAGGGAATGGGGAATAGGAAATAGGGAATGGGGAATAGGGAATAGGGAATGGGGATAAGCAAAACGCGGCCCGGGAACGGGGAACCACGAAAACTCCCGCGCCCACTCTGTATGATTTCCCGCCCTGGCATTGTCATTTTCCGCTCGCCACTTTCTTGTGCAGGCCTGTCAGCAGTCTCGCCACATAATCGGCAAGCTGAAATACATCGTGGGCGCGCGGCATGTAGCCCAATTCCGCGGAAATGAGAAGCTGGGTTTCGAGCTCGCTCAGGGAGCCCTTCGCGACATTCAAGAACTGTGCGAATTCCTTCCTGCTGCTTCGCGCAGCACCTTCGGCGAGGTTGCTTGGGATGGAAACCGCAGATCTGCGCATTTGCGATACGAGCCCGAACAGTTCGTCCTTCGGAAATGACTGGGTAGTCGCATAGATTGTCTTTACCAACCGCATGGCCTCGCGCCACGCCTCCAGGTTCTCGTGCGGACGTGCCATAGGCCACCTCCTATTTACTGTTTCCTGTTTCCCATTCACTCGCTCAAGGAAAAACTTCGGCTTCCCGAAGCGGGAGTCCCACCCGGTCCTTCTGCGACAGGACCGGTTCGCCCTTTAGCGGCCAGGGGATGCCGAGGGCGGGGTCGTTCCAGATGATGCAGCGCTCGTGCTGCGGCG
>Ga0208185_1000670_pt1 | contig 12952 bp, 12 predicted proteins | sample EasRivMeERMLT700_FD_187532 | JGI IMG/M metagenome (GOLD analysis project Ga0208185, IMG submission 187532) | Soil microbial communities from meander-bound floodplain in the East River, Colorado, USA - East River MetaG ERMLT700 (SPAdes) (version 2) | ecosystem: Environmental > Terrestrial > Soil... | reverse complement strand
CGGCATGGTGCAGTTCAAGGACGTGTTCCTCGGCCAGGACAAGCGCCCCTACAAGCGCGCCACGACGGCGCAGCGCTCGCTGCGCGCCGGCGGCAAGCACAACGACCTGGAGAACGTCGGCTACACCGCGCGCCACCACACGTTCTTCGAGATGCTCGGCAACTTCTCCTTCGGCGACTACTTCAAGAAGGACGCGATCCAGTTTGCCTGGGAGCTTCTCACCAAGGTGTACAAGCTGCAGCCCGACCGGCTGTGGGCGACGGTGTACCAGACCGACGACGAGGCCTACGAGCTCTGGACGAAGCTGATCGGCCTGCCGGCCGAGCGCGTCGTGCGCATCGGCGACAGGCCCGGCGGCCAGAAGTACCAGTCGGACAACTTCTGGCAGATGGCCGACACCGGCCCCTGCGGGCCGTGCAGCGAGATCTTCTACGACCACGGGCCGGGAATACAGGGCGGGCCTCCGGGCTCGCCCGAGGCGGACGGCGACCGCTACATCGAGATCTGGAATCTCGTCTTCATGCAGTTCAACCGAGACGAGAAGGGCGTGATGCATCCGCTGCCCAAGCCCTCGGTCGACACCGGCATGGGTCTCGAGCGCATCGCCGCGGTGCTGCAGGGCAAGCACTCGAATTACGAGATCGATCTGTTCCAGGACCTGATCAAGGCGGCGGCGCGCGAAACGAAGCAAAAGGAACTGAAGAACCCTTCGCTGAACGTGATTGCGGACCACATCCGCGCCTGCAGCTTCCTGATCGTCGACGGCGTGATTCCGGGGAACGAAGGGCGTGGATACGTTCTTCGAAGGATTGTGAGAAGAGCAATTCGCCATGGCTACAAGCTCGGGCACTCATCTGGCAACCGCGAGCCCTTCTTCCATCGCCTGGTCGACGACCTCGACAAGGCGATGGGCGACGCGTATCCGGAGCTTCGTTCTGCGAAGAAGCGGGTTTCCGAGGTGCTAAAACAAGAAGAAGAGCGCTTCGCCGAGACGCTCGAGAACGGCATGGGCGTGCTCGAGTCGGCGCTCGCCTCGGGCGAGAAGCTGCTCGACGGCGAGACCGTGTTCCGCCTGTACGACACCTTCGGCTTCCCGGTTGACCTCACCGCCGACATCGCGCGCGAGCGCGGCGTGATCATCGACATGGCGGGCTTCGAGGCCGCGATGGACCAGCAGCGCGAGCGTGCGCGGGCGGCCTCGCGCTTCGTGCAGGCGACGGGATTGGAGTATTCCGGCGGCAAGACCGAGTTCCACGGCTACGACACGCTCGCGCTCCCGGCCAGGGTCGTCGCCCTGTACCGGGAGGGCGCGCAGGTGCAGGCGCTGAAAAGCGGCGATTCCGGCACGGTGGTGCTCGACCGCACGCCGTTCTATGCCGAGGCCGGCGGCCAGGTCGGCGACCCGGGCGAGCTGGTCGGCTCCGGCGGCACGTTCGAAGTCGCCGATACGCAGAAGATCCAGGCCGACGTGTATGGCCACCAGGGCACGCTCAAGACCGGCTCGCTGAAAGTGGGCGACAAGGTCGAGGCGCGCGTCGACACGGCGCTGCGCGCGCGCACCATGCGCAACCATTCGGTCACGCACCTGATGCACAAGGCGCTGCGCGAGGTGCTCGGGCCGCACGTGCAGCAGAAGGGCTCGCTCGTCGACCCGGACAAGACCCGCTTCGACTTTTCGCACGACAAGCCGATGTCCGAGGAAGAGGTGCGCGAGGTGGAGCAACGCGTCAACGCGGAGATCTTGGCGAACACGCCCACGCGCGCGCAGGTGATGCCGATCGAGGCGGCGAAGAAATCGGGCGCGGTGATGCTGTTCGGCGAGAAATACGGCGACGAGGTGCGCGTCCTCGACATCGGCTCGTCGCGCGAATTCTGCGGCGGCACCCACGTCGCGCGCACCGGCGACATCGGGCTGTTCAAGCTCTATTCGGAGGGCGGCGTCGCGGCCGGCATCCGCCGCATCGAGGCGACCACCGGGACGAACGCGCTCGCCATGGTCGATCGGCAGTTGCAGGAGCTCGCCCAGGTTGCAAAGCAGTTGCGCGCTCAGCCGGGAACGCTTGAGAAAGCGGTGAGCACGCTGCTCGAGGAAAAGAAAGCCCTCGAAAAGGAGCTCGGCCGCCTGCGCTCGCGCGTCGCGCTGGGGCAAGGCCAGGACCTGGCCTCGCAGGCGGTGGACGTGAAAGGCAAGGATGGGAGCGAAACGCGGGTCCTGGTCGCCACGCTCGATGGCGCCGACGCGAAGACGCTGCGCGAGACCATGGACAAGCTGAAGGATCGCCTCAAGTCCGCGGCGATCGTGCTCGGCGCCGTGAACGACGGCAAAGTCGCGTTGATCGCCGGCGTGACCGCCGACCTGACCGGGAAGCTCAAGGCGGGCGATCTTGTTAACTACGTTGCGCAGCAGGTCGGCGGCAAGGGCGGGGGCCGGCCGGACATGGCGCAGGCCGGCGGCACCGACCCGGCCGGGCTGCCTTCTGCGCTCCAGTCGGTGAGATCCTGGGTGGAGCAACGCGTATGAAGAGATTGGCGAGTGGATTGGCCATCGCGGCCTTGATGGCTCCGGTTCAAGTAACTGCGCATCACGGCTGGAGCGAGTACGACATCTCGAAGGTGCTCAAGCTGACCGGCAAGATCCTCGAGTCGGGCTACGAGCACCCGCACGGCCACATCCGGTTCGAGGCGCCCGGCAAGACGTGGATGGTGACCCTCGCGCCGCCTTCGCGCATGGAGAACCGCGGGCTGCCGAAGGAATGGCTCAAGGCGGGCGCCACCGCGACCGTCGAGGGCTATCCCAACCGCAACAAGCCCGAAGAGATGCGGGCCGAGCGGATCACGATCAATGGCAAAACCATAGAACTGCGATGACCCCCGCGCCGGGGGGCGCTTTGGGCGCGCTCGAGGCCTCCGGCGTCGGGCAGGCGATGCGGCAGTGGCTGTGGCTCTACCCGAGCGTGGAGACGGTGCATATCGTCGGCATCGGGCTGCTCTTCGGCTCGATCGCGGTGCTGGACCTGCGATTGCTGGGTTTCTCTAGAAGTCTTTCAGTGAAAAAGCTTGCGAGCCATGTCCTGCCCTGGACCCTCGGCAGCTTCCTGCTGATCATCCCGAGCGGCTTCTTGATGTTCACCGCGCACGCCACGGAGTTCATCGACAGCGAGGTGTTCATCCTCAAGATGGGTCTCATCATGGCCGCGGGGGTGAATGCGGGGCTCTTCCATACCATCACGTTCCGCACTGCCGACGTGTGGGATTCGGAGGAGATGCGCAAGCTGCCGCCGCCGCCGTCGGCGCGCCTCGCCGGGGCGCTGTCCCTGCTGCTCTGGATCTCGGTAATCGCCTGCGGGCGGTTGCTCGCTTACTTCTAGCTAGAAGCCTATCCGCTGCTTCTTCGAGCGCCCGTCCTGGAGGTCGTCGGGACCGAGCTCGGTGCGCCCCGCGAGCTTGGCGGTGCCGAACGCGGTATGCAGCGCGCGGCGCATGTCGCGCGGCGGCAGCGAGGCGAGCCTTTCCAGCACCGACGCCGCGGGCGCCTCGGGGAACTGGCGCCCCCAGTCGTGCGAGTTGCGGATCTCCTGGTAGATCGTCGCCGCGATGCGCGCCGAGCCCTCGGCGTCCGGCGCCTCGATCTCGTACACCGTAAGGCGGTCGAGCAGCGGCTCGGGGATGCGCGCCGGGTCGTTGGCGGTGGCGAGCCACACCGCGCCCGAGGCGTCGATCGGCAGCTCGACGAACTCGTCGATGAAGCGCGTCGCGGTCTGCACCTCGAGCAGCTCGTAGAGCGCGCCGAGCGGGTCGTACTGGCCGTCGCCGCTCGCCTTGTCGAGCTCGTCGACCACGATCACCGGGTTCGCGTAGTCGCCGTTCAGAAAGGTGTCGAACACCCTCCCGGGCTTGGCGTTCTTCCATTGCGACGAGGCGCCCGACAGCACCCAGCCCGCGGTGAGCGAGCTCATCGGCACGAAGCCGAAGCCGGTGCCGAGCAGCGCCGCCACCTTGCGCGCGAAGTGCGTCTTGCCGATGCCGGGGGCGCCGAGGAGGAGCATCGGCGGCAGCTCGATCGAGTCGTTCGAGTCGATGCACAGCGCGAGGTGCTTGCGGATGTCCTCGAGCACCTCGGTGAAGTTCGGCAGCTCGCCGAACAGGCGCTCCATCTCGGGCAGCGCCGAGGGCTTGACCGTGAAGCGCTGGCCGCCGAGGCGCACCATCTTCTCGTAGAGCGCGCGCAGCGCCTCGTTCGCGGTGGGCGAGAGCTCCTGCAGGGCCTTTTCGACCGTCGAGACTTCGTAGACGTCCTTGAAGCCCGCGATCGGAATAGCGACGTTAGCCGGCATTGGTCACCTACCTTCCCTTTTTTTGTCCGGTATGGCCACCCCGTTAAAAAAAATTAACATGATGCGGTCGACCTAGCAAACTCCTTGCCTGGCAGTCCGCGGCATCGAGTGCCAATCGGATACAGTAGTTCTTCATGACTACGACAACGCACCGCGACTTCAAAAGTTTCGGCGACGGCTACCTTCCCGGCCTGGTCGGTGTGGAAATCGTCACGGTCTCGCGCGAGGCGGTGGAGAGCCGCATGGCGGTGCGGCGCGAGGTGATGGCGCCGAACGGCTTCCTCCATGCGGCGTCGGTGATCGCCCTCGCCGATACGAGCTGCGGCTACGGGTGCATCGCCGCGCTGCCCGAGGGCGCGAAGGGATTCACCACGGTGGAATTGAAGAGCAACTTTCTCGGCACCGCGCGCGAGGGCACCATCGCCTGCCGGGCGACCCCGGTGCACCTCGGTCGCACCACCCAGGTCTGGGACGCCGTGATTACCCATGAGGCAACCGGCGCGAAGATCGCGCTTTTCCGGTGCACGCAGATGGTGTTGTGGCCCAAGTAGACAGGTTGTGGTTTTTCATGTTTGAATCCACCGGGATGACACACCGGTTCTTCTTTGCGTTCTTCTTTTATCCCAGCCAACTGGCGGAGGGAGCCGGCTAAGCTCAGCCCGAAATACCCAAAAACCGCCAGCCCAAAAGCCTGGCGGTTTTTTTTTGCCCGAGGCGACCTAGCCCTGAGACCCCTGCCGTGAGATCCCTATGACCGAGCCGATCAACGACAAAACCTCGCTCACCGACGACGAGCGTATCGACAACATCGTTCCGCTGCCCCCGCCGGAGCACCTGATCCGCTTCTTCCCGATCCAGGGCAGCGCGGTGGAATCGCAGATCGCCGAGACCCGCGCCCGGCTGCGCCAGATCCTGCACGGCCGCTCCGACCGGCTGCTGGTGGTGATCGGGCCGTGCTCGATCCATGATCCCGCCGCGGCCGTGGAGTATGCGAAAAAACTCGCCGAGGAAAGGCGTCGTCACGGTGAAACCCTGGAGCTGCTGATGCGCGTCTATTTCGAGAAGCCGCGCACCACGGTGGGCTGGAAGGGCCTGATCAACGACCCCTACCTCAACGGGAGCTTCCGCATCAACGAGGGCCTGCGCATCGCGCGGGATCTCCTGGTGCGCATCAACCAGGCGGGGGTGCCGGCCGGCTGCGAGTTCCTCGACGTCATCTCGCCGCAGTACATCGGCGACCTGGTGTCGTGGGGCGCGATCGGCGCGCGCACCACCGAGAGCCAGGTGCACCGCGAGCTGGCCTCGGGGCTGTCGGCGCCGGTGGGCTTCAAGAACGGCACCGACGGCAACGTCAAGATCGCGGTCGACGCGCTGCTCGCCGCGCGCCAGAAGCACCACTTCCTCTCGGTGCACAAGAGCGGGCAGGTGGCGATCGTGGAGACGCGCGGGAACGACGACTGCCACATCATCCTGCGCGGCGGAAAAGCGCCGAACTACGATGCCGCGGCCGTGCAGGCGGCCTGCACCGAGCTCGCCGGCGCCAAGCTGCCCGAGCGCCTGATGATCGACTGCTCGCATGCGAACGCCGCGAAGGACTATCGCCGCCAGGCCGCGGTCGCCGCGGACATCGGCGGCCAGATCGCCGGCGGCGAGCGGCGCATCGTCGGCGTGATGGTGGAATCGCACCTGGTCGAGGGGCGCCAGGACCTCGAGCCCGGCAAGGCGCTCACCTTCGGACAAAGTATTACAGATGCCTGCCTCGGTTGGGACGATTCGGTAAGCCTTCTCGAGGGTTTGGCGGCCGCGGTGCGCGAGCGGCGTAAGCGCCGCCGGTAGGGTTTCGGCATAATCGGGCGCGAAGCGCCCGGTCATGCCCGAACGCCCGCAACAGCTTTCGCACCTCGAGTATCTCGGCGACGCCACCAAGTTCGCCGGGCAGATGCACGCGCTCATCCCGAAATGCGCGCTGCTCGAGAACTTCTCGCAGGCCGAGGTGCAGCTGCTCGCGCACTTCATGGACGTCTACCGCGCCGCGGCGACCAGCGAGATCATCCGCGAGGGCGACGGCGGCGACTTCATGCTGATGGTGATCGAGGGCACGGTCGAAGTGCACAAGCGCGACCGCTGGAACACGCAGCAGCTTCTCGCTTCGGTCGACGCCGGGCGCACCCTCGGCGAGATGTCGATGATCGACGGCGAGCCGCGCTTCGCCACCTGCATCGCCGCCGCACCCACGGTGATCGCGGTGCTGCACCGCGAGAGCCTGGCGCGCATCATCGTCGAGCAGCCGCTGCTCGGCGCCAAGATCCTGATGGAGCTCGTGCTCATGCTGTCGCAGCGGCTGCGCCAGGATGCTGGCGGCGCCCTGGGACTGCTCGACGAGCAGTCCCAGGGCGCCGCCAGCATCCTGTAAGCGCGGGGCGGGCCGCCCGACCAAGCCTCATGCGCGCCCGGCTCCTCGTCGTCGGCGTTTTCGCCGTCGCCGCCGTCGTGTTCTTCGCGGCGGGCGGCCCGCGCTACTTCAGCTTCGACAATCTCAAGGCGCAGCAGGCCGCGCTCGAGGCCTGGCGCGAAGCGTATCCGTGGCAGGGCGCGGCTGCCTTCTTCTGCGTCTACGTGGCGTTTACCTCGCTGTCGCTCCCCGCGGCGTCGCTGCTCACCGTCCTCGCCGGCGCGATCTTCGGCCTGGGCTGGGGCGTGCTGATCGTATCTTTCGCCTCCGCGATCGGGGCCACGCTCGCGATGCTCGCCGCGCGCTTCGTGCTGCGCGACTGGGTGCAGGAGCGCTTTCGCGCGCAGCTCCAGGGGGTGAACCGCGGCGTGGAGAAGGAAGGTGCGTTCTACCTCTTCACGCTGCGGCTCATCCCGGCGGTGCCTTATTTCCTCATCAATCTCGCGATGGGACTCACGCCGATCCGCGCCCGGACGTTCTACTGGGTGAGCCAGGTCGCGATGTTCCCGGCCACGGTGCTTTACGTGAACGCGGGCACGCAGCTCGCGCGCCTGGAGGCGCTGCGCGACATCCTGTCCTGGCAGCTGATCGGCGCGTTCGTGCTGCTCGGCATCTTCCCGCTGGTGGCGAAGAAAGCGCTCGATTTCGCAAGCGCGCGCCGCGTCTACTCGCGCTGGACGAAGCCGCGCAAGTTCGACCGCAACCTGGTGGTGCTCGGCGCCGGCTCCGCCGGCCTGGTCGCCGCCTACATCGCGGCCGCCGTGCGCGCCAAGGTCACGCTGGTGGAGAAGCATCGCATGGGCGGCGACTGCCTGAACACCGGCTGCGTGCCCTCCAAGGCGCTCATCAAGACGGCGCGCGTCCTGTCGTTGTTCAAGAATGCAGAAACTTTTGGAATCAAGAAAGTGCAAGCGGAGGTCGACTTCGCCGAAGTGATGGAGCGCGTGCAGCGCGTCATCCGCGCGGTCGAGCCGCACGATTCCGCCGAGCGCTATACCAAGCTTGGCGTCGAATGCATCGCGGGCGAAGCGAGGATCACCACGCCCTGGAGCGTGGAAGTGAACGGCAAGGTTCTGACGACCCGCGCCATCGTGATCGCGGCAGGCGCCGAGCCCTTCATCCCGCCGATTCCTGGAATCGAGAAGGTCGACTGCCTTACGTCCGAAACCGTCTGGCAGCTGCGCACGCTGCCGCCGCGGCTCGTGGTGCTGGGCGGCGGGCCGATCGGCTCGGAGCTCGCGCAGGCGTTCGCGCGCCTCGGCTCGAAGGTGACGCAGGTCGAGATGCTCGGCCGTATCCTGCCGCGCGAGGACCCCGAGTTTTCCGAAATGCTCGCGCAGCGCTTGCGCGCAGAGGGCGTCGATGTGCGCACCGGCCACAAGGCAGCCCGGTTTGTAAACGGCAATCTTCTGGTCTGCGAGCACGAGGGCAGGGAGGTGCAAATCGAGTTCGACGCGCTGCTCTGCGCGGTGGGCCGCGTCGCGCGGACCAAGGGCTACGGGCTGGAAGAGCTCGGCATCCCCCTGACGAAGGCGCGCACGGTGGAGACCAACGAGTTCCTGCAGACGGTGTATCCGAACATCTACGCCTGCGGCGACGTCGCCGGCCCCTACCAGTTCACCCATACCGCCGCGCACCAGGCGTGGTACGCGTCGGTCAATGCGCTGTTCGGTGGGCTGAAGAAATTCCGCGCCGACTATTCGGTGATTCCGTGGGCCACCTTCACCGATCCCGAGGTGGCGCGCGTCGGCCTGAACGAGACCGAGGCAAGAGAGCGCGGCATTCCCTACGAGGTCACGGTCTACGGCATCGACGATCTCGACCGCGCCATCGCCGACGGGGCCGCGCACGGCATGGTCAAGGTGCTCACCGCGCCGGGCAAGGATCGCATCCTCGGCGCGACCATCGCCGGCGAGCACGCGGGCGAGCTCATCGTCGAGTTCGTCGCCGCGATGCGCCACGGCTTCGGCCTGAACAAGATCCTCGGCACGATCCACATCTATCCGACGATGGCGGAAGCGAACAAGTACGCCGCCGGCGTCTGGAAGAAGGCGCACGCGCCGCAGGGCCTGCTCGCCTGGATGGAAAAGCTGCACGCGTGGATGCGGGGGTGAAGAAAGTGGTGGTGCTTCTGGCGCTCGCCGCGTTCGCTGGCGCGGCGCTGGCATTTGATCGTTCGCACCAGGCCTGGAGTGAACTCCTGAGGAAGCATGTCGTGCTCATGGACGGCGGCCTGGCGTCGCGCCTGAACTACGCCGGGATCGCGCAAGAGCGTGCCGCGTTGAGGGGCTACCTGGAAACCTTGTCGCGCGTAAGCGAAGGGGAGTTCGCTGCCTGGTCGAAGCCCGAGCAGATGGCGTTCCTCATCAATGCCTACAACGCCCATGCGGTAGAGAAGATCCTCACCCGCTATCCGAACCTGAAATCGATCTGGGACTTCGGCAAGTTCTTCGGCAACCCGTTTCGCGACGAGTTCTTCTCGCTCCTCGGGTCGAAAATGAGCCTGGACGGCATCGAGCACGGCATCCTGCGCAAGCGCTACGGCGAGCCGCGCGTGCACTACGCGGTGAACTGCGCCTCGATCGGCTGCCCGATGCTGCGCGAGGAGGCCTACGTGGCCGTTCATCTGGAAAAACAACTGGAAGAACAGGCGCGGCGCTTTCTCTCCGACCGCACGCGAAATCGGCTGCGCGACGGCCGGCTCGAGGTGTCGAGGATCTTCGACTGGTTCAAGGAGGACTTCGAGCCGCGCGACCAGTACTTCTCGCGCTATGCGGGCATACTGGGGGTGCCGCCGGGCGCCAGCCCGCCGCTCGTTTTCCTCGACTACGATTGGTCGCTCAACGACTCTCGGTCGTCGTCCCCGCGCTGAACGAGGCGCGCGGCATCCGCGCCGCGCTCGAGGCGCTCGCGCCGCTGCGCGCGCGCGGCCACGAGGTGATCGTCGCCGACGGCGGCAGCACGGATGGCACCGCCGGCCTCGCGGCGGGCCTGTGCGATCAGGTGTTGAACACCCCGCGCGGACGAGCCGTGCAGATGAACGCGGGAGCCCGCGCCGCGACCGGGTCTGCTCTACTGTTCTTGCACGCGGATACCCAGCTGCCGTCTCTCGCCGACCAGGCGGTTCTTTCCTCCTTGAAAACCCATCGCTGGGGACGGTTCGACGTGAAGATCGACGGCCGCCATCCGCTCCTGAAAATCGTCGGCTGCGCCATGAGCCTGCGCTCGCGCCTGACGGGCATCGCCACCGGCGACCAGGCGATCTTCGTTCGGCGCGAGGCCTTCGCCGGCTTCCCCGAGATCGCGCTCATGGAGGACGTCGCCTTCTGCAAGCGCATGAAGCGCGACGGGCCTCCGGCCTGCCTGCGCGCGAAGGTGCTCACCTCGGGGCGGCGCTGGGAATCGCGCGGCGTGCTGCGCACGATCGTCCTGATGTGGAGCTTGCGGCTGCTCTATTTCCTCGGCGCTCGTCCGGAGCGTTTGATTCGCTTTTACAAGCAATGATCATCGTGTTCGCGCGCGCGCCGGTGCCGGGGGAGGCGAAGACGCGCCTCATCCCGAAGCTCGGAGCCTGGCGCGCCGCGCGCCTGCACGCGCGGTTGGCGCTGCACGCGCTGCGCACCGCGCAGCTTGCAGACCGCGCGGTAGAGCTGCACGGCACGCGCAGGCATACATTCTTCAAGAATCTGAAAGTCAAATTCCGCTTGCAGCGCGGCAAGGACCTCGGTGAGCGCATGCACCGCGCATTGTCGAAAGCGAAAGGACCGGCGATCCTGATCGGTACGGACTGCCCGATGCTCACGCCCGCGGACCTGCGCCGCGCGGCGCGCTGGCTGCGCGGCGGCTGCGACGCCGTGCTCGCGCCGGCGGAGGATGGCGGTTATGCGCTGATCGGGCTTCGCCGTCCCAGGCGGGAATTTTTCCAGGGCGTCCGCTGGGGCGGCGCGCACGTCTATGCGGATACCGTGAAAAGGCTGGCCGGCTATCGCTGGCGCGCGCTGCGGCCGGTCTGGGATGTCGACCGGCCCGAGGATCTGGAGCGGCTCAGAGCGCTCCGCTGGACTTCAAGGTCTCGGCGAGGCGCTCCGCGATAGCGCGGTAGCCGCGCGCGTTGGGATGGATCGGGTCGGCCTTGAGGCTCCTGTCCTTGAGCACCTGGCCGATGATGCCTTCTTCATAGGGCAGGCGGTACTGCTTGGCGATGCCGGCATAGAACGCCGGCGGCGAGACGGTGAAGCCGGGCTCGGGCGTGCCGATCAGCAGCACCGCGATGCCGCGGCTCTGCGCGAGCTTCACCATCTCGCGCACGTTGTGCTCGGCCTGCTGGTTGCCCAGCCGCCGCAGGAAGTCGTTGCCGCCGATGCAGAGAAGGAGCAGCCGCGGCGCGTGCTCGTCCAGCGCGCCGGGCAGGCGCTCGAGCGCCTGCGCCGTGACCTCGCCCGGCACGCCGGCGCGCACCACGCGCCGCCCGATCAGCCGTTCGAGCTGCGCCGGATAGCTCTCGTCTTCGTTCGCGCCGGTGCCGAAGGTGAGGCTGTCGCCGAAGGCGAGCACCACCGCGTCGCTCGGCAGGCGCTCCAGTTTGGGGCGCTGGCTGCAGCCGAAAATAAGCAGGAGGACGACGGCCCAGCGCAAGGCTTGCATTTCGGCTCGAAATGCTACACTTTGCCGCAGACCGCGAAAGCGGCGGAGGAGAGGGGATGAAGACCAGGATCAAGGGTCCAAAGGACTTCTGGGCCGGGCTGATGTTCATCGGCGTCGGCGCGTTCTTTCTGATCTGGGCGCTGACCCATTACCAGATGGGAACCGCGGTGCGCATGGGGCCGGCGTACTTCCCCGCCATGCTCGGCGGCCTGCTCGCGTTCCTCGGTGCGCTCGTCCTGCTGGAATCGTTCGCGATGAGGGGGGCCGAGCTCAAGCTGCCTTTCAACATCATCGACATGGTGGTCGCGCTCGCCATCTTCGCCGTCGTGATGTACCTCGCCAAGCTGCTCGCCTTCTCGATGGACTACGCGATTCTCGGCGCGACCGCGATCGTGTCGGTGCTGACGATCCGGTACCGGCCGAACGCCAAGGCGCTGGTGCTGATCAGCGCCGCCTGCGTGGTGTACGGCTACCTGATGAAGCCTCTCGGCCTGGTGCTCGCCACCGCCGCGCTGGTGTTCATCAGCGCCTTCGGCGGCCACGAGTTCAAATGGAAGGAAGTGACGATCCTGTTCCTCATCCTGATCGTGTTCTCGATCCTGGTGTTCATTAAGGGCCTGTCGCTGCCTTTCCCGGTCTGCCCGGCGTTCATGGACACCTGCCCGATCCGTTAGGGGACCGCGATGGATATCCTCAGCAACCTCTGGCTCGGCTTCCAGGTCGCGGTCACCCCGATCCACCTGCTGTATTGCCTGATCGGCGTCATGCTCGGCACGCTGATCGGGGTGCTGCCCGGCATCGGCCCGGTGGCGACCATCGCGATGCTGCTGCCGATCACCTTCAACCTGAACCCGGTGGCGGCGCTGATCATGCTCGCCGGCATCTACTACGGCGCGCAGTACGGCGGCTCGACCACCGCGATTCTGGTCAATATTCCCGGTGAATCCGCGTCGGTCGTCACCTGTCTGGACGGCTACCAGATGGCGCGCCAGGGACGCGCCGGGCCGGCGCTCGCCACTGCGGCCCTCGGCTCGTTCTTCGCCGGCTGCGTCGCGACGCTGGTCATCGCGGTCGCCGCGCCGCCGCTCGCCGAGGTGGCGCTCAAGTTCGGCCCTGCCGAGTATTTCTCGCTGATGGTGTTCGGCCTGGTGGCAGCGACCGTGCTCGCGCACGGCTCGCTCATCAAGGCGATCGCGATGGTGGTGTTCGGGCTGCTGCTCGGCATCGCCGGCACCGACGTCAATTCCGGCGTGCTGCGCTTCACTTTCGACGTCCCCGAGCTCTCCGACGGCATCGGCTTCGTCGTCGTGGCGATGGGCATGTTCGGCACCGCCGAGATCATCGCCAACCTCGAGCAGGGCGAGAAGCGCGAGGTGTTCACCTCCAAGGTGAAGAGCCTGATGCCGAGCCGGGAGGACTTCAAGCGCATGTGGGCGCCGATCCTGCGCGGCACCGCGCTCGGCTCGTTCCTCGGCATCCTGCCGGGCGGCGGCGCGCTGCTCGCCTCGTTCGGCGCCTACAC
>Ga0208185_1000667_pt1 | contig 13042 bp, 10 predicted proteins | sample EasRivMeERMLT700_FD_187532 | JGI IMG/M metagenome (GOLD analysis project Ga0208185, IMG submission 187532) | Soil microbial communities from meander-bound floodplain in the East River, Colorado, USA - East River MetaG ERMLT700 (SPAdes) (version 2) | ecosystem: Environmental > Terrestrial > Soil... | reverse complement strand
TACTTCTGCCGTCACGTCGCGCAGCGCGAGCACATTCGCGTGAGCCTGCACACGCACAACGATCGCGGCTGCGCCGTCGCGGCCTCCGAGCTCGGGCTCATGGCCGGTGCGGACCGGATCGAAGGAACGCTGTTCGGCAACGGCGAGCGCACCGGCAACGTCGATGTCGTGGCGCTGGCGATGAACCTGTTCGCCAACGGCGTCGATCCCGAGCTCGACATCAGCGACATCGACGCGCTGCGGCGAGTGGCCGAGTACTGCAACCGGCTGCCGGTGCCGTCGGTCACGCGCACCGAGTTGCCGGCGGCCAGCACGATGTCGCCGTTGGGCGCCGTGATCACGCCTTGGTTGTCAACGGCTGCGCCGATCAGAAATACCCGTCCACCCGGACTTGCGGAAATCCGACCTTGATTGATTACCGCCCCGGCGATCGCCGGATCGGCGACGAAGTTCAGGCGTCCGCCGAGAAAATCTTCGTTCGATAGGCGCAGTGACGACGCGACCAGCCCCGCTGTATCAATCCGCGCGCCGGCGCCGAAGATGATTCCGCTGGGATTGATCAGGAAAACGCGGCCGTTCGATTGCAGCGCACCGAGTATCGCCGAGGGATCTGCGCCGACAACGCGGTTGAGCACCGCGCTCGCGGCCGACTGCTGGATGAACCGCGTCGTCTCGCCGGCGCCGATCGAGAACTGTTGCCAGTTGATGATGGCGCCCGGCGTATTGGTGATGGAAAGCAGATTGCCGCTGGTCAATAACGTTGCTTTACCGTTGACGACAACCGGTCCGACCGGATTAGCGTAAGCAACACTCGCGGCAAAGCATGCCGCCACCGCTATGGCAATGAGCCCGCTTCGGCTCTCGTTGCGTTGGGCGCTATTCATCCCGTGGATAAGCGTTCTTATGACCGAGGGGCTGCAACCCCTTGAAAGAAAACGATGTCACGCCTGTGACCTCAGGCGTAATCATGATATCCGGGCCCGAATAGTCTCAGGGCAGATTGCACATAACTTGCACAATAACCAGGGAGAATAAACTTCACCCGGAGCTTGGAACTGGCCAGCTGCTACTGAAGCTGGCGCAGACGTTGCTCGGCGACGGCCGCGAGCTCGGGTTGGATGTCGGCGGCGCCGCGGGCGCGGCGGTACGCTTCCTGCGCATCGGCGGTGCGTTTGACCTCATGCAGCGAAGTACCCAATCCCAGCCACCACACTCCACGGGCGGGCTTCAGCCGCAATGCGGCCTGGAACTGTTCGACCGCTTCCTCGTGCTGGCCCAGGCGTTGCTGCAGCGCGGCGAGAAAGGCGTGGTAGTCGGCGTTGCCCCGGCCGTATTCGTAACCCCTCTTGAGGGTGGCGACGCCCTCGGCGGCATCGCCGCGGTGCACCTGCAGGCGAGCGAGCGTTATGGTGAATCCGCTTTGCGCCGGGGCCAGCGCCAGACCTTCCTGCAGCACGCGCTCCGCGTCGCCAAGCTTGCGCATTTCCAGCAGCAGCCCGACCAGTCCCTGGCGCGCGGCGTGGTGCTCCGGCTGCAGCCGCAGAGCCGCTTCGAACCCCTGCTGGGCCTCGGCCGCGAGGCCCTGGTGCAGCAGGCCAGTCGCCTTGCGGTATTCGTTCTCCGCCAGCTCCTGCTGGGTAAGTTGCCGCACCTGCTTGTGTATGTCCGCCTTGCCGGCGGCGGCGGGTGCGGTCTTCGTGATCACGACCGCGGACTGATCCGTCACGACCGGGGCAGGCCGCGGCTGCGCGCGCGTCGTGGCCGGCGGCGGCTCCAGGTCCATGCGGCCGATCAGTCTCGAAGACGTCAGCGGCGGCGGCGCCTCGGCCGGCGGGTTCGACAGTTCCTGGCTCAGGCGGAATGCAGGAACCGGTTGCGCCGGATCGTCGCGGTCAGCATCCATCGTCACGCCCGCCGCGGGTGCCACCGCCGTTTCGACGGCGATCTCGGTGCCGGTCAGCGCCTCCGGCGCGCTCGCCTGCGGCGCTTCCGGAACGGCGCGCTGCATCCAGATGACGAGCACGGCGAGCACCGCGACACCGCCCGCGATCCATTCCCGGCGCACGTACCGACTGTTGACCGGCAACGCCCGCACATAGCTGGGTATGCCTCTGCGCTCGGCGGCACTGGCGCGCCGCCGGTCCAGATCCAGCAGCACCTGATTGATCACGCTCATGACAGGAACATCCAACCCAGGCTGCCGGCCGACACCAGCAGCATGGCGAAGCCGAGCCAATGCCACGGCCTGCGCCGCTGCGCGGCGGGGGTGTCCGCCGCCGCCAGGCGCACGTGAGCCGGCAGCACCTCCTGCACACCTTCGCCGTAGGCCAGCATCAGCGCCTTATGCGCGATGATGTTGACGAGCCGCGGCACGCCGTTGCTCCGGCGTTGCACCAGGCGCGTCGCGGAGCGGGTGAACAGCCGGCTCTCGCGGTAGCCCGCCACGCGCAGCCGGTGCGTGATGTACAGGTCGACCTCGTCCGGGCCGAGCGCCTCCAGCCGGTAATGGAACGTGACGCGTTGCTTCAGTTGCCGCACTGATATCCCCTCGAGTTTCTGATCGAGCTCGGGCTGACCGAACAGGACCACCTGCAGCAGCTTGCGTTTCTCGGTCTCGAGGTTGGACAACAGCCGCAGCGCTTCCAGCGTCTCGATGGGCATCGCCTGCGCCTCGTCCAGGCACAGCACCACCGTCTTGCCCTCGCGCGCGAAGTTGAGCAGCCCGCGCGTAATCTCCTTCAGCAGATGGTGCTGATCCACCTCCGCCGGCAATGCCACCCGGAGTTCTTCGGCCAGCGCGAGCAGAAGCGTCCGCGGCTCGAGATAGGGGTTGGGGATATAGGCGGTGACGTGGTTCTGGTCGAGCGTGGCGAGGAACCGGCGGCACAGCAGGGTTTTGCCCGTGCCGACTTCGCCGGTGATCTTGATGAAGCCTTCGCCGTTCTTCACCGCCACCAGCAGCGTGTTGAGCGCCTCCTGGTGGGTGTTGCAGGCATAGGCGAAATTGGTGTCGGGGGTGATCCCGAACGGCATCTCGCGGAGCCCGAAGTGGGTTCTATACATGTTCGGGGTCCCGGGTTTTGAGGTTCAGGGTACAGCGTTCCAGCATTCTGACGCCGCTTCCAAATATGGGATTTTGAATATTGAACACCCTCATCGCCGCTGCTGCTGGGGCGGCCTGGATTCCAGCGCGCGGAGGCGGTCGCGTGTCTCGGTCAGGTCCTGCTCCCAGTTGCGGTCGCTGTGAACGATCGTGGGTTTCAGCAGGATCACGATCTCGCTCTTGGTGGAGCGTGTATTGCGCTGCTGGAACAGCAGGCCGAGCCCCGGTACGTCGCCGAGCCCCGGGACCTGGGAGCCTGAACTCAGGGATTCCTGGCGCATCAGCCCCCCGATCGCCACGATGTTGCCGTCCTGCACGCGCACGATGGTGTCGGTTTCGTTGATGCTGCTGGAGGCGAGCGGCAGCGTAAAGATGCCGAGCGTGCCGAGGTCCACGACCTTGCGCTGTTCCACCACCCGGCTCACTTGCGGGTGAACGTGCAGGATGATGTTGTTGTTGTCGTCTATCTGCGGCGTCACGTCGAGGGCGATGCCCGAGAAGAACGGCTGCACGGTGATAGTCGGCGATACCGTGGCGGAATTGCCAACCGTCGTCGACGTGGTCGAGACATTGGTTACGAAAAAGTCGTCCTGCCCGACCTTCAGCACCGCCTTTTGATTGTTGATGGTCGCCACGCGCGGGCTGGAGAGCACGTTGACGGACCCCTGGGTCTCGATGAACGCCAGCAACGCCGCGAAGTTGCTGGTCTGGAGCGCCAGCCCGAATATGCTGCCGGGAGCGCCCACGCCGGCGGCAAGGGAACCCGCGGCGCCGAGCGTGGCGGTAAACAGGGAGTCAGCCGCGATAGAACCGTCCGGCTGGACCGCGGTCGGCGTGGACAGCGGCCCGGTGTTGCTGATGGTGGATCCGGGCCGCACCACCCCGCCGGCGGCGCGGGTGGACCCGTCGCGGAATGCCGCCCAGTTGATGCCGGCCTCGAAGCCCTCGCGCAGCGAGACTTCGACGATCTTCGCTTCGAGCACCACCTGCCGCTCCACGATCAGCTGCATCGCCTTGAGGAACGACTCGATCGAGCGCATCTCGGCCGGCAGCGCGCGCACCACGATTACGCCGGACTGCGAGTTGACGATCACGTTGCGCCCGTCGCCGCTGCCTATGATGGCATTGAGCGATTTCACGATATCGCCCCAGAAATTGCTGTCGGAGGTGGTGGTGACGCGGGTGCTCTCGGTAAGACGCTGCGGCTGCGTGTCGGTGCATCGGAGATCGAGCCGGAGCTTACCCGCAGGTCGCTGCGCCCGGTGCGGATCGCCTGCAGGTAGTTGACCTTGAAGACGCGGGTCTGCATCGTGACCGGCAGCACCGTAATGCGGTTGCCCTGCACCAGGTATTCATAACCGTAGAGGTCGCGCAGGGTATCGAGCGCCTGCATCACGGTCACGTCCTTGAGGTTCACCGACAGGGGATCGCGCACGTCGGGGTGCACGATCATGCTGTAGCGCGTGCCGGAGACGATCGCCATGAATACCTGGCTTGCCGGCGCATTGTTGACTGTCATGTCGAAGCGCTGGTCGAGCGGCTGCCCTCCAGCCCTTGGCATCTCGACCACCAGCGGCGGCAGCAACGCCTGGCTCACCCCGTTGGCCGCCCTGGCGCGTTCGTTGACCGCCTTGTCCATCTCGGCGGAGATGCGGTCGTACGTGCCGTCGCGATGCGGCGGTTGGTCGGCGCAACCACCCGCCGCTGCCAGCGCAACCACCATCATCCATGCCCGTCGATTCATGTTCTTCATCCTACCGTGATGAAGCGCCGCCGCCGGCTCCGGCGTCCGGCCCCTTGCCGCCCCGCGGTATCGCCGCCACCGCGCCCTGCCCGGCCTCGCGCTTGTCCACGAGCGGATACAGCTTCAGCACGCGGTTCACGCCGCCGCTCCTGAGCACCACCTCGTTCTCTGCCACGCGAGTGAGGACGGCATCGCCGTACTTCTCCCCGAGCTTCACCAGCGCGCCGTTGATGATCGCCGTCTTCTGCGTCGGGGAAATCATTACCGACTGCAGCCTCAACCCGTCGCCGGCCTCCCCAGGGTCGGCGCCCGCATCGGCCCCGGTCCCCATGTATCCCGCCGGGGGACGCGTGGGATCGATCGTTATTCTTTGCGCGGACACCGCAACCGGAAGCAAGAGCACCGCTGCGATCAGCGCAGCGCGCTTCGCCACGGAACTCCGGTTGCGCCTCCCGCCCTCGTGCCTCATCCCTCATCCCTCAAACAATCAGCCACGCCCTGCTGAGACTCAGCGTCTGCACGGTCAGCGTCACCCGCAGTCTGGGATACTGCTCGGTATTGACGCTGACGCGCCCCCAGAACATCCGCCACGGCAGCTTCTCGAGCTGCGCGAGGTAGTCGTGCAGCTCGAAGTACGAGCCCTGCAGCGTGATCTCGAAGCTGTGCTGGTACACGGTGCGCTCCGGATCCGTCGGCGCCGGCTTCGCGGTCTTGTCGCCCGCCTTGCCGGCGGACGCGGCGCCCGGGGTCTCGAAGCGCCGCACCGGCAGGGTGCGTAGCGAGAGCAGCCGCAATCCGCGGCTGCGTGAGAGCATTTCTTCCAGCAGTTTGGCCATGTGCTCGGGCGGCACCAGCCCACGCTGCACTCCCTGCATGCTCTGGTCGATACCGGCAAGCTGCTCGCGGAGCGCGTCGCGGTACGACCGCCTGACGTCGGCAGGATCCCCCATCGGGGATTGCGCCGCCAGCACGGCGTCCGCGAGCTTGACGCTGGTGCGCGATTCAGTGAGCTGCCGTTCCAGTCGCTTCTTGCGCGCCTCGAGCGGCTGCAGCGCCAGCGCGTCGTACAGAAGCGCGGTGCCGATAATCACGGCAAACAGGATCAGCAGCCGCTCTCTCAACACCCGGGCGTCGAACTGCGCGGAAAGCTTGCGCCACTGCTCCCTCATGGCGTCTTCTCCGTCCCCGGACCGTCCATGGCAATCAGGCTGAATTCAAGGTAGCGCGGCACGAGCGGGGCCTTGCCTGCCGCCTTGTCCTTGTCCGCCACGGGCTCCGGCTTGGGCCGGCTCATTTCCAGACGCGCAAAGCTGCGGCCCGCGAGCACTTCTTCCCGGTTGAGCCGCTGGATATAGCTCGGCAGGAGATCGGGGCTCAATACCCGTCCCCGGATCTCCAGCTCGCCGCCGCCGGCGATGCTGAAACCGGTGAGCCACAGGCCGCTCAGGGACTGCCGCGAGAAGGCCCGCAGGTATTCGGCATAGCCCTGCTGGTTGCCGAACGCGCCGCCCTTCAGCGCCGCCATCGCTTCGCGCGCGACCTTCAGCTCGTTCTCCAGCCGCGCGACATCGGCATCCAGTTGAACGTCCAGCTTGAGCGCAGCGGTTCTGCCCTTCAGATTATCGACGTAGCCCTTCTGTGAGCGGACCATTCCCTCCGCGACTTGCAGCTCGGCGGCAAGACCGCTCACCTGCAGCTCAAGGTAGATGTGATAGCCGAGCAGCGCCGCCAGGGTGACGCCCAGGCATTGCGCTACCGTGCCCAGCGTCAGCACCCGCCGCTGCTTGCGGAAAGCCGGGGTAAAGAGGTTGATGTTCTGGCTCATGCGACGGCCTCCTCGCGCAGCGCCGCGCCGATCATCTGCAGGCATTGCGCCTGCCGCGCGTGCTCATGCAGCTCGGGAATGCCGGGGAAGTCGATTACCTCGGACAAGTACAACAGCGCCACCGGCACTTCGAGGTTGGCGGCCAGATATTCCTGCATGTCCTCCGCATCGGGCACCGGCGTAATCAACACCTTGGCCACCGTGACGTGGCGAAACTGGCGGTCGAAATGATCGAGCGAGCGCTGCAGCTCGAGCACCAGGCGTTCGTAGTGGCCGGTGCGCTGCTCCGGGGTGGCGCCGTCGAAGCTGGCGAGCGAGAGCTCGATGCGGCGGTGCTGGAACAGTTCGCCGCCGCAGGTAAAAGTCAGAAGCGCTCCGTCCGCGTCAATGGCGAGCAGTCCCAGGCCGCGGCCTTCCGGTTCGAGCCGGCTGGCAAGATTGCGCTGAGCCAGTTCGGGGATGTCGATGACCTCGAGCGGAATATCGGCGTCATTGAACGGCTTGACGGTGGCCGCGATCACGTCGTTTCTGGCGGCCACCGCGAACATCTGCGGCACGCGGCCCGCGGCACGCCCGGCGTCCGGGATGAACAGCGCGTCCACGGTCGCGGATTCCAGGGGATAATCGATCATTTCCCGGATGCGCCAGCGCACCGCACTCCGCGCTTCCTGTTTCGGCACGTTGGGAGCCTCCACCTGCACCAACTGGTAGTTGCCGCTTTTCATCAGCGTGGTGCAGCGAAAACGATCGAGCCTCAATTCCCGCCGCAGGCGCTTCAGCGTCGCGACATCGCCGCCCTCGGTGCGATAGGACTCGCACATCAGGACCTCCGGCCGCGCCGTGCCGGCCGCCACGACGTGCGACACGTCCACGCGATCCGGCCACAGATTGATGCACAACCAGCCCGGCGTGCGCGGGGCGGCACCCAGGAATCTCAGGTGATGCAGGGACGCTGCCGAGGGAAGCTTCAACATCCGCGTCCACCCGGTGAAGGAGTGACGTTGGACCTTATTTCAGTCGGGCTGAGCGCTACTGCGGGCAGATGTGCACCCGGCACCGTCATCCCCCGGACGCCTGCGCCCGAAGCGCTGATCTGCGCTGCGCGATCCGCGTGTGCAGAGTTCCCACGCGGCGTAATTCCTCACTCTGAGATTTTCGCATCCGGGTACGCTGCCTGTTGGAGCCCTGTAGGTGCTACACCGCCCGGCGGTTAATCGGTTATCGCCGCCCCAGCATGTAGTGCTCCCCTACCGGGACGACACTATATCTGGTAGAAGTACCCAGAGCCTAAGATAGTCGAATTCGGCAGAAAACACAAGATAATCAGGGCGAAATCTGCCCACCTTCCCCATAGGGAAGGGCTGGCGCAAGATTGCCTGGCGCCGTTATACGGGTCGGTTCGGATCAGCTGGCCTCTCCGTCCGGTTTACTGCCGTCGCGATGGCGACCAAGCGGGCGGTTGGGGGGATTTCCTAGAAGTTCTCGCGGATGTAGATGACTTCTTCGGCGCCCTTGAACTGGCCGAATGAAGCACGGCCGGTCGGGTCCTGGGTAAACAGGCCTCCGGTCCAGTTGCCCTGCAGGTACGCGCGGTTGGCGCCAATCGTTGCCTGCGGCGGAGGCGACCCGGGGGAGACGCAGGAGTTCGAACCGAACGCTCCGCTGCCGAGCTGGACGGTCAGGTCCACGCTGCCGCCGTTGCCGCTTCCGGGGGCGGTGAGTTGCAGGTTGCCGCGGCCGGCGGCGAACGTGACGTTGGCGTTGATGTTGGTCTTGCAGGAGGCGAGCGGCCCGAGGTTGCCCTGGAAATTGCCCATCGTAATATTAGTGCCGACGAGCGTCGTGCAGCTATCGGCGGCATTGGTGATGAACGCGTTGGATGGCGGGCCGCTCCAGTACTGGGTCTCCAGGCGGACCAGCAGCGGCACGAGCTGCGAGCCGTTGGCGTTGCCGATACGCAGCCTGCCGTAGCGGAATTGCGCTCCCGAGTCGAAGGCGATGCCGCTGCCACCGCCGTTGAATACCAGTGACGACGGCGTGTTGATCGTGCCGTTCCCGCTCGCCGCAGAATCCGTCGCGTCGCTTGCGGTTACCGTCAGGGAAATGGCCGAGTTGAACAACCCTACGGGGGTAGTGGTGCTTCTCGAATAGGACAGTTGGCCGCTCAAGGATGCCAGGTAGGTTCCCGTGCCCGATCCCGATGTCACCGTGGGCGTGCCAATCGAAGTCGTAACGAGCGGCGCGGCCGCCGGCGCGGTGCCGTCCGCATAGATCTCGCTGATCGCCGGTTTCGATGAAGCTACGTCCAGTGTGTAGTTGCTCGTCACCGTTCCCGCGGCATTGACCGCGTTGAGGGTGGCCGCAGGCCGCCCGCCGGCGACGTACCAGAACGGTTGGCCGATGTAAGTGAACGAACGCGAGCTGCAGATTCCGTCATTGAACGTGAGCAGCGTGGGCGTGCCGGGACTGGTGAACTCGAAGCGTTCCGGGACGAAGCGCCCGATCTGGACCGTTCCGGTGGAAGGCACGGTCCGCGTTGCCGCAGGCGTGCCGTCCACGGCATCCACGCTGGCATAGGTGGAATCCTCCAGCTGAAGATTGAAGGTGCCCGCCTCGGAATAATTGGCGGTGGCATTGTCGCGTACCCCGCCGCCGGCGCTCGTCCACGATCCGGCGGTGAAATTCAATCCTCCAGCGGTCGTGCACAGGGCACCGCAGGTGGGAAAGCCGCTGACCGTCGTGGGGCTGCCATCGTAGTTGGTCGCACTGGCAGGCACGGGGGTCGCGCGCAGCGTGAATGGGCGCGGCGTCGTCGCGCTGATTTCAGAAGCCTTGTGCACGTTGCCGCCGGTCGCGCCGATATTGTTGAGCGCACGCGCGGTGCCCGCTGTCTCCCAGTTCGCGTCAAGCGCGGAGATCGTGAGGCTCTGCGGCCGGATCGAGAAACGGTCCGTCGAGCACCCGATTTGGGTGTACGGCCCGCCCACTGGCGAGCGTATCTGAAAGCGCACGTCCCGAAACGAATTGTTCACGGTCACCGCGGGGAGGGTGCCCCGGCCAGATGCCGGGATGGCGAAATTCGGTTGCGCCTGTATCAGCGGCCAGGCTGCATTGCACCCATTGACGTCGAGAGCGCCGCCACCGCTGCTGTCGAGCAGGCGCACCTCGACCGTAATCGCGCCCGCCAGCACCCCGGTCTTGGTGGCGTTCACGTGCACGACGTCAAGGGTAAACCCGACTCCGGCAGCCTTGGTTTGTATCATCCCCAGGATACCGGCGGGCGTCGCGGTCTCGAACACGTTGTAGCGGCCGGGCACGGCGGTAAAGCCGGAGATCGGCTCCCCGATGGCGAACTCGTTAGTGGCACCGGTGATGTCTATGTTCTGGGCTCGCGTGCTGGTGGCGCCTGCGGCCGCCAGCGTCGTCGGGAACCAGGCCACGCCATTCCAGTCCTCGACGATGAAGTTGGCGGTGTTCGCGGGGCCGTCCTTGTCGCCGGCGACGAACTTGAAGGTGGCGTCCACCGGTACCGCGGTCGTGTTGATGGTGGACGTGGCCATCGACCAGTAGCGGTTCACGCTCCTCCCCGCGTCTATGCCGCCGGTCGGCACAGGGGGCGTCGTTACCTGCGGATGCTCGGTCGCGGTCACGCACACCGTCACGTTGCCGGCGGTGCTGGTCGTGCCGGCGGTGATCTCGATCGGGGAGTAGTTCGACGCATCGCCCACCGGGAATTCGTCCTGGCCCGCTACCGCTCGGAAATTGAGCGTTGCAGCCGCGGCGAAGAGCTTGCGCAGCGCGCCTTGCACGTAGCTCGAGCTGCTGCCGCCGGTAATGGTCCCGGCCGCCGCGACGATGACCGGCACCTGCGCGGAGCACGCGGCCGAGCACGCCGGGCTGCTGCCGGAGGTGATGATGCGCCCGCTCGTCAGCGCGAGCGTCGTGTTGACCGTCGGCGACGGCGTTCCGCAGGCGACCGTCACGTGGTTGGACGCCTTGTTGACGGTCAGGCTGGTGATGGTCGTGGCGTTCGCGCCGCCAAGCGTTTGCGCATTGGAACCGGTGAAGGTAACGATGCCTGTGCCGGACGTGAACGTCCCGCTCTGGGTAAAGTTCCCCGACAGGTTCAGCGCCCCGCCGTTGCCGGTGTAGGTGCCGCTGATGGCCAGGATTCCGTCGACCCTCAGTGCGGCGGAGTTGCTGCTGCTGTACGTGCCCGCCACCGTCATGTTGCCAGTGACGTTCAGGGTCGGGTCATTGGTGTTGGCGTTGAACGTGACACCGGCATTGATGGTGAGATTGCCCAGGACATCGTAGGTGCCGGCCGAAGGCGTCTTGGTGCCGCCGGTGGAGAGCGTGAGGTGATAGTAGTCTCCCCCCGACGGCAGCTTCACCGTCTGCGCCGCGTTGACGTTGTAGTGCACCGTATTCGCATTTGCCGACGCGTTGAGCGTGCCCGTCGCGAGCAATGCCGCCGTCACGGTCAGCGTCGAGTTCGCGGCGTTCGTCCACACCGAGTTGGCGGCGCTGGCGCCGACGATGCTGCCCGCCGTGACGGTGCCGTTGTTCGTGAACGTCGCAGGATTGGCGAGGTTGATCACCTTCGATGTACCGCAGGCGGCTCCGCTGAAGGTGAGCGTCCCGTTGTTGATTACGTCGTCATTCGCCGTCACGTCCAGCCGGCATTCGGCGCCGGCAAAGGTGAGGTTCGCTGTCGCGGCTATCGTGGTGTCGGCGGTGATGGTGACATCGTTGAGGTTGTTGAACGTCCCTGTGCCTGCAAGGTCTCCCGTGCTGTTCTTGATCACCCGGCTCGCGGCATTGCCGTTGCCCTGGATCGTGCCGCTCACCGTCAGCACCCCCGTGCCGGCGGCGATGGTGATATTGTTGCTGCCGGTCGTCAGCGTGCCCCCCGCATTGACGGTCAGGCTCAATGCATTGCGGTTGTTGCCATTCAGGTTGATGTTGTGGCCGTTGTTGATGGTGACGTCGTCACCTGCTCCGGGCGACGCCCCGCAGCTCCAGTTGCCCCCGGTGTTCCAGTTGCCGGTGTTGAGCGAGTTGCAGGTGGCGGCATGTGCAGTAGCGGCGGCTGCCGCGATCGCAATCGCGGCGGCTGACAGAACGGCGGTTAAGGGACGCATCGCGATCATTGCGGGTCTATCCACATGCGCAGCGCGGCGCCGCCGCGGTGGAGTCCTTGCACTTGCTGAGGACGGCCGTGATGCGGCGGTCGACGTAGCCCGCCACCGGCGTGCCGGTGTTCGGGCAGCTGGCGCCTGTCGGCTGGTTACAGGCGGTTGACACCAGTTCGTAAACCCAGATGTCACGATTGCCTTCCGTCGCGACCGTCCGCGTGCATCCGATGGTGACGGTAAACGCCGAGAGCGAGCCGGCGAGCGTGCCGGCCGGCAGGTTGGTGGTGCCGCCTCCGGGACAGGCCGGCATCGCGGGCGTTGCGCAACTCGCCGCGTTCTGCGTGTTGTTCGGATCGAGCACCTGGAACGCCCCCCATTCCATGCCGGCCCGCGCGGCCTGATACGCGCGCACGCCCTGCAGGTCGAGCGCCTGGCTCGAGAGCTGCAGTCCCGTTACCGATACGATAAAGGCGCCGAGCAGCCCCAGGACCACCAGCAGGAAAATCGCCGTAACGATACCGAAGCCGCGCTGCGCCGGCGCGGCGTGATTCGTGATTCGTGATTCGTGATTCGTGCTAGGGAACATTGTTCACGTGCGCCTGCTGGAACAGTCTCACGGATTCGCCGGATTGGGAGATCTCCAGCGTCACCGCCGCAACACCGGTGCGCGCGGTTCCGCCCGCCGTCGCATAGGAGAACCTGCACGTGGCGTCATTCACATTGGTCGCCAGAACCGCGTTGTTGCCGCCGGCCGGCGGCACTGGCTGCGCCGGCGCAATCGCATAGCCCCAATAGCGGCGCAGGACGCCGGCTTCGCAGGCGTAGGTGACCGGGTACTGCACGACCTGGAAGCGCTTGCCAGGAGACGCGAACGGAAACTGCTTGGCGGCAATCGTCACCGTTGGGCCCGCTGCGCCTGCAAATGCGGCTCGATTCCCTCCCGTGTAGGCGTCGGTGCTGCCGGTCCCCGGGCCCAGGTTGTAGATCACGATCTGGTCGCCGATTACGAGAGGAGACGGCATCGGACCGATCACGTCGAACTGGGCGTCCGGAGCGCTGAAAACGAGCGGCTCGCCGAGTCCCCCGCCGTCCACTTCCGCGCGGTAACGCCCGCCGCCGCTGGTCTGCAGGTACTCGATATATTTCCCCGTGGCATCGACGCGGACGCTGTTCGGCAGCGCGGTGCGCAGGTCGCGCGTGATGCGGCGCAGCGCGGTGTCGGCGATATCGCT
>Ga0208185_1000666_pt1 | contig 13080 bp, 11 predicted proteins | sample EasRivMeERMLT700_FD_187532 | JGI IMG/M metagenome (GOLD analysis project Ga0208185, IMG submission 187532) | Soil microbial communities from meander-bound floodplain in the East River, Colorado, USA - East River MetaG ERMLT700 (SPAdes) (version 2) | ecosystem: Environmental > Terrestrial > Soil... | reverse complement strand
TCTTCGAGCCGCTCCTTGATTTTTTCGCCGACCTGTGACTTGGCCGCCTCGCCCGCCATGCCCCGGTAGTCCACTTCATATTTCAGCTCGTCGAACGTCCCCGTGAGCCGCACCGGCACGGTAAGACCGGCAAGCCGGTCGCGCTCGCGGCCGCCTTGGCCCTGGCCCGTGGCGACGAGCGACGCTTTCGCGAGGTAGTTCAGGCTCGAGGCGGGAATGTTGATGTCGCCGGCGCCGCCCAGCCGGAAGAGCGGCGCCTTTACATCGAGGTCCTCGTTGTGGGCGACCCCGTTCTTGATCATGAAGCTTGCGTTGAGCTCGCTGAAGTCGGTTCTCTGCGTCTTGTCGCCGGCACTCTGCCCGTCCGCCGCGGACTGCGAGCCGCCGAGCGCCGTGCGCGCCTTGCGCAGGATCTCGCCCAGATTGATGCCTTTGATGGCGCCGTCGCGCAGTTGCACCTTTGCCGTGCCGTTGAGCGCGCGCTTCATGGCGTTCACCGTCGCGCCGGCTGTAGTGACGTCGAGCGAGACGTTCCCCTTCCCTTCGAGCCGGTCCTGCTCGGCGAAGTCGCGCAGGATCGGGCCGACGGAAACATTCTGCAACTGCTCCTTCAGCGCAATCTGGTTCTTGTTGGCATCGACCGCCACTTCCCCGGAAATCGTGCCCTCGTAGAGCTTCGCGGAGTGCGGCGCTACGGTGACGCGGCCGTTGGCGGCATTGAGCTGGGCGTTCACCTCGGCGAGCTTGAGGCCGCGCACCTCGAGCGCCCCGACCTGCAGCTTGCCCTTGGCGTTGATGCCCTTCAGTGCCGAGAGATCAACCGGGGTATCCTGGTCTTTCGCAGGTTGTGGTTTTTGTTGTGAAGCCGCTTGCGGAGCAGGCTTCTTTTCCTCCGCCCCCAAGTAACGGTCGAGGTTCAGCTTGTCGATGCTCGCCTCGAACTCGTAGGGCTCCGCCACGGTGAACCTGGCCTTGATGTTCGAATCGTCGAGCTTGGCATTGACGTCGGCGCTTAGCTTGCCCTGGTCGAGGCGGTACTTGCCGTCGAGCGAGAGCTTCGCCTGCAGCGGCGGCGTCTTCCGCTTCGCGACCATGGCGAGCTCGAGCTTGCCTTCGGCGTTCTGCGCGATGCGCCCGGTCTTGAGCTTCACGTCCTCGAGCGCGTACTCCTGGCCCGCGGCGAGGTCGATGTAGGCGATGGACGAGCGCTCGATGCTGATTGAGCCGACATCGAACACCACCGGGGTCGATTTGGGCTCAGGGGCCTTTTTCTCCGCCGCGGCCGCCTTTTCGCCCGTTTCCGTCAAATCGGAGAAGTTGAAGCGCCCGTCCTTGCCCTTCACGATGCGCGCCTTGAGCCCGGAGAGCCTCACCGAATCGACGATGTACTGGCCGCTCAGCAGCGGCAGAAGCTTCACCGAGGCGTGTGCGCCATCGAACGAGACAAATTCCTGGCTGGAGGCCCTCTCCGAGAAGGTCACGCCGGCCACGTCGGCGCCGAGGCTCGGCCAGAACGCCATCTTGATGTCGCCCTTGATCGCGAGCGTCCGCCCGGTCTTCTCCTTGGCCAGGCGCTCGATCTCGCCCTTGTAGCGGTTCGGGTCGAAGGTGAGCGCGAAAGCTACCGCCCCGGCAATCGCGAGCAGGACCAGCGTTCCTAGGCCGAGCAGCCCGTACTTCAGAGGTTTATTCATAAATTCAACGCCTTCAGACTGTGAATCGCGGCTTGAAACCGGCCGCGCCATCCCCACTTCGACAAGATGCAGGAAGAGACTGTTCAACCGCAGAACGAAAAGTCGCTGGAAGAGCTACTGGCGGAGGCCCACGCCCGGATCGAGCAGCAGCGCGACACCCTGATGCGCGCCGTCGCCGACGCCGAGAACGCCCGCAAGCGCACCCAGGCCGAGGCCGCCACCGCCCAGAAGTATGCCCTCGAGCGCTTCGCCGAGGGCCTCCTCCCGGTGATGGACAGCCTGGAGGCGGCGCTGCGAAGCGGTCACCTCGCCGGCGACATCAGCGGCGTTGAGTTGACGCTCAAGCAGTTGCGCTCGGCGCTCGAGAAAGCGCGCATCCGCGAGATCGACCCGGAGCCGGGCGAGCGCTTCGACCCGAACCGCCACCAGGCCATGGCCGCCGTCGAGGCCCCGCCGGGTGAAATGCGCGAGCCGAACACCATCGTTTCCGTGATGCAGAAGGGCTACACCCTGCACGACCGGGTGCTGCGCCCAGCGCTCGTCACGGTCGCCAAAGCCCTTGAAAATACTGATGGAAACCCCATCTCTGACACAGATCTAGATTAAAGAGAACCCCAATGGCCAAAATCATCGGAATCGACCTCGGTACGACCAACTCCTGCGTTGCGATCATGGAAGGCGGCAAGCCCAAGGTGATCGAGAACTCCGAAGGCGCGCGTACCACCCCCTCGGTCGTCGCCTATACCGACGACGGCGAGGTGCTGGTCGGCGCGACGGCCAAGCGCCAGGCGGTCACCAACCCGAAGAACACCATCTACGCGGTGAAGCGCCTCATCGGCCGCAAGTTCGACGAGAAGGAGACGCAGAAGGACCTCAAGCTGATGCCCTACAAGATCGTGCGCGCGGACAACGGCGACGCGTGGGTCGAGGTGCGCGGCAAGAAGATCGCGCCGCAGCAAGTCTCGGCCGAGATCCTGCGCAAGATGAAGAAGACCGCCGAGGACTACCTCGGCGAAGAGGTGAACGACGCGGTGATCACGGTCCCCGCCTACTTCAACGACTCGCAGCGCCAGGCGACCAAGGACGCCGGCCGCATCGCCGGGCTCGACGTGAAGCGCATCATCAACGAGCCGACCGCGGCGGCGCTCGCCTTCGGCATGGACAAGGCGCTCAAGAAGGACACCAAGATCGCCGTGTACGACCTGGGCGGCGGCACCTTCGACATCTCGATCATCGAGATCGCGGACGTCGAGGGCGAGAAGCAGTTCGAGGTTCTTTCCACCAACGGCGACACCTTCCTCGGCGGCGAGGACTTCGACCAGCGCCTGATCGACTACATCGTGTCCGAGTTCAAGAAGGACCAGGGCGTGGACCTGTCGAAGGACGTGCTCGCGCTGCAGCGGCTCAAGGAATCCGCCGAGAAGGCGAAGATCGAGCTCTCGTCGTCGCAGCAGACCGAGATCAACCTGCCCTACATCACGGCCGACCAGAGCGGGCCGCGGCACCTCAACATGAAGATCACCCGCGCCAAGTTCGAGTCGCTGGTCGACGATCTGATCGAGAAGACCATCGCGCCCTGCGGCATCGCGATCAAGGACGCCGGCATCAGCGTCAAGGACATCCACGACGTGATCCTGGTCGGCGGCCAGACGCGCATGCCCAAGGTGGTCGACAAGGTGCGCGAGTTCTTCGGCAAGGAGCCGCGCAAGGACGTGAACCCGGACGAGGCGGTCGCCATCGGCGCCGCGATCCAGGCCGGCGTGCTGAAGGGCGACGTCAAGGACGTCCTGCTGCTCGACGTGACGCCGCTGTCGCTCGGCATCGAGACGCTCGGCGGCGTGATGACCAAGCTGATCCAGAAGAACACCACCATCCCGACCAAGGCGCAGCAGGTGTTCTCGACCGCCGACGACAACCAGAATGCGGTGACCATTCACGTGCTGCAGGGCGAGCGCGACATGGCCGGCGGCAACAAGTCGCTCGGCCAGTTCAACCTCACCGACATCCCGCCGGCGCCGCGCGGCATGCCGCAGATCGAGGTCACGTTCGACATCGACGCCAACGGCATCCTGCACGTCACGGCAAAGGACAAGGCGACCGGCAAGGAGAACAAGATCAAGATCCAGGCGAGCTCCGGCCTCACCGAGGCCGAGATCCAGCGCATGGTGAAGGACGCCGAGGCGCACGCCGAGGAAGACCGCAAGACCCTCGAGCTGGTGAACGCGAGGAACCAGGCCGAAGCGCTGGTACACTCGGTGAAGAAGTCGCTCAAGGAGTACGGCGACAAGCTCGACGCCGGCGAAAAGGAGAAGATCGAGGCCGCGATCAAGGACGTCGAGGGCGTGCTCAAGTCCGAGGACAAGGCCGAAATCGACGCGAAGGGCGCGGCCCTCGCGCAGGTGGCGCAGACGCTCGGCCAGAAGATGTACGCCGAGCAGCAGGCCAAGGCTCAACAAAGTGAACCTCAGCCTGGCCAAGCAGAGCCGGCCAAGAAGGACGAGAACGTCGTCGACGCCGAGTTCACCGAAGTGAAGGACAAGAAGACGGGCAGTTAAGGTGCTTACCGGGGAGAAAGTTGCGGGCATGGCGAAGCGCGACTACTACGAAGTGCTCGGAGTGAACCGGGATGCCTCCGAGGAGGACATCAAGAAGGCGTACCGCAGGCACGCCATGAAGTGGCATCCGGACCGCAATCCGGACAATCCGAAGGCCGAGGAGAACTTCAAGGAGTGCAAGGAGGCCTACGAGATCCTGGCGGACGCCAGCAGGCGCTCCGCCTACGACCAGTTCGGCCACGCCGGCGTCACTTCGCAGGCCGGTGGCGGGCCCGGCGCCGGCTTCGGCGACATCTTCAGCGACATCTTCAGCGACATCTTCGGCGGCGGCCGCGCCGGCCGCAGCACCGTGTTCCGCGGCGCGGACCTGCGCTACAACCTCGAGCTCGCGCTCGAGCAGGCGGCGCACGGCTTCGAAACCAAGATTCGCCTCCCGGCGGCGTCGGTGTGCGAGACCTGCAAGGGAAGCGGCGCGCGCCCCGGCACGCAGCCCGCCTCGTGTCCCTCGTGCCGCGGCGCCGGCCAGGTGCGCGTGTCGCAGGGCCCGTTCTCGATCGCCCAGACCTGCCCCCGCTGCCACGGCAGCGGCAGCGTCGTCCCCAACCCGTGCGGTCCGTGCTCGGGCACCGGGCGCATCAAGCTGCACAAGACGCTGGCAGTGAAGATTCCCGCGGGCGTCGACGAGGGCGACCGCGTGCGCCTGTCCGGCGAAGGCGAGCCGGGCGTGAACGGCGGTCCGCCCGGAGACCTTTACGTCCAGGTGCACATCAAGCCGCACGGCGTGTTCCAGCGCGACCACGACGACCTGCACTGCGAGATGCCGATCTCGATCAGCACTGCGGCCCTCGGCGGCGAGATCTCGATCCCGACCCTCGACGGCTCGGCCAAGATCCGCATCCCGGCGGAAACGCAGACCGGCAAGACCTTCCGCCTGAAGAGCAAAGGCATCAAGGGCGTGCGCAGCCAGTTCCCCGGCGACCTCTTCTGCCACGTCGTGGTCGAGACGCCGGTCAGCCTGACCGAGCGCCAGCGTCAGCTGCTGCGCGAGTTCGAAGGGCTCAGCGCCCAGGACAGCGCGCGCCACAACCCGCGCGCCAAGGGCTGGTTCGACAAGGTCAAGGAGTTCTTCGAGGGCTGAGAAATCGGGGTCAGAGCCCGATTTCCTTTAGCTCAGCAAGATCGCTTGCTGTCTTGGTTAGTTGCCTGCTGTCGGCCGGGAGCGGTCACTCGCATAATGTCCCACCCCGATCCCGATACTGCGTAGGGCGGGGCGAGAGGCCGGGGCAGGGCAGCTGCGCTTACCCCTAGAGCCGTCCTGCGGCGCGGTACAGGGGCCCTCGCCCGTGCCGTGGTGGGCGGTCGTCGAGTGCGGGCCGTGCCGTGCGCAAGATGCCCGCATGCGCGGAGGAATCGGCCCTCGAGCCACCGGCCGGAGTGAGAATCCGCGCGGCAAGATGCGGCGCGCGCGGGATTAATGTTCCTATCCGTTCGAGGAAATGAATCCCGGACAGAAATCCTGTCCGCTTCGATTCCGAATCGTCTTTCAACGTTTGCGCCGCCGGTCGGGTTGACCGCCCTACCGCCATGTCATCCGGCCACCTGTTGCACTCGTCCGCGGCAATGTCCCTCACGTTCGTTGCCGCATGGAGGCCGATGGCCCGGCGATCCATCGCCCGCGCAAACCGCGCGCAAGTCCGCTGTGGCAGTGCGTCAATCACCACCTTCCGGAGTTGTGCGCTTCAGGCCGCGTGCGCCGCGCCGTCGAAGAGAACGTGCTCGAGCGTTTTCTCGAATGCGGCGACCTGCACTGCGGCTTTTGCGCGCATCCGCTGCGGCGGGTGCGGCCATGACCTGCTTCTCGCCTTTCCTGTAAGACGCGCTACTTCTGCCCGAGCTGCCATCAGAAGCGCGTCCTCGCCTACGGCGAGTGGGTCGAGCAGTGCGTGTTGCGGCCTGTACCGCACCGGCAGTATGTCTTCACCGTTCCAAGGCTCATCCGGCCGTTCTTTGCCCGGCGTCGGTCGCTTCTCGGAGAACTCTGCCGCATCTCGTTCGAGATCGACAGGACCGAAGCTCTGCGTGGAGTTCCCGCAGCTCTTGAACGATACCGAGACGCAGGCTGTCGGAATTCCGTCCGGGTCGACCACCGACGACCATCCGGACGGCGCGCCGTATTGGGAGGCCGACAAGGACTTTCGCGCATCGCCCGTGGTCGCAAGCCCCGGGGTGAACGTCATCCGCTGGGACCGCGTGAAAAAGCCCGGACCGGCGGCCACCTACACCTTCGACAAGGCGCGCCCGCTCGGGATCCAGTTCCACGTGCCGGCCGTCGCGTCCGCGCCGCGCGGCGCCTATGAATTCTGTGTGAGCAAGCTCACGTTCTTGCGTGATTGAGCCGGGCTCACCGGCGCTCTGCAACGATGAGCTCGTTCGAAAACGGTGTTCCTTGCGAAGCGTCGACCGTTCGGCAGCCGAGCCCGAGCGCTTCCATTCGCGCGACGATTTCGGCGAGGGGTCGGAAGCAGAGCTCCTGGTTGCCGCGGTGCCAGCCGGTGACCCGCGCCAAGCGCTCGGCGAGGCGCGTGACGAGGCCGCTTCGACGCCGCGCTCCGTCGGTTTCGCGGATCAGGATGCGCCCGCCTGCTCCGACCGCTCGTGCCGCGCGCTCGAGCAGCGCGTCCTGGGCCTCCGCTCGGAGGTAGTGGAGCACGTCGACCAGCAACAGCGTGTCGAACGCGGAAAGCTCCGCGCTGGCGAGGTCGGCCACCTCGAAGCTCGCGGAGTCGCGCGCGGCCCGGCGCGCGACTTCGATCTTTCGCGCGTCGAGGTCGAAGCCGCGGAGCGCCCGCGCCTGTCCGAGCTCGAGCAGGCACAGGCCGAGCTGGCCACGCCCGGCGCCGGCGTCGAGAACCCGGCCGAGCTCGAAGCCCTGCTCCGCGATGCACGGGAGGACCGGATCGTAGCGGAGCTTGCCTTCGACGTAGTGCCGATCGACGATTTTACACGCGCGGTAGCGAGCGATCGTGCGCTCGCGCGCCGCGTCGAGCTCCGAGACCGGAGCGAGGCTGAACTTCACGCCCCGAGCGTAGCTCAGCCCGCGCCGCGCGCGGGCCGCACCAGCGGATGCACGCGGAGTTTTTCGAGCGGGAGCGGCTGCGCGAACAGGTTTCCCTGCACCAGGCAGATCTGCGACTCGATGACCGCTCGCAGGCTCGCGTCGGACTCGACGCCCTCCGCGACGACGCGTGCGCCCACGTTGCGCGCGAGGTCGCTCACGCATTTCAGAACAGCGAGATGATAGGGGTCGTTCTCGACGCCGTCCACGAAGTAGCGGTCGATTTTATTGCTATAAGGCCGCTTGTATGCCGCCCTTGGCGCCGCAAGCATGAATCATTGTGACGAGAAGCATCGCTCACCGAACCGAAATATGCCGGAACCACTCACTTTTCGCGGCACGGAGGCGAAGGAATTTCCTATCCTTCGGGAGCGCGAACCGAACGACACCCTCGAGACCGCCACCTGGCCGTGAAACGCCGTGCTGACCTGCTCGAATGCCGTGCGCACGGCGACGTCGGCGGCATCTTCCTGGGGGTCGAGCAGGAATCGGAGGAACTCGCTGGCGGTGACCGCGTGGTCGGTGACGTCGACGCGAACGGTGCGACGCTGGCCGAATGCGGTGCCGTTGATGCGAACGCGGCCAGTGGTTTTCACCACCCGGCGACCCGCCTTGCCGGTCACGATGACTCGGCCGGGAAGCGGCCGGCCGGGCACGACCCGCGAAGTCCGCCACTTGGCCGGACCGGCGAACGATACGTGAGCGCCTTCGGCGATCATCGCCGCCGACAGAAGGAACGAGACCAGAAGCCATCCCATGGTCCGCGGCGACGAAGCAAGCGATGTGCCTCGCGGGAGGTACTCAGCGAAGGTTTCTCTGTCATCGATGGGTTCCCCGGTGGCGCCCCGCGCCAAGCCAATGGCAGGTCTGTCCGGCTAGCGGCGCCGCCCATCGGCAAGCAAGCGCTCGAAACCCTGATGCGGGGACAGGAGGTCCGCGCTTTGCACCGGCGGGGACGCGATGCACCTCACCCGGGTTCGAATCGCACCAGTCCTTCTCCTTCTCATCGGCACGGCGGCGGAAGCCGGGTCTGCTCGGCGGGCTGTTGGGTTCGGAACGCAGCCGCGCGCTCGGTGGAAAGCGGGCCAAGCGTCGGTGCGGGTCGACATCGAGCCGGTCGGTAAACAGGTGGTTGTGGGTCGCAGCGTCCATATCGACATCGCCGGGGACAACGTAGAAGTTGTCGCGGAAGACCCCAAATCGCCGCGCGACCGGGTGCGCATCGCGCTGCCCAGCGCGTGGCGAAGCCGCGAGATCTCGACTCTCTTTGAAGGCATTACCACGCGGGATGCGCGCCTCGAATTTGCCCATGGCGCCCTGAGCGGTTTTCGCGTCGCGACCGGTAACGAAGCTCGCCGTGTCCAGCGCTTTCAGCCAGTTCCCGGGCGACCTTTTCTGCCACGTCGTGGTCGAGACCCGGGTCAGCCTGACCGAGCGCCAGCGTACGCTGCTGCGCGAGTTCGAAGGGCTCAGCGCCCAGGACAGCGCGCGCCACAACCCGCGCGCCAAGGGCTGGTTCGACAAGGTCAAGGAGTTCTTCGAAGGCTGGAAAATCGGGGTCGGACCCCGATTTCGCCGATTTCCTTTAGCGCCGCAGTCGCAGGCCGCAGCGTCCGGTGCGCGATAGAGATCGCCAATCGCGCATATCCGAACAAACGATTTCACAGCGCCGCGCGGGCGTCGTTAAATGACCTGGCCCCCACCCGCACGGAGAACCTCATGAGCAACGGAAAGAAGCTCACCACCAACGCCGGCGCGCCGGTCGTCGACAACCAGAACGCCATGACCGCCGGGCCGCGCGGCCCGATGCTGCTGCAGGACGTCTGGTTCCTCGAAAAGCTCGCCCACTTCGACCGCGAGGTGATCCCGGAGCGGCGCATGCACGCCAAGGGCTCCGGCGCCTACGGGACGTTCACGGTCACCCACGACATCACGCGCTACACCAGGGCCAGGATTTTCTCCAAGGTGGGCAAGAAGACCGAGCTGTTCGCGCGCTTCACCACCGTGGCGGGCGAGCGCGGCGCGGCCGACGCCGAGCGCGACATCCGCGGCTTCGCGGTGAAGTTCTACACCGAGGAAGGCAATTGGGACATGGTCGGCAACAACACGCCGGTGTTCTTCCTGCGCGATCCGCTCAAGTTTCCCGACCTCAATCACGCGGTCAAGCGCGACCCGCGCACCAACCTGCGCAGTCCGAAGAACAACTGGGATTTCTGGACTTCGCTTCCCGAGGCCCTGCACCAGATCACCATCGTGATGAGCGAGCGCGGCATTCCCGCGAGCTACCGGCACATGCACGGCTTCGCCAGTCACACCTTCAGCTTCATCAACGCGAAGAACGAGCGCTACTGGGTGAAGTTCCACTTCAAGTCGCAGCAGGGCATCCGGAACCTGACCGATGCCGAGGCCGAGGCGATCATCGGCAAGGACCGCGAGAGCCATCAACGCGACCTGTACGAGGCGATCGAGCGGCGGGACTTCCCGAAGTGGACGCTCAAGGTGCAGGTCATGCCCGAGGCCGATGCCTCCAAAGTGCCCTACCATCCGTTCGACCTCACCAAGATCTGGCCGCACAAGGACTATCCGCTGATCGAGGTGGGCGTGATGGAGCTCAACCGCAACCCGGAGAACTTCTTCGCCGAGGTCGAGCAGTCCGCGTTCAACCCCGCCAACGTGGTGCCGGGCATCGGCTTCTCGCCCGACAAGATGCTGCAGGGGCGCCTGTTCAGCTACGGCGACGCACAGCGCTACCGGCTCGGCGTCAATCACCACCTGATTCCGGTGAATGCCGCGCGCTGCCCCTTTCACAGCTATCACCGCGACGGCGCCATGCGCGTCGACGGCAACCACGGCGGCACGCTCGGATACCAGCCCAACCACCAGGGCGAATGGGCCGAACAGCCGGATTACCGCGAGCCGCCGCTCTCGGCGGAGGGTGCCGCCGACCACTGGAACCATCGCGAGGACACCGACTACTACTCGCAGCCTGGGGCGCTGTTTCGCTTGATGAGCCCGGCCCAGAAGCAGGCACTGTTCGAGAACACCGCCCGCTCGATCGGCGGAGCGCCGCGCGAGATCCAGCTGCGCCACCTCGGTAACTGCCTAAAGGCCGACCGCGCCTATGGCGAGGGTGTCGCCAGCGCCCTGGGCATCAAGACCTGAGGGGTCGATCTCTCTCTATCCGGGCTTGACGCCGGCCTTCTGCACCACGCGCTTGTAGCGCTCGGCGTCGGCCTTGATGCGCGCGAGGAACTCGGCCGACGTCATGCCGACCGCCTCGCCGCCGGCGCTCTCGATGAAGCGCTTCTGCACGTCGGGAAGTTTGAGCGTTTCGCGCACTTCCCGGTTGAGCCGATCGATGATCGCCTGCGGCGTGCCCTTCGGGGCGAACAGACCCACCCAGATCGACGCGTCGAGGTCCGGGATGCCGGCGTCGCGCGGCGTGGCCCACGACGGATCGAGCGGCGATTTCTTGGCGGTCGTGATGCCGATCACCTTGCCGCGCCCCGACTTGATGTGCGGCATCGCCCCCGGCGCCGCCATGACCCCGAAGTGCACGTCACCCGCCGCGACCGCTGCGGCAGCGGGCGCGCCGCCTTTATAGGGCACGTGCAAGAGCTCGATGCCTGCCGCCTGCGCCAGCCACTCGCCGGCGAGGTGGTTGATGCTGCCGTTGCCCGCCGAGCCGTAGGTGATCGAGCCGGGCTTGGCTTTCGCCTGCGCAACGAGCTCCTGGAAGGTATTGAACGGCGCCTTGGCGGTGGCGAGGTAAAGCATCGGCGCGTCGCTCACCATGGTGATCGCCACGAAATCGCGCTCGAGCTCGTAGGGCACGTCGGGGAAGAGCGCCGGGTTCACCGCGAACTCGCCGGTGTGCGCCACCAGCAGCGTGTAGCCGTCGGGCGCGCTCTTCGCGACCGCAGTGGTCGCGATGAAGCCGTTGCCGCCGGGCCGGTTCTCGACCACGAACTGCCAGTTCACCCGCTGCTGCATCGCCTGCGCCAGCACGCGCGCCGTGGTGTCGACCGCGCCCCCGGGCGCGAACGGCACCAGCATCCGTATTGGCTTGTTGGGGTAGTCCTGCCCTTGGGCGACCGAGGCCGCGAATGCCAGGACGAAAGCAAGAATCCTCATGACTTCCTCCGTTTTGTCGCGGCGAGCTTAACCGCCTCGATGATTTCCGGGTAGGCCGCGCAGCGACACAGGTTGCCGGACAGGTAGTGCTTGATGGTGTCGTCGTCCGGGTCCGGATGCTCGTCCAGGAGCTGGCGCGTCATCAGCACGAACCCCGGCGTGCAGAAGCCGCACTGGAAAGCACTCGCCTCGACGAACGCCTGCTGCACCGCGTCCGGCTCGGCATTGCTTTCAATGGTCTGGATTTCGCAATCCTGCGCCAGGGTCGCGAGATAAAGACAACCTGAAACCGCAGCGCCGTTCACCATCACGGTGCAGCAGCCGCACATGCCCTGCCCGCAGCTCTCGCGCGCGCCGTAGAGGCCGAAATTCTCCTGCAGGACCTCCACCAGGTTCTCGTGCGGCGCGACCTGCGCCGACACCGCCTCGCCATTCAGCTTGAAACGAATCTCTCTCCTCATCGCAGTTTTTCCCACACTGCCTGAGGACTCAGCGGCAACTCGGTCAACCGCACGCCCGCGGCATCGTGGATGGCATTGGCGATCGCCGGCGAGACGCCGAAGGTGCCGGTCTCGCCGACGCCCTTCGCGCCGTAGGGACCGGTCTTCTGCTCGGCGACCACCGCCTCGCTGGTCATGCTGTCGGGAAGATCGAGCAGCCCGGGAATCTTGTATTCGGCGAAGGACGCGTTGCGCAGCTGGCCCTGGGCGTCGAACTCCATCTTCTCGAACAGCGTGAAGCCGAGCTGCATGATCGCGGCGCCGGAGAGCTGCGTCTCGACGATCTTCGGATTGATCGGCGTGCCGACGTCGGCGACGTTGACCAGCCGTCTGACATGCACGCGGCCGGTCTCGATGTCCACTTCCACCTCGGCGCCGGTGCCGCCCACCATCCAGAACGGCGTCGCGTTGTCGGTGAGGCCGTTCGCGTCGGGTGACTTGTAGCTCGGAATGTAGCTCCCGGTGCCGACGACGTTCCCCGCCTGCATGCCGTACTTCTTCTTGAAGATGTCGGGAACCGGACAGTCAGCGGCAAGGCCCAATTCGCCTCGCAGGGAATTCAACTTCCCGAGAGCATCTTCCGCCGCAAGCTTTACGGCGTTGCCCATGTGGAACAGCGAGCGCGAGCCGAGCGTGGCCATGTCGTAGGGCGTGACGTCGGTGTCGGAATGCACCACCGTGATCGACTCGGCGGCGAGGTGGAGCACCTCGCCCGCGATCTGCGCCATCGCCGTGTCGGAGCCCTGCCCCATGTCGGCGGTGCTGCAGTAGACGATGCAGCTCCCGTCCGCGTTGACGGTGACCATGGCGAGCGAAGTGGTCGGCGAGACGCAGGCCTTGAAGCCGATGGCGATGCCCCGGCCCTTTTTCACGGAACCCGGGCTTGGCTGCAACGGTGTCTTCCAGTCCATCCAGGCTTCCAGCCGGTCCAGGACCTTCTCGATCGCGGCATCGCGGATCACTGTGCCGGTCGCCTGCGGCCGGCCATCGCGCAGCAGGTTCCTGCGGCGGAACTCGACCGGATCGATGTCGAGCTCGCGCGCCATCATGTCGGTGTGGCTCTCGTAGGCCCAGACGAGCTG